>Ga0208190_1000406_pt1 | contig 17841 bp, 17 predicted proteins | sample June2015DPH_13_1_FD_184708 | JGI IMG/M metagenome (GOLD analysis project Ga0208190, IMG submission 184708) | Peatland microbial communities from SPRUCE experiment site at the Marcell Experimental Forest, Minnesota, USA - June2015DPH_13_10... | ecosystem: Environmental > Terrestrial > Soil >... | reverse complement strand
CCGGCTTCCAATCCACAACTTTAACCCCCGGCGCGACCAAAGCCGCCAGCTCCGCCGGGGTGCCCTTGAGCGGCGGAAACGTGCCCCAATGAATCGGCAAAACCGTCTCCGGCGCAAGCAACCGGCAAGCCAGCGCGGCCTCCTTAGGGTCCATGGTGTAGAAGCCGCCGATGGGCAGCATCACAACACGCGGCTGGTAGAGCTCGCGAATCAGTTGCATGTCGCCAAACACCGAAGTGTCTCCAGCGTGGTAGAGCACTGGCCCACCCGCAACGGCGAGGACGAAACCGGCGGCGACGCCCACGTAGTGCGTGCCCTTTTCGTCGGATGCGCCGGCGGAGTGCTTGGCGTCGACCATGGTGACGGCCACGTCATTGAGCTCAACCGACCCGCCCAGATTCATCCCCATCGTCTGCGTCACGCCCTGGCTGGCGATGTAGTCGGCCAGTTCATAGATCGCCACAACTGTCGACCCATGCTTCTTGGCAACGGGCGCCGCGTCCGAGATGTGGTCGCCATGGCCGTGCGTGAGCAGAACGTAATGGATTTTTTCCGGCAGCACGAAGTTCTGCGGGTACTTGGGATTGTGCGCAATGAAAGGATCGATCATGATGTTCGTTCCCTGGGCGGTTTGGATCAGCACGGTGGCGTGGCCAAGCCACGTGATGCGCGTTGCAGACGATTTGCTCATAAGATCTCCGGGAAATATCATTCGCCGCCGGCGACCGGCGGCTCTTCGCTTTTCGATGCTAAACCCGCGCCTCCAAGGCTGCAATTTCGCCAGCCATCCCGCTGTCAGCAACGGTGAATAGCACTTCTTCATTGTCACCGGCAGCTGCATGCGTTGCCGCTTGCGCCGGCGGTGGTTGACTACCAGACGATGGAAATCATTCCTGACTTCTTAATCTGCTTGTCGTGGGTGATGAGTTCGATCCCTTCAACCAGCGCAGTCGCTCCAATCAACCGGTCCTGAGGATCTCTCGGATACGCATCGGGGAAGCTGACCGCGCGGGCTGCGATCTCTGGCGTAATGGGAAGCACCGTCATTTTGGAAGCACACTGGCGGACGAACGATTCGACGCTAAGCGTGGTTTCCACCCGCCCCTTTTCAACAAGCCAGGCCAACTCCAGCAGGGTGATTCCTGCAATCGCAAGTCCACCTTGAATGCGTGCGGCTCGGATGGCCTCTTTCGCGCGTTTCGACAATTTGTTTGGTTCAAGAGCCAGCCAGATGACGACATGAGTGTCGAGGAGAATCACTCGGGCAGGTCCCAGTCCGCCTCGGGAATCGTATCCTCGATGTCTCCAACAATGCGACCCTTTCCTGCCAGGAATCCGAAGATTTCATTTTCATCGGATTCAACCGGGATGATTTGAACAACCGGTTTGCCGTGCTTTGTGACCACCACTGGGCGGCCGCTTCCGGCCACCTGCTCCATCACCGCGAGGCACTGCGATTTGAATCGTGCAGCCGGAATTTTCTGCATGAGGCAACTCCTGCCGATATGACCATAATATTATGACCACTTTATAAAAGCAAGGCCCCGGACGGAATCGATGACCTGCAGGCTGCAATTCGCCATCGCCGGGTGCCCCAGGTCTCGATTCTGAGACCTGGGATCGCACAAACCCCGATCCGCCTCTTTCAACTCACCACAAAACTGGGTGCCCCATCCTAAACGCGAATGCGTCTAGGGTGGGAAAGCACAAACCCCGATCCGTCTCTTTCAACTCACCCCAAAACTGTGTGCCCCATCCAAAGCGCGGTTTCATCGCGCATTGGGTGGGAAAGCACAAACCCTGATCCGTCTCTTTCAACTCACCCCAAAACTGTGTGCCCCATCCAAAGCGCGGTCTCATCGCGCTTTGGGTGGGAAAGCACAAACCCAAACCCAGCGGCTTTGTATCAGGGCTTGGCTTTAGCCATGCCGAAAACGCGCCTGAAAATTCTCGGGCTTTAGCCCCTGGCGGGATTCCCATTTCCAAAGAGGGGCCGGGTGCCCCAGGTCTCGCTTCTGAGACCTGGGAAAGCACGAACCCCGATCCGTCGCTTTCAACTCATCACAGAATTGGGTGCCCCATCCTAAACGCGCACTTTGCGTTTAGGGTGGGATCGCACGAACCCAAACCGGACCGCCATTCAATCCCAACAGCCGCCAGAGCGGCCGTCATCCCAAGCGCAGCCGAGGAATCTGCGGTTGCATCTTGCGACGTTTCGAACTGGAAAATCGCACAGTTTCTGTACAGCCGGTCATCCTCCAGATACCTTCGCATTCACGCCTTCGAGCGGCCTTGAACTCCTCGTTGGCAAAGCAAAGACGCCAGCCACGACGAAAGCGAATACGAGAAGGTAAACAAACGGAGGCGCTGTTCTCCGCGCTTCAGAGCTCCCGACCCAGCCTGCATGCCCCTTCACGACGTGCCAAGGAAATTGATCATCGCTTAGAATCTCGATTCCGACAACTCGATGTATGAACCTTCCATCATCCACGTAAGTAGCTCTCACGGGTTCATCTGCCCACGGCCCTTCGATCCCAGTGCTGCAAAGGATATGTCGGTCAGTTCCTGCTTCAATCAGCACGAAGTCCGAATTCGAATGGTCAAAAAAGAGTGAGCTCTTATTCGTTGCGAGTCCAGTGAGCGTGCCCAGAGGGGCGTGAGATGGGAGAGTTCTGATGTAGTCGCAGGTGAGATCGATAGCAATACCGAGAGAACCGACTAGACATAACAAGCGCCCTATGCGGTTATATGCCTTGTAGCCACGCCAAATCCAGACGAGATAGGCCAGGGCAAACGCTAACGAAAACAACAGTCGCCAACTCATAGTCAGACCGATTAGTGAAAGCTGAAACAGCCGAATTCAGTCACTGACGGAGATTGTATAGCGGCGGAATTCGAAGCGCCGTGCGGGTTGCTGGGTGCCCCATCCTAAACGCGCACTTTGCGTTTAGGGTGGGATAGCACAGAACCCAACCTGACCAGCCAACCCGCCAACTTATTCCCTTGCTCTCCCTTGCCCCTCGCTCCCTCTCCACCAAGCCCGCTTTAGCGGGCGAAAGACCCCGAAAAACCCCATCGATTGCCACTCCAATTCCCGATTCTTTCTGTCAAGCCTCCCCAACCAACAATTCCCACCTATCTCGATCAATCCACAAGACATATTTCTTTCTTGAAGTCTGCCGATTATATCCGCGTCCCGGCGCATACTCACTCCATGATCACCAACAAACTTCCCTCTTGACGGCGTTTACGGACAGGGTTAGATTGGAAAAGAGGCGAACATATGGCGAAAATAGAATCGCTCTTCCCCATCCTCCAGCCCTCCCCCACCGCCGGCCCAGTCCTGGCCGGACTCGCTCGAATCGCTGCCGAGGCCCCGCTCGACTCAAGCGGTTGCCTCACCGAGTACCGGCCGTTGACCAGCCGGACCATCCTCAACAAAGTCACCTCGAACCGGGGCTTGCCGTTCAGCCACGCCATCAACCCCTATCGCGGCTGCGAGTTTGCCTGCCGCTACTGCTATGCCCGCTACACGCACGAGTTCATGGAAATGACGCCCGACGAGTTCGAGCGCAAAATCTACTTCAAGCAGAACGCCGCCTGGCTGCTCGAGCAGGAGCTGAAGCGGCTGAAGCCCGGCACCGAAATCGCCATTGGTACGGCTACCGACCCCTATCAACCTCTGGAAAAAAAGCTCAAGATCACGCGCTCGCTGCTCGAAGTCTTCGCGCGGCACAGCGGGTTTCGGGTGGGAATCATCTCGAAGTCTGCGCTGATCGTGCGAGACATCGACGTGCTGAAGGAGGTCGCGCGCAACAACCAACTGACGATGCACATCACCGTGACCACGATGAACGCGAAGCTGGCGCGGCAACTCGAGCCGCGTGCGCCCAGGCCCGACCTGCGCATGCGGACAGTTTCCGAAATGCGCCAGTCGGGCTTGCGGGCGGGCGTGATGTGCTCGCCGCTGATGCCGGGAATTACCGACAGCGCAACCTCGATTCGAGCAGTGGCACGCGCCGCTTCGGCCGCCGGCGCGAGTTTTCTGGCCTCGGGAGCGCTGTTTCTCAAGCCATGTTCGCTGCCCACGTTTCTCGGGTTTGTCGCCGAGCATTTTCCGGAGCAACTCGAGGCCTACAAACGGCGCTACGCGGGGAGCGCGTTCGTCTCCGGCGCATACCGGGGAAGAATGGCGGCGCTGGTGGACCAGATTTGCAGGGAGTTCAATCTGGGGAAGCGGTACTCCTACTACGAAGAAGCGGCCAGAGAGGCAGCAGGGTTTGAACGAGCAGGGTTGGCAGGAGCAGGCTTGGAAAGATCGGTGGTGGAAATGCAACCGTGGTTGCCGTTCGCGAGGGAATCGCGATGCGCTTGAGCCCGAGAATTCGACAGGAACCGCCGCGTCGCGAATGGGGCTCGACAACCGTCTCGTACTGCTCCGCGACGGCGTTCGACGCGGCTGGTCAGCACCGCTATTGGCTGTCTATCTTTTCCCTGCTTTTCGGTCCCTTGGTCCCTTGTTCCCTGTTTTTTACCCACCCCCCCATACTTCCGGCGCCCACCCCCCTACCCTTTCTTGGGACCCACCCCCCATGCCGTTTTGTGAAACTGTGAAACTGTGAAACTGTGGAGCCTTTAGAATCAATAGCTTGCGTCCACAGTTTCACAGTTTCACAGTTTCACAGTTTTCGTTTTCTTGATCGTTCAGGTTTTCTTGATCGTTCAGGTTTCTCGCGAAGATTTTTCAGATTTGCTCGCAAACTATCGCGTCATGATGACTTCGGAGACCGAGTCTTTGGCGAGGAACTGGCGGTGGCCACTCCAGCCTGCGAAGAGGCGCTCGATGCTGCGGTTGGTGAAGCAGCGCTGGATAGGGAACTGCTGGGCCAATTGCATTTCAACGTCGTCGCCTTCGGTGAGATGGAAGCGGCAGCGCACTGCATCCTCGCCCTGCATTTTGGTATGGAAGAAGGCCAGCACCTGGCCGCCGGGATTCATAGAGGCGAAGAGGTGCGCGACGACCGGGGCGACGAGCGGCTCGGGCAGGTAATCGAGCGCAGCCCACAACAGCACCAGGTCAAAGGTGCGGCCGGAGAAGTTGAGGGTGTGCTCGAGGTAGCCCTCGGCGTTCCAGATGGGGTTGTCATCTTCGTCGGCGCCGGTGATCCAGTTTTCGCCGTAGGCGTCGACTTCAAGGTCGGCGAGGAAGACGCTGTGGCCGAGGGTGGTGAGGAAGTTGATGTTGGTGGGCGAGGTGTAGCCGGTGTCAATGACGCGCAGGCAGGGCTCGGCCTGCAGGCGCTTGCGCAGCGCGCTCCACGCGCCGGAGTGGCGCGGATAGCGGGGGCCGGTGACGCCCGTAAGCGACTGGTCGATCGCGTTCTGCTGTTTTCTATCGAACCACTCGCGCAGCACACTCACTCCCTTGTTGAGCGTTTTCGATTCCGTTGTTCACATCGCCGGCAGTGACCCTCGACATTCCATAAAGTGTCAAGAGCCGAATCGAAGACGCGGTAACGCCCGGGCAGATGAATGCGCGCTGCCCGGGCGTTGGTTGACTGGCTTCGATGCGGCTTCAGGAGCCGCTGCCGGGCGATCCGTTGCCAGTTTGCGGGGCGGCGTCAGCCGGCCTGGAGACGCCCTGCGTCAGATCCACCTTGCCGTGGAAGACGGCATTGTCTTCGATGGCCAGGCGAAGGGCGCGGATATCGCCCTGGAGGTTGCACCCCGAGCGCAATTCCACGCGGCCGCTAGCCACGATATTGCCCTGCACCCGGCCCAGAACCAGCACATCCTTGGCTGAAAGGTTGGCAGCAATATTGGCGTTGGCGCCGATGGTGAGCCTGTTTTCGGCCAGGTTGACAGTGCCTTCGACCCGTCCATCCAGGATGAGGTCCTCACTGCCTTTGACTTCGCCACAAATGACGATGGTTTTGCCGATGTGCGCGGGAGAATTTTCTTGAGCCATGGTCACGATCCTTGTCGAATTCTGAAGTGTCCCTGCCCGAACTATATCAACCCTGCCGGTCAGCTTCAATTCGCGGGCGTAAAAAGACGCAAATCGGAAGGCTGCGACGCGGCCAGCGCCGGCGAAGGCAGGGCCAGCGGCCGCTCCAGCTAAAATCAACGTGTGCACCGGCTCTTTTCCGTCCTCCTCCTGCTCGCCGGAACGGCTTGCTGCCAAGGGCAGCCCGGTTCCGGGGCCGCGAACACTGCGCCTGCCGCGCAGGGGCGAGCCATGCTGGATCGCGCACTCGCGAACGAATACAACGCGACAAAGGACGCGAGCCACCCCATGCGCTACGAACTGGTGAAGACCAGCCCGCGCCTGACCACTGCCAAGAAGATTTGCGAGACCAAGGACGGTGACGTTGCGCGGCTTATCGCGCTAAACGGAAAGCCGTTGAGCCCGGCCGACGAGCAAAAGGAAGAGGCTCGGCTGGATGGCTTGCTTTCCGACCCCGGCAAGCAGAAGCGCCGCAAGCAGGCCGAAAGCGACGACACGGGACGCGTGCTGAAGGTGCTGCGAGCGCTGCCTGCCGCGTTTGTGTACCAGGACGCGGGCGCTGGCACCGGCCCGACAGGGAAGGTGGAGAAGTTCACCTTCAAACCGAATTCAGGGTTTTCGCCGCCGGACCTGGAAACGCAGGTTTTGACACAAATGGCGGGAGAGATCTGGGTCGATCCCGTGCATCTGCGCGTGGTGAGGCTGGAGGGCCACCTGCAGCAGGACGTGGATTTCGGCTGGGGGATTCTGGGGCGGCTAAACAAGGGCGGGTGGATCGTGATCGAACAAGCGGACGTGGGCGGAGGCCAGTGGCGGACTTCCCATTTTCAGATGGTGATGAGCGGCCGGGTGGTGTGGAAGATGCGCGTGTTCGACACTACAGAGGATGAGACAGGGTACGAAGCAGTGCCTGTTGGGCTGGGGTACCAGAAGGCGATTGAACTGCTGCGCGCGGACAAGTGAGTGCCGGCAGGCGAAGTGGCGAGAAAGAAAAAGCGGCGACCCTAAAGGGATGCGCCGCTTTTGTTGTTTTCAGCTTCGCTGTCTTGCGACTGTCTGTCTTCGGATTCAGGATCGCTACATCTTGAGGATGATCATGGCGAAGGTAAACAGGGTGAGCGACTCAATGAACGCCAAGCCGATGATCATGAAGGTCATCAGGGCCGGACGGGTTCCCGGATTGCGCGCCAGAGCTTCAGTGGTAGAGCCGACTGCTCTTCCCTGGCCCAGGCCGCAGAGGCCGGCGGCCAGGCCCATGCCGAGGCCGACGCCGATGGGAACCAGGTTAATGGGGGCTGAGCCGCCATCCGCAAAGGCCGGAATAGCAAAGCACAGAGCCGCCAGGGCCATAAACAGGTATTGAAGTTTCCGCATAATTCTCCTGCTCCCTAAGATTGACCGCCAGTGGGTGGTTGAGGCTCACCGAGCTGGCCCCCTCACGCTAGCGGCCGTCCGTTTATCCAGAGCGGAAGCGGCTCCGGCGGAATTTTTTCCTCGTCCTGGACGAGAGATGTGGAATATCAATGCTCGTGCGAAACAGCCATGCCGAGATAGATCATCGACAGCAGCATGAAAACGTAAGCCTGAATGACCGCAACGAGGGCGTGCAGGCCGAGGAACGCGGTTGGCGCAATCACCGGGATCATGGAAAAGCAAATCAAAGTCAGCAGGTCGCTGGCCAGCATGTTGGCGTAGAGACGGATGGTGAGAGACATCATGCGCGCGAGATGCGAGATGATCTCAACCGGAAAGAGCAGCCACGCCATCCACCACACGGGACCGGCAAATTGCTTCAAATAGCCGACCGGCCCCTGCGCGCGAATGCCATTGTAGTTGTAATAGAGAAAAGTGAGGACGGCGACTCCCAAAGGCACTTGAGGCTGGCTGGTGGGGGTGGTAATGCCGGGAAAGCCGCCCAGCAGCCCGATGAGATTGTTAAGCAGAATGAACAGAAGCACGCAGGTGACGAAAGGCTGGAAGCGCTCGTAACCATGGCCGATGACCTGTTCCGCCTGGCCGCCCACAAACTCGTGGATCATTTCAGCGAGCTGCTGTACGGGGTTGGGATTCTCGACGGAAAGCGTGAGGCGCACGACAAGGAAGAAAACAATGAGGCCGAAGACGACGAGGAACTCGAGCGAGAAGGTATTGCCGATGGGCGCAGTGCCGGACGGATGCAAACCCAGGCGTTGCATGACGGCAGCGACCATGGGTCCGAAGAGATTGTTCAACAGGCGCGTGATTGCGAGGCTGTCCGGCATCGGAGATGCATCTTTCCGTTTCCGTCGGAATGGGCCCAGGCCGGACCGCTTTGGCGGTCAGTCTCTGAGGAGGCGCACCACTTCCCAAACCAGTGACAAGACCGCGAGGGCCAAGCCAAAAAGAAGAGGCACCACAGAACCCTGGAAACATTTCAGGCTACCATAAATGACTGCTGCAAATACGACGAGGCGAAGCATAAACAGGGCGACGGCGAGACCGGCGCCGCCGGGGGTCTGTTGTTTGTCCATTTTGGCACTGATCAGTCGAGCGAGACGACGCCATTCATAAATACTGGCGGCCGAGACCGCAGTGCCCGCGGCCATCATGCCTGCGTTGCGCCACCCGGAGGCTTTCCAGAGGATGAGCGAGGCCAAGGCGCCGACTATCAGGGTGATGCGGATAGCCCGAATCAGCAAGGCCTGCAGGCCCTCATCGGTGAGATTGGCAAAGGAGTGGCTCTCGTCGTTCATGATGGGGTGCCGGAACTTCCATTATCGGTCCCCTCACCATCCTTGCTTTCCCCTTTTGAACCCGCAGCGGAAAGAACAGCCATCTCGATTGCGCCGACGAGGCCGGCGATGATGCCGAGGACGATGCCGGCCGTGGCAATCCAGGTCTGGTGAAGCCAGCGGTCGAGACCGACGCCAATGATCCAACCAATGAACGCCGCGCAAGGCATGACGAGAACAATCTGGATCATTTTCTCGGCCTGAATCCAGGCGCCCATGAGGCCGGAGGTTCCGACAAGTCCCGCGCCGGATTCGTCGGAGCCGGGCTTGCTGGTTTGGTTTTTACCGGGCATGGGGCTAGTGGGCATACCTCGTGTTTATACACGAGGGACGCTGTCGGGCGCGACGCGGGACCCAGAGCAGACGCGGAACAGATTACTGGCTTCCTGGTGTCGACATGGCAAAAGCGGAGGACTTCATCCGGGACCAGCCTTGGTCGTCGCTGAGCTGTTTCAAATCGAGAACCCATTCCGTTCTTACAGTGGGAGGGTCTGCAGGTTCTTCAGGAGCAGACATGATCTTCGCTTCGAAGAAGTAAACCTGCCCCGGTTCTGCGGTGAGGGTGGCGACGCCAACATTCCTTCCGGGGGCCGCGGAGAGCGACTTCCAATCGGCGCAAACGTGATGCACTCCGGGGTCAACATCGAGGACGAAGTAGGAATCGCCCTTCGTCGCTCCTACCCATGAGCCATCGACGCCGATGCGGGGGGAAAAGACGCTGCATCCGAGGCATCCCGGCGCGTCGATGCGGCCGATGAAGACGATTCGCGCCTTGCCGGTTTGAAGTAATGCAGGAGCGGGGGCGTCCTTCTCCGTTTTCACGTCGAAGTGAGCGTGATCGTCACCGCAGCCATCGGGGAGGGTGGCGGCGCAGAGGTTGTTGCCCAGGAAAAACAACATGCAGAAGAGAAATACTGCCATCGCTTGTTTCATGTCGGAATCTCCTTAGCTGGTTTGATTCTTGTTGTGGTGGTTTGGTTGGGCTGGTTTGATTGGGCTGGCACGAAGATCGATTGTCGGCGGCCAACCGGGAAAGTGCGGATAGAGGTGCATTCTCAAGCCGGTATACTGGCGATTGGACCCGAAAACGATTGATGAAGCGATGGATGAAGTGATTCGGGAAGAAGGAAGCACACGTGTTCGACTCGGAGTTTGAAGAGAATCTTTTTGAGTTGCGCAAGGAAAAGCTCAAAGAGATCGAAAAGCTGGGGCAGACGGCGTATCCCAACCGGTTTCCTGCCCGGCAGGGCGAATTTGCGACGCCGCTGTCCGAGGTGCGCGCGAAGTGGGACAAGGCGACGGGCGAAGAGCTCGAAGCGAAGCACGAGACGGTGGCCGTGGCGGGGCGCATCATGGCGATTCGCCAGCAGGGGAAGGCGGGATTTGCGGCGCTGCAACAGGAAGGCGCGCGGCTGCAGATTTACGTGCGGCTGGATGCGGTGGGCGAGCAGGGATTCGCGCTGTACAAGCTGCTCGACCTGGGCGACCACATCGGGGTGACGGGCTACTTATTTCGGACTAGAACGGGCGAGCTGACAGTGCATGTAGAGACGCTGACGTTTCTGGCCAAGGCGATGCTCACGCTGCCGGAGAAATATCACGGGCTGGCAGACGTGGAGTTGCGCTACCGGCAACGGTATGTGGACCTGTTCGCGAACCTCGACGCGCGGGAAGTGTTTGTGAAGCGGGGAAAGGTGCTGAAAGCGCTACGAACGTTCTTTGATAGCCGTGGCTATCTTGAAGTGGAGACGCCGATGATGCAGCCGATTGCGGGCGGGGCTGCGGCGCGACCGTTCAAGACGCACCACAACGCGCTGGACATGGATTTGTTTTTGCGGATCGCGCCGGAGCTGTACTTGAAGCGGCTGGTTGTTGGCGGGTTGGATCGTGTGTACGAGATCAACCGCAACTTCCGCAACGAGGGCGTGAGTACTCAGCATAATCCCGAGTTCACGATGCTGGAGTTCTACCAGGCGTACGCGAATTACCACGACCTGATGGATTTGACGGAAGAGCTGATCGCGTTTGTGGCGAAAGAGGTGAATGGGACGACGGTTCTGCCGTCGGGCGAGAAGGACGAGAGCGGAAATCCGATTCCGCGGCTTGATCCGCAGGGAAACCCGATTGACTTCGCGAAATGGCAGCGGCTGACGATGGTGGAGGCAATCCAGAAATGGTGGCCGGCGGAATTCGGCGCTGGTCCATCGTCAGGAGTTTTGGAAAGTCCCGACGAGCTGGAGCAATTCCTCCTTGCCTCCCTTCAGTACCTGCAAGCGCATTATCCAAAGATCGTCACGCCCAGTGAAGAGGTGCAGGACGTCGACCCTGGGCAGCATCGTCGACTTCGCAGCCTCCTCCTGCTCATAAACGCGCAGAGGATCATGCTTCGCGGAGACCTAACACAATTCGCAATCGCCGTCGCGGATATCCTCGGTCAGCCCAGACCAGCCGTTCCTATGCCTCTTCATCCTCAGTCGCTTGGCAAGACGATCTATGGCATTTTCGAGGCAGTCGTTGAGCCCAATCTCATTCAGCCGACGATCATCTACGACTACCCAACGGTTGTCTCTCCGCTGTCGAAGCAGAAGCCGGACGATCCGGATCACGTAGAGCGGTTTGAGATTTTTGCAGGAGGGTTTGAGCTGGGGAATGCGTTCAGCGAACTGAACGATCCGGTGGAGCAGAAGAAGAGATTCGAAGATCAGATCGCCCAGCGCGCTGCCGGCGACGAGGAAGCGCACCAGATGGATGAGGACTACGTGCGGGCGCTGGCTTACGGGCTGCCTCCGACGGGCGGCGAAGGCATCGGCATCGACAGGCTGGTGATGTTGCTGACAGGATCGAAGTCGATACGGGATGTGATTCTCTTTCCGCTCATGCGGAAAGAGCAGGGATCAGGGGTCAGGGATCAGGGGTCAGAAGAACCTGCTGGTTGAGGTTCGTGGTTTCCCACCCTTCGCCAGAAAAAAGGCGAAGGATGGGGCGCCCATCAAGGTTGCAAAGATGAGCTTTACTTGTCCCGTGTGTGAGTATCCCGATCTGGAAGATCAGCCCTGGAGCGAATCCGGAGGTTCTTTTGAAATTTGCCCTTCGTGCAGAATTCAATTTGGGTACCACGACGCAGCAGGCGGGGACGCTACAGTACGGGAGGAGATCTATAGGCAGTGGCGCCAGAAGTGGGTTGAGCGTGAGAGCTAAAAGCAACCGCAGGTCCTTCGACTCCTCGCTACGCTCGTCGCTCAGGATGACAGGTTTTGTGGGAGAACGGGTGACTGAATAGCCGGGTCCGCTGCCTCCGCGATCGCCGCGAACCCGCTTTGCTGGCTAGGAGCTAGCAGCTAGGAGCTGTCTTTGAACATTCTTTTCGTCGGCGACATCTTCGGCAGCGCGGGGCGCAGGATTGTGCGCGAGCACATTGGTCATGTGCGCGAGGCGCACCAGGTCGACCTGACGATCGTGAACGTCGAGAACGCGGCGGGAGGGTTCGGCGTAACGCCGGGGCTGGCCGAGGAGATCTTCGAACTCGGCGCGGACGTTTTGACGACCGGCAACCATGTGTGGGACAAGAAGGAGCTGACGGACTATCTGAACTCTGCTGCGCCGTACACGCATGACCACGCGCGACGGGTGCTGCGGCCGGCGAATTTCCCGCCCGGCGTGCCGGGGTACGGCTTCTATGAAGGAAAGACCGCCGGCGGGGTGGACTACGCGGTGCTGCAACTGCAGGGGCGCGTGTTCATGACGGCGATCGACGATCCGTTTCGCACCGCCGACTCTCTGTTGTCGTCCGTCCGGGCCAAGGTGATCGTGGTGGATTTCCACGCCGAGGCCACTAGCGAGAAGGCGGCGATGGGCTGGTATCTCGACGGGCGCGTGACGGCGGTACTGGGAACGCACACGCATGTGCCGACTGCCGATGAACGCATTTTGCCGCATGGAACGGCCTACCAGACTGACGTGGGAATGAGCGGGCCCTACGACAGTATCATCGGCGTGGAGAAGGAGCTGGTGCTGCATAGATTTTTAACGGCGATGCCGGGCAAGTTTGAGGCGGCGAAGGGAAATCCCAAGATGTGCGGTGCGTTGGTGACGTGCGATCCCGCGACGGGAAAGGCGTCGGCGATTCAGAGGGTGATGCTGGGAGAATAGTGGTTAGTGATTGGTGGGTAGTGGGGAGTTGAAGTACGATCTGAAGTCCGTGCCTGCTCGTTGGGCCCTCAAGGCAGACGAAAAGCCACCTCAGATCCATCGGCTCCGCTTACCCCACTTGCGTGGGGCCCCCAAACGCGCTCCGCTCAGGATTTCACGACATTTAACTGGTGCTCTTTTTTTTTACAAAACATCGACGCAGCGCGATCAAGAAGGACAACAAAAAGGGCAGCCGCCGAAGCGACTGCCCTTTCAATTCCCAGAAACATTTTATTGCGCGGACTGTGATCGCCGATCTAAACCGGCGAAGGAGTCGTCGCGGTTATTGCGCGTGATGCGCGGGTGAAGGCTTGACGGCGTGGTGCACCGGGGCTGCCTTCTTTGCCTGCTGAATGAATCCTTCAGTGAGGACGATTTGCGCGGATGCGGCAGTGGTTCCCGCAGCAGCGGTATGCGTGTAGGTATCGTAGGTGCCGTCGAGCTCAGTGGCGGCCGGCTGGAATCCGAGCGCAGTGCCCGATGCCGGCGCCTCCTTGCATGAAAGCGGGTCCTTGAGGTTGACGGTGAAGTCGGCGGTGTGGGCGTCCTTGGCGTCCTGCGTGACGGCGACATTGACGGTGGTGACGGAAGGATCGATGGAGATCTTATGGATGTGCGCCGGTGTGTCGGTGAGGACGTCGCCCATCGCGTCGGTATCCGCCTTGACGCCATTGGCCAGAATGTAGGCCTGAGCGTCCGCGACCTTGAGCTCGGTAGGCGACGGCGGAACAGCGCTGCAATCGACGGGATTGGTGAGCTTGACGACGAAATCCTTGGGCTTGACCGAAGCAGTCGTCGTGACGGAGATTTTCAGCGCCGATGCGGGATCGGAGATGATGATTCCGGGCACCGGAGTGGCCTGACCCTTCAGGAGAGCCCATAGGCCGGTGGCATCCGCATCAGAGCCATTGGCGAGAATGTACTCCTTGTCCTCGAGGCCCAACGACTTGGGATCGCCGCTGGTATAGGCGTGATGCGCCAATTCCGCAGGAGTTGGAGCGGGCGCGATGGTGAAGCTGGCGGGCGGGAAGAGCGTTGCCTGGGCCTGAGCTTCGATCGCCGCGATCTGCTGCTTGTTGGCAGCCTCGCCGTCGAGCGTGCCGTGATAGCGGTTGTACCAATATTCAAGCAGCGGCTCAATCTGCGTCTTGTATGCCGGGGGCGCGAAGTCCCATGCGCGGGCATAGAACCAGATGGCCTTGACTTCGTCTCTTGAGTCGCCGGGCTTGGCGTAAGCTTGCGCAAGTTGGAGGGTATCGACCAAACCTGGGCCGGTCTTGGTCGCATCGGGCGGATAAAGCATCAGCTCGGCAGTGTACTCCTTGATGGCGCCGGCGAAGTCCTTCTTCGAGACCGCGTCGTCAAAGGCGATGGCTGAGTGGAAGATCGGGTAGGCGGCGGAGGTCAATTTGTCCCAGCTCGGCCCGTCCATGGCTGCCGGCTTCGGGACTGTGAGGCCCTTTTGGGCCAACGCCGCTGCATCGTCACATGTCTGCGGGTCGGTGGTGACGCCCGAGGCATCAAGAGAGCCGCACTGTTGTTTCTTCCAATAGACGGAGGCGAAGATGGCCTTGATGTTGTTGGGATCGACCTGAAGCAGGCGGGTAGCGGCATCGATCACCTTGGCAGGCTGGTTCAATTGGTTGTAGCAATCAATCAGTTGATCGAGAACGGCCTTCTTCACAACGCTCTGCGGATAGGCTTGAAGAAAACCCTCGAGCGACGCGGCCTTCTGGCCAGGGTCGGTCTGGGTGATCGCGTTCTGATACGAATTGAACTCAGCAGGATCCTGGATGGTGATCTGGCTGGCGTCCTGCGCTCGCAGTGCTGGCGTGGAAACAAGGGTTAAGCTTGCCACCGCCATCGCAGATGCAAAGACTAACTTCTTCATGCAATGCTCCTGGGAAATGCCGAAATGGAGATCAAGATTCACTCATTCGCCAGCTGAATGGCTACGATCCTGGGCGGCGGTTGAGCGCTGGGGCAACGGTTATTAAGATACCACGGCCACGAGTGCTGCGTAGAAGGATTATAGAAAGCCAACGAGCCGGTGACAAGCGAAGCTAAATGTGGATTACAGGGTGCGCAGCACGGTGGTAACCGGGCGGCTTGAGGCCCGGCATGAACCGGACAGAAAGCCGCGGGCGAGTGGCGCGATTTACGACAGACGGATGGCCTATTGCAGCAGGCGAACCAGCTCCGCCTGCTCGGCGAGGAAGGCGTCGTGGCCGTGGGCGCTGGTCATTTCGCGGTAGTCGGCCCGGGCACCCGCGGCGCGGATGGATTCGGCAAAACGGCGCACGTCTTCAGCGGGAAAGAGCCAGTCGGAGCTGATGCCGATGAAGCTGAGGCGCGCCTGAATGCGGCCGAAGGCTTCTTCCGGCGAGGTGAAACCGCGCAGCGGGTCCCAGGTGTCCATGGCGCGCAGGATGGCGAGGTAGGCGTTGGCGTCGAAGCGCTCGACGAAGCGGCTGCCCTGGAGATCGAGGTAGCCGGCGACGTCGAAGCGCTCGCCGATGAGGCCAGCGCCATGGTTGTCGGCAGCCCAGGGATCTTCGCCGCTGCGGTTGGGATTGCGGCCGAAGCGCTCGTCGAAGAGTGGTGCGGACTTGTAGCTGATCATGGCGATCTTGCGGGCGAGCGCAAGGCCGCTGCGGGGTGGGCGCTGCGGCAGATAACGGCCGGCTGCCCATTCAGGATCGTGCTGAATGGCCTGGCGCTGAAGGTGGTTGAGGGCCAGCCCCATGGCGGATAGCGGCGTAACACCGATGATGAGCGCGCGCTGGATGCGTTCGGGCTGGAGGATGGTCCAGTCCAGCGCCTGCATGCCGCCGATGGAGCCGCCGAGGACGAGGCGGAGACGGCGGATGCCAAGCGAGTCAAGCAGGCGCGCCTGCGCGCGAACGTTGTCGCGAACGCCGACCAAAGGAAAGTCCGGCCCGTAGATTTCGCCTGTTTCGGGATTGACGGAACCAGGCCCCGTGGAGCCGTAACAGGAGCCCAGCATGTTGATGCAGATGACGAAGTCGTGCTCCAGCGAGAGGACCGCGCCGGGAGCGAAGATTTCAGGCCACCAGGAGCCGACGAGAGCCGAGCCCGAGAGTGCGTGGCAAACAAGAACGGCATTATCTCTTGCCGCATTCAGCCGGCCGTAGACGGCGTAATGCAGCGTCGGACAGATGAGGGAGCGGCCGCACTCGAGCGGCAGGGAGCCATCGAGAACGAAGTCGCCTTCGTAGGTTGGCTCCACGGTTTTTGAAAGCGGCGGCGAGGCGCCGCTGCGGCTGTAACTGTCGGTCATAAAAACAGGTTTCAGGTTTCAGGGTCCAGGTTTCAGATTCAAGGTTCCAGCTCTGAGCTCTTGGTTGCCTTTCCTATTTTGCCGCAACGGCGCGGGTTGAGCCGGTAAAAGTATGGCCATTGGCGGCCTCAATTGCCTGATCCAGGTCGGCGAGGATGTCGCGAATGTCCTCGATGCCGACAGAAAGCCGCACCATCTCCGGCGTGACGCCCGTGGCCGCCTGCTCCTCGACCGAAAGCTGCTGATGAGTGGTGGAGGCGGGGTGAATCACGAGCGACTTGGCGTCGCCAATGTTGGCCAGTAGCGAGAATAGCTGGAGCGTGTTGATGAGCTTCTTTCCCGCGTCATAACCGCCCTTAATGCCGAACGTGACCAGCGCACCGGCGCCATTGGGAAGGTATTTTTTCGTCCGTGCGTAGTAGGGACTGGACGAAAGGCCGGGATAGTTGACCCAATCGACGCCGGGGTGCTCGGCGAGGTGCTTGGCGACTGCAAGAGCATTCTGCGAGTGGCGCTCCATGCGCAAGTGGAGCGTTTCGATACCTTGCAGCAGCAGGAACGCATTGAAGGGCGACAGCGCCGCGCCGGTATCGCGCAGGCCCTGAACACGGGCCTTGAGGATGAATGCGAGCGGGCCGAAGGCCTCAGTGTAACGGAGGCCGTGGTAGGAGGGGTCGGGCTCGGTGAAGTCCTTGAAGCGGCCGGAGGCAGCCCAGTCAAACTCGCCGGCGTCCACAATCACGCCGCCGATGGCCGTGCCGTGGCCGCCGAGGAATTTGGTGGCCGAGTTGACAACGATGTCAGCGCCCCACGCGATGGGCCGCAACAGGGCAGGCGAGGCCGATGTGTTGTCGATGACCAGCGGCAGCTTGTGCTCGTGGGCGATGGCTGCGAGGCGCTCAACGTCGGCGATGTCGAGCTTGGGGTTGCCGAGGCTCTCAGTGTAGAGGGCGCGGGTCTTGTCATTGATGAGGGCGCGCAGGCCGTCGAAATCGTCGGCATCGGCAAACTTGACCTTGATACCGAGTTTCGGCAGCGTGTAGTGGAAGAGATTGTAGGTGCCACCGTAGAGCGAGGTTGTGGAGACGATTTCGTCGCCGGCCGAGGCCAATGTGAGGATGGTGAGCGTTTCCGCCGCCTGGCCTGAGGCCGTGGCGAGGGCTGCCGCACCGCCCTCGAGCGCGGCAACGCGCTTCTCAAAGACGTCGGTGGTGGGGTTCATGATGCGGGTGTAAATGTTGCCGAACTCCTGGAGCGCAAAGAGACGGCCGGCGTGGTCCGCGTCCTGGAAGAGGTAGGAGGTGGTCTGATAGATGGGCACGGCGCGCGCGCCGGTGGCGGGATCGGGGGATTGGCCGGCGTGGACGGCCTGCGTGGCAAGCTGCTGAGGTTTTGGTTCCGACATGATGATCTCCTTCAGATTCGTGTGGTCGTTGCATTGGGGGCTGCGGGGATCGATAGGAGCGGAGAAACAATGAAAACGGCCCGCATCCGTTTTCAGGACCCGGGCCGCTTGACTTCAAGATCGGTTGCGCTTAACGCATGCGCCGTTCAAGAGCCGGACGGAGGGGCCG
>Ga0208190_1000405_pt1 | contig 17841 bp, 12 predicted proteins | sample June2015DPH_13_1_FD_184708 | JGI IMG/M metagenome (GOLD analysis project Ga0208190, IMG submission 184708) | Peatland microbial communities from SPRUCE experiment site at the Marcell Experimental Forest, Minnesota, USA - June2015DPH_13_10... | ecosystem: Environmental > Terrestrial > Soil >... | reverse complement strand
GGATCTGTATGCGCACGGGGCCATAGCGCAGCAGGATCTGGAGGTCGCGCAAGACGCCGAGGACGACGCCAAAACCACCCTCGATACCGCGACTGAGCATCTCCGCCTGCTCGGCAGCGATCCCAGCGATCCGAAGGGAATTGTCGATATCGTCGCCCCGGTTTCCGGCGTGATCACCGATCAGGAAGTGGCGATCGGGGCGTCCGTGCAGGCCTACAATACGCCGAACCCATTCACGATTTCGAACCTGACCACCGTATGGATCGTGTGTGACGTCTACGAAAACGACATGGCCAACGTGCGCGTCGGCGAGCCTGCCGACATCAAGCTGAACGCCTATCCGGACAAAGTTCTCAAGGGCACGATCAGCAACATCGGTCCGATTCTCGATCCCAGTATCCGCACGGCGAAGGTCCGTATCGAAGTGGCCAATCCGGGCGAAATGATGCGGCTGGGCATGTTCGCCACGGCCACTTTGTTCGGCAAGGGGAAGCAGAACTACGCGGCTGTCCCGGCCTCCGCGATCGTGCATCTGCACGACCGCGATTGGGTCTACATCCCGATGCAAGGGAAGTTTAAGCGCGTTGAGGTCGTCAGTGGCGATCAGTTGCCGAACAACTTGCAGCAGGTTCTATCCGGGTTACAGCCGGGCCAGCAGGTCGTCACAAACGCCATCAATCTCGAAAATGCGATCGACAATGAATGACGCTCGACTCCGGGGCCCGAGGAAGACACCATGATTCGCAATCTCGTAGATTTTGCGCTTAATAACCGGTACGTGGTGCTGGCGATCGGGCTGCTATTGCTCGGCTGGGGAGCGGTGTCGTTTCATAACATGCCCGTCGAGGCCTATCCGGACATCGCCGATAATTACGTGACCATCATCAGCCAGTGGCCAGGGCATTCCGCCGAGGAAATGGAACAGCAAGTATCGGTTCCTGTCGAAATTCAAGTGTTCGGGATTCCGCATCTCACCACGGTGCGGTCGGAATCGATTTTTGGTCTTTCCCTGGTTACGTTGATCTTCGACGATTCATCCGTCAACGACTGGAACCGCCAGAAGGTGCTCGAAAGGCTCACGCAGGTTAGTGTGCCCCCGGGCGTGCTGCCTCAAATCGGTACGGACTGGAGCATGACCGGCCAGATTTATTGGTACACGATCCGGAGCACGAATCCGGCGTACGATCTGATGAATTTGCGGAGCATCGAAGACTGGACTCTGTACAAGGAATTCAGGAAAGTTCCGAACGTTGTGGATGTGAGCGACTTCGGCGGCACCGCGCGCGAATATCAGGTGCGTGTCGATCCGAATAAGCTGATCACCTTCGGCCTGAGCATCGGCCAGGTCGAGCAGCAGCTAGCCAACAACAACGTGAACGCCGGCGGCAGCTTCGTCGAAGAGGGCTTGCAGCAACTGAACGTCCGCGCCCTTGGACTTTACCGCAATGTGCAGGATATCGAGAACACTGTGCTGACGACCTCAAATGGTGCTCCGGTTCGCGTAAAGGACATCGCGGTGGTCGAATGGGGCCCTAGAATTCGGCTGGGGCACATGGCCAGAGCCGATCATCGTCCGGACGGCGTCATTGTCGATGAGCCCGACGTCATCCAGGGCGGCGTGCTGATGCGCAAGGGCGCCGAAGAGGGCCCCACGCTCGAAGGCATTCACGAGAAGGTAGAGGAACTCAACAATCATATCCTCCCCGAGGGTGTGAAGGTCGTTACGATGCTCGACCGCAGCGATCTGCTTCATTACACATTGCACACGGTCCTGCACAACCTCGGCGAGGGGATGATCCTGGTTACCATCATCCTGCTCCTTTTCCTCGGCAATGTTCGCGCCGCCTTGATCGTTGCGGTGACCATACCGTTCTCCCTGTTGTTCGCCTCAATCTTTCTGAATTTGAGCAATATCCCCGCAAACCTGATTTCGCTCGGCGCACTCGATTTCGGTATGGTCGTTGACGGCGCAGTGGTGATGGTGGAAAACATCGTGCGCCACCTGAGCCGTGAGTTTGGCTCCCACGCAGCGCACGGACAGCAAACCAACGGTCAGGTCGGCGGCCGCCAAACACATCCCAAATCTGTTTCTACGGTAATTCGTGAGGCGTGTCACGAAGTCCAGCGGCCGGTTTTCTTCGCCATCGCCATCATTATCACCGCCTACATGCCGATCTTCACGCTGCAGCGAGTCGAAGGGCGTTTGTTCCGGCCCATGGCCTGGACCGTTGCCTTCGCGCTACTCGGCGCCATGACGTTCTCCATCCTGATCGCGCCGGTGCTGTGCGCCATCGTCTTCCGGAATGGAGTCAAGGAATGGCACAATCCGGTCATGGTTTTTCTCACCAAGCGCTATCGCACCGGCGCGCGCTGGGCTGTCGAACACCGCCCGGTTGTAGTGGGCGGTGGCCTGGCTGCGTTGGCCGTCGCTATGTACCTGGCATTCAGTGGAGTGATCGGCTCAGAATTCCTGCCACATCTCGACGAAGGCGCGATCTGGGCGCGTGGCGCGATGGCCAACAGCGTAGGCGAGACGGAAGGCACGCGCTTCACCCAGCAATCCCGCTATATCTTCGCCTCGTTCCCCGAGGTCACCAAGGTCGTCTCGCAAGCCGGAGCGCCAGACGATGGAACCGACACGGGAGGATTCGGCAACACGGAGTATTTCGTCGACTTGAAGCCCAAGGACCAATGGCGGCCCGTCTTTCATCAAGATAAAGAGGAGCTGATCGCCGCGATGGACCGCGAGCTGGAGAAACACCCTGGGGCTTTCTGGAATTTCTCCCAGCCCATTGAGGACAACGTGGATGAAACGATGACCGGCACGAAAGGCGGACTGTGTGCCAAGTTGTACGGGCCTGATCTGGATGTTCTCGAAGATAAGGGCGAGCAGATCAAAGATGTGATGGCCAATATCGACGGGATCAAGGATTTGGGAATTCAACGCGATTCCGGCCAGCCGAATATCGATCTCACCGTTGACCGTCAGGCGGCTGCGCGCTTCGGCATCAATGTGGCCGACATTCAAGATGCGATTCAGACCGCTGTCGGCGGTAATCCTGTCAGTCAGGTATTGCAGGGAGAGGCAGTCTACAACGTGGTCGTGCGCTATCAGAAACCGTATCGCGATACCAAGGAGGCTATCCAGAATATTCGATTGCTCTCTCCCTCGGGTGAGCGCGTTTCGCTGGCTCAGTTGACCAAAGCCCAGATTCGCGATGACGCCTACGACATTTACCGGGAAGACGGCTCCCGCTATGTGGCCATCCGCTTTGAAGTTCGCGGGCGCGATCTGGGCACCACGGTTAAGGAAGCCATCGACAAGATCGCCAGGAACGTGCAGTTACCGCGCGGCTATCACCTCGAGTGGTCGGGAGAATACGATAGCGAAACGCGAGCTGAAAAACGGTTGGCCTTCATCGTGCCTCTGACGGTCTTTTTGATCTTCATCATTCTCTATGCCATGTTTCGTTCCTTCAAATGGGCGCTGCTCATTCTCGCCAACGTGGCCATGGCCCCCATTGGAGGCCTGCTCGCTCTCCTTGTGACAGGCACATACTTCAGCGTATCTTCCGGGGTCGGCTTCCTGGCGCTGTTCGGCGTCTCGGTTCAGACGGGCGTCATCATGCTTGAATACATCAACCAATTGAGAGCTCGTGGTTATACCGTTGCGGATGCTGCTGTCGAGGGTGCGGTCTTGCGCCTGCGGCCGATCATGATGACGATGCTGGTAGCTACCCTGGGACTTCTTCCGGCGGCCACGTCCCACGCCATCGGTTCCGACACGCAGCGACCATTTGCCATTGTCATTGTCGGGGGACTTATGACGGCCCTCGCGATGAGCGTTTTTCTGCTGCCCACGTTGTATGTCTGGTTCGCGCGAGAGGGTGACACGCTGCCGGAACCGGAAGCGGAGGGATCCTTTGAACACTAAGCGCACAGCTCATCGCGTGAATTCGCGCTATACGAAGCGCGGGATCGTCTGCGCAAAGGTCTGCGCATTTGGCCTGGCTCTGTTTCTGACGCAGGCGGCGCACGGGCAGCAAGCCCTCACCTGGGATCAGGTGAAGGCGAAGTTTGAAGCAACTAACCCCGCGCTCAAGGCCGATGCCGACAACGTTGACGAGATGAAGGCCGAAGAGATCACAGCTTTTCTCCGCCCCAATCCACAGTTCACCTTAACGGCCGACGGCACGCAGGCCGCGCCGCACAATGGAGTCTGGACTCCCTTCAAAGGCACTACGGAACAGCCTAATTTCAGTTACCTTCACGAGCGCGATCACAAGCGCGAACTGCGCCTGGAGAGCGCGCAGGAGGGCACGCGCATCACGCAATCGGAGCACGAGGACCTCGATCGCAACATGATCTTTGCTCTGCGCGCGGCGTTCGTGGGAACACTGCAAGCTAAATTCATACTCGATCTGGCCAAGGCCGACCTCGATTATTACGACAAGATCATCGACATTAGCCGCGCAAGCTTCAACGCCGGCGCCATCGGCCAGATCGATCTGGACCGCATTGAGCTGCAGCGCGTGCAATACGAGTCGGAGATCGAGATCGCGATCGTCAATCTACGCACAGCAAAGATTCAGTTACTGCAGATGCTCGACGATCGCACTCCTGTGGATCAGTTTGACGTGACGGGTCCATTCGATTTCAGCGACAATCTACAGCCTTTGGAAACCTACCACGACGCCGCTTTGGCGGCGCGGCCCGACCTTCAGGCCGCGCTACAGACGATCCAGCAATCCGACACCAACCACAAGCTCGCAATCTCCAACGGCTCGACGGACCCCACCTATGCCGCCTGGTTCACGAATAACTCGTCAACCAACAACCCCAACGGCCCCGAGACAATCGGCGTGAGCGTCAGCATTCCGTTGCGCATTTTCGATAAGAACCAGGGCGAGAAGAAACGCACGCTGATCGACATCGACCGCGCCCAGCAGGCCAGCGAGGCCACGAGGGCTCAGGTCTTCAGCGATGTGGACACGGCCTATGAGTTGGTGCGCAGTAACGTCGCCCTGCTCAAGCCATACAAGGCGAAATACAACGACCAGGCGCTGCGCGTCCGGGATACAGTCACCTACGCCTACCAGCACGGCGGCGCTTCGTTGATGGACTTTCTCAACGCACAAAGCGACTTCCGCCAGGTGCAGTTGGCTTATGCGCAGCTGATCGGGTCCTATCTAACGGCTGTCGGCCAGCTGAATCTCGCCGTTGGACGTGAGACGATCCCATAAGAGGTTTTTTGCTCAACGGCTATGTGCATCGCTCATGCTTAGAAGAACAGGGCATCTAAACTCCCGGGGAGGTCAAATGGGTTTGATGGATCGGAAAGCAGTGAGCACCCGCATCGAAGAGATAGGCATTTTTCCGGGCATCCGCGTCAAAACAGCAGATCAGGCGCTTTATGCTGCCGAAACCTTATACCATGCCGGCATTCCCGTAGCGGAGATCACAATGACCGTTCCTGACGCGATCGAAGTCATTCGCAAGCTGGCGCAGAGCTTTCCAGACATGATTGTTGGCGCGGGAACAGTGCTGGATAAAGGCACCGCTGAGCGCTGCCTTGACGCAGGAGCCACATTCCTTACCAGTACGGGCTTTGTTCCCGAGGTCATCGAGTCCGCACTCAAAAGGGATGTCGTCGCCATTCCAGGTGCGCTCACGCCCACTGAAGTAATCGCCGCGTGGAAGTCGGGCGCAGATTTTGTGAAGATATATCCAACTGCCCCAGTAGGCGGAGATATGTACATCCGCTCGCTGAAGGTTCCCTTGCCTCAAGTGAAGCTCATCGCCGCCGGCGGTGTTAACCAGCAGAACGCGACGAACTTCATTAGGGCCGGGGCCAGCTCCATCGGTGTTGGCGTGGAGTTATTGCCGAGAGATGCCGTGCAGAGGCGCCAGGATCACCGGATTCATGAGCTGGCACGCCGGTTTCTCGCCTTTGTAGCCGAGGCGCGAACAACCGAATAGCCGCATTAGGCTCCCTCAGCGGCCTTCAGCGGCTTGAGTTATTTGAACGTGGATCGCAACAGACGAACGCGGCCTGCATTTGTTTATTGGCCGCATCCTTGTGCTTCGCAGGGCAGCGACTAAGGTTGGGGCAGCGGCGCCTAACGAAAGTCATAAGGACCTCATAGAATACGGGGCTTCTTATACAAATCGAGCGAAATCTTCATGCTTCATTCACGTTTTAAGCCCCATCCTCTAAATGAAGGAGGAAACCCCATGACTCACAAGATGCAGGTCCTAGCAGCGATAGCGGCAATTGCGATTACCGCGGGTCTCGCACGGGGGCAGAATTCTATGAACGCGGGCATCAGTGATGCCCAGGCTCAGCAGATGCTTCGCAGTGCGCACACCGTCGAACAGTACCACATGCTGGCGAGCTATTTTCACGCGCGTCAGCTGGTCTTTGAAGAGAAGGCACAGGCAGAGAAGCAGGAGTGGGATCGCCGTAGCCAGGTCACTGCCGCGAGCTACCAGAAGTATCCCCGGCCGGCGGACTCGTCACGAAACCGTTACGAGTACTTCACGTACGAAGCCCAGCAGATGAGCGACCAAGCCGCGCACTATGAGAACCTTTCAGCGAGCGCCAAGTAATTAATACGCTGCAAAGGCGTTACCCAGCACAAGGGCGGGGAAGGGGAACTGGATCGGAAATGGATCCACGACTCATCCCCGCTATTTCTTTGTAACTTATTTATGTTTTATTGATGTCCCTCTAGGTATCGTCTTCCTACATGCATTTCGAATCGGAAAGCCTTGTAAGCTATGAGGATTTCAGACTTCATTGGGGAGCGGAACCACCCCTCACGTGCGCAATTTGCGGGCGAATGCTTGGCGGGATGCTGGGTGATTGCGCTGCTTGCATTCGCTGGGTTTGTACTTCATTTTAATGCTGCGCCGGTCGGATTTCTCTTTCTTTTGGTGGTAGTGTGCGAGGCGATCCTCTGCGGATTCTGGCAGGCATCGGTCGTTTCAATCGTGGCGTGCGCTTGCCTGGACTACTTCTTTTATCCGCCGGTTTTCAAGCTCACGGTCACCGACCCACAAGACTGGGTGGCACTGGGGGCCTTCGAGATCAGCGCTCTTCTCGTCAGCAGACTTTCATCGAGGGAAAAGCTGCAGACGCGCGAAGCCACATTGCAACGAACCTCCATGGAGCAGTTGTTCGAACTGAGCCGGAGCACGCTGCTCATGAATTTGCATCAGCCTCCAGGGCCGCAACTGGTGCAACTGATCCAGCGCATCTTCAAAGCAGAAGCAGTCGCCATCTTCAATGCGGAGTCGGGAACGTGTGACCTTTCTGGGGTATGGGCCGCAGACGAGCGTGAACTGGCAAAGGAGTGCTACCTGGCGCAGGTGGATGATGAGGACAAGACCAATCGCATATCCCGGCGCCTCTTAAGAACAGGGGTGGATTCCATCGGCTCGATTGCGATACGAGGTGATCTGGGCTTGCTCGTGGTCGACGCGTTGGCTTCGCTGACCGCGATTACGCTGGACCGATGCATTTCATTTCAAAAGGAGAGTGAGATCGAGGCGGCGAATCTCAGCGAGCGACTGCGAGCCGCAGTGCTGGATTCACTTGCGCATGCGGTGAAAACGCCACTCACCGCAATCCAGACTGCGACCGCCGGGCTGAGTGAAGTGGGCAAGTTGAATGCGCCGCAACAGGAGTTGGCTGCTCTCATCGATGATGAATCCCGGCAATTGAGCCAATTGAGTACGAAGTTGCTGCAGACGGCCAAACTCGAGGCTCAGGAACTCAGCGTTGCCCACGACGAAATTGTCATTGGCGACCTGGTGGCGGAAGCGCTGGAGGAACAGCGTGGGCGCATGGCGGGGCATTCAGTGGAAATCAAGGTTCCGAATCCCGAGCTTAAAATTCGCGGTGATCGTGAGCTCCTGTCGATGGCATTGACGCAGTATCTCGATAACGCGGCTAAGTACTCCTATGCCGGCGCAGCAGTCGAGGTATCGGCATGGGAAAGTCATTCCGAACTAATGATCTCAGTTCATAACTTCGGCCCGGCGATTCCTATCAGCGACAGGGAGCGCATCTTTCAACGGTTCTTTCGCAGTGAGGGAACCATGCACTTAGCAGCGGGCACGGGGATTGGCCTGTCCACGGTAAAAATGGCCGCTGAAGCCCACCAGGGACACGTGTGGGTGATCAGTAACGCAAATGAGGGAACGACCTTCTTTCTATCCCTGCCTCAGCGTGGAGGAGGACAACAGTGAATGCAGAATCAAGCAACTTGCTCATCGTGGATGACGAGCGTTCTATTCGGCTGTCGCTCCGAACGATTCTCGCTAACTTTGGTTTTGTGATTGTTGAGGCGGCGCGGGGAGAGGAGGCGCTCGCGCTGGTGCGCACCACGCAGTTCGATGCGGTACTGCTGGATATCAACATGCCTGGAATGGGCGGCATCGAGGTGTGCCGAACGATGCGAAGAACGGCCCCTCGCCTGCCCATTGTGATGCTGACGGTGCAGGATAGTGAGGATCGCAAGGTTGAAGCGCTCGATGCGGGCGCGGATGACTATATTACGAAGCCGTTCCAGCTGCGGGAACTGACGGCACGGCTGCGCGCGGCGGTGCGCCGGAGCAAGGTGGCCGATGATGAAAATCGCCCGATCACTATTGGGGATGTTCTGCTGGACCCGGACCGTCACCTTGTGGAGAAGAAAGGAAAGGCTGTCCATCTGACGCCAAAGCAGTTTGAGGTTCTCCATTATTTGATGTCGAATGCCGGTCGTCCGATTCCCCACGCCAGATTGCTGCGATCGGTTTGGGGGCCCGAATACGGAAATGAGCTTGAGTACTTGCGAACGTTTATTCGGCAAATTCGCATGAAGATCGAGGACGATCCCGCCGAGCCAAAATACCTTCTGACGGATTCGCATATCGGTTACCGATTCTGCGAGTCAGCGTGACAAACCGAATCGGATTCTCACGGGTTGAGAAGGGGCATTCAATGTCCCACCTCAATGCCCAAGGCATCGACCGTAAGCGAGAATCGCATCGGTCGGCTCCCTAAACCTGAATCCCGCGCTTCGCAGATTCGGAAGGAGCTTCTTACCGGCGCGGGTCTGCGACTTGCGCGGTTGATAGAGAGCACGCAAAGTTAGGTAAAAAGTATCACCAGCGCCAAATTCCGTGATCTTTCATTTTCGCAAGTCTTCTGTAAGTTATTGATTATTTGGTGCCCAGAGGGGGACTTGAACCCCCACGGCCGGTTAAGGCCTGCGGATTTTAAGTGCGTTGCGTTTGACTCCAAATAATAGCAAATAAAGCAGGTTAATTTGCGTCTCTGTGAAAGTGTGTAAGTCAATGTGTAAGTTTTGACGGATTTTGGCGCTGCTGCCGCGAGGGCATCTTTGCGACCCTTGCTGGTTCGGGTTTAAGCACAATGCTAGAGCCGCTAACTTGTAAGCGTCATACGGGGACGCACTTGAATCCATTCCAAATCATTCTTCGGAAGGGCGCACACACAGAGCACGATTGCCCTGGTCGTCGCTGAGTGGGAAGGCGACCTGCTCCCCGCCAGTGAAGTTGAAGGTCAGAGCCCCCGCCGGGGGCGATGGGCCGGGACGATCCCGGTTCATACGTGCCAGTGTTGAACTCCATTCTCTGCCTGTGAGGATAATCCCGCCCTTGATGTGATAGTCGAAATGTCGGCCCTCAAAAACCAAAGTTCTGGCGGGGACCTCGATATCGAAGATCCCTTGCAGTTCGTCGATGGTCGGCAGTCGCCAATCCGCGCGGCCGTTCCATCTCAAACTTTCACACAATTCCATCGCCATGCTCCAGTCCTGATCCACGTCGATGTCCCGGTTCGTCCACATCAAATGAGTTGCGGGGTCTGTCCAAACGCCCATGGGCTTTGTCTTAGGTTTCGCCGGGCTGTCTTGTGCTGCCAGTGGAAGACAACAAGCCAGCAAGAGGAGCGCACAGCCACGCTCGACAAGCATCGCTACCGAGGTGCTCGCAGACATGCCGGCTACGAAGCCAAATAAAATGCCGCGCTGCTGGATCGTGCGAGACAGAGATGGCAGCATGAATAGTTGAACGACGCCGTACATCGACGCGAAGAATGTGTAGAGAACCATAAACCCGACCTCGAGAATCCGCTGAGCGAGCACGCTACTGCAACTGCCGGAATATTGACTCTTGAGCGGCATTCCTCTTTGCCGTTGCGAGATGCCGCGGAAAGCGGTTCTGCACTTTCTCTAGGGCGCGGCGGGAGGATCGATGCCGAAGCAGAAGACATCGGCTGAACCCGGGCTTCGAACCGCGTACTCTCCGGGCCCCAATGGTTCGGCAGGCGATATCTCGATTGATGAAGCACTGTACTTTTTGACCTGAAAGGCCACGCTGGATTTGTCAACTTGATGTACCCCCCCTTTTCCAATCAAGCCGCCATACAACGGTCCCGACTCCGCCTGGGTTAGCTCTCGATGGTTTCCTTTTTCATCGAACTTGACGATCTCAACTAACATATGGGGATCCAGGGTCGGTGAAGCCTGGAGCACGAAGTCAAGCCCTTGGCCAGCAGCAAACCTGACATTCGACTTGGCGCCGTCCGTCTGAGACACGGCCTTCATCCCCCCAAAGCCTAGTGCTTTCGTTTTCGACGCCAACGTCAACTTTTGCCGTTGCAAGGGGTTGAGTTTGTTCGCCGTGGCGTCATACCAGTAGATCGTGCCAAAATACTCCGGTTCAGGCTTGGCGATTTCCTGGGCGCGCACAACGTATTGCCAACCGGCAGCAAGCAGCGTTGCTGCGAGAGCCATTCCGATCACTCCGCTTGTGAATATCTTGTTCACCATTGTTGCCTCCTTTTTTCAAGAACGTTGAGAATGTCTTCCCAGGTGTCGATGCGTAAAGCATGTGCGGTCACGTTAGGTATCCGGGACAGTTACGGAATTCGTGCTGCACGTTTGCTGTGTTTCCTCAAAACGGGCCCAAACCTACATTCAGACTGAAGACTGTTCCATCGTTGCTGGCCCCGCCAGCGTAGGTTGTTCCGTAGAAATTCCCATTGGTGGGATCCTGGATCAGCGCCGCGTAGGGATTGGCGCCGTCCGTGCAAGAAATGCCGCCTTGCGAGCAAAAACTGTAAAGCGTGGTCAGCGTGCCAGTTGGGGTAATCTGGAAGACCGTGCCGCACGCTCCCCCTTTCGGGCAGGTACCGTTTTGCCCTCCCATCTCTGTTGTGCCGTAAAAGTTCCCATCGCTGCCTTGGACCAAGGCTGCGGTCGGCACATGGCCGTCTGGGCAACCGGTTTGGGAGCAAAAGCTGTAAAGCGTCTTAAGCGAGCCACTTGGGGTGATTTGGAAGACCGTGCCGCACCCAGTCGCGCCTGGACAATGGGCGAAATTCCCACCTGCGCTTGTTGTCCCGTAGAAGTTCCCATCGCCGCCCTGGACAAGTCCTGCTTCGGGGAGTGCGCCGTCGGTCCCAGTAAAGCTGTACAAGGTGGTCAATGTGCCACTGGGGGTGATCTTGAAAACCGTTCCACTGTTGCTGGTACCGCCATAGAAGGTTGTGCCGTAGAAGTTTCCATCGGTGCCCTGAACCAAACCCGCCCAGGGACTGGAGCCGTCTGGGCAATTTGCTTTGGTGCAGAACTGATAGAGTGTCGTGAACGTGCCACTGGGAGTGATTCGGAAGATCGTACCCGCGCCAAGCCCGAAACCTCCTCCCTCTGTGGTCCCGTAGAAGTTCCCGTCGCTGCCTTGTACCAGCGACGCGTAAGGGTCCGTGCCGTCGGTGCAAGGGTTCGTCGAGCAGAATGTGTAGAGTGTAGTCAGCGTGCCGCTTGAATTGATTTTGAAGATCGTGCCACAGCCAGTGTACCCATCGCAGGAGACGTTCCTTCCGCCCGCCTGCGTGGTGCCGTAAAAGTCGCCATCGGCGCCTTGGATCACGCCTGCATAGGGCAATTGGCCGTCTGCGCAATTGGTTTCGGAGCAGAAGTAGTAAAGTGCCGTCGGCGTGCCTCCTGGCGTCATTTGGAAAACCGTGCCGCTATAATCATTCCCATCGTGATTGCCCGCCCACGTTGTCCCGTACAAGTCCCCATTTGCGGCTTGGACGAGTCCCGCATAGGGGTTGCGGCCATCCGTGTTGTTGAAGCTGTACAGCGTAGTGAAGGTCGGTGTGCAGTTGATTTGAACACTCGTGACATTCGCATTGGCCGTTCCGCTGCCATTTGTCACCGCGCAGGTCTGCGCCGGACTGGAAGGCTGCGTAAGAACCGTGACACTATAAACGCCACCGCCGGCGATGGTCGTGGTGAACGTGAAGGTTCCGTTGGCGCTCACTGATAGGTTGTTGCCGCCATTGTCCTGCAACACAAGCCCTGTTCCGGAGAGGCCTGAAACCGTGCCGCCGATGGTAAAGGTGGCTGTCGTAATGCAAGTGATTTGAATGTTTGTGACATTCGTGCTGGCGGTTCCGCTGCCATTTGTCACCGCGCAGGTCTGCGCCGGACTGGAAGGCTGCGTAAGAACCGTGACACTATAGGCGCCACCGCTGGCGATGGTCGTAGTGAAAACAAAGCTTCCGTTTGCGCTCACAGACAGGTTGTTGCCGCCATTGTCCTGCAACACAAGCCCTGTACCGGAGAGACCTGAGACCGTGCCGCCGATGGTATAGGTGGCTGTCGTAATGCAAGTGATTTGAATGTTTGTGACATTCGCACTGGCCGTTCCGCTGCCATTTGTCACCGCGCAGGTCTGAGCCGGACTGGAAGGTTGTGTAAGAACCGTTACGCTATAGGCGCCACCGCTGGCGATGGTCGTAGTGAAAACAAAGCTTCCGCTTGCGCTCACAGACAGGTTGTTGCCGCCATTATCCTGTAACACAAGCCCTGTTCCGGAGAGACCTGAGACCGTGCCGCCGATGGTGTACGTGGTTGGGGTTTGGGGCGGCGCATTTCCAGAGGAGCCGCCACAGGAAGCGAGAATCAAACAAGCTGCCACCAAGAGGATCCACATGAATGCTTTCATCGCCGCCTCCATGATCAAAAAGTGCTCACTACGAGATCCCACGTCAAATGCCTGTCGCCGGCGTGTGTTGAGCTCCACACGGACCGCGACGTTTTCTTCTGCGCCGATTGTCTCTCCACATTTCTCACAGACTTCTCCTGCCTGGACAGACAACGCCACGGGTGGGGAAATTGGCGACGTATCAAGGGTGCTAGCTTGCCGGACGCTTCAGAGCGCGCGCCGCCACGACAAGGCTGGCCAGCGCAGCCACATAAGTTCCGTAGTCCGGCGTCATCTTAATGCCGCTGATGCTGGCGGCGATGCCTGCCGCGACAAGCGCTTGACTGAATTCGTGCTGAATCGTGAACCAGGCAATCAACAAACAAGCGAGCGGGGCAGCGTACAAATAGCGCGCCTGCGGGTGCCGGATGAACGAAGCGACGAGGGGCGCCACAATGCCAACAATCACGATCAGATTGAGAAGACCAGCGCTGCCTGGATTCATGTTGTTATTCGGATCGAAGGAAAGGGCGTTCCAAAGCGCAAATGACTTTGTTTGTCCCGCGCCGAAAAAGGAGACAGAAAAGCCCAGGCCAGGCATGAAGAACCAAGCGATCCAGACGACGACGGTCGCAGCCAATGTGGCTTTTCCCATTCTGGAGGCAAGCGCGCCGACTCCCTGGCTGGCGATGACAACAGCCTTATCCACTTGCTCCTTTGCCTCGCCGCCGATCTGATTCAGCTTCTCTTTAGCCGCCTGCTGCGGGTCTACAGCGGCAATTGCCGTAATGTTGCCCTCGCCATCAAAGTCAACGTCAACCAGCATGTTGACGCTCGGAGCCACAGGAGACTTCCATACGTTATCCAGCGTGAAGGGCCATTGCCGGCCATCAAGAAACAGCAGGCCTGGACTGTCGCCCGGCGTCCTCAGAATGCTTGCTCTCACCTTCAATCCGATCACGCTGCTCATCTCTTCTTCTCTCCTTTGCCGATGGGAAGGTCCGGTCGCCGTGTGCTAAAATTTCGTCGTTGGCGCGGTCTCAAGCTTCCCCCACCCCGAGACCCTGTTTCTTGACTTCTACTAAGGATTGTGAAAAAAGACGGGGAGAACCGTCATGCCACTGGAAAAAACTTTCCACGGTGTCGATGTCGGCGGTCCATCGAGTACACTGCCGGGGCTGAATGGCACGCTGGACCATGTGTTTAGCGCGAGTTACGAAGAACTGCGCCGGCTGGCTGGGGCCGTAAAACATAGGGACGGCAGCGCGACGCTCAGCACCACGACTTTGGTCAATGAAGCGTGGCTGCGGCTGAGAAACTCGCCGGACTTGGCATTTGATTCCGCCCTGCACTTCAAGAACATTGCGGCACGCGCTATGCGCCAGATCCTGATTGAAGCAGCTCGGCGCCGGAACTCGCACAAGCGCGGCGGCAATGGGTCGGCGGTCTTCGTCACTTTGGACGATTCGACCGTTGAAGCTATTGCCGCCAACGATAAAGAACTGCTGGCTGTGGACGCGGCCCTCAACGAACTTGGGCGCATGAATCCTCGCCAGGCGAAGGTGGTCGAGTGCCGGTTTTTCGGAGGGCTCGAAATTTCGGAGATTGCGGAGCTACTGGGAACGTCGGAAGCTACCGTTCTTCGCGATTGGCGCGCCGCAAGAGCCTGGTTGACGCGCGAAATCCGCAAGGCGGGCTAATAGGTTTCGGAATTCCGGAAGACCGTCGAGCAGGAGTTGCGTGTTATGGAGAGCGCGCGCTGGGAACAAATTCAAGCCGTTTTTCATGCGGTTGCAGACCTTCCCGAGCCGGATCGACATGCCGCAGTGCAATCCGCATGTGGTGAGGATTCCGGGTTGGCGGCGGGTGTCCTGGCATTGCTCGAAGAAGATGCCCAGGGCGGGTCTCTGTTTGATCGTGACCTGGGCGACCTGGCGCAACAAACCCTTGACACCCGTTACGCAGCAAATCATCTGGACAACTTCGGCCCTTACCAGCCAAGAGGACTCATCGGCGAAGGCGGAATGGGCGTCGTTTATCTCGCCCAACGGCGCGACCTAGGAAGCCTTGTGGCCATCAAGGTCCTTCGTGATGCATGGCTTTCACCAGCGCGCCGGGAGCGCTTTGAGAGCGAACAGCGGACGCTAGCCCAACTCAATCATCCGAACATCGCGCTCCTGTTTGACGCGGGAATTCTGGACGACGGGACGCCTTGGTTTGTTATGGAGTACGTCAAAGGTGTGCCGCCCACGGAATACTGCCGTATTCACAAATCTTCGATTCAAGAGCGGCTGCGTCTTTTTCGCGCTGTCTGCGAGGCCGTGCAATACGCCCACTCGCAGGCGATCATTCACCGCGACCTTAAACCGTCCAACATCCTCGTGAGAGAGGATGGCACGGTCAAACTTCTTGACTTCGGCATCGCCAAGCAGCTCGAGAATGTCGAGGAGCGAGCGGACACAACCCAAACGGCGCTGCGGTTCATGACCCCGGCCTATGCGGCTCCGGAGCAGATCCAGAGCGGCCGGCCGGATACTCGCTCCGATGTCTATTCTCTGGGCGTTATTCTCTACGAATTACTTGTCGGTCAGCTTCCGTTCGACCTGTCGAAGAGAACACCCGCCGAGACCGCAGCCGCCATCGCACATCACGATCCGGAAAAGCCCTCCGCAGTGGCAGCCAAGCAGGAGGCAACCCTGCGGGCCGGCAAAGCGGGCTGGAGCGATTTAGACGTACTATGCCTCACGGCGATGCACAGGGATGTCGAAAGAAGATACCAATCGGTTGAAGCACTGATCCGCGATATCGATCATTACCTAAAGGGAGAGCCGCTGGAAGCACGGCCCGACTCGATCCTATATAGTACGGGGAAATTCATCACGCGAAACTGGCGCGCAGTCTCCGCAACATTGATCGTATTCGCGGTCATCGTTGCTCAACTCATCTTCTTCACCGTGCGGCTGGCAAACGCACGCAATGCTGCACTGATGCAAGCTGCTCGCACGCAGCGTATCCAGCAATTCATGTTGAATCTGTTCGGAGGCGGTGACAAGGAGGCCGGTCCTGCGCAAGATCTCCGCGTCGTCACCCTCATCGATCGCGGCGCACAGGAGGCCCAGACGCTCGACAAAGAGCCGGAGGTGCAGGCAGAGCTGTATCTGACCTTGGGTAGCATGTACGAGAATCTTGGCAAATTTGATCGCGCCGATTCGCTGCTCGAATCCGCGCGGAAGATTCGCGGTTCGATCACCGGGCCAGACAGCGTCGAAACTGCCGAAAGCCTCGTTGCGCTCAGCCTCTTGCGGGCCGATCAGGGCCAATATCAGGAAGCTGAGCGGATGGCGCGTCAGGCTCTTGCGATCGAGGACCGCCGTCTCGCGCGTGACAGCCCCGTTCGAGCGAAAGCCGAGGCCGCATTGGGGAACGTGCTTGAGAATGACGGCAAATACGACGAAGCGATACAGGTGCTTGATGAAAGTGTCCGGGTTCAGTCGGGACCGACTGGAAACCCCACAGATCTCACAGACAGCCTGGGCGCGTTGGCTGACGCACATGGCTACCTGGGTCACTATTCAATCGCCGATTCTTTGGACCGGCGCGCGTTGGATATAGACCGCCAAATATACGGCCCCGTCCATCCGCATCTTGCCGATGCGCTGAGCGACTTGGGCGGCTTTCAGGAAATCCTGGGAAACTACGATGAATCCGAAAGGTATTTCCGGCAGGCCCTTGAAATCGTTCAATCCTGGTACGGCAGTGATCACCCCGCAACGGCATGGCAGATGTCTAGACTCGCTCAAACGCTTCAAAATGAAGGAAAGTATGAAGAGGAGGCAAGACTGTTGCAGCAGGCGCTTCCCATAGAAGAGCGCGCCTATGGAACGGTGCATCCAAAAGTCGCCGTCGTTCTCGGCCTCCTGGTGGATGAGGAAGAGCGACAAGGTAAGTTGGACAAGGCGGAGAGCGACCTTATCAGGATGCTCAGCATCGAGCGGACAGTATACGGGGAGAAACACCCCTCGGTTACAACTGTGATGGCAAATCTGGCCAATCTGTATCTGGAGAAGAAACAGTATGTTCGCGCTGAAAAGCTGTACCGGGAAGTCGTCCAGCGTTTCACGGATGAGTTCTCCGCGGAGCACGTTAACACGGGAATCGTGCAAATCAAACTGGGTCTGGTTCTTCTGAAGGAACGGCGGTACCAAGACGCGGTGGCCCACTCTTCAGCGGGCTATTCGATTTTGTCCAAGCAAACCAGTCCGGCGATGAAGTTTCGCAGGCTCGCATGCGAAGATTTGGTGACTGAATACAAAGCCCTGCACCAACCCGAGCAAGCCAAACAGTTTCAGGCAGAATTAACTGCTGCGCACCAATAAGCAGCCGTGGGCCAACAGGGCATCTCACGCATGAAAGTGGTAGGGCGCTCTTTGCGAGAACGGCGTGAATGCGGAGGGGAAGATTCTCGCCTCGGTCCGACATTCGCTCAAATCGGACCAGTCCGTCTGTGTACTGCTTCCGAGGACCTGTCGCTCAGGGTCGCGCTGCTGAGAATGCGCGAGCGGTGGCCGGAATTGTCATTTGAGTTGTTTCCGCGTTCCTTGCACACAGTTTGAGATGACTTGCCGATTGGCTACCTGACTCTAAGATCGCCCCAGACCCCTAATGGGTGTCACTATCTAAACTATTGATTTTATTGGTGCCCGGAGGGGGAGTCGAACCCCCACGACCGTCAAAGGTCTGCGAATTTTAAGTCCGCTGCGTCTGCCAATTTCGCCATCCGGGCCCGCCTCTATATTATCGGCCTGATTCGCCCTCCCCGGCGCGCATGTTCCC
>Ga0208190_1000403_pt1 | contig 17875 bp, 15 predicted proteins | sample June2015DPH_13_1_FD_184708 | JGI IMG/M metagenome (GOLD analysis project Ga0208190, IMG submission 184708) | Peatland microbial communities from SPRUCE experiment site at the Marcell Experimental Forest, Minnesota, USA - June2015DPH_13_10... | ecosystem: Environmental > Terrestrial > Soil >... | reverse complement strand
CAACGCGACCGTGTCTTTCCCTACATTCGAAAGCAGTCGCACATCAACCGCCGCGCCTTTGCCCGTAAGCTGTGCTGGCTCACTTCCATTGCGGACGGCACGGAACTCGGCATTCAGCAAGCCGGTGGCTCGAAGATCGGCGGGCAATTGTTGCTTGGCTTCGTGAAACAATTCGAGCATCGAGGCGAGCGGAACTTTTTCCGCCGCGAACGTCAGCTCATAGGCCGGAGGCCACGTCATTGCTCCGGCGCTCCCCTGCAGGCGAAGTATGCCTTTGTTCACTGGCGATTCGCAGAGCAGATCGGCCAGTGATAAGGTCGTTGCGCTGTATCGGGCGTTGCAAGTGGCTGCGAGATTTACATTCCTGTTATCAGAAATGTCATAGCGCCGAAAACCGCCAATCGCTGCGCGGCTCTCAACTGTTAACGCCTCCGGCGTTCCGGACAGATTCGCTGTAAAATCCACTCGTCCGCGCCATCCACGGTCTCTGCCTGTCAGCAAAGTTGTGATCTGCCCGAGTTGCCCTTTCTGCCATCCAACGGTGACTCGAAGTGGCGTCAGGTGGAGGTTCGCTGCTCGCTGCCAGGTGGCATTGATTTGCAGCAGACCCGTATCCGTGAGATTGAAATCCGTGCGCACCGGCTGAGCTTTCATGCGAGCGCCCCACGAGTTCTCCGAATCCTGCCACAAAGAGACGTCGGCTTCGGTGAGGGCGTAGGACTTCTTTTCTTGCCCGATTTTGAAATTGATGCGGGCATTGCTGGCTTCCAGATAAGGGAACGCCGGCCGGTGTTCCGACGGCGGTTTTTGGGTTGGAGCGGCGGGAATCTGCGCGTTGCGCTCGATCAGGCTTGCCAGATTCCAGCGGCCTTGATTATTGCGCACGATGTTGATGCTGGGCTCGGTTGCGCTCAAGGTCGCGATCTCAAGCCGCCCGCGCAGCAGCGAGTGCAGCCGGATGGCGGCAAAAACTTCCTGGGCACGAATCATCGGCTCCGCACTGAATGCAGGATCGTCATAGATGACCAGGCCATCGAGATCGAAGCCGGGTCGGGGCAGAACATGAAAATGCACATCATCGATTGCGACCCTGCGCCCAAGCGCGGACCCGATTGAGTTGGCGATCCGGTTACGAAATCGATATACACCGGGGCGAAAGAGAAACAGGATCAGCAGGAGAGCGACGATAGCGACCATCCCGCGTCTGGAGCGCAAGAACTTCACTTTACGATCCGGAGAGTGCGCGACCATCGCGTCTGGTCGAAGAAATGAATGATAATGTGCGCCACGAAACTTATGCGGTCGCCCCAACTCGTCATCTGGTACTGATCCGGAGGGGTTTCAAACGACCAATAGATGAACATCGGGTGTCCAATCACGTTGCGCTTCGGAATGAAGCCCCAGAAGCGGCTGTCATAGCTCACGTCCCGGTTGTCGCCCATGGCGAAATAACTGTCTGGAGGAACGACGAGATCCTGGCCCTGGATGTGCGAGGCTAAATCAATTTGCCAGTCCGGAGCGAGATTATCCACATTGGACGGTGCGACGGCTGGAAAATTGTCGGCGTAAGGCTTACGCGCCTCGAAGTAAGGATCATCCGGATTCCCGGTGTGCTGGGCGTAGGCCTCATCCAATTTTTCACCGTTGCGATAGACCACGGCGTCACGCATGTGGATACGGTCTCCGGGAATGCCGATGATCCGCTTCACAACAAACAGGCCTTGCTCGGATGGCGAAAGGAAAACGACGATGTCGCCGTGGCGAATATCGCGGTAGGGCAGCAGCGGCCCCAACCAGTGCGTGGGACGGGCAAACTGTTCCCGGTTCACAAATACATGGTCGCCGACCAACAGAGTTTTCTCCATCGAACTGGAGGGGATCTCGAAGGCCTGCAAGATAAACGTGATGATGAACAGACCAGTGACCAGCACACCGGCGATGGAAGCCAGGAATTCGACTGTTGACTCGTGCGGCTTTTCGTCCTCAATTACTTCTTTTTCTTTCCTCGGCACTTATGTGTTCCTTCTGGAATCCTTTTCCCGTCCGCTTTTTGCGAACGCAACGGATTTTACTTGGGGATTCGCAGCGTTCTGGACCAGCGCGTCAAATCGAAAAAATGGATGACCGTGTGCGCGATGGATCCGACGCGGTCGCCCATGCTCTGCTCGCCGGGATCCATCGGCGGCGTAATGAACGACCAATAAACGAACATGGGACGGCCGATTACGTTGACGCGCGGAAGAAAACCCCAGTACCGGCTGTCGTAACTCACATCGCGATTGTCGCCCATCGCGAAATAGCTGTCGGCGGGCACCACGAGGTCCTCTCCAACAATGTGGGAGTTCATCTCATCCCGCCATTTTTCGTTGCGCACCCCATATCGCATGGAAGGAGCAACAGCCGGGAAGTTGTCCCGGTAGGGCCGGTAGGGGTCGTAGTCAGCCGCTTGCGCCACGTGCTGAGCATAGGGCTCATCGAGCTTTTCCCCATTGCGGTAGACCACGCCGTCGCGCAGGTGAATACGGTCACCGGCTATGCCGATGACTCGCTTGACCAGAAAAAGCCCGGGCTGCTCCGGAGAAAGAAAAACCACGATGTCACCGCGGCGCAGGTCACGATAGGGCAGCAGGGGACCCACCCAATGTGTCGGCGGTGCAAATTGCTCGCGGTTTACCAGCAGATGATCTCCGATGAGCAGCGTCGTTTCCATCGAACCGGAAGGGATGGCAAACGTTTGAAAGACAAACGTCATGATGAACAGAACGGTGGCGAATAGTCCGGCGAGCGAGGCCAGGAATTCCACCGTTGTCTCGCGTGGTTTCTCGTCTTGCACGACTTCTTTCTCTTTATCTGACACGAACCTAGTCCGCCTCTTCGGAGCGCACTTTATCTTACGCAGTTTATCTTAGCGTACCAGCCTGAAGGTGCGTCCCCAGCGGGTCATCTGAAAGACATGCGTCAGAGCGTATGCGATGTGAAAAAGTCTATCACTGGGAGTTGGCGATCCCGACAGATCGCTGTCCGAACTGCCTGACGACCAGTAGATCAGCATTGGCCGCCCGATAATATTTTCGCGGGGCACAAATCCCCAGTAGCGGCTGTCTTTACTGTCGTCGCGATTATCGCCGAGCACAAAATATTGACCTTCCGGGATGATCAGTTGGTGGTCTTCCACAAGTTTCCGCATTTGCTTCCACCATTTCGCGTCCACTTCATAATCGGGAGCATCGGTACGCGGAAAGTCATCGCGGTAGGGATTGCGAACGTTGGAAATGAACTGCACGTTGTTTTCCTGCTGCGGAATCCCGTTTACGAAGACATGCTTGTTAATCAGCCGAACTCGATCTCCAGGGATGGCGACGACGCGCTTCACAAAGTCTTGCGCTGGATTGATGGGATAGTGGAAGACAACGACATCGCCGCGCCGTATGTTGCGGTAGGGCAGAAGACGATTCCACCGGGCGGCGCTGCCGTAGCAGAGTTTGTCGACCAGAACGTAGTCGCCGACCAGCAAGGTCTGCTCCATGGATTCGGACGGAATTGTGAATGCCTGCGCGAGAAAGGTCACCACGAAAACGGCAATCGCCACCGTGCCCGAGACCGACTGAATGGTCGCAGGCCAGTCGCCGGTCAAGATTTTCTCGCTCCACGTCATGACTTTGTTGGCTGTAATTATGGTGCGCTTTTCTCGGCGCGGATGCGCTCCGGAACGGGCATGGTGGAGAGATGCTCCAACATCTGCCGCGCCGCTTCCTGCTCGGCGCGTTTTTTTGTTGCGCCCTGGGCGCGCCCCACAAATTGCCCCGTTTCGGGCTCGGGCAGTCTGGCCTCGACGGTGAAGGTCTTCCGGTGCTCCGGTCCTTCTTCTTTCACGAGGACGTAAACCGGTTGCGCTCTGCCGCGAGCCTGCAGCGCCTCCTGCAAGGCGGACTTGAAATCCATTACCGGGAGGGCGCTGGTTTCCAGATTCATGTTTGCCAGCTCGGGCTCCACGATGGTGCGCACAATAAAGTCTCGCGCCACTTGCCATCCCCCATCCAGATACAAGGCCGCAAGAATCGCTTCCAATGCGTCGACCAGCAGGCTAGCTTTGGCGCGGCCGCCGCTCTTTTCCTCGCCGCGGCCGAGCCGCATATAACTGCCGATCTGTAGCTGTTCGGCCACGCGCAACAGATGCCGCTGTCCGACCAGATGAGCGCGCAGTTTGGAGAGCTGGCCCTCGTGGAATCCAGGGAAACGCTGAAAAAGTGTTTCGGTCGCGACCAGTCCGAGCACGGCATCGCCCAGGAATTCCAGCAACTCATTGTCGCCGCCGCTACTGCCGGACGCGCCAGACGCCTGGACTTCGCGCGCCTGCGAGCTATGAGTAAGAGCCTGCTCAATCAATTCCCGGCGCTGGAAGCTGTGTCCCAGGGTTTTTTCGAGTGCCGTGAGTTCACCTGACTTCATCAGAAAGCGCCGCCGTGCCTGGTAGGGTCGGTCCCCGGTCCCGTCAATTCTTGGGAGGCTGACTCTGGGGTGCAGCCGCAGTTCCGGCGAGCGCCTGCAAACGGTCACGCTCCCGGCGCGCGGACTGCCCAATCACGTTATCGTCCTTTGTCATGTCCACGGCCTTGTTTGCCACCTTGAGCGCGTCTGTATACAGCTTTTGCTGCGCGTCGTGGTCGTTTGTCACGGCCGTCGCCTGCTTATCAATCGAAAGCGCCAGGCGCAGCACGTCGGGCGCATAAGGGTGAGTGGGATCGGCGTCAATCGCCTTCTGGAAGTTGGCTTGCGCGGACACGAAATCGCTCTTGTTGTAATTGATTGCGCCCATCGTCGAGTAGGCCTGCGCCCGCATTCCAGACTTGAAAGCGTCCACCTTCTCCTGCGGAGTGCCGGGCGGGATGGGGAGATCCGTATCGACCGTCTGGAGGGCCTTCTGCGCCATCTTTACTCCCTCATCGTAGCGTTGATCCTTGTCGATGTCCGACTCGCGCGTTCTTTCTGCGATGACCTCAGCGACGACCGTCAGCGCATCCGGATCGTCGGGGTCGAAGCTCAGCACCTTCCGGCCCATGACCTCGGTCTTTTCGGCATTGTTCGCACTCTGGTAAAGATGCATCGCGTTCTTGCAGAGTACAGCGCGCAACTCGCTGTCCGGGTATTTGGCGGCAAAATCGTCAGCCGCTTTTTCCAGAGCAGCCGGATCGGTATTGGCGGCCGCTGCCTTGTAGGCGTCAAATTCCGGCTGTGTTTTGGCTTGGGGTGGACGTTTTGCTGCCGGTGCTGCGGCGGTTTGGCCCGCCGGCGCTGTTTGCGGCGCCGTCTTCGTGCCGGTCTGGGCCCCGGCCCAAATCGCAATGTTCAGTATCGCTAGAATAGCTGCCACTCGTTTCATGCTGTCTCCATAAACCGAAAGTTTCAAAGTTTCAGGGCTACAAAGTTTCTGCGAAACCAATTTGTGCGCGACCCATAACTTTATCACCACCAAATCGGAAACCTTGAAACTTTGAAACCTTTCTTTATTCCGGCTGTCTCGACACCGGGGGCTCATAGGGCTTGTCGAGCCCTCTTTCTGCCGCCAGTTTTGCTTCCGGAAGTGTCGTCCCGGCAGCTGTTAAGGCCGCGCGATATTCATTCAGCGCCGCGTCGCGGTTCTCATTCAAATCGAAGATGCGCCCGAGATAGATATGCGACCATGCAATCACTTTAGGTTCATGCGCAGCGGCGAGAGCCTGCTGAAAGTAATTGCGAGCGCCGTCCATGTCGCGATTCGCGGTGGCGACCTGGGCCAGGATGAACAACGCCCGCCCCGGATCCTCCTGCTTTTCGTTGAGCGCCTGCTGGGCCAGCTGTTGCGCTGTCTTCGCATCACCTGACGCAAGCTCTTTCTCCGCGTTCATGAGAAGATGCTCGTTTTTCGGGCGCCCCAGGTGCAGTAATTCCGGTGCCGCTTGGCTCGCATATTGGATCCGCGCTGCCCGCTTCGCCTCTTTGCCGACCTCAATCGAAGCCAGCATCGTGGGATAGGCGTTGCGCAGTCCCTGCGGATCAGTTTCAAACTTTGCCAGCGCGTCGTAGAAGTATCGCGTCAGCACATAACCTTCGCGATCGTCGTCTTCCAGGTTTTGCGCGTTTTCTTCTTCTTTCGCTTTGGGTGAATTGGTCCTTAGCTCAATGGCGCGTATCAGGCATTCGGTGACGAGCAGCGAAATGTTGCTTTTGAAGGCTTCGTCCATCGGAGCCCGCTGAATTGCATCCAGCAACGGCTCCAGCCGCTTGAACGAGCCACCGTTCTTGATTGCCAGCGGATCAAGAAGATAGTGCAGATAAGTGTGATGGATCTGCTGCATCTTGATCGTAGTGCCCGCGGTGGGTGAAAAGACGACGTAGTAATCCGAAGCGTAATTGCGGGCGTTGGTCTGTCCGGGCGCTCCCATCGCATCCAGATAGACGGTGAACTGGCGTCCCAGGTAGCCTGCCGATGGCATCTTCAGGTAGATCTCGGTGTCGAAGGTCATTTTCGCCAGGGGATCGTGATAGACCTCCATCAGTTCGGCGTAGCGCCGCTGGTGCTGTTTCCAGATGGTGTGCAAACCGATCTTCGTATAAAAGGCTTGCATCAGCGGAACCGTGTCCACCAGGCCCGCGGCGTCCGGAGGCAACTCGGCCTCCTTCAGTTTGAGCGTCAGTGGAAGGATATCCTCCATGTAGAGAGCCAGTGAGATGTACTGCGATAGGTTTCGCGCCGCGTCGCCGGGATCGTGGTGGCGATACCCCAGACACATCTTGTCCACCACTTCCTTCGCGCCGGAAGTGGTTTCGACCGCCTTAGCGACCTCCGACCGGATTTGCTCCCGCAAGGGATCGGAGAGATTCAGTTCCTGATCGTAGCCGCAGGCATTGATGGCGGTGAGAACTGTGAAAAGAGTCTCGCTTGTCTCCAGCGAAACCTGGGGTCGATTCTGCGCCATACCGGACGGCACGGTCAGGGAAAGAGCCAGACATAAAACGAACGACAGTCTAAAACGCTGTCCCAGGAAACTCCTCCTCAATTCAGGCGCAGAGGGTGAACTGAACGTAGTGTACGGAGTCGGTATCGGCGAGGTCAATCCGAGGTCAATCCGAGGTCAATCAAAGAGCAGCCTTGATGGCTTGAGTCCGGCTGGATGCCTCTGATTTCCTATCCCTTCACGCTGATCTTTGAGAACGAGATGACTGCCCGGCCTGCCGTTGGCACGCCCATCGAAAGTGCCGGGCGGAAGGTCGTGAAAATCAGCAGGTTCTTCAACTGCGGAAGCGCGGCCTTGGCATCGTCCGATTGCGAAAGAATGCGGTAGTCCTCGACGCGCCCGTTGGCATCCACATACGCTTCGATCACGACCGAATCTTCTCCCATGCTGCCGAGCGAGGTGCCGAATACCGATTGCTGCAGTTGCGGCGCAATGTAGAGCATCAGCGGAACGTCCGAACTGCTCGCCTGCAATTGTTGAGGCAGGGCAAAGAAGCCCAGTAGTAATCCGAATGTCAGCACAGCGCTCAATACGCCCGCAGTGGCAGGCACCATAAAGGCGTCGAGTGCATTGCGGAGCCTTACCATCGCGCCTTCGAAACGGCGCCGTCGCGCCTGCTTCGATTCACGCGAAATAGCCAGCCGCAACCGCAAGGGCAGATCCGCCGGAGCCTTCGTTTTCGCTCGATTCAGAGCAATGACCAACTGCAGGGTGCGCTGGATTTCCGCATACTCGCGTGCGCAACCTTCGCAGTCCTGCATATGTCTTTGGAGAGCGTGCATTTCCGCCCCACTCACATGACCGTCGAGATACGGAGAAAACAGTCTCTTGTACTCGGCGCACTTCATGGTGTCACCTCAACTTCTCGTCCACCTGTCGCACTCTGGGCGGCCTGCGGCTGGCAAGCAGGCGCGACCAGACCCAACTCCGGACCAACTTCCCGGACATATGCCGCCAATTTCTTGCGCAGAGCGTCGCGGCCCCGCGTAATGCGTGATTTCACCGTTCCGAGCGAGATCTGCAAAACCTCTGCGACCTCCTCGTAAGACATTTCTTCCAGATCCCGCAGGATGATCGCAGTCCGGTACGGCTCGGGCACATGCGTGAGCGCCTGTTCGACAGCCGCGCGCACCTCGCCGTGCGCAAATTGGTCGAAGGGTGATTCCCCGCGATCGACCAGATTCTCTTCCGACGGATACTGGCACTCGCCCGCATCTACAGGATCAATTGGCGTCTCCTGGGCTTTGTGCCGGAACCACCAGCGCCGCCGGTTGGACGCCTCGTGGAGCGCGATTCTGTAAATCCAGGTCTTCAGGCTGGACTGGCCGTGGAAATGGTTCATTCCGCGGAAGACTTTCAGAAAAACTTCCTGTGTTGTGTCGGCTGCGTCGGACGGATCATTCACGACGCGGTAAATGAGTCCGTAGATGGGCTGGTGGAATTCTCCGATGAGCCAAGCGTAGGCGTCCTCGGAACCGGCCTTCAGTTCGGCAATGACCGTCGATTCCTCGGCTCTGGCCCCGATCGCGCTTGCAAGATCGCCCATCGTCGTAGCTCCCGCCATGGTGGCGTTACCCACAATTATAGAGTTATCGCGACCCAAATGGCGGGAATCTTCTTCGGCTGAAACGAATCCTCAGGAATCCCGCTTAGTTACTTAGACCCCGGCGAAGCCGCGGGAGTTCCAGAACGTAAGTACCGTGTTTTGTTGGGACAAGGTCTAAACAATTCACGTTCTTGGAGCGCCGGTTACATCGTGGTCGCGCCGGCACCTTGCCGGCTGTCCCGAGGCCGCCCGCGTCCTCAGAGTTTGCTACCCACGAAACCGCTGCCTGGGTCGCCAGAAATTCACTGATTAGGCGACGGTTTTGACGCACCCGCAGGCGGATTCGCGGGCGCAGCTGGCTTCGTCGTCTTCTTTTTGGCTGCCGGCTTCTTCGGCGCGGGCTCCGTGTCATCAATGATGATCTTCTTCGGCGGAGGCGGCGGACCTGCGCTCAACGTTTTGACCTGCGCACGCAAATGCCCTAGCTCTTCTTCTTTGGCGCCGGCCAGTTTCTGCAGCCGGTCGCCAAAGGCATGGCGCGCAGCCTGCAGTCCGTTCAAGTCGTTCCCTAAATCCTGCGCTTCATCTTTCGAACCGTAAGCGCCCGCCAATTCCGCCACCGATCCGAAAACGTCATAGAGCGCGTCGAGATAGCGGTAAAGCTTGAAACTGACTCCCACGTCTTCCGGAGAATTATTAAGCTGCGCGATTGTGTCCGGAATCGCCGTCTGAAGGCTGCGCCTGATGGAATCCGAGTCCGAGATGGCTTTTCGCTTGGTCGAGGAATCGAGTTTCCATTTCTCGATGCGCGTTTTTTCAAGATCACTTTGGATGTTCTTCGTTGTCTGCTGCAACTGCGCCAGGATGCCGTTAAGTTCGCTAACCGACGCGTAGGCCACTGGCGGAGCGGGCGCAGCCTGTCCGGCTGCATCTTGTGACGGGGCTGGGGTCGCCGCCAATCCAACCCCCAACGCGCCGACCAGCCCGACGCCGATGAACCGTGGAACACTCAGCCGGTGCATCCTCGACCGGCGAAATATCGCAGCAAAATGGCTGTGCAATCTCGACATGGGGGCTCCCAATCGTGTTTCTTTCTGGCCTCCAATATCCTAGATGAGTTTGACGCAACGCGAAAGGTGGGCGAAAATCATTAGGTACCAAGTCCCCCCTGATTTTCAAGTGGGCCTGTGGCGCAGCTGGGAGCGCGCTTCCATGGCATGGAAGAGGTCGTCGGTTCGATCCCGACCAGGTCCACCAAGTTTTTCATCATGCCTGCCGTTTACATCCTACAAAGTGAAAGCAACCGCAGGTTCTACATTGGATGTGCTCAAGCGCCATTATCTCGACTCGCGGAGCATCAACCCGGACAGACCATCTCAACACGTGGCCGGGGGCCATGGATCTTGGTGTATCAAGAACAGTTTGATACATTGGCCGAAGCAAGGCGACGCGAGAGACAGCTCCACCTTCTCCTGACGCGCTACAGGGCTACGGGGTCAATCAATGGGTTCACAATCTGGATCGACCCGTGGTGTTGCCCCGTCGCCAAATCTTCGGAGTAGAGGATCGACGCGCCAGCACTCTCAGCCGCCTGGAGAATCAACGCATCCCAAAAGGAGGTCATGTAACGCATCTCGATGTCGAGTGCCTGGAGGACTGACTCTGAAGTGTTGGTCACGACTTCCCAGGTTGCGTAATCGCGGATTAGCAACCGGACTTCCTCGATTGGCAGAGGATCGCTAACCTTGCGGCGAAGGTTAATGCACAGCTCTTGTAGAACCTGCGTGCTCAATACGCCTTGGCCCGAATCCCAGAGTTGCTCCAACAGCAGTTGCGCGCGCTGGTGTTTCACTCCAGCCGAACGGTCATGTGCGTATACCAGGATGTTGGTATCAACGAAATGCTTATCGCTCATGCAATTCATCTCGTGAGCTAGGGCGTGTCCAATGCAGGTCGAAGCCGGTCCGCAGACGCGCCAGAGCGCGTCGGCGCGCTTGGTGATACCCCTTCCGCTCGCGCACTGCCTGCTCCAACCGGCCCGCTAGCATGGCGCTGATCGAAGTGCCTTCCTCGGCAGCGAGAACGCGAGCTTCCTTGAGGAGATTGGCTTCAATTTTCAATGTGACATTAGTCTTCATATGCTTGCACATATTCTCGTGTAGCACAATTTTACGTGCTCTATTCAGGAAATTCAAGCGGCATTCGTTGACCGCGTGGACCATAATCTCGGAAAGCAATTCAAGCGGCTGCCGCAAGTTCCAAAGGCCAAGGGTGCTGTCGAGGGTGCTGAAACCGATTTTTGGGTGCTGAAGGATGCTTTTGAGTGCTTTTCATCGCCATCAATGCTCATGTTTTCAACTCGCGGGAGTTTGTTCCCTATGCCAAGGAAATCTCCCCTGATCACGTGGCTTACTCTCGCGACGGGCGATGGATGGTTTATCTCGAGTACCCGGAAGGCGTGCTGGTGAGGAGTCGCGTGGACGGCAGCGAGCGGCGGCAACTTACCTTTGCTCCCATGCGCGCAGCCTGCCCGCAATGGTCTCCCGACGGCACTCAGATCGTCTTTCAGGCTTCCGCCAAGATGGGAGCGCAAGAGAAGATATACTTAGCGCTCGCCTCACGCGCGAGAATGAAATCCTCTGGCTGCGCGATTTAAGCACGCGCGACCTCTACGCGCTGGACATGGAACTCCGCTGGCTTGGCGATTCGCGTCTAGCCTCTCGAAGCACCCGCCGCTACGCTACGACGTACTTTCCCCGCTCCATCGTCTTCTGCGCAATCTGCTGACGCAGTGGAATGGTGTTGAAGGGTTCGTGCTTGGCCAGGCGCCGCACGATTGCCAGTTGCGTCCGCAGCATGTCGCCCTCGGCTACGTTGGCAATCACTTTCCTGGCGGCCGCCTCGATCTTTTCGAGCGCCTGCGTCATGTAGACCTGCGTCATTGCGATGGGCAGCGCCGCCGCGGCTTCGCCTTTCTGCTCGACCAGTTTTTGCGCGCGCAGCACAGCCGATTCCATGGCGTAAATCTCGATTGTCATGTCGGCAATCGCACCCATCACTTCCTGCTGATCCTGAATCGTCGTCATGTACTTCTGCGTGGCAGACCCGGCGACAAACAGGCCGAGCTTCTTGGCGTTCGCGACCTGCTTTCGCTCTTCGGCCAGCGGTCCTTCAATTTCATCGCCCAGCGAGGGTCCGCTCAGCACTTCGTCCATCAGTTTCTTGATCGCCGGCATCAGCGGCAACTGGCCGCTCATCGCGCGTTTCAGCAGGAACCCCGTAATGATCAGTCGATTGATTTCGTTCGTGCCTTCGAAGATGCGATTGATGCGGGCATCGCGATAAGCGCGTTCCGCTGGATACTCCTCGACGAAACCATACCCTGCGTATATCTGCATAGTCTCGTCAACCACGTAGTCGATCATCTCCGAGCCCCAGACCTTGAGGATCGAGCACTCGACCGCATATTCTTCGATCGCCTTGCGCATTTCTTTCGAGGCGTCGGAGCCGGTCTTGTCGATCTCGCCGAGCAGCACATCCATCATGCCAACCGTGCGATAGACCAGCGATTCGCCGACATAGATCAGCGTCGCCATGTTGGCGATCTTTTCCCGTATCAGTCCGAACTCGCCGATTGTCTTGCCGAAGGCCTTGCGCTGCTTGGCATAAGCGACCGCGTGCTCGATGGAAACTCGCGCTCCACCCACGCACATGGCGCCGAGTTTGAAGCGGCCGATGTTGAGGATATTGAAGGCGATGGTCGCCCCTTTGCCGATTTCGCCGAGCAGGTTTTCCACCGGCACCTGGCAGTCGTTGAGGATGATCGGGCAGGTTGACGATCCGCGAATGCCCATCTTGTGCTCTTCGGCGCCCACGGAAAATCCAGGGAAAGTTCGTTCCACCAGAAACGCCGAAAACTTCTCGCCGTTCACCTTCGCAAACACGGTGAAAAGATCGGCGAAGCCGGCGTTGGTGATCCACATCTTTTCGCCGTTCAGGATGTAATGTTTGCCGTCCGGAGAAAGCTCGGCACGGGCGCGGCAGTTCATGGCGTCGGAGCCCGAAGAGGCTTCCGACAAGGCATACGCGCCGACGATCTCGCCAGCCGCGATTCGTGGCAAATACCTCTGCTTCTGTTGTTCGGTGCCGAAATAAACAATTGGCAACAGGCCGATGCCGCTGTGCGCGCCCCAGGTCGTGCAGAAACCGGCGTACTTGGCGATGCGGTCGGCGATCACTGCGGCGGTGACCTTGTCCATCTCGAGGCCGCCGTAGGCTTCGGGAATTTCGACGCCGCTCAGGCCCAGTTCGCCCGCTTTTTTCAGCAGATCGCGCGAGATGGAAAAGTCCTTGTGTTCGATTTTTTCGGCCTGGGGAAGAATTTCCTTGACCGCGAACTCTTCGGTCGTCTGGCCGATCATCTGATGCTGCTCGGTGAAGTCTTCGGGAGTGAAGACCTCGGACGTCTGGCGCTCTTCGAGCAGGAATCCGCCGCCCAGAATCTTGGATTTCGGTAGTGCAGTGGTAGCCATTCTTATTCCCCTAAAAAAATAAATTGCTGGATTGAAGAGCGTTGCCTGGAGATGAAACGACCCACAAAAGCCATTCTAACGCGGCATTCGCGCAAATGGGTATCCTCGCGCTTGGGTCGCCAGAGCAATTCGCGCGGCGTTAGGGAATATCGAACAAGCCAGCGCTGCCGAACCCGTAAACACCATAAGACGCCCAGCCGTAACGTTGCAAGCACTGTTGGTATCGGTCGAGCAGCGATTGATAGATCAAGCTCTCGCCGGGATCAGTCGTGCTCTGCATATGCCGTCCCTGTGCCGCCAACTGACCGGCCAGCGCGTTGCAGCCGTTCGACCAATATTGCGGTCCGCAAACATAGCTGTTCCAAGCCTGACCCACAGAGCAGGATGTTGGTTGGATGCAATTGCCCGCGCTGTTGCGAATCCCCCCTCCTGGGCAAGTTCCACAGTTCTGACCATTCTTGCAACGCCCTGGCGGCACGAATGACGACGGAACGAAGTGCGGTTTTGCCTCGGGCGTCTTGTGTCGCAGGAACGAAACAAGATCTCCCCCTTTAGGCTTAGCATTCTCAGTTTTCTGGCTCGACTGCAGCGTGCCCGAAACCGTCTTTCCCTGGACGTTTCTCGAACTGGGAGAAGATGGATTCGCTGAGTTCGTGTGCGAACTTGGGCTGCTGACACCGGAGCTTCCTCCGCTGTGAAAACCACTGCTGGACCCACCGGAAAAGCCGCCGCCCGAATGGCCGCCGCCTGAGCTTGATCCGCCACCCCCTCCGCCTGAAGAATGCTGGGCCAGAAGAAGGCTTGCCGAAATGAACAGGATAGCCGCAACGACAACAGAGTGTCTCATAAGGGACCTCTCAGCCAACTGGAGCCAGTTGGTTAGAATTCTTGTCGTTCTACTTACTTAGACGTTCTCGTGCTGGCCAAAGGTTACCGCAAAACCATGTAAAAGAACATATTGATTGGTAAAGAATCGGTAAAAGGTCAATTCAGGTTCTCGAAGATTCCTGCGGCTCCCATTCCGCCGCCGACGCACATGGTGACCATGCCGTAGCGGGCTTTGCGGCGCTTGAGCTCGCGGATCACGCTGGCCGTCAGCTTGGCGCCGGTGCAGCCCAGGGGATGTCCGAGGGCGATTGCGCCGCCGTTGGGATTCACGCGATCTGGGTTGAGTTTCGCCTCCATGATAACCGCCAGCGACTGGGCGGCGAAGGCTTCATTCAGCTCGATCACGTCGATGTCTTCCAACCTGAGTCCGGCGAGTTTGAGAGCCTTCGGGATGGCGAAGACCGGGCCGAGTCCCATTTCTTCGGGCTTGTATCCGGCGGTCGCGAAGGAGACGTAACGGGCCATAGGCGTGATGCCCAGCGCCTTCGCGCGCTCAGCGGACATAACGATTGCGGCAGCCGCTCCGTCGGACATCTGCGAGGAATTGCCGGCGGTGGTGACGCCTTTTACGTGGAACGCGGGCTTGAGCGCGCTCAAGGCCTCGAGCGACGTATCGGCGCGCGGGCCCTCGTCGACCTTGAACGTCATCTCCTGACGCTTGGGTTTCGATCCATTGGGAACGGTGAAGCTCACGGGTACAGGGACGATTTCATACTCAAATTTGTTGGCGGCGATTGCGGCCAAGGCTTTCTGATGGCTGCGCAACGAGAACTCGTCGCACTGCTCGCGCGTGATGCCGAAGCGCTCGGCGACTCGCTCGGCGGTCAGGCCCATCGAAAGGTATGCGTCGGGATAGTGATCCACGAGCCACGGATTGGGCGAGATCTTGTTGCCTCCCATCGGAATCAGCGACATCGATTCGGTCCCGCCCGCGACCATGACTTCGGCTCCCCCCGCCATGATGCGCTCGGCTGCCATGGCGATGGCTTGCAGTCCGGACGAGCAGAAGCGGTTGATGGTGACTGCCGAAACTTCGACGGGCAGTCCAGCGCGTAGGGAAGCGATGCGGGCGACATTCATTCCTTGCTCGGCTTCGGGCATGGCGCAACCGAAGATCACGTCTTCGATCTCCTTAGGATCAAGTTGTGGCACGCGCGCGAGCGCGCCCTTGATCGCAACGGCAGCGAGTTCATCAGGACGCGTGGCGCGCAGCGTTCCTTTGTAAGCACGACCAACCGGAGTGCGAACGGAAGAAGTAATGACGATTTCACGCATGAAGGAATTTTACCCCGCGGACGACGCTTTGAGCGCATAGGCCGGACGAAAACGCTGTCACACGCACATGACAACTACGTCACTGCAATCCTCCTCGTTTCGTGGGTATACTTCTGCGGCCAGACTGTTCAACCCGCCCGTCAAGGGTTTCCTCTCTGCGCTAAGAACCCTAAGGAGGCAGAATATGCGAGCGAAAGGTATCGTCGTTCTCGCGTTCCTGTTGTTTTCGATCTCGAGCGGCTGGTCGTCGACACAGCAAGTCTTGTACACCTTCACCGGCGGTCTGGACGGCGGTACCCCTTATCTCGCGGGAGTAACCTTTGACCAATCAGGCAATCTGTATGGGGTTACGCAACATGGCGGCGCTTATGGGATGGGGACGGTGTATCAACTCACGCCTTCACCGACCGGCCCATGGACAGAAACCGTCATTTACAACTTCATCGGATCACCGGATGGCGCTCAACCGCAGGGTGGCTTAGTGTTCGACGAGTTGGGCAATCTTTACGGCACCGCCGCAATTTACGGCCCTAGCGACTGTGGCACGCTCTTCAAGCTGTCGCCGTCGGAAAGCGGCTGGACTTTCACCATTCTGCACGCCTTTACGGGCGGCAAGGATGGGTGCAACCCACAAGGCGATTTGTATTTCATAAGGGACCCCAACTTTGGCGACACCGTTCAAGGAACAACTGCCGACGGTGGCCGCGGTGCACAGGGCGCCGCTTTTGAGATCTACACCTCAGGCACTCAGTATTCGGTCGACCCTTTCTTGAAAGCGAGCGGCATCTGGCCGGGAGGTTTGAGCGCCTGTGGTTTCGCCTTTTGCGGTACAGCCTCGACCGGAGGAAAGGGCGGCGCAGGTACTCTATTCTTTTGGTACGGGGGCGACGGAAATGTAGCATTAATGCACGCCTTTACTATGTCGGACAAAGCCGGCTACAGCCCAATGGGCGACTTGACCTTGAATGCCGGTCTTGTCTACGGCACTACAGCGTACGGAGGTGTGGGTGGCTACGGCGCTGTTTATCAGCTCACGCCCGTGTACAAACAAAATGGTATGGGCTGGAAGATCGTGACTTTGCATGGCTTCAGCAGCCATGGTACTGACGGGTATTCTCCGTGGGCAGGAGTCATCTTCGACGGCGCGGGAAACCTCTATGGCACCACTCAGTGGGGCGGCACCGGCGCAGGCGCGGGCACCGTTTACAGGCTGACGCCCGGCGCCAAGAACAAGTGGAGCGAAACTTTGCTGTACAGCTTCAACGGCGAGCAAGACGGCGGCGTTCCGACGGGCGCCTTAGTCTTCGACAACGCCGGGAACCTCTACGGTACCACCTCATCGGGCGGCGCCTATAATCAGGGCGTTGTCTACAAAGTCACGCCGTAAAGACAAAAGTGGTCGTGCTCAGGGCCGTTAGTCTCCGGTGCCGGTTAAGGTTGACGTTTGCGGACTGTTGCTGGCGCTGTCGCTCACCGTCAGTTCGCCAGTCCTCGTCCCGGTCTGTGTCGGCGTAAACGTGACGCTGATCGTGCACTTGCCTTTGGCGGCCAGAGTTGTTTTGCACGTCGTTGACGCCACGGCGAAATCCCCTGTGATCGAAGTCGCGATCCCGGTCAGCGTTTCAGACTGATTGTTGGTCAAGGTGAACGTCTTCGGCTTGCTCGTCGTGCCCACTTTCTGCTTTCCAAATGTTGCGCTCGCCGGAGTCAGCGTCACCGGCGCAATTCCAGTGCCTGACAAGGCCACGGTCTGCGGGCTGTTGGGAGCGTTATCGGTGAAGGTGAGAGTGCCAGTCACCTGACCGACTTCACTAGGCGTGAAAGTCACACTCACTTTGCAGTTCTTGCCGGGTGCGAGCGTGGCTCCGCACGTATTCTTGGAAACCGCAAAGTTCGCGCTGGTGGTGACGATGCTGATGTCGAGCGTGGCTGTGCCCGAGTTGGTCACCGTTACGGTTTTAGCTGCGCTGGTTGTGCCGACGACCTGCTTCGCGAACGTAAGAGAAGTTGGCGAGAGTGTGACTGCGGGGCCTCCCTGTGCCAGTGCCAAGCTGTAGATTGTGCCGTAGCTGTCGGTTCCGCCTCCCACCGTCGTTCCATAAAAGGTTCCGTTGCCGGCTTGTACCGGTCCGGCAAAGGGAAAGGCTCCGTCGGTGCCACTGAAGGTATGCAGCGTGTTCAGGGTGCCACCGGACGTCGAGATTTGGAAAATGGTCCCTTCGTTGAGGCCGGTCGATCCGCCGCAGGCCGTGCTCCCGTATAGATTGCCGTCTGCGCCCTCGATCAGACTTCCAAATGGGAGTGCGCCATCGGTATTGTCGAAGGAGTGGAGCGTGGTCAACGTGCCGGAGGGGGTGATTTCGTAAATCGTGCCGTAGTTGCTCCCGATCGGGCTGCAGCTGGGGCCATTGGCCAGCGATCCACTGGAGGTGGTTCCGTAGAAGTTTCCGCCGACTTTGATCAAGCCGGAGTATGGGGCGCTGTCGGAACCACCAAAGTTGTAGAGCGGCGTCAGTGTGCCTCCGCCAAGAGGGATTTCAAAGACCGTGCCGTCGCCGTTGGTTCCACCCCCGCTGGTGGTCCCGATCAGGTTGGTTCCGACTTGCAGCAACCCGCCATACGGGTATGCGCCGTCGGCG
>Ga0208190_1000390_pt1 | contig 18114 bp, 14 predicted proteins | sample June2015DPH_13_1_FD_184708 | JGI IMG/M metagenome (GOLD analysis project Ga0208190, IMG submission 184708) | Peatland microbial communities from SPRUCE experiment site at the Marcell Experimental Forest, Minnesota, USA - June2015DPH_13_10... | ecosystem: Environmental > Terrestrial > Soil >... | reverse complement strand
CGCCTGCATGTCGGCTGCGGTTACCGGAAATCCCCAACTGGAAATCGTTGCCGCCGCCGTCGCAGGCGCCTGCCCAACGATTCCCGCCGGACTGTTAATCGCGAAATAAATCCCCGGCTGCATCACGCACGCCGCGATAATCGCCATCACCGCCACCGCCGACTCGCACATCATCGCCCCGTAACCCACCATGCGCGTTTCGGTTTCCCGAGCGATCAGCTTCGGAGTGGTCCCACTCGAAATCAGCGCATGAAATCCGCTGATCGCTCCGCAGGCGATCGTAATGAAGGCAAAAGGAAATATCTTCCCCGCAAACACCGGGCCCGTGCCGTCGACAAACCGCGTCAGTGCCGGCATGTGCAGCGTGGGATGCAGCGCCACAATTCCAATCCCCAACAGCGCGATCGTCCCCAACTTCACGAACGTGCTCAGATAATCGCGCGGGGCCAGGAGCAGCCACACGGGCAAAGCCGACGCGGCAAATCCATAGATCATGATCAGAATCGCCAACGTCGGCGCGCTGAACGTAAACATCCGCGCCAGCACCGCATTCTGCGACACGTACTGCCCGCCCCAAATCGCCGCCAGCACCAGAACAAATCCCAGCCCCGACACTTCCAGCACCTTCCCCGGACGAATCCTCCGTAGATACACGCCCATCAATAAAGCGATCGGCATCGTCATCGCGATCGTGAACGTGCCCCACGGACTCGCCTTCAGCGCATTCACCACGATCAGCGCCGCCACGCCCAGCAGGATAATCAAAATCGCAATCACCGCCACGTAGGCAACAAACCCGCCCACACGCCCAATCTCGTCCTTAGCCATCTCGGTCAGCGATTTGCCGTCGCGCCGCACCGAGAACAGCAGAATCACAAAGTCCTGCACGCATCCCGCAAACACTGCCCCCGCCAGCACCCACATCGTCCCCGGAAGATATCCGAATTGCGCCGCCAGCACCGGCCCCACCAGCGGACCCGGCCCCGCGATTGCCGCAAAGTGATGCCCAAACACCACCCACTTGTTGGTCACCAGAAAATCGCGCCCGTTCTCCAGTCGCTCCGCCGGAGTCGCCCGCAGGCCATCCAGAGCGAGAATTTTCGTCGCGATGAACTTGCTGTAGAAGCGGTAACCCAGCGCGTAGCAGCAAGTCGCCGCCACCACCAGCCAAAGCGCGTTGATGGGTTCTCCCCGACGCACCGCCACCGCGCCCACTGCCACGGCGCCGAGCAGCGCAACCGTTCCCCACCCCAGAATCGCCAGAGTCTTATTCATGCCAGTGGAGCATTGTGCCGAAACTTGCGCCGCAGCGCAACGCCGCGGTTCCGTCTTTCCGGCGTCATCCCGAAGTCCCGCGTTTTCACCAGCGGGCCGAGAGCCTGCCCTGAGCGAAGTCGAAGGGGATCTCCCATAAGCACACCGCCTTTCGGGCCAAACTGCATCACTACCAGTTCTTCCGTTTCTTTTGCTCACCGTTGCGGCATAATAAGACAATGGCGCGTGCTTTCCTTGATGAACGTTGGCTTCCGAAGTCTGTCCTCTGCCTGCGCGACTACAACGCCAGCAAATTTCTCCGCGATCTGGTTGCTGGCATTACCGTGGGCTTGGTCGCATTGCCTCTAGCCATGGCCTTTGCCATCGCCTCCGGACTTACGCCCCAGGCCGGTATCTATTGCGCCATCGTCACCGGTTTTCTGATTTCCCTGCTGGGTGGCTCGAAGACCCAAATCGGCGGACCCACCGGCGCTTTCGTCGTGGTCATCGCTGGCATCGTCGCCCTGCACGGCGTCGATGGCCTTTTCATGTGCACCATGATGGGCGGAGTCCTGCTCATGATCATGGGCATCGCCGGCATGGGCACGGCGGTCAAGTTCATTCCTCGCCCCGTCGTCATCGGATTCACTAACGGCATCGCCATCCTCATCGCCAGCACTCAGATCAAGGACTTCTTCGGCCTGCAGCTCGCCAAAGTCCCCGGCGTTTTCTGGCAGCGCATGGAAGCGCTGGCCGCCAGCTTTCACACTCTTTCCTACAGCGCGACCGCCCTGGCCGCCGGCACCGTGCTGGTGATCATCCTCTGCCGGGCCGTCTCCGACCGCATCCCCGGCGCCATTGTCGCTTTTGTCCTCGGAACCGTCGCCGTCGTTCTGTTCAAGCTGCCGGTGGAAACCGTCGGCTCCCGTTTCGGCGGGATCCCCGCCGGCTTGCCCCACTTCTTGCTGCCCCGCTTCCGCGCCGACCTCATCCACGGCTTGCTCGGCCCCGCGTTCACCATTGCCATGCTCGGCGCCATCGAATCCCTCATGTCCGCCGTGGTCTCCGACCGCATGAGCAACGACCACCATAATCCCAACGTCGAACTCATCGGCCAGGGCGTGGCCAACATCGTCTCCCCCATGTTCGGCGGACTTCCCGCCACCGGCGCCATTGCCCGCACTGCCACCAATATTCGCGCCGGCGCTCAGTCTCCCATCGCCGGCATGATCCACGCTCTAACTCTTCTCTGCATCCTGCTCTTCGCCGCTCCCTTGGTGAGCCACGTGCCCCTGGCTGTGCTCGCGGGAATTCTCATGGTCGTCTCCTACAACATGGGCGAGTGGCGCGAGATTCCCCAACTTCTCAAGCTCACGCGAACTGACATCAGCGTCTGGCTGGTCACCGTTTCCCTCACCGTCTTCGCCGACCTCACCGTCGCGGTCGAAGCCGGAATGACCCTCGCCGCTCTGCTCTTCATCAGCCGCGTCGCCTCCACCACCACCGTCTCCGAGGTCACTGACGATTATGTCGAAGACGGCCGCATGCACATCCTGCAGGACAAAGACATCCCTTACTACGTCACCATCTTCCGCATCCACGGACCGTTCCTGTTCGGCGCCACCGACAAACTTTCCGTCGTCACCGAAAACCTGCACACCCTCCCACCCGTCGTCATCCTCCGCCTGCGCAACATGACCGCTCTCGATGCCACCGGACTGTTCGCCATCGAGGACGTCGCCCGCCAACTGCACGCCACCAAACGAACCCTGATTCTCTGTGGCGCACGCGAACAACCCGCCAGCCTGATTCATCAAGCCGAGTTCGAAGAACTAGTCGGCGCGGAAAACATCTGCGACAACGTGCAGTCCGCCCTCCTCCGTGCCGAGCAAGTCCACGACCAACTGGAAGCCGCCGCCATCGGCCTGAAGAGCTAAGATGGTGCATCGTACCGCTGGAGGTCGCATGCGTCGAATCAAGATAGCCGTTGCGTTACTCGTGTGTTGCGCCGCAGTCGCGTCCGCCCAGGATGGCCCTGCCACTCAGCCGGATGTTCAGCCCAATCGCCCACGCATGATTCGCGTTGCCGGCGCGGTAATGCTTGGACTGATCGAACACAAAGCGCTGCCGGAGTACCCGACATTGGCCTTGACAGCGGGGCTTCAAGGCGACGTGATCTTCAAAATCGTCGTGGACGAAACCGGAAGGATCTTACTCAGTGAGCCCGTTGAGGGCGACCCTTTGCTGGTCGGCGCCAGCGCGGATGCGCTCCGGGAATTTCGCTTCCGCCCGTACCTCCTTAACGGAAGCCCCATTCGAGTGGAGAGCCAACTTGGATTCCACTTTACAGTCAGCAAGAGAGGCGATTCCATCAACGGACAGGTGGAATGCATGTCCACGATCCCCTACCGGCCGGAGTTTCGGACGGGAGTTCTAACCAACGAGGGAGCGTCGGTTCTGTGGCCGCACAAGGTGTCCGGGCCGGACCCCCAACTGCCGCCGGAATTAGCGGGAAAATCGGGGTCTGTGTATCTGACCATCACGATTGGTGAGGACGGCAAGGTTCAGGATGTCAAGGTTCTCGGTGGCGATCAACCGTTCGTCAGTATTGTCGTCGCCGCCGTTAAGCAGTTCGTCTACGAACCCCAGTTGGTTGATGGGAAACCCTCTGTGGCGACGACGCAAGCCAGCTATCACTTCGGGCCTCGGCGCTGACACACACTTCTTGCTCAACCACCGATGACACCTTCACTATTTCGCACGCTGCCCCCTCGTTTATCAGCCGATTCCCTAAGAAGAATCACACCGCATTTAATGATAATCTTATTCCTTCCCGGCGACTGCTGACCCGCGCCAAGGCTGCCGCTTCACCCGGCCCGCGCCCGGAGTGCATCCCAGGAACTTTCATCTGAATTCATTCGGGGGAGCGAAACCATGAAGATTGGAATGTTGACCGGGGGAGGCGACTGTCCGGGCCTGAACGCCGTAATTCGTGCGGTAGTTCGCAAGGGCATCTTCACTTACGAAGACGAATTCATCGGTTTCATGGAAGGCTGGCGCGGCGTCATCGACGACACGAGCATGCCCCTCGATCTGGACACGGTCGGCGGCATTCTGCCTCGCGGCGGCACCATCCTGCGCACCTCCCGCACCAATCCTTCCAAGCGTCCCGACGGCATTGACCGTTGCCTGGCTTCGCTCGAGAAGAACAAGATCGAGGCTCTCATCGCCATCGGCGGCGACGACACTCTTTCGGTCGCTCAGAAACTCCATGAACGTGGCGCCAAAGTCGTCGGCGTCCCCAAGACCATCGACAACGATCTCGGCGGTACCGATTACACTTTCGGATTCGACACCGCCTGCAACATCGTCTGTGAAGCCCTCGACCGCGTTCACACCACCGCCGAAGCTCATAACCGCGTGATGGTGGTGGAAGTCATGGGCCGCGACGCCGGCTGGATCGCTCTCTACAGCGGCATCGCCGGCGGCGCTGACGTTATCCTCATCCCCGAGCGCCCCTTCGATATCGATAAGGTCGCGGACTCCATCCACCAGCGCCACGAGCGCGGACGCTATTTTTCCATCGTCGTCGTAGCCGAGGGCGCAAAGTTTACTTCCGAACCCGGCCAGGGAGGCCCCGTTCTGCAAGATATGGGCAAAGACGAGTTCGGCCACGTCAAGCTCGGGGGCGTCGCCAACATCCTCGCCCGTGAAATCGAAAAGCGCACCGGCTTCGAAACCCGCGCCGTCGTCCTCGGACACATCCAGCGCGGCGGCTCTCCCAGCGCCTTCGACCGCGTGCTCGCCACCCGTTACGGCCTGGGCGCCATCGACATGGTGCACCGCGGCGAGTTCGGATGCATGGCCGCGCTGCGCTCCAACAAGATCGTCTCGATCCCCCTGCTCGAGGCCATCTCCCGCAACCGCACCGTGGATAACGAAATGATCCAAATCGTCGACGGATTGTTCGAGAAGACCGCCGACAAAGAAAAAGCACCAGCCTGAAGGCGTTTGGGTAGTGGCTCAATCTGAATTCTCGGCTCAGATTCCGGCGTCATCCTGAGCGCAGCCGTTTTTCAGGCGCAGCGAAGGATCTCCCATTGGCTGTATCCGCCGGAGATCTCTCACGAAAGAGGATAAATTCAAACTGAGCCACTACCGGCGTTAAGACACTACCCGTGATACGCCTTCCTTGCGTGCGGCAACTGACGTAAAGTAGTCCTCGCCAGCAATTGCTCGGCCGGTCACGATGCAAAACCTACTTCTGCGCCTCGCCCCGTTCTCCCTGGCACTGATCGAACTCCTCCTATTGGGAGCCACTGCGGCGTTGATTCTTGTCTCTTCTCGAAATCCCTCCGGCCTCGATCAGCCTGCCGCTTTCCGTTCACTCGAGCGCGCCTTTGCCCGCCTGGCACGTCGCCAGCGCCTCTGCGTGCTGCTCATCGGTCTCAGCGTGATCACCATTCGCGTCGCACTCATTCCGATCCTCGGGGTTCCGCAGCCCTACGCCCACGACGAGTTCAGTTACCTGCTCGCAGCCGATACCTTCGCTCACGGCAGGCTCGCCAATCCCACTCATCCCATGTGGATCCACTTCGAAACTTTCCACGTCATTCAGCAGCCCACCTATATGTCGATGTACCCGCCCGCGCAGGGTCTTGTGCTCGCAGCCGGACAATTGCTGGGTCATCCCTGGATCGGGCAAATCCTCGTGACCGCTCTCATGTGTTCGGCCTTGTGCTGGATGCTCCAAGGCTGGCTGCCTCCACCGTGGGCTTTGCTGGGAGCGGTACTGGCCGTGCTCCGCCTCGGCATCCTCAGCTACTGGATGAATGGCTACTGGGCAACGTCGATTGTCGCCCTCGGCGGCGCGCTCGTGCTGGGTGCGTGGCCGCGTTTGCGCAAGCATCTTCGAGTACGCGACTCTTTGCTCATGGCTCTGGGACTGGTGATTCTGGCTAACAGCCGCCCTTACGAAGGATTGGTCTTTGCTGTCCCCATAGCTCTCACCATGCTCTTCTGGCTCGTGGGAAGAGGTCGTCCTCCGTTGAGCCGATCCGTGCCGCGGGTGATTCTGCCCATCTTCTGTTCCTTGCTCGTCGCGTCCCTGGCCACCGGCTACTATTACTATCGCGTAACTGGCAACCCGTTCCGGATGACTTACCAGGTAGAGGCCGACACCTACGCCGCGGTTCCCTACTTCATTTGGCAAACACCGCGTCCCGCCGTGGCGTATCACCACGCGGTCATGGCTGATTTTTATCGCTGGGAACGTACGGTGTTCCAGATAAGCCGCACCTTCACTGGATATCGACGCCGCGCTGCGGAAAGGCTCAGCGGTTGGTGGCAATTCTATCTGGATCCGCTTCTGACCCTCCCTCTGCTGACGCTTCCTTGTCTCGTTCGCCAGCGCAAAATGCGTCTGCCTCTTCTCATATGCGGCGCCATGGCCGCCGCCCTTGCAGTAGAAACCTGGGCCATTCCTCACTACTTCGCTCCCGCCACCGGAGCGCTTTACCTGCTCATCGTGCAAGGCATGCGGCAATTGCGCCACTGGTCTCCCCGGCAACGTCCGATAGGCCGGGCCTTGGTTCGCGCGATTCCAGTGTTGGCATGCGCGATGGTCCTTCTACGCCTGACAGCATTGGTAGTTCATGTCCAGATCGAATCCGCGTGGCCCCGCGGTAATCTGGAGCGCTCCGAAATCAACCGCGAGATCTCCCGCTTCCCCGGCAAACAGTTACTTTTCGTAAGCTACGGCCCGGATCATAACTTCGATCGGGAATGGGTTTGGAATGCAGCGGAAATCGATAGCTCCAGGATCGTATGGGCTCGTGACATGGGGGCCACTCAGAACCAGGAATTGCTGAGCTACTTCGGAGACCGCCGGGTGTGGCAAGTGAATGGCGACGACTCCCCACCCCAACTACTGCCCTATGAGGGCTCGTCCAGATGAAACCGCGAATCTGGCTCGTCTTAAGCTTGTTCGCGGTCGCCGTCGCGTCGCTCTATGCCGTAAGAGTTCTGCTGCCATCGGCTCGATACCGCGACGAAATACACAACGGCATCAAAGCTCAGATGGGTGACTTATATTCCCCGTGGGTAGGGGCACGCGAACTTCTTCTCCACCACCGCAACCCATATGGCGAGGAAGTAACCCATCAAATCCAGATGGTCTTCTACGGCCACGCGATCAGCCAGAACTATGCCGAACCGGCAACCGCTGTAATGAACGAACAGCGTTTTGCCTATCCTGTCTATACAGTCTTCATCCTGGCGCCCACTGTATACGCTGATTTTGCGCATGTGCGCCGTTGGGTGTGTTTTGCTCTGGGCCTGTTGACCGCAATCAGTGTGCTGCTTTGCCTCAGCCTCCTGCATCAGCGACTACCCTGGGAAACCGTTGCGGCGCTGCTCTTGTTCACTTTGAGCACCCCCCAGATTATCCAGGGCCTTCGATTTCAGCAGCTCGCACTCTTGGTCGGCTTCCTTTTAATCGCGGGGACATGGTGCGCGAGCAAACATTACTTAGTGGCTGCCGGAGCTCTGCTTGCCATTTCTACGATCAAACCGCAGATGGCGCTCCTTCCATTGTGCGGTTTTGCGATCTGGGCCTTCGGAGACTGGCCCAAGCGGTGGCGGCTTGCTGCGGGCTTTATAACAACACTGGCTGTACTGTGCGCGGCTGGCCAGCTTCTTCTGCCGGGATGGCTCGGATATTTCCTCGCGGGTATCGCAGCCTACCGAAAATACGCACCCCCAACCTCGCCCCTTCGCATGGTTCTTGGGGATGCTCTGGGGGAACTCCTGGGCGGCATCATCGTGTTCGCGCTTCTTCTTTTTGCGTGGCGACATCGGTCAGCGCCGGCCGATTCTCGCAAGTTCACTGAGATCGTTGCCGCGTTTCTTGCGGGCACCCTACTAGCCTTCCCGTTGCTTACGCCTTACAACCAAGTGTTGCTGATCCTTCCCGTGATGCTCCTCTTACAGGAGTGGAAGCTGCTGCCCCGCTTCTCCCGCTTAATATTTGCAGTCATCGTAAGCTGGCCCTGGATTGTTTCCGCAGTGCTGCTCGTGTTCCCGCCGCGGTTGGATTCTCCGAGTCAACTGGCCTCCCTGCCTTCAGTCCTAACTCTGGTTTTCCCGCTGATCCTGCCTCTCTTGCTCCTGTCCAGACGCGGCGATACTGCCGCACCGCAATTAGCGACCGCGGATTCGCACCCCTCATGAGTGTCAACCCCCTATCATGATCGAGCCCATGACTCCAGCGACGGCTGCCTCGTTCCTCACCTCCCGCCGCCTGCGCGCCCACGGCCTCATCCTCGCTCTCTGCCTCTGGTCCGTCTACATCTGGAATATGGCCACGCCCGGCCTTTTCGATCGCGCCCGCAACTTCAAAGGCACCGACTTTCTGCACTTCTACACTCTCGGCTCGCTGGCTCTCGCTCACCGCAGCGCCGATCTCTACAACATAACCGCACAATCCGAACTCGCGGCCCTGCGCATCCCGGCCGCCGCCGGCATCCGCTATCTGCCGCTTTATCCGCCGCAGGTTTCAATCTTCTTCGCGCCCTTTGCCCACCTGCCTTATCCCTGCGCACTAATCCTCTGGCTTGCAATAAGCACGCTCATCTACGCCCTGTGTTGCTATAGCGTCTGGCGCGCATGCCCCAACCTCCGTAACCACAAACTCACAATCGTGATTCTCGCCCTTGCCTTCCCCGCCTTCTGGCACCTCATCGCCTGGGGACAAACTTCCGCCCTCGCTCTCGCCTGCTTCACCCTCGCGTTCTTCGCCCTGCGCGCCCAGCGTGAATTCCTCACCGGCCTCGCCCTCGGATGCCTCGTCTTCAAACCGCAACTCGCCCTCGCCGCCGCTCTCGTCTTTCTGATAACACTTCGCTGGAGAATCATCGTCGGCGCTCTTCTCTCCGCCGCCGCCCAGTTAATCGCAGCCTGGCTTTACTACGGCGCCGGCCCACTTCGCCAATGGATCCGGACACTCCTCGACGCACCCCGCCGGCTTCCGCTGCTCGAGCCCCGCCTCTATCAAACCCACTCCCTGCGCGCCTTCTGGACCATGCTCATCCCCTGGCCCTCACCCTCTCTCGCGCTCTATGTAATCAGCGCACTCCTTGTCTGCGCCCTGACCGTCGCTTGCTACCGAAGCCGCCTCTCGCTTTCCTTGCGCTACTCGGCGCTGCTGCTCGCCACCGTCCTCCTCGCCCCGCACCTCACCGTCTATGATCTCGTCATCCTTGCGCCCTCATTCCTCCTACTCTCCGACTGGATCGTCACTCACCCGGGTCGCCACGCCACGCCCTATCTCAAACTCCTTCTCTATCTCGCCTTCGTACTTCCCCTGCTGGGCCCTCTCGCACGCTGGACGCACCTCCAGCTTTCCGTCCCCGTCATGGCCGCCCTCTTGTATGGGATATGGAACCTCGGCAGGAAATCACTCCCGGATTGTCATTCCGAACAAGCGCTCTTTGCGCCGTGAGAGCCTGCCCTGAACTTGCCGAAGGGAATCACGGCGAGCCGCGCGACTCAACGGAGCCTGCCCTGAGAGAGCGCAAGCGACCGAAGGGCTCGTTCGGCTCGCTTACGCATCAAACTGTACTACTGCCCGAACAAAAACCGCAGCGCCTCTGGAAACCGTTCCGCCCAAGCCGCCTCGTTGTGCCCCGCTCCATCCTTTATTACTAGCCGCAACCGGCTCTCACTCAGCACCGCTCGCCGTATAACCGCTGCCAGTTCCCGCACATCGTCTACCACCGAGCGGCTCCGTTCCGAGCTCCCAGCCTCGTCAGTCCCCACTGCCAGAAATATTCGCTCCGGCCAAATTCTGACTGCCCGGCTCTCCTTGATCGCCTGCCGGCCCGACGCCCACAGCGACGGACTCTCCAGCAGCAACCGCCCAATTACTCCGGGCCGCGTCATCGCCGTGTACAGCGCAATCAGCGCCCCCAAAGACGATCCGCCCAGCCCCGTATTCTCCGCCCCCGTCGCTACCCGGTAATGCCGCTCTACAAACGGCATCACTTCCTTCATCAGAAAATCCGGATAATACCGCCCCTGCGCCCGCAGCATCATCGGATGCATCGACCGGTGCGGCATGTATTCGCGAATTCGATCTCTGCCCGTGTTATCCATGCCTACAACAATCATCGGCGGCACCGCGCCTTCGCGAATCAACCGGTCCGCCGCTTCATCCGCCTGCCACTCGACCCCGGCAAAAGCCGTCGACGGTTCGAACAGATTCTGACCATCATTCAAATACAGCACCGGATAATGCCGCGCACCGTTCTCCGCATCGTCATAACCCGGCGGCAGCCACACCCGCAGGAAGCGAGTATTTCGGAACACGCGGCTCCGAAATTCATGCAGCCGCAAATCTCCCGTCGCCCCGCCAGCGCGAATCGCCGCAGAATCGGCCTCCACTTTCTTTGTTTTCTGGATTCTTGCCATCAGAAGAGTTTCGTTTTGGGTGGCGCAGCGCTTCATCGCTGCGATAAATGCCAAGACCGATGAGGGCTTTAACCCCCGAGCTAACGGATCATCCTACGCCCGAACCTTCACCACTCCCGCCAGCCCTGTGATGGTCGCAATCAGTCCCAACGAGCTCAAGCACAAAATGCACCACGTCTCCAGCACGTAACCCTCAACGTACGTGAGATACAACGCAAACGCCAATCCCGCGAAAGCCAGCACCAGCAACCGCAACGGTGTCTGCGCCCTTGAGCGGTAAACCGTCGCCAGGATCAGCAGCACTCCGTAACCGACTATCCCAATCCCCGCCACCGGAATTCCCATCACACTCGACCACTCACTCCGGTTCACAATATCGCAATTAAATTTCTCCCCCAACTCGCAGAACGCTGTCGCCGATTTCGCATAATGCCGCTCCAGCGACACCGCCGACACTGCCACTCCCGCGATCGCCAAAATCGCGATCACCAGAAACAATCCTCGATTGTCCTTCGCTGAAATTACGTTGGTCTTCGCCGGTCGATCTCCTGTGGCACTCACGGCAAACTGCACCCAGTCTTATCGCTTAATTCTTCCAGGGGAAAGACCCCCTCGATCGGCTTATTCGCCCCAAACTGCCAGCTCGGAAATAACTTCACCCCGGCCGCCTTACACTCCTGCGTTATTCCGCCGCCACCCTTAATCGCACACTCCACGTACGGCACATACTGAAACGCCTTCCCGAACATCGCTTTCTGGTCGGCGCAGTGCGGACACCAGTACAGCCCGTACATCTTCGCCTGCTTCGCTGCCATACATTTCGCGAACCCATCGTAACGATGATTCCTGTACTCCCATCCCGCAACCCACGCGAGAACGAACAACACCACAATCCCCCCCCAGATCAGCATCTTCTTCCGCGACTCCGGATTCGACTCCGTCGCGCCCTCCCGCTCCTGATGCCGCTTTCGCCGCTCTTCAGACATGATTCCCTTCTTATATCACGCGCTCACGCCACCACGCTCAACGCTCCCGGCAGCACATCCAACTCCTTGCACTCGAGCGTCAGCACTTCCCCATCCACCATCACATCGACCGGCGCATCTAAATCGAACTCCACCCGCTTCACTGCTTTTCGCTCCGCCAGCCGATGCTCAATGTGCGTGCCATCATAGAGTCCCGGCAAGTTCCTCATCAACCCCAGCCGCCCAATCGCTCCCCACCGGACGTATTCAATCAGCCCGCTATTCACCTCAGCCTTCGGCGCAATCATCATCGTCCCGCCGGTAAACTTGCTGTTGTTAAACGTCAGAAACAAACAGCGTCGCCGGTCAAATTCCGTTTCTCCCTCCACCCTCACCGGAAACGGTCTTCTCTGCAATCTTGCCAACCCCAAGAAAATCGAAACAAAGTATCCCAACTCTCCATGCCCGCTGAAACGCCGCGCCCGCAGCGTCGCCACATCCGCCGGAAACCCCACGCTCAGCAGATTAATGTAGTGGATAACCCCGCCGCGATGCCGCAGCCGCAGCACATCGCAGTTCCGGCTCCGCCCCGCAATCAGCGACTCGATCGCGTGCTCCACCCCGCGGTCGCTGAAATCGCGCAGAAAAGAATTCCCTGTCCCCAGCGGCAAAAACCCCAGCGTCGGACGCTCCCCCGCACTCGCCTCCGGAAAAAGTCCGTTCACCACTTCATACGAAGTCCCATCCCCGCCCACCGCAATAAACTTCCGCTGCCCGTGACCGTAGGCCTCGCGCGCGATCCTCGTCGCATCCCCGGCTCTCTGCGTCTCTACTACTTCAATCGCGATCCCGCCACTTCGCAGCCGCTCCAACACCGCACCCAGCATCTTGCGGCTCCGGCCGCCTCCCGCCGCAGGATTCACAATGGCCAGATACCCTTGCCGCCCACTCACAACTCCACCACCGCTCCCCGCTCCGCCGTCTTTCCAATTTCCTCCGCCAGCGCCTGCCGTTTGATCTTCATCGACGCCGTCCGCGGAAAATCTTTCTCCCAAATGATGTACCCACCCACCCGCTTGAAATCCGGCAACCGACGGTTCCGCGTCGTAATCTCTCCCAGCAGCGGGCTGTCGAAGCGCTGATTCTGCTCCAGACGCACTGCCATCACCAGCATCTCCCGTCCCAGTTCCTTTTGCGGCCACACATAATTCGCCGCGAACACACAGTACTCCTTCACCGGCAGCCCGTCGAAGACCGTCTCAATATCCTCGGGATAAATATTCTTCCCGCCCTCGGTGACGATCATGTTCTTCTTCCGTCCGAAAAGCTGCAGGTGCCCGCTGTTGTCGAACCGCCCCAAATCCCCCGTCAGCAGCCATCCATCGACAATCGCTTCCAGCGTCAACTCCGGATCGTCCAGATATTGCGACATCACCGTCTTGCTCCGCGCCGCAACTTCCCCAATCCCCTCCTCATTCGGATTCAGTATCCGCAGTTCCACCCCCGGCAGCGGCCTGCCCACCGTATCCGCGCGAAACGGTTTCAGGTCATTCAACGTCAGCGACGTCCCCGCCTCCGTCAGCCCATAACCATTCACCACCGGAATTCCCAGGTCGTAGAAAAACTGCATCGTCGAGGGCTCCATGAAAGCCCCTCCCGTAATCAGCGCCAGCAGTTCCCCGCCGAACGCCCGGTGCACTTGCGGCAGCAGCATGCGGCTCACTTTCACCCGCGGCTTGTTCCGCGTCAGCACGCGATTCAGTGCAATCATGCGATTCAGAATTGCGCGCTTCCACCCCGGCAGTTCGTCGAACTTTGCCCGCAGCCCCCGCTCCAGATTCTTTACGATCATCGGCACCAGCGCCACGTACGTAATCCGGTAGCGCACAAACGCGTCCCGCACAAATTCCGGACGCAACGTCCGCAAATGCACCACGCACGCCCCGCAGACAAACGGTCCAATGAATCCCACCATGAAATCAATCGCATGATTCGTCGGCAGAATGCTCAAATACCGCACCCCCGGCCAGAATGGATACCACGCCGTCAACGCTCGGCACTGTTCCAGATAATTCTCGTGCGTCAGCACGCATCCCTTGGGCCGCCCGCCCGTGCCCGACGAATACACGACGCACGCCACGTCCTCCCGCTGCCGCATCACGAAATCCGGCGCGCCCTTGCGCTTGAAATCCTCCCAGCGAAATCCTCCCGCCAGGTCCGCGCCCAGCGGCGCTTCCGTCACCAGCACCAGCTTCGTCTTGATATTGTGAAACTCCGCCGACTGCGTGATCGCCCGCCACAGGTAATACTCCACCACCAGCACTTTCGCTTTCGAGTGCGCCAGCAACTGCAACTGCTCCGCCGCCGTCAGCTTGTAATCCAGCGGCACCAGCACGCCGCCGCTATAGAAAATCGCGTACGCCGAAATCAGCCACTTCGACTGATTGGTCATCAGGATCGCCGCGCGATCCCCCGCATCGAACTCCGCATCCTCCAGAGCCCGCGCCAACGGCAAGCTGATTTCTTTGAAGTCGGAATAGGTAAGCTGCGTCTTCTCTCGGTCGCGGTCCGCCTCGATCAGGCAGGTCTCTCCCCCAAAGCGCTCCAGCGCATCCCGCAACGCCGCGCCCAGACAACTATATTTTTGGAGATCGAGCATCAAAGACTTATTTCACCACAGAGGCACAGAGACACGGAGAATACCATGTTAATGAGTCAGTTACCCACATGCGTAACACTAAGGCAGATAAATTAAAGAGGCTAACCAGGTTTTCTCCGTGCCTCAGTGTCTCCGTGGTGGATTTCTTCTACAGTCGCGCCTGAATCTTCCCCGCCAGCGTGCGAAAATCGGAGACTCCCTGCAACTCATAATCGGGAAGTTCAACGCGAAAGTGGTTCTCTAGCTTTGTCAGCAAATCGAGCGTCTGCAAGCTGTCAATCCCCAGAGTTTTGAAAAAATCGTCGTCAGGTGCGAGTTTCTCCCTCGGCACCTTAAAATGCGTTGCGGCAAGCGTCAGAATCTCATCCAGTGTCTGTTCGGTAGTAGTCATCGGGACCAACTCCCACTTCCTGTTGTCATTCCGAACCGGGCGAAGCCCGGTGAGAGCCTGCCCTGAGCGGAGCCGAAGGGAACCTGCTTCTCTCTCTAGGTACTAGGTACTGCGTACTGGGTACCTCCTACGGCAAATAAGGCAGCGCATCCACACTCTCCACAAACTTCCGCAATCCCGCCTGCACCGCCGGACGCGCAAACAGCTCACAAAAAATGTCAATCTCCCGCCGCAACTCTTCGTGCGGAATCGGCTTGATAAACTTCTTCGCCGCCGCAGCCGTCGCCTTATCGAACTTCCTCAACTGCGCCGCCGTAGCCCGCGCCGCCCGCAACGCCTCCCCCTCGCCCACCAGCTGGCTCACCAGACCAATCTGCTGCGCCTTGGCCGCATTAAAGCTGCGTCCCGTCAGCAACAGATCCCTCACCACCGCGTTGCCCAAATCCCGCTTCAGCCGCGGAATCCCGCCAAATCCCGGAATCAACCCCAGCCTCAGCTCCGGAAAGCAAAACCGCGCCATCTTGTCGGCGACAATCAAATCACAAGCCAGTGCCAGCTCGAACCCTCCCCCGAACGTCACTCCATGCACCGCCGCAATCGTAGTCAACGGCGCTGCGTCGATCAAATTCAACACCCGGTGAATGCGCTCCAGAAAATCTCGGACTCCCCTCGCAGCCACGGCCTTGTCCATCGCCTGCGACCGCTCATACAGCTCACGCAAATCCGCTCCCGCACAAAATCCCGGCTTCAACTCGCTATGAATAATGAGCGCATGCGCCTCCGCCTGCATGCCTTCCAAAGCCGCCGCAAACTTTTCCAATTCCTCCAACGACGCCGACCCCAGCTCGTTGCAAGGCTCCCGATGCAACGCCAGCTCGATCACCCCGTCTCTAAGCGTCCACGATAATGCGCTCTCACGGCCTTCGCTCACCAGTTGTCCCTCAGGTTTTCCTTCGTGCACTCTTTGCATCCTTCGCGGTTCCAAGCATTCCGCCGAACCTATCCCGCCTGCTTCACCCGATACATCTCTTCAATCTCATTCTTCATCCGCGCCGCAATCACATCCCGCTTCAGCTTTCCATTCACCGTCAGCGCTCCATTCTCAATCGAAAATACTTCGGCCTGCACGAAAAATGCCCGCACCTGCTTGTAATGCGGCAATTCCGGATTCACCGCATCCAGCGCCGATTGCACATGCTCCGCCGTCACGCCCCCGGTCACAATCGCCGACAAATATCCGCGCCCGTTCCCCACTACCACCACCTGCTGCGCTCCCGGCAAGTTCTTCGCAATCGCGCTCTCAATCGGCTCCGGAGAAATCTTGTGCCCCGATCCCAGCACGATCAAGTTTTTGATCCGCCCCGCAATCCGCCAGTTTCCCGCCGCGTTCATTTCGCCCTGATCGCCAGTATGAAACCACCCCTCGCGCAGCGCTTCCGCCGTTTGCTCCGGCCGGTTCCAGTAACCTGAAAAAACATTCGGTCCCCGCACCACCATCTCGTCATTCTCTCCCAACCTCATCTCCATGCCCGGAATCGCCGGCCCCACGCGTCCCACCTCCACCCGGTTCGGATCATCCATCGTACAAATCGCCGTCGTCTCCGTCAGTCCATAAACCTGCAGTACACGAATTCCCAGCATCATGAAATAAAGCTGAGTCTCGGCACTCAGCGGCGCCGACCCGCAAATCAGCGCCTTCAAATTCTTCCCAATCATCTTTTTCCGGATCGCCGGAAACACCAGCCGGTTCGCGAGGCCCAGCCACATCGCGTCACCCGCCTTCGGCTGCTTCTCTTCCCGCCGCGCCCACGCCGCTTTCGCCCGCGCATAAATCACCTGCGCCACACCGCCCGTCTGCCAAAGTTGTTCGTCCACCGCCCGCCGCATCCGCTCCAGCAGCTGCGGTACATTCAGGAAGTAATCGGGAGCCACCACCCTCATATCGTTCGCGATCTTCGCCAGATCCATATTGATCGTGACCAGGCTCCGCCGCTTCAGAAACGTCAACAACGCAATCCACGACGCCGCAAACGTAAACGGCAAATAATGAAAGATGCGGTCCCGACTCGCCGAACCCGACGTCGCACCCGACATCAGCTGCTCCAATCGTTCCGCCGTCCGATCCAGCATGAAACCCACATTCGCCGCCGTCAGCACCACGCCCTTCGCTTCCCCCGAAGTTCCGGACGTGTAGATAATCGTCACCGGACTGTCTTTCGCCACCTGCGGCCGCTCCAACTGCACTCCCTCCACGCCCGCAAAAATCTCGTCAAACAAAAACTGCGGCGGAGCTTCTCTCCAACTCTGCGCAATCCCGTCCCGCAACGCCGCATCTCCACAACACACCAGCGCCGGCGTCGAGTCTTTCATCATCGCCACCAACTCCGCCGGCGCCTGCCGCGAATACAGCGGCACCACGATCAGCCCTTCCGCCATAACCGCCAGATCCATCGCTACCCAGCGAATGCTGTTCGCCGCCAGCAATCCGCACCGCTCGCCCTTCTTCAGCCCTTTCGAAGCAATAAACGACCGCGCCTTGCGGACCAGCTCCAGCAACTCCCCGCCGGTCACGCCCGTAACCTCACCGTCGCGAATCTCCGCTAGAATCCGCGTATCCGCAGCCGCCTGCAGTTGCGAGAAAATCTCTCCGATGAATGGAATCACTGTGCTCAAGATGTGAATTGCAAACCCGCACCGACGTAAGCCACGGCGGATTTCCTTTGCGACCTTAACGCAACCTTCGCGTCCTGTGCGGTAAAACTTCTTACTACGCGAACGAGTGTTACCCTTAAGCCGCTACCAACTCCCGCAGTCCCCTGCTCATCGGCGGCAAGTAATCCTCCCAACTCCACTCTCCTCGCCGCGTCGGGAACTCCGGATATCTCTTCTGCACTTCCTCTTCAAAATAAACTCCCATGCGCGCCATCACCTTCAAGTTCTTCACCACCGTCTGCGCAATCCCGCTCGCAATCGCTTCGCCCTCACAACTCAGCTTCTCCAGCGCCGCCAGCAGCTTTCCTTCTAGCTCCGGATCGTCCACCGTCATCAGCAGATCCTCGTGTCCCCGCTCCCGCATCAGATTCCGGATGCGCTCGTCCATCGTGATCCCCGCCGACGGCACCAGCCCCGGCATCGAGGTTACAATCCCGTGATATCTCGACGACGCCATCATGTGGCACGCCCTTAGCACGCTCACTAACTCGTACATGTTGTACTCGTCCGACGTCAGAACCGGCACACCGCCCAGCTTCTCCGCAATCCGGTTCGCCGGACGCGCATCCAGTCGCTCCGTCGCCGCCAGTATCACGAAGACATTCTTCTTCTTGCGGAACGCATCGACCGCGTTCGCAATCGCATTCCAATACTTGTGATAAGCC
>Ga0208190_1000379_pt1 | contig 18327 bp, 34 predicted proteins | sample June2015DPH_13_1_FD_184708 | JGI IMG/M metagenome (GOLD analysis project Ga0208190, IMG submission 184708) | Peatland microbial communities from SPRUCE experiment site at the Marcell Experimental Forest, Minnesota, USA - June2015DPH_13_10... | ecosystem: Environmental > Terrestrial > Soil >... | reverse complement strand
ACCGTCTTCGGAGTCAAGCCCACGTTGCGTGCTACCTTGCGGATGGTTTGGCCGTCCGCCAGTTGCCGCAGCACCAAGGCGCGGAGCACCGTTCGCACCGGTTGTAGACCGCCCCCCAACAATTCGTTCAATTGCTCCTGCTCCAACTTGGACAACCGAACCTGAACTTTTCCGCTGTCTTCCATGCCCCCAGCAATACGCCTGGATAGATATGCTGACAAGTATCTGACTGTGTTACGTTCTATGCGGTCACAGGACTAGAGCCTTTGTGGCGACGCTGGCATCAGCCCATATCAGTATTAGCAACGTTCCCGCGAACCCACGCCCGAAGTTCAAGGAACGTAAGACCATGAGATGATAAAGCGTTTCGCCACCTGCTCGTTTGGGCGCGGTACATGGTGCCATGTGGAGTCGCCTTTTGGACTGCTAATTGGCCGTTACTGCCGCGATAGATAAGGAGAATCGAATGGCTTTGATGAAGACCTCGAACCCCGCCTTGAACGTCAATAGCTTTCGTGTAGATGAGGCGGTATCTGGCGAAGCGATGACATTGACCGGGACCGTCAATAAGACAGGCGTTCTGCTGATTTGCGTGGTGGCTACTGCGGCGTGGAGTTGGAGTCGGTTTTTCCACGCTCCTACTTCAGATACGGTATTGCCACTGATGGGGATTGGGCTAGTCGGTGGATTCGTTGTCGCAATGGTGACTATTTTCAAGAAAGAATGGTCTCCCATTACCGCGCCGATTTATGCCCTGCTGGAAGGGCTGGCGCTGGGTGGCATTTCCGCAATGTTCGAACTGCGCTATCCCGGAATCGCAATACAAGCGGTCGGCCTGACCTTTGGGACGCTGTTCGTTCTTCTGATGGGCTATCACTCGGGCGTGATTCGAGTGACGGAGAAATTTAAGCTCGGCGTGGTGGCGGCTACTGGCGGCATTGCTGTCTTCTATTTGGTTCAATTTGTTCTCGGGTTCTTCGGTGTCCGCTTTGCGGCCATCAATGGTTCTGGTCTCCTTGGGATCGGATTCAGTGTAGTGGTGGTGATTGTCGCTGCCTTGAACCTCGTCCTCGATTTTGATTTCATCGAAAGTGGCGTCAGCGCGGGTGCTCCGAAGTACATGGAGTGGTACGGGGCATTCGGCCTGATCGTCACGTTGGTTTGGCTTTATCTGGAAATTCTGCGCCTGCTATCCAAGATCAACGGTCGCAAATAGCCGCCACGGGTTGGGAGATATTACGATTCCAGTAAATTGGCAACACAGAGAGTTGAGCGCCTGACCCAAACACAAAAGCCTACTGCGAACTCGCCGCAGCAGGCTCCCCGAGATACTACGCCCCCTTCTTCATCGCAGCCTTTACTCTTGCCCATCTGGCCCGCTGCGCCGCCGCGATCTTCCTTCTGGCCGATGCTGACATCGTGCGCCTTGCAGGTGCCGACCCAGTTGTCTTCGCTGCCCCGACTGCTGGCTGCGATCCCTTCCCAGCCCTCGCCCATCTCGCGTTTTGCGCATGGCCGATACGCCGACGAGCCAAAGCCGACAGGATGCGCCTCGGCTTGGTGTAATTGCTTCCACCGTCCAACTTGCCCAATACCGCAAGAGCCGCATCAACATGTCGAAGCTGATTTGCCAGATTCGTTCTCTACCCTCAACTCCGACACAATGGACGCCAGCCCCTTTAGATTTGTCATTGTTACCCCCTCGGGCATCTTGATGCGGCCGCATTGTATAGGGTGATTCGCCGCAGCGTGCACGGGTTTTGGAGCACAGATGCTACTCGGTGTTTCCGTACTTGTCGTCTTCAATACCGATTGCCGCCCAGATGAAGCCCTGCACGTCGATCCGCGAATGTGGCTTCAGTCCTCGGTTCTGTAACTCTAAGTACACACGGTCCCCCAATTCCTGAAGTTTGCAGTACGTGAGCCAATTCGGTTCCGCCTTGTAGTTCAACGAAATCTTAAGCGACTCGGCCATGCGCTTCATAATCGAAGGCTTCATGAACATCCATTTTCCATCACTTGCAAGAAACTGGTAGTAGGTGGCTATCGTCCATTGGTTCGCGCCCAGTTCCGACAGAAGATCGCAGAAGCTTGTAAACCGTTCCTCCATTTCGCCGGAACCGTACAACAGGTCGAACAGGGCATTCGCAAAACGCTCCTGATTCGCTGGGTTCTCAAGGGCGTCGGCGAACTTGGCCTTCCCGATCTGGAAGACGAGATTGGTGGCTTGCAAAACGCGCTTCGCAAATCCACAGACCTCTGTGTAATGTCCGTCACGAAGCAGACTCTCAAAGGCATGCTTGCCTAGCTTGTCCTCCAGTACACCTGCTGCTTTTTCCTTGTACTCACGCTCTGCGATGTGGAAGCCCTGTCCCTCAAAGCCCTCAGAGAAATGATTGAGGAAACAGCTAACGTGATAGTCAAAATCTAATCGAGGTCGGCTGGGCGTGGGTTCCACTTTGGACTGCGGAGCGCGAGATTTGACCTTTTTGGCGGTGGGAAAGTTGAAACCCGGAGGAGACAGGGCGGGCTTCAGTTCTGCGGTCTTCAGAATCGTTTTGTAACCGGAGGTGACGAATTCGATGTCCAGCCTGTCGCCCCGGTCTTCGCTCACGCATCCCAAGCCGAAGGCCGGATGTTCGATCCAGTCGTTTGCTTTGCAGTTCATGTCCCTCCAATGAGAATCATGCGATTCAGGACATCCTCGGCAGTCCGGAAGCTGACACAATCATTATGGCGGCACGCTGGGTTCCCTAACAGTGATCCTTGTCACTGGTGGAGTTACCTTGGGTTGAAGCCTTGAACAGGCAATACCGGAGACTGTTCGGCTAGATTCAGGAATCACGACTTCCATGTGCATCGTAACTTGGAACTGCGGAATGGCTCTTGCGCAGAAAGTGCCGAGTCTATTGGCGCTCAATCCCGACATCGCGGTCGTTCAGGAATGCTCCAAGAAGTCAGTAGATGTCCTTTCGAGCCACGATTTCTCCGGCCCGTGGTTCGGTGCGAATCCGAACAAGGGATTGGCGGTCTTTTGCAGCGCGGGGTTCGCGCTTCAAGCGGTGGGCAAGCCCTTCGGCAAATGGGTGATTCCGGTTCGAGTGAATGGAGCGATAGATTTCAACTTGCTTGCGGTTTGGGCGTGTCCGGTCGGGACGAAGCGTGCGGACAACTACATCGGTCAGGTTTACCGATGTCTGGTGGAAAAAAGCGGCTGGTTCAGCAAGCCACCAGTTGTTGTTGCTGGAGATTTTAAACAGCAATTCGCAATGGGACGCCAACCGCCCCGGACGAAATCACACGGAGGTAGTTCGCTTATTCGAGAGTCATGCTCTAATCAGCGCGTACCACACTCACCATGGGGAGCAGCAAGGAGCCGAAACGCGTCCGACCCACTACTTTTATCGCCATCAGGACAAGCTATTTCACATCGACTACGTTTTTGTCCCGGAAGGTTGGAACTTAGGATCAGTTGAAGTCGGCTCGTTCCGAAAGTGGGGACGCCTCAGCGACCACGTTCGGCTGGTGGTTGATGTGAGCGGCAGTAGGTGACGATTCCGTCGCAGGACGGGCGAGAGCCACGCCTACCTTCAAGCAGACTTTTTCGTTGCCTCGGGAAACACGATAAGTTTCCCGCGAACCGCTCCGGCACTCTGCCACTCCCACCCGCATTTGCAATAAACGGAGTCCCACAATCGCGGCTTTCTAAGAAGGGCTTTGCATACGGCACACGATCTCATCCACATGGTTTCTCTCCCATCGCGAATCCATATCGGACTTGGATTCGAAGGCAGGGCCTTAACGCCCTGTTTGGTTGGCTGTTCTCAGTGTGCATCGGCCGAAAAGAGTTGGGAATGGCCCCGAGGTGTGGGGGCCGCTGTTCGGCTAAATAGCACCGCCGTGCCCCACCGCATCACATTTAGGCCATTCCCGGCTAACTTCGATGGTTGTAATTTTGGAGGCGCTGGCGGCTGGGCACTCAACGAGCGGTGACGAAGCTCAAGGACGACGGGTCCATGCTGCCGCCGCCAGTCCAAACCGTATTTGGTCTCGCACCCGCTATGGCTAACCTCGGTAGAGCACCTTGTCCGCTTATCAGCGGATACTGAGAAGCCCGACGCAATAAAACGGCTACTCATCTTCCGTAGAGTCATGCACGAATCGCCGGGCGTTCTGACTGTCGTCCGTCAGTTCGCACTTGTGGGACTCAAATGCCGCTCTAGTATCGGCCGCCACCTCGTCCTCTGAACGCTTGTTGGACTTGACCTGAGAATTGCAACCCTCGCAGACGCCGATGGCTGGCAGCGGAGGCTCTACGATGCGGAGCTTGCGGGTGTCCATGGTCGGAGTCTATCCCATCGACACGGCGGGCGTTGAATCGGCCGAAATCAAGACTGCACAACTGCGGTTGACAGGCATGGTGTGCGTAAAGGCTAAGGGTGTTCGTTGGAGTAGCATGGGTGCCTGCTGGACTACAACAGAATTGATAAGACTGACTGGTTCATCCGACAGATGAAGTCGGGACCGTTCTCGCGGCAGGAGATGGTCGCGATCGCCGCGAAGGAGTTCCCAAGCGTTCCCCATCGGCAAAGGCTGCTGCGCTCAACAGGAAAGGATTCGCAATAAGTGAAGAGGGCCGCACTCTATCTGAGGGTCAGCACCGTTGACCAAAACCCGGAAACGCAGGCGCTCGACCTTCGGCAGTTCGCCGCTCAGCGCGGGCTTCAGATCGTAGAGACCTACACCGACCACGGGGTCAGCGGTACGAAATCCGCCGTCCGGCACTCGACAAAATGATGGAGGATGCCCGCCGCCACAGATTCGATGTCGTGGTAGTGTGGTCGTGCGACCGACTTGCGAGGTCAACGAAGAACCTGCTGCAAGTGCTCGATGAACTGAACGGATTCGGCATTCAATTCCTCAGCCAGCGTGAAGCAATCGATACCGAGGGAGCGTTGGGAAGGGTGATTATCGTGATCGTCAGCGCAAGCGCCGAACTCGAAAGAAGTTTGATCGTAGAAAGAGTTCGGGCCGGAATGAGAAGGGCAAAGCTCGAAGGACGCGAGATTGGTCGGGCACGATTGGATATCAATAGGGAGCAAATTGTCGAAGATCGACGTGGTGGGATGTCCCTGACCCAAGTTGCCAAGCGCCACAGCATTTCAAGGGCGAGTGTGTGCCGTCTGATGAAGGAATTCAACGGCCATTCACCTTCCGCAACAGCCGTGGTTTCTGGCAACAACCTCGTGGCACAGGTCGCTCTGGGAGATTACTCACTATGGCGGATGACACAATCGGCAAGTCTTTCACCGTGATTTTCACCAACGGCGATCTGCCGACCAACCCTATGAGCCTGCGCGAATGGGCGGTGCGGTGTTCACCCGCGACCAGTCGTGGACGCATTCCCAAATCCCGTGTCAGCCGTCGCTGGCACAACCCTTTGCCATCGTCACGGGTCGGTATAGGTAGCCAAGCCCTACTGGCAGATTCTATCGTTGGTATTACTGCGCCCTGCGCCCGTCTGCAACGGCCCTCCCGCTCGCAACGCCCTCAAGAACGCTCTGATATCCGCCGCAGGCCGCATCCCCTGTATGTCTGGGTAATTGGGAAAAATCGCATGGAGCAAAGCCGCGCTCTCCTCGATACTGAACTTGTCGTCACTCATTCGTTAGCCGGAGTGAGTGCTCTCCACGGGCGCATCATCGTTCGACGGAATTGGTCCACTGCACGAATGATATTCGAACTGTTTCACGACTGTGTCGTAATTCGCACTAGCCGGGAAGGTGAAGGTCAGATGACAATCGATGCATGACACCAAGCGGCCTGCGCCGGACACGAGGATACCGATATGATGGCAAGAATAAGTACAACTGCTGGCTGACATTGCATGTTCCAACTCTCCAACGTACAAGACGATCATACGCTTCTATTCTCAGCGCGTTGTTAATAAGAGTTAGGCCGAAAAAAAGCCGAACCTCTGTGGGTCCAGCCTAAACATTCATTCCTCAGAACAGCGAAATGTAGTGGTCGTGAGGGTCCGAACGGCGGGCGCTTCGCCACTGGACCGATGACCACATGTGTAACTTCAGACACGATACCTAGTTACAATCTTAATAACTGGTCAATTTTGTACACTTTCCAGAATGCGCCTAAGTCACACTGTCAGGTATCGTACCGGGGGTAGCACCACTATGACTCCAATCGAACTACCCATTGTTCCATTTTCGACTAGGGTCCCAACCGAACGACCTATCTTGCATAGAGTCTTGCTCGTGGATGACGATGATGCCGTTCGCAACATGATGACTGCGACTCTTCTACACAAGGGATTTGGGGTTGTCGCTGCTTCCAACGTCACTGAAGCCCTGAAGCTAATTACGACCGAGACCTTCGATGTTCTTATCACGGATTTGCATATGCCGAATCCCGGTGATGGCTTTACGGTCGTTACGGCGATGCGCCACTCCCAGCCGAATGCTCTTACCCTGTTGGTCAGCGGCTATCCCGACGTGCAGAGCGCCATGGCCGCTATCCTTCTGGAAGCGGACGAAATCATGGTGAAGCCGTTCGAAGTCGCGAAACTCGCCGATCTGGTGCGGGCAAAGATGCTCAACCGCAAACCTGCAGCCCGTCTGGAAAAAGAGAGGGTGGCCGCAATACTGGATCGCTGCGTTGCAAGTGTCATCGCAGACTGGCTGGCGCGGGCAAAAGAGAGCAGCGAACTCAACCACCTATCGCTCAGCGACGACGAACGCACTGGACATCTTCCCAAGCTGGTTCGAGACTTGGTCGTTCGCCTAAGTAAACCCAGTGCTACCGCAAAAGACAGCGATGCTGCCTTCTCCGAGGCCGCCATTGCCCACGGCAAGCTGCGTTATCAGCAGGGCTACACTCCTGCGATGCTGGTGCACGAGTCACGAATCCTCCAAGTGACCCTGTTCGGGACGTTGCAGAGCAATCTAAGCCTTCTGGATTTCAGCTTACTGTTACCCGATGTCATGACTATTGCGGATGAAGTGGATGCGCAGTTGACTCAGACAATGGATAGCTACATGAACGCCATGCGAGAAGCGGCGGCGGCGGCGTAGCCGCTGGCCCGTACATTTGAAGCGAGACTGACCGCATGAGAGCAACCGTTACGACGGGGAACTTTCATGGGGGATTCGCCATGCGGCAAATAAAAGCGCAGATGGGTGATGCAGCTAGGCCGGTCGCTGCGAAGACTTCGCTGCTTTCGAGAGTTCAACGTGGGATACTGGCTTCTTCGAGGCAACTAGCTGTTTCGCTGCGCATTCGTGACTCTTCCATTTTTCGGGTGCGCACACCTTGTACATCTCGCCAGTCGGCATCACGATGGTTCCGGCGTCCTTGCACTGGGCGCATATGTCGGATTCGGGCTGGTGCTCATCCGCTGAAGTCGAGCGCCTTTCACGGCGCACTTTATCGCCAACTATCCGACGCTGCTTAAATAGGTGTACTCTAGAAGAGTCTCCTCCAGCATCTTCCCGCTGCGCCCCTCGCGTGACGGTTCCTTGCGAAACCAGACAGTACTTCGCAACACAAGGAGCCATCATCGTGGAAATACTCTCTGCTACTCTTCTCACTCCAACACCTGTGTTACCTGATGCGCAACCCACACTGGGTCCGATGACCCAAAAACAGGGCAAGCTCTGCGCTAGGCTCAGACAATTGGGCTTCAAACTAGGGGAACCGATGAAGCTCTACGGAGAACGATATGAGCTGCTTGGTGACCCGATTGTCTCGGGAGACAACTCGGTCTTTGTTGCCGCAGTCGACAAGAACTCCGGCGAGTTGAGAAGCCTCCGCATTCCACTGCTCGTCGTGAAGATGGCGATGGAGAGCGTGTCGACGCGGGAACGAATCGAGAAAACAACGCAGCGGGTGCGTGTCAGTGTCGAGAAAGATAAAAAGAGCGGCCACGAGCCTAGTCCTGAGTTCACGAGGGGCGCTCGCTCCCGCCATCACGTCGAAGAAGTGATGTCTCGGATTCTGGCGAAACAGCGCACCCACACGAAGAAATTCACCCTCGGGGATGCTTGATCAAGAGAATGGCGAAATCCTGCGATTCTCAACCCCCCCTTCAACTCTCACGCTGAACGGGAAGTGACTTAGGCACCATAGATCAAGCGAACCGTGATCCCAAGCTCCTGTGCGATCAGAGGATGCTTAGCCATGAGACGCAGGCCGTTGCGCCGTGCTCTTGCGGGGGGCACTTGAGATCGAGCAATGGGCAACGAACGATTGAATACCATCGTTTCATTCGTTTTGCGACGAGAACTTGCATCACTTCTGCTCTTGCGTGCATTTTCTGTTTCCTCCTACAAAAACAACCGTTGCTCACCGTTTTTGCGACGTGATTCCGGGCTTGCACATTTGGTAGGACCTCGATTTTCCCAGTGCTAAGCGCAAATCGTTCACATGCCATTCGGTGTACAGCATCGATTTGCGCCTCATATCAGTAGTTCTGATAGTTCGCCAACTGTCCATGAAGAGTTCTGCAAATGTCCTTCAATGACGGCTCTGGTCGTCGCAGGAATGAAGTAGATGCAATGAGCAAGGGGTTGCCTAATTTTCAGGCCGTTGGGTATCAGTAAGTCTTCCCGCCCAATTTGACTAAGACTTGCCGGATCATCCGCAGTTCCGCCAAGAGGGTAGTGTGAAAAGCTGCCCATTACGTCCATCCGCCGCAAACTTGCCCATTGTCTCCCCCGCGCAGGGATCAGAAAGGCCGCACCCTATGAGTGCGGAGAAGCCTGTGTCCAAATCGTCCAAGTCATCGTTCGCCATAGTTACATCCTCCCAACTCTAATACCTCCGCAGCCCGACCTTCTTCAACAGTGACAGCATAGATTTCCAGCCATCCTCGCCGTCGTCGTCCTCGAATTTGCCACCGAAGACGTAGGCGTCAGATTGAATGGGATATCTTCCGTTTCGTCGCCGCCATTTATCTCTGTATCGTCATCAACCAGATGGTTGGGAAGCAAGGCGCATCACCTGCGGGAAGCTCCTGTACGTCTTTAAGTTTCCTCCCAATCGCCTTTGATCTCACTTTTGCCTTTTCGATTGTGTCAGAAGCCTGATGCAGCTTCTTTTGGACTGCTTCCAAAACCTCGCCATACTTCATCCACTCGGTCTTGACTGCAGGAAGGAGGTTCCATACTTCGCTGGAACGCTTCTGGATGGCCAGCGTGCGGAACCCCATCTGAAGACTGTTCAGGATCGACCACAATGTGTGAAAAGTATTTGAACCCTCCGAAGACCACGGACTTCGGCATCTTGTTCCTGCCCATCGAGGGTTTGTTTGCCGAAGTGATGCGCAGGACGGGGTTGATCGAGACCATCCAGGGCGAATCCCGAGTGATTATCGCTGGTTTCTGGCAACAACCTCGTGGCAAAAGTCGCTCTGGGAGATTACTCACTATGACGGATGACACAATCGGCAAGTCTTTCACCGTGATTTTCACCAATGGCGATCTGCCGACCAACCCTATGAGCCTGCGCGAATGCGCGGTGTGCGGAGGGGTGTTCACCCGTGACCAGTCGTGGTCGCATGCCTAAATCCCATGCCAGCCGTCGCTGGAACGACCCTTTGCCATCGTTACAGATCGAGGATGGAAGTCGGAGCACAAAACTCAAACATGCCAATAGCGCCAGAGGGTAGGTTCCCAATTCGGGAGTCCAAAATGCGCAAGGAACCGAACCTGATTACTATTGACCAGTTTTGCGAATCATTCAGGTTTAGAGTGGCCTCAATCCCGACAAGAAAAGACGGTGATAGATGGCTGCTCCAGTCAAAGTACCAATCGCACAAACGGCTCAGCGTTCGCATGAGAAATCACAACCTACGAGCATAGAGAGCGTGGCCGCAATCCTGACGCGCTGTAAGGCCCCTCTGATAGCGGATTGGTTGGCGCGAACAAAGAAGACCCCGCAACTCAACCATCTTCATCTTAGCGATGACGAACGTACCGGACATCTTCCCAAGCTGGTTAACGATCTGGTAGTACGTCTGGGCAGACCCAAGTTGCCCGATAAAGACAGCGATGCCATCGCGTCCCCGGCTGCCATCGAACATGGCAAGCTGCGACGGACGCAGGGTTATTCTTCCGGCATGCTGATCCATGAATCACGAATCCTTCAAGTGACCATCTTTGGGACATTGCACAGGCATCTGACGGCTCTGGATTTCAACTTGCTATTGCCGGATGTCATGATAATCGCGGACGAAGTGGATGCACAGTTGACTCAGACAATGGATGCCTTTTCAAACGGCGGACCTAAGTCGGCAGTGGCGTAGTTGCTCTGCCGCCATCAAGCGAGGCAAAGACAATGAAGACGAAGACACGGTGGTCACCAACACTGGCAAACAAGCAGACCTTGAATCGGGACTTGAGAAAAGGGAGTTTCAAAAGCCTGATCTTTCGATAGCAAGTCCAACAGTAGGTGTCGGTTTCAATCTCATGGCATCCGAGCAGGGCAGCCTTGTGCTTCGACGATACGATTACGCGTCTCGCCGTCTCGGTGTACCGCTCAAACATCGCCATTCTCCCTATAGATCGCGAAATGAGCCAAGCAGGGTACGATCAGGCCATCTCGCACACTAAGCCCGTTGTGACATCGCATTCTCACAACGCATTCTGGACGAGCTTGACCGCGCCCTCAGGATCGGCGACTTCGACCACCAATTCGTTGTACCGCTCGTCGTGCAGGCCGATGACGATGGTCTTCTCCGGGTGATGCACGTCCCAGAAGACTCGCTTGCCGTCCTGATAAAACGTCCCTGCCGTGATGACGCCGGGAACATTCGTACCGGGCATCCTGATCCCGTGCCACCAGCCTCGTGCGACCTCCGCATCTGCTCGGACGCCCCTGATGTGGACGAGCGGTATTTCGAGGCTGCTCTTCAAAGCCCAAAGCTTGTCAGCGCCTCGAACGTGCAACGTCAGCTTGCCTTCAGCTATCGACAAATCTACCAAGAGGAGGCTCCTGTGGTTAACCTATCTCAGCCACCACCGCCACATCGAATTTCGAGTAATACTTCTTAACCTCATTCGCACCGTACTTCTCCCGAAATTTCTCGACCACGGATTTCACGGCTTTGGCATCGGTGACTGGCTTTGCCGGGAATTCCGCTTCAACGCCTCGCGCATCAATCCGAATCATCGGTTTCGTCACCACGTTTTTGTACCACTGGGTCTCCGAGCCTTGCACGGGTAAGAGGTAAAGCGTTTCGTCTTCAAGCACGAACCAGACTGGGATCGAGATTGTTTTCCCTGACTTCCTGCCGATGACGCTGATCTTGATCTGGTGGTAGCGGGTGAGGCGTTCTTTGAGGTCGTCCTTTGGCCTTGGCATGACACACTCCTGTCGGTACCGATGGTGCTCGAAGCTAGCAGCAGCCGCAGGTCTTCCCGCGCATGGCTTCCCGACTCCCCAAGCGATCAGAGGCAGGAAGGCTAGAGCCGCAATCGGGTCTGCCCACTTTAATATGCCAGATAGCGTTGATTGCCAGTCCTGCCAATGCGATCAGCGAAAGGTAAGCACACAGCGCAGACTGAGCGGCATCTGCCCTCAACGCAGCACTGCCTGTAAATCCTGACAACCGCCGCTTCTCTTTCGCAAGCCACGGCATGATGACTGCGGCAGCAAGCAGAATGGCGATCCCCAGAAGTGTGGGCTTGGGTTCACTATAGCCCAACAGACTCGCGACTGAAGTGATTGCGACATAGGCAGCCAGCGCGAACAGCAAGGTTCCCGCGAGACGGGCAGCCCGCTTTTCCGCGTTCCCGTGTGCAGCACTTGCACGAAATCTCCACAGCACTACTAGCGCCGAGAAAAGTTCGATGGCGCTGTCTCCACCAAAGGCGAGCAGCGCAGGGCTACTCGCCCGCCACGCTGAGAGGAGGGACACCAGAGCTTCCACACTCATCCATGCGATTGTGAGGGTCTGTACCCCTTGGATTCGCCGGATAGCATCTGACGAAGCGATTTGTAGTACCGAGGCCATTGGGCTGAGTATTATCGCACCGTCGCGGTAGCCCTACGGCCTCGCTACGAGAAGAGATAATTTTGAATCTCAGCGAGTGCCATAGGTGCACAGCATTCCTGTCATCATTCACCGCGCTGTTGATCCGCGTGCTCACGGCATAGCTCCGCATAAGCCGGGCATCAAAGGGCTTCAGCAGTTCGGACGCCGCAGCCACGCCCCTCATCCACTGTTCGAGCGTTAAGTCGCAGTCATTCCAACTGTGCGATGTAATACATACAGGCGTGTGGTTCAGTGCTAGACTTTCAAAAGTCCCTTTACACATCCCTCCCCCGGACCCATTCTCGGGCGTCGGTCTCTTGTGCAATCTGATGGTACTCATCGGAGGCCAGTCCATGCCCCTAAATTCAAATCTTGCTTTCAAATCCAAATTTCCCATCTGCTCGATCTGCAATGAGCCCGTGGAAGCTGAAACCACGAAAATTAACGAAATCGGAGAGCCCGTTCATGAAGAATGCTGCGAACTAAAAGTCGGACTCAAGAAAGCAACAACGTTGAAGAAGGCGGACTGAGCGCAGGCGACGTGCTTCACTTGTTCACCAAAGCTGCGGCGGTCAGTTCGGCGGAAAGAGCCGCCTCAAGACCATGACTAAAGCCCAGCGTTTCAAGATTGGTCGCCAAAGCTGCTAGGGCGCGGCTGAAGAACGCGAAACGGAGTGGCTATTCTTTTGGGCGTTTCAGGTGATAGAAATGGTCAATAATTTGAACAAGCTCCCAGCCTTGTTCCCCAAGATTATTCAGTGTCTTTTCGGCGTGTTGCGGCTGTGGCTGGGGTTCGAGATGATATTCCCATTTTTGCATCGGTCTTAATCTCCTCTTTGATCTATACGTTCGTCATAAGTCATTCTGCTATGAGAATAGCCGACTTTGAGTCTCAGGGACTTCCACTGCCACGGAACACCGATAGCACCGCACCAGCCGAGCATCGCAGGACTTCAGCAGTTCGGACGACGCAGCCACATCATTCATGCCGAGGTCGAGCCACAGGTCGTAGTCGTTTGAATCGAGGATGACTGGCATCCGGTCGTGGACGGCTGAGGTCAGGACTGGCCCAAAACCTTTACTCTCGTGGCCATCTCCGGACACCCGATCCTGTCGTTTGTGGCTCAACAAGTTGCGACTGCTGCGGAAGAAACCTTTCGAGCCACTGGGCGCAGCAGGGTTAACCCGACAGTTTATCTAGTAGCTCGTTATTCCTCGGCCACGATAAGTGCGGCTTTTCTCCAGTACACCACTGTTTCCTCGCTGATTGCGGGTATCGGCTTGTTCTGCTCGTCCTCGTAAATTTCAACCAAACAGCCGAAAAACGCTGTTGCCTCTGCTTCCAGTCCCAGTACGGTTAAGCACCTCAAGATTCTCGTGATCCGCAGATGATTGTGATTCCCCGGAGAAAGCCATTTTCCCGCTTTGGTTGCGAAATTTGGCATGCGGACGACGGTGACTCGCTCGCCTGTACGAACCTCAAAGCCGTAGAACTCCACCATGCGGAGGAAAGAGGCCCGCACATTCCCCCGGAGGTCAGGGCGAGTCCGGAACTCCTGAACGGTGTCCGGGTTGAGGACTGGCGCTGAGACATTGAAGCCGCTCCGCTCGGGCAACGGGAAAAGCCATTGGATGTACTCGTGAACCGATTCCAACGGTTCGTCGGGCCACTGTTGAATCTCGTGCAGGTAATGACCACGATTGTCTGGATGAGTGCCGCTGTAAAACCCGATGATCGGAGTATTCGCCATATCTCGTTCGCACGAAATTGAACCGGACGCTTTTACGGCACCGGGCCTATCGTCGAATCGCAGGCAAAAAGCACCTCGGCGTAACGTACCGGGAAAGGCGGTCTCTGGCTTCCGATGAGCTTGCAACATCTCCTATTCCTATGTGCTGCCACCTTCCAGCAATAAGAAAGCCCTCCTTGAAAGGCGGTCTCTGGCTTCCGATGAGCTTGCAACGTCTCCTATTCCTATGTACTGCCACCTTCCAGCAATAAGAAAGCCCTCCTTCGAGGGCGATCTTTCGGCTTACGAGGGACATCAGGTCAGGCCGCTTTTGCCTGCGCTCCTCGACGGTAATTCTTGACTGCCTTCTCGATGCCCGGTGTGGCTTTCTTCAGGTCTTCAAGGTTCATAGCGGGTTGGACCTCGATATGGGCATCGAAGGCCAGAAACCACGGTTCCGCCACGGCGGGGATTTGAGACGCATCCTTCAGATCGAAAAAGATGAACCCGGTTCTCTTGCCATTGTCTGCGGCAAAATAGGCCGCCTCGGGCTTCAGATCAGCGAGAATTGACTCGATGGTCGTGCCCAAACTGCCGTCGCAGATCGTGGCATTGCCCGTCACCACCGGGATTGAAACCTTCAGTAAACAGCGCATGGAATACCTCCGGGGCGAAGTCTAGTCCTTCGGCATGAGCGGGTCAATTCACTCCAAAACGTGATTGAGTCCTGTGGAAGCCTCATACAACAAACAAATGTGCATCTGCAACCGGGGGCGGCCCGGACGCATTGCCTCATCCGCGTGAGAAGTAGCGCATTCGATTTTAAATGACTACAAGAAGCGACGATTCCAAATCTGGGCGAGCCTCCAATCCGTCGTTTGCGGCTCAACAGGGTTGCGGCTATTGCGAAAGAGAACCCTTCGGTTCGCCGGAAGGTTACGAATGTCATCGTCAACGCATCCAGATCACAGAGAAACGTGGGCCATCCCGGCCAAACTGGCCTCATGCAATCGAATATTCTTCATGCTACCGGTTCTCTGGTGGGCGTCGGACTACTCATTCTCAACTATTACTGTTGGGCTGTAGTTTGGGACAGGCTGGTTGGGCGCACCCTGCCCACGCGATACCCCATGGGAAAGTAACAGTCGCGACACAGAATCGAGGGAGGCGCGGCGCTCAGCGAAGGCAATTTACACGCTAGCTACGCCCCTGCCTCTTGACCTGACAGTCAATTAGTACAATTGAGATTTAACGTCAACGACGCAAGTGTCCGCCCATCGGGAACACGCATTAGTTAGGGCTTAACGCAGAAGCCCTTCTGACACACTAGACCAGATCCGCACCCTAATTGCTCGCTGCAAGTTTTCGGACACGGGCCCACCGCATTTGTGGGAGCCGATGCGTATCGGTACGTGAGCCCACCTCACAAAAAATATCCACGGGACGACCATCGCAACCGCAGCGACCACCGGGATCGATGCAGTGAGCGTCGCGGCTAGGAACGATGCATTTGCCTTTGCTCTTGCAACCGGATGTAAACCCGCAGCGCTGACCGGAAGGGCATTCCGCATCTTTTGTGCAGCTCAAGGCTGCCTGCAAGCCTTGAGTTTTGGAGGTGCCCGTTTTGGCGGTCTGTGCTTGGGTGTTACTGCAAGCTGCAACGAGGCATAGAACCAAAGCCAAGATTTGCGCCGATGATACGGAAATCTTTTTCATAACTCACTGATCGCACTCGTCCCCGTACCTTGCGATTAAAATTGCGATGAGTGTACGGCTGAAATACGCCCGCGATGACATCCTACTGGGGCTCCGGAAACAATGCTTATCGCCCATCCTGCAATGATAGTTGGGACTTAACGACAACTAGGCTTGGCAGACGAAGTCATCGTCATGAAAACACTGGTTTTGCGATATATCGCGTACTCCCCTCCGAGGAACTAATGGAATGCCTTCAATGTGCCGATTACAGAATGCACCGAAAGGAGTGTCTATGACGATCTCGGTATCCGGCGCTTTCCCTTCTCAGCCAGCCTATACGTCTTCCTCGGCCCCCGGCTCGGCGGCAACCCCGCAGGCACAACAGCCGCAACCCTCGGATGAAGTCACTCTTTCTCAGTCCGCACAGGTTAGCCAATTCAGTCAACAAGGCCAGACTCCTTCCCAGATCGCCCAAACCCTTGGTATTTCGGTGTCGCTTGTTGATCTCGACCTGGGAATTGTTGCAACGGCGGCGCCAGCGCCAGCTCAAAAGGTTGCTGAGCTTGCTCACACCGAAGCTCCCAAACCTCCTGCATCCAAAGCTTCGGCCTGATTACGGGGCGATGACCAAATCATCCGGCGATAGCTGTTGCCGTCAGCATTAATTAACGCTCAAAACCCCCTGAACGGGGTCCATGAGTGTAACCGGGATATCACGTCAGTTACACGTGGACCATTGCTGGGGCAATTAATCGGAAGCATTGTTTCGAGTAGTGGCGTTCTGACTATCCGACAGTCCCAGAGTCGTAATCGTGGTCGGAGGCGTCACTCGATAGTGTAGAGCCAGCCAGTTGCTTGCGCACATCAAGCCCAGGCAATTCTCTTGCAGCGCGCTGGAAATACGGTCGTGGTCCGTAACCAAGAAACCGAGCCAGACCGGCACGAGCATTAAAGCCAATACCTGCAGCGGCATTCTCCATCGTCGTAAATCACGACGTCCGAATCGGACTACAACATATAAAGCAAGCCAGAACAGCAGGCCGACCGAGCCGATTACGAGCCGGAACCATTTGAGGGCAAGCATGTTGCTGATTATGGCAGAAATGCGTAACTGACCACTAGCTGTTGCAACCGCATTATAAAAGGGTGCTCCTTTTCGTAGGTGATGATTCGAACAGTCACAACCTACTCCAAGAGGGGCGCCCTTTTATAATGCGGTTTCGCCAGTTGACCTGCCTAGATTCGCCCGGCGATTCGAGATCACGGGTGTGCTACCTTTTTCTAACGATGCAACGACCAGTCCTAATCGTCATTGACATGGTGAATGACTTTCTTGAGAAGTGGGCACCGGCGCCAAAGCAGCGGCTGGTCCGGTCGATCAACGACCTCGTCGGCATCATGCGTCAATATGGCCATCCGATCATTTGGGTTCGCCAGGAATTCGAGCCTAATCTCGACGATGCCTTTCGAGAAATGAAAACCAAGGGTATTCGGATCACCATCAAAGGAACAGCCGGTTGCCAGATTGACCCCAATCTTGCGGTTGCTCTATCGGACCCTGTGGTGATTAAGAAGCGGTACAGCGCCTTCTATGAGACAGACCTCGATCAGTTGCTCCGTCGATTGAGGCCCGACGCGCTTATTCTGGCGGGGATTAACACGCATGCCTGTGTGCGGGTGACGGCGATTGATGGGTATCAGCGAGACTGGGAGATTGTTGTGGCAGAAGAGTGTGTCGATTCCTACGACCGGGAGCATCATGATATTTCGATGAAGTACATGAAGGACAAAATCGCCACGGTCATGAGCAATCAAGAAATCCGTTTAGCGCTTGCCGCAAATTAGAAGGCTGCGCACAGATTGCAACTGTCAGTTGTATGGGTTGAGCTAGCTAGGCTGTTCAAATATCATCCCCCGGATCCGATACGTGGAACCTGTCAGCCCTGTCCGCAGGGTCGAGCTCAAACTTATACAGCTAAAGGCAAATGCATCGACCAACTCGCGAAAGCTGTCATCTCGAACAGAAGCGCGGGCCATTCGGCGTCTTGACCCGCTTGGTCAGGTTGACGGACTTGTTCATTAACCAGCCTCGTTTTTAGTATCATCGTAGTATCACACAGAGGCAAGTTAAACAAAACAAATGAACTGGCGGAGAGAGTGGGACTCAAATTTCTCTCTTACGCAAGGCTCCAAATTTTCCAACGTCGTTGGAAAATCTTCACCCTAACTCCAAGTGCAGCCGAAGCTTAAAAGCCAAGTCTCCTCCGGCAATTTGTGATTTTCTCATCTTCACTGGGAAAACGGAACCCTTAATTAAGGGGGTGTCTACCGCGATTTCTGGTAGACACTTGGGAGGCCAGACCAGTCTCGTCTAAGTGGAGGTCACTACCATGGGCTGGGGAGAAGAAGCTAACCTTTCACCCCGCGCCATCCTTGCCGGCAGCAATCCCAGAAGAGCGCTCCCGATCATTAAAGGCTGGTGCTCCCCCGCATTTCCCAACGAGAGTTAGATGACTGATCGGCCGTTAGACGACCTGAAGACGTTCTCGGTTACAATCAGCAAATACATCAATGACTTGCCAACAACTAGCCCGCACGGAAGCTACTCCGACGCTAGGCAGAGAATCTGTGGGTTAAGCTGGATCCGGAAGAACAATGTGGCACAGCAACGGCACACCACAAAAGCGATGCATTCCCGGCAGCGGACTCGATGAGAGGGGATTACGCCGGTCCGAAGTTACGACTGGTTTCGAGTCAGGTAAGAACTAAGGATCTTACCAAGCCTATTTTTTAGATGATAAGGGCTTGTCCCATCGCGGCACGTCCACCGGTCGTGATGTTTACTGCCAG
>Ga0208190_1000377_pt1 | contig 18473 bp, 11 predicted proteins | sample June2015DPH_13_1_FD_184708 | JGI IMG/M metagenome (GOLD analysis project Ga0208190, IMG submission 184708) | Peatland microbial communities from SPRUCE experiment site at the Marcell Experimental Forest, Minnesota, USA - June2015DPH_13_10... | ecosystem: Environmental > Terrestrial > Soil >... | reverse complement strand
GGCCACAAGATGCGCACAATCTGAGGTGCAGTATCTCCTCTGGTGCCCACTCTCATGGTTGAAAACAACACCACAGTCTGGCCGGTGGCACATACTCGATTTCACATTGGCCAGCTTGTCTAAATAGATTGCCGCCAGAATTGCGTCCCGAACACACCAACAACGCAAACTAATCCTGATTGGCGATTCGAGAGGGATAAGGATGTCTTGAGCATCGAGGATGCTTGAAGAATGCCTCAGTCGCGCATATTCCTTGGACAAGGCTTCCCAACCACCCGGCTCAGTCAATCGGCACTCTCTCAAGAGCCTCTGCCATTGAAGAAGGTCTGCAAACGACAGCGCCACTTGAAACCCCAATGCGTTTTGGTGCTCTCCACCGAAAATTCCGTATTGATTGAACAAGCGTAGACCTTGCTCAGGTTCCGAAATACTGAAAAACTGATCACGAATTTCATACACGTCAATTGGCAGAAAGTTCGCCAAATCTCTCTCGCCTTTTGCACCGGGCTTAACGGGGAGAGCTACTTTCACGCCGTACTTGTTTTTTGGCGGTGTCCAGACGAAGACCTTGTCGCTCAGCTTTTCGTTCCGGCGTCCATAAAATCGATCCGGACTCCACCTTGCCTCCCGTTGAATATCAGGAAACTGCTCGAAGGTCATCAGGGCAACAGGCAGTTGAGCGCTCCGGTAAAGGAAGGTCTCCACGGGGATTGTCGAGATTTTAAGCTGTGACATAGTTTGTGCCTTGTTCATGTCTTCCGTTGGATATAGTGTCACAGGTATGAGCTTGTATGCAAGAGCATTCGCTCATATCTCTTTGGAGGCAGGCAGAGGCCATGAATTCAGGAAAGCTGTACACGGTGGAAGGCGCTGCATCGTTTCTAGGTGGAATCAGCAAGTGGACGGTTCACGCATGGTTGGCAAAGGGTAAGCTCCGCCGGACGAAGGTTGGCAGCAGGACCATGATCCGGGAGGCCGACTTGGAAGCGTTCGTTGCCGCCTGCAACCCTGAGCCTGCTGCGCCAACGCCGAAGGACCGGGCTTGACGCCGGGACGCAAATAGGCCATGCCGTCATTCCCCGGCTGAACTCACGCCACGCTGCTCTTTCGAGCGCTGCCTCGCCAGCAGAAATAATTCGGAGATTGCAATGTCCCCCAATAAACAAGCAAATCAGCTTTTCACATCGGCAGCGGAGGAAATTTCAAATGAGCCATTTTCTTCTACGAGTGTTACGGACTTTCACTTTGGAGCAAATGCCCCACAGGATGCACAGGACCCCCAAGACTTTCAGGACTCACAGAGAAATACAAAGACTACTATTGGATTCTCTCGCGCAGATTCAGAAAATACCCTAAATCTGCCGTTGCCGGTCTATTTACGGCAGATATTTGATTATTCCGAAACTTTGAAAGAAGACGATACAGAGTCTTGGCACTCGCCAGCATTTTTCTTCGCACGCTTCTGCAAGGCTCACCCAAGCATTATCGATCTAGCGGACGATGAAGCGATGCAGGCCGTAGAGAGGGTGATGCGCCGTTGGGACGATCTTCCAAGGAATCGTGATCCTTGGGAATATTACTTTGACTCCGACGATGCTGATTCAGCGCGGATTGATTTTATGAATTCATGGAACAGCATCCGCCATATACCTTTTCACGATCCCCTCCAGAATGCGCTTCGACTAGCCGGACAGGTGCCTCTCAAAGCAGCGCATAGACGGGGAAATCTCTACGACCGCTTCATCAGTCTTGCTGGTTGGCTCCAAAGGCTTATGCGTGGAAAAGGAATTTACCTTCCGACCCGCACCATCGCTGAATTGTTAAACTGTGACCAGCGGACAGTCTCCCGCCTTCGCAAACTGGCCATGAGAGACGGGCTACTGACTATTGTTAAAGAACACACCTTCAGGTCAGCAGGGAAAAGTGAAGCCACGGTGTTCCAATTTGCACTTGAGCGTTTTGAGGCATTGAGAGACGACAAATGACCCAGGCCGAGCGATTCATGCAATTCGTGCAACAGCGAAATGAACAGGCGATTCAAAACTTGCAAGTGTCGATTCGCATTGACGAAGGGTGTCTTGTTGTTACACAACGCTGGATTGACAGAAGTGCGAGGGAAAGTTTCGCTTCGCCTACGGCAACGCGCCGGAATTCGGCCACGCTTAGCCGTCAGGCTTAGGGGTGGTGTCCTGGCCCGCCGCTGTCGCGCTCCTCATGTGGAACATGAGAAGAAGACATTCTTCTCATAGCTGAAAACCACCCGCAGCGGAGGCATCAGTCAAGGCCGCGTCAGCGCCGCGCAGCGGGCGGAGTGTAACGGAGAGCCTTTACGGATGCCGGAGCGGAAGGTACGCCGCGCCAGCGGCGAGAAAGCCCGGTCGACCACGACTCTCCACGAAGAAACACGACTAATGCCGATTTTGACTCATAAAGCCAGATAAAGCCTCATCGTCTCGCGCCTCCCCGGAATGAGGCTTTCTGAGCCATTGTGAGCCTTTTTCCGCCCTGGCTGGCCGCTTTTCATTGTGCCGCACATGGCCTGCTTAAAGGTACACTTGTGCGGCACTATAAACCGCAGAACTTAAACGGGATACAAGAGCAAAACGGCCAATGTGCGTCTGCGCTTTATGTTCCACTACCAAAATCCCTCCTGCAAGACAGCAGTCCACCCCAACCCGGTCCCGCGCTCCGGCGTGGCAGAACCTCGCCCGCCGCATCATAGATGCTTGCGGTAAAGCTCGAAGCCCTTCCGAGCAAGCAGTCTGATTCTCACGATTCGCCCTAGGGCGTATAACGCCAGAGGTCATTGAGAGACCCCGACGTTCCGTCGGAGTCGTAGCCTATTCCCCCAAAGAGCCAGAAATTGCCACTGTTATCTGTCCAAGTAACAGCAATTCCCTCGCTCCCCCGTGCTCCAGGAACATTGCTTGCCGATGCAGTTCCAAGTGTGCCGTACACGCCCTTTGCTTCGCCCGTGTCGCTGCCACCGACCCAGACCCATTCTTTGGTTGTCGGGCTGAATATCCAAAGGTCGTTGAGGTATTGGTTGGTCGTGGCTCCGTCATAGTCAAAGCCGCCAAAGAGCCAAAGATTTCCACTACTGTCAATCCAGCTAGCGGCGCTGTCACGGCCTCCGGGCGTGTTGCTTGCGGATACAACGCCCTGCATACCATAGACAGGCAATACGCCCCCCGCATTGCTCCCACTTACCCACGTCCACTGCAAGGTTGAGGGGCTAAATGACCATACGTCGCTTAGGTCAAAGGTAGTGTTGCTAGTTGCTCCGTTGCCCTCGCCCCCATATAACCAGAAAGTGCCGCTCTTACCTGTCCAACTGACAGCGTAGCCTCGCGCTCCCGGAACGTTATTGGGAGACGCAACGCCCTGCGTACCGTAGACCCCAATTGCATTTGGCGTGTCACTGCCGCTCACCCATGTCCATTCCTTCGTGGATGGATCGAACTTCCAAAGGTCGTTAAGAATCCCGTTCGTACCGCTCCCCCCGAACAACCACAAATTGCCAGAGGCATCTTTCCAACTTAGAGCAGCACCACCCCCGACGCTACCCCGCGCACCGGGAACGTTGCTGGCCGATGCGATTCCAAGCGTTCCGTACACGCCGCTTGCGTTGATCGTGTTGCTCCCGCTGATCCATGTCCACTCTTTGGTTGTGGTGTTGAACTCCCAAAGGTCGTTGAACATTCCGTTTGTCGAGCCAGAAGTGAAACCCTCACCGCCGAAAAGCCAAAGGTTCCCGTTGCTATCAGTCCAACTGACGGCGCTGTCTCTCGGTGGGGGCACGTTGTTGGGAGACGCGACGCCCTGCGTACCGTAAATACCAGTCTCGGAGAAATCGCCGTAAGAATTCCCCGTGTAACTGCCGTTTACCCACGTCCATTCCGTAGTTGCGGGGTTAAACTCCCAGAGGTCGTTGAGGTCGCCCGATGGATCACCAGCACCGCCCAAGCCTCCGAAGAGCCAGAGATTCCCACTGCTGTCGATCCAACTGACCGAGCCGCTTCGTGCTCCAGGAACGTTGCTGGAAGAGGCAGATCCCAAAATTCCGTAGACACCATACGCGCCAGCAGTGCTGCTCCCGCTCATCCACGTCCATTCGCCGGTATTTGCAGTTGTGCTGCCAACCACTACTGACGCGGTGCCGGATTTTGTGGTGTCTTGATTTGATGTCGCGGTGATAGTCACCGTTCCTGCGGCTGTCGGCGTAAACACTCCAGAAGACGTGATTGTGCCCTCCGACGCAGTCCAGGAAACCGCCGAACTGTATGATCCGGTTCCTTGTACGGTTGCAGAGCAGGCAGATGTTTGCGTGGTCAGGATAGTGGCTGGAGAACAGATTGCTGCAACCGAAGTGATTGTAGACGGCGCGGTTACCGTCACAGTTGCATCGCCGGATTTGGTCGAATCCTGCGTAGACGTTGCGGTGATGGTCGCCGTCCCCGCAGCAGTCGGAGTAAGGACGCCAGCGCTGCTGACCGTGCCAATGCTCGCGGGGCTGACGGACCATGTGACCGCTGAACTGAAACTTCCGGTCCCGCTGACCGTCGGCGTGCAGGTTGACGTTTGATTCGTATTGATCGACCCCGGAGAACAGCCCACGGCAACAGAGGTGATCGTGGGTGTCTGCGGAGCAGTGCCTCCGCCGCCGCTTCCACCGCCGCAAGCTGTGAGAAAAAAGCAAATCAAAACGGCAAGGATCGTGGAGAGGTTCAACATTACAGCAGGAATGCTTTTGGCGGTAGGCTGGCAATCGGGCATGAGGCCATCTCCAAACGGTTCAATCGTAGGATTTGCTTGCGATTGCAAGCATACAGCAATGTGACTCATCGGGTGTGTACGCATTGGCTACGGAACGCGAAGATCAAATCCAATGCCGCTCGATATTCGCATCCGGTTTGGCCGCGCAATCCGCCGCATCCGCGAGGAGCAGGAAATCAATCAGGAAGAGGCTGCGGAGCGTTGCGGGCTGCACAGAACATATTACAGCGGCGTCGAGCGCGGCGTGCGGAACGTGTCTTTGGTCAATATCGAAAAAGTCGCCAAGGGTCTGAAAACGGCTCTGCCGGACCTATTCCGGCGACTCTGAATCTGTTTTGTGGCACAATTGCCAAACAGGGACGGAGAAAATGGACTCCAGGCCATGGGAAAAATCCGAAACTGCCGAGCGATTTAGGGCGCTTCGTCGGAAGGCCATCATGAAGCAATCGCATTTGGCGGAAATCATCCGGATTAGCCGTCAGTCCATTTCTGAGATCGAAAATGCTCACGTGATGCCGCACCCCTCGACATGGAACCGTTTCGCCGATCTTGAAGCCAAGCACAACCAGCCCCGAATTGTTTTGCCCGTTCATTGGGATTGGGATTGATATTCAGGAAGTTTGGGTTCATTCCATCTTGGCTCCGGATCTCGCTCGCTCAGCGACAGAAAGAATTCGTCAATGATGTCGTCTGTAGTCACAAAGAGAGTTGCCATGACCATATAGGTGTGATTTACAACGTCGATCATAAGAGTTTTCATCTCGCCATCATCGAAGCGGGACAATTTCGACCAAGAAATCTCTCCGTACGGCGAAACGACTTTAACATCCGAAAAATCGCCTGTTTTGCTGGACGGAGAAGTTCCGCTATGGAGATTTTCAAGGTGGGTATTCCGAAACGCATTCAGTGCGATGTGCTTCGTCAGTCGCTTGAGGAGTTCAGGGTCTCCCCTGAGGCGTTTCGCCTGTCTTCCATTCATTGCGGACTCCCTTCGTTAATCGATGCAACGATCTTATATTCTGCGCGTCAGAGAACTGGCGGCGGTATTTGCTAGAGTCGAAACTCGACAAAAGTCTGGCACAAAAAGGCGACACGCATTGCTCTTTTTGCCAATTCCTGCGCATTGCTCCCCTTTGCAAATTGAATTCAATTCACTAAATTCTTAAGGATTATTCTGCGCCTCAATTTTTGAGCTGAGTCAAAGGACAGTGGCCAGAGCCGCAGATGCGTTTCCCTCAAGCACGGGGTGCTGGACAACTCAAAGCCACTCGCACGGGGTCCGGGGGATTGCCCGTGAATCGGCCTGGAATCGACCTCCCCCCCATCAAGGGTTAAAATGCGCCCTGTTTTCGAGTGACGGAGAAAGCCGTCTTTCTGCTTTCAATTGGCCTTACTGCCTCGGGGATTGTCTTGGGTCATCTGTGTACAAATGGCAGATTCAGCGTTGGAGAATGCCAGCAATTTCAGGCGTAAGTGACACTGCCTGAAACGTGCCGGATGCGAAGCTCTATTCATGCAAGCATTCCGAGTATGCTTGCTCATGCGGTGATCGAGCAATGCCGTGGGCTACGCTCTTGGAGCGGTCCGCATGAATAATGCCAGCCTGTGACTGTAGCGGATACTGTAGCGGGTGCCGGTTTAGATGGAGTTGCACAGGTTGGAAGTAGAGAGCCTTAACCCATTGAAAATGCAAGGGCAGCGCATCGGGTGCAAACCGGCATAAATGGCTCTGTAAGGTCTGCAAAACCTTTATGCGCCGGTTCGATCCCGGCCCGCGCCTCCAATCCTTTCAATAACTTACATGGATTCCCCGGCAGGAGTGATCCTGCCACTGTGGGGACTTTTGTGGGACCCTTTGCACTCGCCGAGCGCACCGCGCAGCACCATTTCATTGATTTCTGCGAATTGCTCCATTTGCCGCGCCCCGCAACCGATCAAACTGGGTATTCGGTATTGATCTTTCCAGATGAGACTGCCAGTTCTGAGCTGTTGTCTAAGTAGTAATTGACGGTTAGCCGGCAAACCGGCCGGAACGCCGGTATTCGCCCCTCTTGGCGCCTACTGGCCAGTTTCGTAGCGAACCACAGCCAGCGCCGTCTGGTACGCGTAGCGCGCGTTGGTATTGGCGATTTCGGCCTGCGTCTGGTTGAGCTGCGCCTCGCTGATCTCGACGATTCCGCTGAGGCCGATCTTGTAGCGCGCTGAGGCCAGGTCAAGCGCGAAGTTCGATTGATCGAGCAACTGCCCGGTGACGGCAATGCGCTGGTAAGCGGTTTGCGCATTCAGCACCGCGGTGCGCACGTCGCGAGCGATCGTGTCGCGCAGGTTGCGCACGTTTTCCTGGGCAGCTTGTGCGCGCAACTTTGCATCCTTGGCTTCGGCGTTGTAGAGAAATCCATTGAAAACGGGAATGCTGATGTTAGCTCCCGCGGCGCCGTACCACGAGGACTGGATCTGGTCAGCGCGCACCGGCGTGCCGCCCACGGCGGCTATCGCAGAGATTGTCGGCAGCCACAGATCCCGCTCAGCGGTCGAGTACTGGTGAGCCGCGATGAATTGATCGTTCATCGCCGCCAGGTCCGGGCGCGCGCTGAATGCCGCGGTCACAAACGCTTCGGGATCGCCGGGCGCGGGAGGCGGATTGTTGTTGGTCTCGTCGACTAACGTGTACTGCTGATCCTGTTCCGAGCCGAGCACGTTATTCAGGGCGGCCATGGCAGCTTGTGCGCTGTTCTCGGCGTCGAGCAGCAGCAGTTGCGACTGCGAGAGCTGCACATCGGCAAAGCTCAGGTCGAGGTCGGAACGAATCTTCGCCTTGGTAAGAGCACCCACCTGATCGGCCGTGGCCTGGCGCTCGGCTACGGTTCCCTGTGCCACCTTCAGCACAGCCTGCGCAGTGAGCGCCTGATAGAAGGCCTGATCCACGGTCAGCGTAATGTCGAGCTCCGTGGCGCGCTCGCTTTCAAGCTGCGCTTTCGCGGCGGACTCAGCGCTGAGCACAAGATTGTGCGTGCGGCCGAAGTCGGTAATCAACTGACTGACTGTGAGCCCGCCCGCCGCACGGTCATAGACGGAGGGATTGTTCAGCAATCCAGCGGTGATGCGGCTATTTTCGTGCGCATCAACGGCTGTGAGATCGCCAACTGCCGTGGGCATCTCCGCCGACCGCACCTCTCGCGTCACCTGCGCCTGCGCCAGTGCAAGCAGCCGCGTTACGCTGACGTTGGGATTGTTGCGAATCGCCATCTGCTCGGCTTGCGCGAGGGTAAGGTGCGGCCCGGCGGGTTGCCCGTCTTGTTGCGTTGTGTTTTGCGGTGCGGCCGGCATTGGCGGGCCCGCAAACGAAGTGGATGAGGCTGAATCCTGAGTCAAATCTGCGATAAGCTGCGACTCGGGCGCATCGGGGAGGGAAGACTGCTGCGCCAGAACGGCTGTTGAGAGCGCCGTTAAAACTGCAGCGCAGGCGACGACGAGGCGCGAGTTGTTGAGTTGTTTACTCATGGCCAACTCCCTCCGTGGCAGTTTGTGCGCCGCGACGGCCGTGGATGAGGAGATACACGGCTGGAACCAGAAAGACGGTGACGACGACAGAAACGGCGAGTCCGCCGATAATGGCGCGGGCCAGCGGCGCGTACTGCTCGCTGCCGGCTTCGAGGCCAAGAGCGAGCGGAATCATGCCCAACAGCGTGGCCAGCGACGTCATCAAAATGGGCCGCAGGCGAACCCGGCAGGCCGTCACCGTCGCTTGTAAAAGCGGCTCGCCCTCTCGGTGGAGAATTCCGGCGAACTCGACGATCAGAATGCTGTTCGAGACAACGATGCCGGCCATCATGATGACGCCCATGAGCGACATGATGTTGAGCGTGCTGCCGGTAAGAAGCAGAATCAGAACCACACCTGCGAGACCCGGCGGGATGGCCAGCAAAATGATGAATGGATCGACAAACGAAGTGAACTGCGCCATCAAAATCAGGTAGACCAGCAGAACGGCGATAATCAGGCCGTAGCCGAAGTCGTGGAAGGCCTCGTTCATGCTGACAACGGCTCCGCGCATCTCGATCACCGTGTTGCGGTCATGCTGCGTGTCGGCCAGGATGCGATCGATTTTCGCTCCCACCCCTTGCAGCGCTTCGGATTTGGTGGACACAAAAATGTCGATGACGCGGCGAATCTGATAGTGGTCGACTTCGGTGGGCGTGTTGATCTCCGAAATGTCAGCGACTTCACCTAGCGGAACGTAGCCCGCGGCGTGGTCGCCGGACGTGCTCCCTGGAGCTGGATCGGCCCCCTCCCCCTCCTGCATCGGCGTGTAGCCGGCGGGCCGAACACCGCGCAGCGGAATGTTCTTCATGTCTTCGAGAGACATATTGTCGATCCACTGGTTGGCGTATTGCACGGTGACCATGTAGTTGTTGCCGGTCTTGGGATCGATCCAATAGCTTGGCGCCACCATGCCGTCGGAAGTGAGGGCTGTAATCACGTCGTCGACCACGTCCCGCGCCGACAAGCCGATCAGGCTGGCGCGTTCGCGGTCGATGTTCAGAGCCAGGCCGGGGTAGTTTTCGCTTTGCGGAATGTAGACGCCGCTCACATTGGGAAGGGACTGGATCTTCGCGGCCAGTTGGCGCGCCAGATTGTAGGCACTGTCCATGTCGTTCGATTTGACCTGAATGTCAATGGGCGCCGGAAGTCCCTGGTTGATGACACCGTCGACGAGGCCGCCCGCCTGAAAATAGGTTGAGAGCTCCGGCATTTGCTGTGAGAGCTCAGCCTGCACGCGGCGCATGTACTCATAGCTGCCGACGCTGTGGTCTTCTTTGAGGCTTGTCTGCACGAAGGCCGTGTCCATGGACGCGTTGGTGGTGTAGATGGCCGAAAGGTCGGGATACACGCCAATGTTTGACACGATCATGCCCAGGTCCTTCGGCTTCACCACGCCGCGAATTATGCCTTCGACCTTGGCGATGTAGTCATTGCTGACCTCAAGCCGTGTGCCGCTGGGCATGCGCACGTCGATGATGAACTGGCCGGGATCGGTGCGCGGAAAGTAAGCGCGCCCGAGAAACGGAAAGCATACAGCCAAAACGAGAGCCAACCCGCCGAGCATGACGGCGGTGGCAAATCCTGGTCTGCGCAGCACCTTATAGGCAAGCGCTTCATAGCGGTCGAGAAGCCTTTGAAAGTGCCGATTGAATGCGATCAGAAAGCTTTTGAAGAAGTTCGGCTTCGTTCCTTCGACGGCGTCGATGTCGCCTTCGTGTTCTTTGCCCAGCGGGTCCTGGCGAATGAACTTCGCACAGAAGAGAGGCACAACCGTCATGGCAAAGAAGTAGGACGCGAAGATCGAGAGCACGACTCCCAATGCGAGCGGCGTAAAGATGTACTTGCTCACGCCGCTGAATGAGGTGACGGGAAAGAAGACGATGGCAGTCGTGAACGTGGCGGCCAGCACCGCCATCGAAACCTCGGTGCCGCCCTCTGCCGCGGCGACCGGCGGCGATTTACCAAGCTCCATGTGCCGAAAAATGTTCTCAAGCACAATGACGCCGTTATCGATGAGTCGCGAGAAGACCAGCGCCAGTCCGCCGAGGATCATGGTGTTGATGGAGCCGCCCATGAAGCTGACGATCAGCAAGCAGACCAGCATGGAGAGCGGAACGGCGAGCAGAACCGCGACTGTCGCTCTCGGGCTACCGAGAAATACGAGAATCATCACCCCCGTCATCACGAGCCCGATGACCGCTTCGCGCGTGACGTTGGCGATGGCCAGTTTGACGAAGACCGACTGATCGAAGACCACGGCGGTTTTGAGAGCGTCAGGAATATCGACGAGTTTCTTCACCGCGGCCTTGATGCCGTCAACAATCTCGATCGTGTTACTGTCTCCGCCCTGCTTGAAGATAGGCACGTAGACGGAACGCTGGCCATCGATGCGCACGATGTTGTACTGCAATGCGCCGGAATCGACCGCCTTGCCAATGTCTCCCACCAACACCGACGAGTTGCCCGCCGACTTGAGCGGCATATCGTTCATCGCGTTGGCATCGGGGAACTGGCTGTTGGCGTAAATGTTGAAATCCTTGGAGCCGATGCGCACGTCGCCCGCAGGTAGGATCAGGTTCGAGTTGTTCACCGCCGTGACGACGTCGTTCAGGCTAAGGTTGCGCGCTTCAAGCTTGAGCGGATCGACGTAAATCTGGATCTGGCGATAGGTTCCTCCGTATGGTTGCGGAACCGATGCACCTTGCACGTTGGAGATTTGGTTGCGCACCTGGAATTGCGCCAGGTCTTTGAGGCGAGTCTCGTTCAAGCCTTCGCCCTTCAGCGTGACCAGGCAGACAGGCTGTGTTGAAGCCGTCATTCCCAGCACAACAGGAGGCAGCGTGCCGGGCGGCAGGCGACGGAGGTCGGCCATGGCGAGGTTGGCGATGTTGCTCAGCGCTGCGTTGGGATCGGTGCCCGGCTTGAAATAAACCTTGATAAGACTTACGCCGGTGAGCGAGCGCGACTCGCTATGGTCCACATTGGCGGCGAGCGTGAAGAAGCGCTCGAAGGTGTTCGTGATGTCGGCTTCGATCTGCTCCGGAGGCATTCCGTTGTAAAACGTGGCCACAACCACCACCGGCATGTCGATCGGAGGGAATAGGTCGACCGGCATGCGCGCCACGGTCACCGTGCCAACGAGCATTACGATGAGGCAAAGCATGAGAATGAAAAACGGATAGCGCAGAGCGAAATTGGGCATTATTGACCTCCTCCGCTTGCTTCGGCTTTCAGGTCGATCATGCCGCCCGACTCCTGCACGGTTTCCGATGCAGGCGTAGACGCCACAATCGGGCTCACCTCTTCGTCTTCGTGGTATTTGTCCTGCCCGCCGATCACTACCCGATCGCTGGGCGAAATCCCGTTCGCTATTTCGGCTAGCTTCGATCCCTCTAAGCCAACCTGAACAGTGCGAATCTGAATGCGGTTGCTCGAATCGAGCACGTACACCGTCTCCTGCTTTTGCGCATTCAGCACCAGCGCTTCAATGGGAATGGTGACCACATTCTTGACGCTGGCGAGCCCGAGCGCTGTGTTGGCGTACATTCCGGGCGCGATCGAAAGATCCTTGTTATCCACGTCCACTTCCGTTTCCATGGTGCGCGTCTCAAAGCTCACGTCGCGTGTGAAGCGGACGATTTTGCCGGTGAAGGAGCGATTGATGGCGTCAACGCGAACCTGCAACTGGTCTCCTTCGTGAACGTATTTGACATCGTCTTCGGGCACGGGAATCCGCAGGCGGAGAAGGCTGCTTTCGGAGAGCCGGACGATGGGCAGCGCCTGATCATTAGAACCCGTTCCGCCCTGGATCAGTGCGCCGGTATCGGCGTAGCGCCACACAACTACGCCGGAGATGGGCGCGGTCACGGTGGTGTAGTCTTCGAGCGCCTGCACGCGTTGATTGTCGCTGCGGGCTGCTTCAGCGTGCTGCTGCGCGCCGGCCATTGCGGACTTCGCGGCGTCAACCTGCGCCTGCGAACTTAAGTCCTTCGCCTGCGCGTCGTCCAACTCTTGCTGGGCGATGAGGCCGGGCCGCGTTGCCGCTGCCTGTTGCAGCCGAACTGACTGCGCATGCACGGCGGAGTTCAGTGCTTCGGCGCTCTTGAGTTCGTGCTCCGCGCGCGCTATCTCTTCCTGACTTTGCTTGAGCTCGAAGGCAGACTCTTGAAGCTGAGCCTTCAGTTCCGGGACGTCGAGAACCGCGAGCGTCTCCCCCTGGTGCACAATGTCGCCGATGTCGACGTTGATCCGCTTCATGTATCCGCTCACCTTGGGGTGAACGTCGACGACTTGATACGGCTGGAACTGTCCGGCCAGGGTAAGCATGTGGGAGATGTCGCCGCGCTGTGCAATGGCTATGCGCGCTGAGGGCATGGTGGCTGCGCTCGCTGCGGGGCCTGAGCTGCGGCACGAATTGATGCCAATTGCCCAACACATCGCAGCCGCGACGATGAAGTCTCGTTGATGCATGACAAACATTCTCCTGAATCCCAACACCGCCTACTTCCGCGGGGCGTGGAAACCATTGGGAGTTGAACGAGCGAAGAACGGTTCCACTGGGTTGGATGCAGCTCTTCATACGCCCGTTCACTATCGGCAGTCTTCCGGGGGTGCGCATTGCCTATTGCCCACAATCGCTCCTGCCAAAGTGAAATCAGGCTTCAAGCACGCAGGGCAGAAAGGTTCGCAAGGATCCATCGATCAGTGAGAACCACGGAATCAAATTGTCGGGGATGGCGCGTTAGAAGACGGGCGGAGGGCGGAAGAGGCTGGAAAACGAAAAACCGGCAGCAGAGAACCGCGAAAAATGACTGAGGAGAACTTCGCTCCGGGCCTGGAGGGAGAAACATAGCGACGACAGCGCGACGGCGATGTGGGGCAGAGCAGCAAACGAGGCTCGGGGATGCGCAGGATCCGGCGCAGGAGTGCCGTGTTCCACGACCCTGGGCGTGGCTGCAGGCTGTGCTTTTGCGGCGCGTACACTGCTGCCAAGCCCAACGGCCGGCCCGTACCAGGCTGTCTTGGCTTCAATTGCAAAGAGAAATGCCAGGAGACAGAGGCCGAGGGCAAGTGGTGTGCGCCGGCGGAACAGGGAAGCGGCGGACAATCCCAACATAGCGGCAGTTTACCACGCGGCCGCGATTGGGAAGTTACTGCAGAACGCCGGCCGCAATTTCGATTTTGATCGCAGGCAGCGACAAGAGCGTGTTGTGAACCAGGCAACTGTGAACGCAACGCATCATGCTTTCAGTCTGCTCCGCGGTGAGCAAGACAGGGCTCATAACCATGACGTGGAAATCGCCTGGCCGCGCCGGCTTTAGCAGCATTTCGGCGGTCACTGTGACTTCGACTCCGGTCTTTGGCAGATTGCGCGTTCTCAAATACTCCGCTGCATAAAAAGCCGCACAGGAACCCAGCGACGCCAGCAGCAGCTCGGGCGGAATGGTCGGCCATTCGGACAGAATGCATTTTTCGGGTAATGTCCGTTTTGGCGGTCATCGAGGCGCAGACTTAGAGGTCACAGACATGCGGAAGCTATATTTCACGCACTTCTGTAACGAACCCCTTGTTCTGGGACTTTATTCACATGAATGAACAATCCATGGACATCCCACAGCGTACTCTCTCACTTGTTCTGGTCTCCAGGCGTCGTTCTCCTACTTTCCATGGGGGTCTCGCTAGCAGCGGGGCAGGAACCGCTGACCCTTCGGCAGGCCGTCAATGAGGCTCTGAGCGAAAGCCCGCAGACCGCAATCTCGCGCGCCGACAACCTCGAAGCCAGGTCATCAGCGGCGCTTGCACGAACCCAACTTCTTCCACAACTCAATTTCACTGAAGATATCTCACGTGGCAACGATCCGGTTTATGCATTCGGTACACGTCTTCGGCAGCGCCAGTTCACGCAAGCTGATTTTGCGCTGAATGCGCTGAACTTTCCTCAGCCCATCGGCAACTTCTCTTCTCGGTTTTCAGGCTCGTGGACGGCATTCGATTCCTTCAAGACTCAAAGGGAGATTCGAAGAGCTGACCTCGCTCAAGAGAGTGCCTCCTCATCTGCTAAGGCAGTAGACCAGCAGATTGTGTTTCAGGTTGTCGAGGCGTACCAGTCTGTGCTGTACGCAGAGCGAGAAATCGATGTCGCACAGCACGAACAGGAGACTGCGGCCGCGCTGCTGGCATCGGTTGAGGATCACGTGAAGGCCGGGCTTGCGGTGGAGTCAGACCAGATGGCGGCCCAGGTCAACGTGGCAGCGCGCAAGGAAGAATTGATTGCAGCACGGGGCGATTTGGAATTAGCGTGGGCGCAGTTACGCGAGGCGATGGGAGCTCCAGACCTCAAGGAATCCGAGTTGGAGCCCATTGAACCACACGCTTTCCCGCAGCTCGCGCTGGATCAGGACCTGGCCACGGCCGCAAAGACACGGCCCGATTTGATAGCCATGGGGCAGGCGCTATTGGCGCAGGCATCGGCGCTGGATGCGGCGAAGTCTGACTTCGGCCCGCGCGTAAGCGCCTACGGGAACTGGGAGGAAGACCGGACATCCTTTGCCGGCTCGGGCGGAAACATCTGGGTCGCCGGCGTACAGATCAGCATCGACATTTTGCCAATGGGTAAGCGCGCCCAGCTTGCGCAGCAGAGCGCCGCGAAGCAGCGAATCGACGCGCAACTAAGAGCTTCGCAGCAGCACATTCGCCTTGAAGTAAGCCAGACGCACATTCACCGGCAAACGGCTGCGCTCTCGCTGGAGACGGCCCATGCCGCGCTGACGGAATCGTCAGAGAGTCTTCGCATCATCAAGAACCGCTACGGCGCGGGTCTTGCCACCATCACCGATCTGCTGCGGGCCGAGGATGCGGAGCGGCAAAGCCAATCGAGCTACTGGCACGCCGTCTACGGCAATGTAATGGCCTATGCGGAACTGCTTTATGCAACCGGGACATTAACTCCCGATGCAGCGGAGGAATTGCAATGAGGATTTTTATCGGGGCGAGTGTACTTGCTGCCTCTGCAGCGTTGTTAGCCGGTTGCCATGGCCGCGCATCAGCCGCCGCAGCTAGTGTCGAAACTGCGCAGGCGCGGGTTGTCGAGAGCCGCGAGCTAGAGGTGCCTGTCAACGTGCGCGCCACGGGAGCCGTTCACGCTCGCGAGACCGCACTCGTGTCCGCACAACTTCCCGGCCGCATCCAGCAAGTTTTGGTGCACGAGGGAGACACGGTGAGAGCAGGACAAACTCTGGCTGTGCTCGATGATGCGGCACAGCGCGCTGCAGTCGATCAGGCGAAGGCGGGAGTGAAGGCAGCGCAAAGCCAGCAGGCAGCTGCGCAGACAGACGCCAGCCTTGCCGCCAGCACTTTAGGGCGCTACCGGCAGCTGCAGGCCGAGAAAAGCGTAAGCCCGCAAGAGATGGATGAGATCTCACGGAAGGCCGACGCGGCAGCAGCCACGCTGGATGCCGCGGGCGCGGAAACCGACGCGGCACAAGCCCAGGAAAGAGCGGCGCGCACCATGCTTGGGTACACGCATTTGGTGGCGCCCTTCGCCGGGATCGTGACGGCGCGGATGGCCGATCCGGGAACTCTGGCTTCACCGGGCGTGCCCTTGCTCCAGATTGACCAGGCCGGAGCCTTGCAATTGCAGGCCACTGTGGACGAGTCGGAAATTGGGGCGATCCACAAAGGGATGAAGACGCAGGTTGCAATCGACGGCGCGTCATCGGCGAATATCGTAGGCACGATCGCGGAGATCGATCCAGCGGCCGACCCTTCGACGCACAGTTTTCTCTTCAAGATTGACCTGCCAGCCTCAACTCAGCTGCGCGCTGGAATGTATGGAACAGCGCAGTTTGCAAACGGAGTCCGCAACGCAATTCTGATTCCGCGCTCCGCTGTGGTCGCACGAGGCTCGCTCAACTGTGCGTATATTCTCGACAGCCAGGGAATCGCGCAACTCCGTTATGTCACGCTCGGCGCGCCGCAAGGCGATCTCGTCGAGGTTTTATCGGGAATCTCCGCGGGCGAGAGACTTGTAGACCTGCCTTCCGACCGCGAGCTTGCGGGCAAGCGCATTGAGGTCCAACCATGACGCAAGACCTTGGCCTTGCCGGAAGGCTGGCGCATGCATTTCTCAATTCAAAGCTGACGCCGCTTTTTATTGCGGCTTCACTGGCTCTCGGAATCTTCGCCGTCGCGATTATTCCCCGCGAGGAAGAGCCGCAGATCCTCGTTCCGATGCTGGACATCACCACCGCGATGCCGGGCGCATCTCCCGCCGAAGTGGAAGAGCGCGTCACGCTTCCGATCGAGAACCTGGTGCATCAGATCTCCGGGGTCGAGTATGTGTACTCGACGTCGTCTCCAGGGCAGAGCCTGGTCATCGTGCGCTTTCTGGTCGGCACGCCGCAGGAAGATGCTTTGATCAAGGTCTACAGCAAGCTTTACTCGAACTTCGATCGCATGCCGCCGGGAGTCTCGCAGCCGTTGATCAAGGCCCGCTCCATCGATGACGTTCCGATTCTCGCTTTAACGCTGTGGGGCCAGGGATACAACGGCTATCAGCTTCGCGCCATTGCCGCTGAGATGCAACACAACTTCGAGCAGATTTCCGATGTTTCAGAGACGACGATTATTGGCGGCCTCCCTCGCGCGATGCGCGTCGTGCTCAGCACCGAGAAGTTAACCGCTTACGGCCTGTCGCCCATGGCCATTGTCGGGCATCTGCAGGCCGCAAATTCCAGCGTGCAGGCCGGGAACTTCGCTGAAAAAAACCAGGAAGTTCGGGTGGACGCTGGCAACCTCTTCACGAGCCGCGAGGATTTGGAATCGGTGGTAGTGGGTGTTGTTAGCGGGCGTCCAGTTTACCTGCGCGACGTAGCCGAAAAGATCGTGGACGGAGCTGCCGATCCTGCGAATTATGTAGTCTTTGGCACCACCAGCTCAAGCGCCTCAGGAGCGCGCCAGCTTCCCGCTGTAACCATCACTGTAGCCAAGCGCAAGGGCACCAACGCGACCGATATTGCAAACGCCGTTCTCAAGAGCGTTCACCGCATGCAGGGCGTGACTATACCCAACGACGTGACGGTGACCACCACTCGGAACTACGGAGAAACCGCAAAGAACAAGTCGGACGAGCTGCTTGAGCACCTGCTCTTGGCGACGTTGTCGGTGACCTTGCTAGTCGCGATCTTCCTTGGCTGGCGTGAGTCGGGCGTTGTGCTGCTGGCCATTCCAGTCACGCTCGCCCTCACGATGTCGGTGTTCTACTTCCTCGGCTACACCATCAATCGCGTTACACTGTTTGCTTTGATTTTCTCGATCGGCATCCTTGTCGATGACGCCATCGTTGTGGTCGAAAACATGGTGCGCCACTTCCGGCTCAGGGAAAACCATGGCCGGTCGATGAGCGAAGTCGCGGTCGAAGCGGTGGCGGAAGTGGGCAACCCAACAATCCTTGCCACCTTCGCAGTGATCGCCGCGGTGTTGCCTATGGCCTTTGTCCGCGGCCTGATGGGACCCTACATGCGGCCGATTCCCGTTGGCGCCTCGGCGGCCATGCTCTTCTCGCTCCTGGTGGCTTTTGTGGTTTCTCCGTGGGCCGCTCTCCGTCTTGTTGGCAGGCATCTTGAAGGGGCCAAAATATTGGAGCCCGAGACAGAGAACTGGCGAACCAGGCTCTATCGCCGCATCATGACGCCGCTGATCCGATCCGCGCGTAATCGCGTCTTGTTCTTCATCGGAGTCGTCGTGCTGCTGTTGGTCTCGGTGGCGCTCGTACCCCTGGGATTGGTTCGCGTGAAAATGCTGCCGTTCGACAACAAGAGCGAACTGCAGGTGGTGATTAATATGCCCGACGGCACGCCGCTCGAACAGACCGCGCGAGTCGCTCAGGCACTTGGTGAAGAACTTGCGCGCCAGCCGGATGTTCTGAACTACCAGACTTATACCGGAACCTCGGGCCCCTATAACTTCAATGGTCTGGTACGCCACTACTACATGCGTAGCCAGCCGAATCAGGCCGATATCCAGGTGAACCTGTTGCCCGCCAAGCAGCGCAGCGAGCAGAGTCATGTGATTGCGAAACGTCTTCGTCCGCTCCTGGATTCGATCGGCGATGCATATGGAGCGCGTATTCAGGTCAGCGAGGTTCCGCCTGGCCC
>Ga0208190_1000376_pt1 | contig 18486 bp, 13 predicted proteins | sample June2015DPH_13_1_FD_184708 | JGI IMG/M metagenome (GOLD analysis project Ga0208190, IMG submission 184708) | Peatland microbial communities from SPRUCE experiment site at the Marcell Experimental Forest, Minnesota, USA - June2015DPH_13_10... | ecosystem: Environmental > Terrestrial > Soil >... | reverse complement strand
AACGTCGAGTTAATCGTGCTCGTGATGCCGCCGTTGTAAACCGCACTCTGCGCCTGGACCGAGGCAGTCATGCCGCACAGGAGAACAAGCAGAACCAGAACGGGCATAGTCCATTGGCTGAGTTTCTGATTGAAAGAACCAAGGCGACTTGCAGAGGAACTGGCGTGCTGGCATCCAAGAATGATGTTCATGGAAAACTTCTCCTTTGGGGGGGTAGCGCTGTGCATAGAAACCAAGCAACATGACCGGTCGACACGGGGCAAGCCGCGATCCGATCGATGGTCAGTCAAGAAAAAACCGACTGTCATTTACCAGGATCGTAGGGGGATTCTATCGGCCCTGTCTGTGAATGCAATACCTATGTTGGGCCAGATGTGAATGCAATACCTATGTTAGGCCAGATGTGAATGCAATACCTATGTTAGGCCAGAATTGAAAACTCTCGAGTCACCTGCCTGGCTTCTTTCCGCACCTTCAGAAGTGGTCTGGCCGAGGTACCAATAGCGATCCGGTGCCGTCCGTACCGAGCTCACGCGGCAGCGACATCAGTTAGCATCAGGGCGGACACTCCGACCATCTTCTAATCATGTTACCAACTGGAAGAAGTGCTGACCACGGTTGATTTGGTTGAGCTGATTCGCCGGTAATCATTTTGGAGTTACTGCGGACGAGGGAAAGGTGTGAACGCATATGGCCGGCTGCGAGCGATGTTACAGAATGGAATAGACTTTCCGCTGAGGGCCTGTTCCGTGGCACGAGCGTACGAATCGAGCCAACCCAAGCAATGACGTCTCCGTGAATTTCATCCCCCAAATTCCTCGGCACCAATCGGCATTCCTGGCGCAATCCCTACGTCCTCAGCGGCAGCCAGATCATCGGTTTGTAATAAACAGAAGAAGCTCTAACTGGTGTTTCTCATCAGCGCGCGGCCTATGACCTTGCTGAATGAGCGGAGTCAGCCAATGCGCGCTGCTCTTTACCACTGCGGCGGAATCAATTCTTTGAGGCCGGCCTCATCCAGGGGCTGTAAGGGCTTAAAAGTCGTCTTAACCTGGTAAGGTCCTGGCTCCGCGTTTTGAATCGCCAAGCCCAGTTCCGTGAGATGCAAACAGAAATCGGCTGGTATCCGAGGGGGGCGTTGCTGCTGAATCGCCAGCGCCAGATCTGCAATTCCTCTTCCATAATCCATGTGGTATCGGGCATAGCGTTTTTTCAGACTTGCTTTTCTGACCGGCGGATAGACCTTGTGTTTCCCGACAATGTTCGCAATGACGGGATGCTCCTTGGTGATTGCGTATCTCTCCGACCGATATCTCATGGAGGAGTACTTATCGACATATACCGGCGCTGAATAGTTCCAGACTTCGTTCACTGTAATGACACCGGCATCTCCGGTTATCTTGAGCACATGATTAAATGGCGCGACCAGGCTGCAGGTCAATCGCGCGACCACACCGGATTCAAAGGTGACGCAGGCAACCGAGAAGTCGGGAGTCGTGATGTTCAGGCGCTCTTCAGCGGAAATCGGCCTGTCGGGCCACAGAACCGCCGAAAACGACGTAATCGTCTTAGCCGGGCCAAAGAAGGCGCAGAAGAGACCCAGATAATACGCGGAATGTTCTACTGTAACGCCCATCTTGAACTCTTCGCGGTAATCGTAGGGCGCGCCAGATTCCGATTTCCACAGATGCGGCTCGGCCAGGTGGAATGGACCATCGTCCAGCTCAGCAAGGACGAGGCGAACCTCCCCAATTTCCTTATTGCGCAGTGCCTTCCATAGGGTCTGGGCGGTTTCACCCAGCAAGTTACAGGGGGCCGCTGAAAAATAGACACCTTTAGCCTCGGCCAGTTGTACCAGTTCCTTGGCCTGGGCAAAGTCGGTCGCCAGAGGCTTCTCGGTGAACAGATGCTTTCCGGCAGTCAGACATGCCTTGGAGGTTTCGTGATGGCTGCTGGAGTTAGTCAGGTTTAAGACCATCTCGATGCTGTCATCGGCCAACATATCCTCTAAGGCGGGATACAGTTTTACCGAGTGGAGATTACAGAACTTCGAAGCACGCTCAGGATCCCGGTCGGTGGCGCCGACTACCTTTAGGAATGGGTGCCATTTCAGACAGAACAAATAGTGGTCAGCGGTAAAGCCGCAACCTATGATTCCGATTTGCATTCTTTCTCCCTTTGACACCGGGCGCGATCAAGCGATCGTGGCCGGTTTTTTTATACTCTTCAGGAATGTTCCGGCGAGGGGTGCCGAGGATGCGAACCTAGTGGGTTTTCCGGTGCGTTCGGCTCCAATGTTAACACCTCAATCGGTCTTCGGCCGGCAACGAACGCACCGGCCTTGCGGATGACGGCAAGAAGCACCATCCACCCATAGGTGAACAGGAGTTTCAGCGTGTCAAGAAAGTGCCCGCTACGCAACCCTTCTTTGGCCCAATAGAAGATCAGGCCGCCAAACCACACCGCTCTTTTGAGCCGTACCGCTCGGCCACCGGGATAGGCACCTTGCCTGGCCTTTGCCAGCAGCACATGGATCCCTTCGATAAATGGCGTGATGCGGCGGACCGCATTGGTTGAATGCATCCGGTAGAGCACCGTCTCGGGCGCGAGCACAATGTTTGTCCTGCCTGCATCTCCCAGCTTATTCAGGAGATCCTGAATGTCCTGGTAAAAAATATCCTCAGACCATCCACCGGCGTGCTGGAATGCCGCACGTTCAACGACCAGCGAGCTGGTGTTATAGACCCATGACCTGTCCTTATCCAGGAAAGTTGCATATTCAACGAATCGAATCCCGTGTTCAGGCCCGGCCTTAATCGTTGGGAGATCGCCATAGAAGAGAGAGGATCGGCCCAGAATGAGCGTCGGACTGCGCTGCTCAATGATCCGGCCATACACTTTGAGGGTCCACGGCATTAAAGCGTCATCTCCGTCGAGGAAGATCAGATACTTCCCTGTTGTAACGGACGCGCCGTGGTTGCGGGCAGCCGCGGCGCCCCGATTTACGGGAAGCCTTTCGAAGACGATTGACTGGCCAAACGAGCTGAGCACCTCGGCGCTTCCGTCCCTGGAAGCGTCATCTACAACGACGATTTCCGTGCTGGGATGCTGCTGGCGCAGCACGGATTCCACAGCGTCCCTTATGAACTTCTCGTGGTTGTAACATGCGATAACTATGCTGAAAAGCGGTTCCGACACTTCACTAACCTTCCCCTCTAAGTTGGCCAGGAGATCCGCGGCGTTGCGGGAGGCCGGCCTGGGTGTAAATTTCTGCAGCCATACGGAGAGTGATGCAAAGAGCAGTCAGTCCTGCACGGCCAACTGCGCTGGGAGCTGGTGCTCGCGGCGCAGACCGCGAAGGTTTTTGAGCTTGAGCCACTGTTTTTCGTAAAGGTGCCAGCTCAAGAAGGCGATGACGATCGACGCGGCAAAGGCGGCGGCGTCGACGGCCAGAACCGCCAGCAGTTCGCTGTGCAGTTTTCCGGCCAGATGGGTGGAGTTCAGTCCTGCCTTGGCAAAGACCACGATGACGGGGAGGTGGCAGATGTAAAGGCAGTAGCTGTATTTTCCAAAGAACCGCAGAAAGGACGAGGCCAGGAGACGATGGCCCAGGCTCTTGAGGTGCGAGGCAACCGCGAGCGCTATCGAGGCCGCGAAGAAAATTCCCGTCAGAGTAAGTTCGAACGTGTTCATGAAAAAAGTGGGGGTATCGCCTGGGCCGACCGTGCAACGCGGGTTGAGAATCCGCGCCAGGATGATGGCAGCGAGTGCAGGCAGCGCCAGGCGTCGAGCCCATTTAAGGAGTAACTTCCAGTCGCCAGGATCGCGGGCTGCCAAAGCGACGGCAGCTCCCACGGCGAGCGAGTCTGCGCGGCAGATCGTCCAGGTATAGGCAGCGAACGGAAGATGAAGCCAGTAGAGGAGGGCTCGCAGCGCCAGTGCCACCGCCATGAGGCTGAAGCAGGCCGCCATCAGCCGCCGTCGCGCTAACTTCAGGACCAGGAACGGCCATATCAGGTAGAACTGTTCTTCAATGGACAGGGACCAGAAATGCTGGAGCGGGTGGGCGACTGCGTTCCATCCTTTGAACCCCTCGTACCAGTTGAGAAGATAGGTCCATGCGAACAGCTTCACGGTTGTGCCGCTCTCGATGTCTGCCAGCGCGGGGCGATAGATGTGCGCCATGACGGATGGGCCGAGGAGAAAAAAGATGGTCAGGGCGGCATAGTAGAGCGGAAAGATGCGAACTGTTCTGCGGCCATAGAAGACGCGGAAGTAGTGCGGAGATTCTCGCGAGTCGCAGAGGATTCCGGTAATCAGAAACCCGGAGAGGACAAAAAACAGATCGACGCCGATCCAGCCCATCCCCGCCACATAGGCGTAAACGTGCTCCCAAGACAGGGTGGCAGCCGAACTGGAGGACGCACTCGAAGATGGCGCGTTACCCGCAATGCCCACGACCCAAAAATGGTAGGTCATGACGAGAAGGACGGCGATGCCTCGGATTCCGTCGAGGACAGGTATCCGATCACCCGAGGGCGCGTGCCTTTTTGACACCGCGGCCGCAGTGGCCTCTGGCAAGCCTGAGGAAATCGACAAGACAGAATCAGACATTCGGATCAAATCTCAAGTGCAGAATTGGGGAGCTCGATCACGGGTCCCTGCTTCGAATCTTTTGCAACCAGCACCGGCTTATGCCGTGACCCTGGCGATCGAGCCGAACATGGAGCGGGCGAAGGGAGTCGAACCCTTACCTGAGACCTGGAGGGCCCCAGTTCTACCAGTTAAACTACACCCGCATGATGGTTTTACCGAGGCTCCCGGCTTCGAACAATCCCCCATTTGTTCATCGGCATGACTCATTGGGGAGTTACTTTTTGTCTGTCCTCACCTGGGGTTCAAGTTACAGCGCCTGCGGACTCAGGCCAGAATCATCAGCGTGATCTCCGGCGGACAGTTTAGGCGGAACGGAACGCCGATGGTGCCAATGCCACGATTTACATAGAGTTGTGTGGGACCGCAGCGGAACCAGCCCTGGGGATAGTGTTTCCCGTAGGCGGGCAGGAAGGCGGGCGGCAAAAAAGGGATGCAAACCTGCCCGCCGTGGGTATGGCCGGCAAGCATCAGGTCGGGACCGTGTTTGGCGATCTCGGGCAGAATATCGGGCTCGTGCGCGAGAACGATCATCGCTTCCTTGTCGCGGACAGCGGAGTCTGGAATGGCACGATCCAAATCCACATCTCTCGCGCAGGCGCTGCCCAGACCTACCAGCCACAGGCGCTGGCCACTCCTCTCGAGGGGCGTGGCGCTGTTTCTGAGAATGGGCAGGCCCTGGTTGACCAGATCGCCATAGACATATCGACCGCCGACCATCATGTCGTGGTTGCCCAGCGTGGCATAGCGCATCGGGCACCGGATGCCGCCGAGGATGGAGACACATTCCGGCAAGTGGCGAAGGGCGTATCTCTTGTGCGCCTCCTCGCTGGGCCAACGAATCGGCCCGTAGGTGACGAAATCCCCGGTAAGCACGACCAGATCCGGGTTGAGGGCGTTGACGTGATCGACTACATGCCGGAGAAAGAAGCTTTCGGTCCATTCTAGATAATGGATGTCAGAGATTTGCACGATCCGCATGCCGCGGAAGGCCTCTGGCAGGCGGGGAAGGTGGACCGTGTAGGTTTCGACAGACAGTTTGTGACGTGCGATTTCGCCCGAATAGAGTGCAACCCCCCCCAGGGAGGTGGCCGCAAGGGTGAGGAACGACCGGCGCGTGAATCGGTGCGGCGGTCGAGGCGATGAAGGCCCTGCAACGCTTTCGATCTCCGGGGCTACTTCTACAGACATTGGCGGCTGCACCTGCTAAATAGACGGGCTGAACAACGCAGGGACAGGAGACTTCTAACTCCAGGTGAGTGCTCCCTGCCGGAAGCACCAAAAGATCTCCCCGCGGCAATCAGAGGTACTTGTATATCCGATCTCCCAGCCACGACGTCACGCCCAGCGGCAGCTGACTCCAGATCCTCCTCGCGAGCACGAAGGCAGAGCCTGCTTTTTTGTCGGGCGAAGGGTCAGCGTCCGGGAAGTCCGGGAAGTAATACCGGTACAGACGCACCGGCTCCGCGCCCCATTTAGTCTTGAACCTCGCCAGGTCGTCGTCGCCCTTCGGCACTTCGCCAAGGTCCACGAACTTGTACCCGGCCACGCTGGCATCATTGATGGCCTGACCCATGATGATGTCGTTGGGGCGAAGAGCGAAGTCGGAGGCGTGCGACGCGCCGAACGCATAAGTCACGGTCGAACCGAACGTAAAAAACAAATGACCACCGATGATACGAGAACCGGTCGCCGTTTGCTGTTCGGCCAGCAACAACCGCATAATCTCCCTCGATCGCATCAGTTCCCAGAGCGCCAGAAAGAACCTGTAGGGCCTGGCAGGGACAACGTTCCGGCGCATTGTCTCGAGATAAATCCGATACCAGATACGCAGGTCGCCCTCTGTCTCCGCAGGACGCGTACGCACACGGCTGGCGATAGCTTTGTTGATCGACCGTTTGATGCTGGAGCGATTTTGACCGCCGGGAATCTGATACGGCTGGCCGGGTTTTCCGGCGAGGGGCACGATGTAGGTCTGGCGCCACGCCTTTCTCACGATTTCCTCGATGCCGTGGTTCAGCTCTTCTGTCTGCGCCTTGATCTGCAGACGAACGGAGTGGACGGAGGCCCGGCGCAGAGCTTCGCGCACCAGCGCAGACAGGGCCGCGCGATCGGCGGCGAGGGGTCCGGCCAGGGGCGTACGTGGCAGCGAGGAGAGTCGGGGTCCGGTGAGTGGATCGCGGCTGAGAGGAAGACCGCACGTGTACATCAGCGGAAAAACGCCCCGCAGCGTTCCATCCGGATCCTGGCACGCCAGAAAGAGCGACCGCTGGTGATATTCGTTCTCGAGGGCCTTCAGCCAGGCAGGATGGTGATAGATCGTGGCGTCCGAATGACCCAGAACGAAGGACTCCCAGCGTGGATCCTTCCAGGGATCGACTTCCACGATCGTGATGTCTGGAGATGGCAATTCGATGGCCGACGTGATTTGCAGCGTATGATTAAGCATCAATTTTGCGGCTGACATTTAGGCAATGGAAGCGGAGCTCACCCTTCGACGACCGAAGTGAATCCCCGCTTCAGGTCATGAGTATCAAACCGCTGGGTGGAGAGGTTGTCGATGAGATCGAAGTACTGCTGCTTGGTCTGATCCCAGCCGTGGAGTTCCACATATTCCAGGCCGCGCCGTATGAGAGATTCCCGCAGCGCCGGGTTCTGAGCCACTTCATACATCGCCTCAGCCATGGCCGCACTATCGCCCGAGGGAAAGAAGCGGACCGTGTCCTCATCGAAATAGTGACTGTCGATCCTAGTCCGCGACGCTACGACCGGAATGCCCTGGGACATGAATTCCATAATCTTGGTGCTGTAAGCCTCATTGCCGAACGAATCCGCGCGCTTGGGCACTACGCCGAGATCCGCATTGGCAATGATTTCGGGGATGTTATCGAGCGACGCAATTCCGCAGAACTTCACCGCGTCCTCGAGTCCGAGGTCGCGCGCAATGTCTTTCAGCCAATTGGTGAGCTTCTCGTCCTGCGCGCCGTAAAGATGGAACTCGGCGTTGGGCATCTTCTTCCTGAATTCGGCGAAGGCTTTGATGCCGATATCGAGGCCCTGGTGCCACTGGAAAGTACCCGGGAAAATCACGATAAAGCGGCCATCCTGACGAGTGCGCTGCCGCTGGGAAAAGACAGTGGGGTCGGGAAGGTTGAGGACAACAGAGCACTGGGCCTCCGGGACGGACCGGGCCACGATCTTCTCGACCCAGAGATGATTGGAGATAATAACGTGGTCGACGAAACGGCAGCACAACCTCTCCATATAGCGCAGGCCAGTTACATAGAACCGCTTCAGTCCGGTTTTGAATTTGTTGGCGAAGAGCTCCGGAACGATGTCATGAATGTCGAGGATCAGGCGCGCCCCGGTCATTTTCGGGTACCAGGCGGCGAAGACCAGGAAATCCGGCATGTTGTGAATGTGCACGACGTCGTAGCGATTGAGTTTGTGCAGCCGGGTGAGAACGCTGGATGACCGAAACAAGAAGCGGAGCAGCCGGGAGGCATAGCTCCAGGGGCCCAATTCGTCATGGTCGCGGCGCTGAATGTGATAGATGGTGACTCCGTTCAGCGTGCTGACTTCCTTTCCGCGACTCAGTGGCCCCTCCAGGGCAATCACGTCCACCATGTCGCCGCGCCGGGCCAGTGCTTCGGCATAGCGGCGGATGCGGCCGTCGGTTTCATATCCGGAGTAGGCCACCATGCAGATGCGACGACGGGTGTTGCGCGAGGCGACTGGCAGTTTCTCGCAATAATATCGGGAGACCTCGCGCGGCAGGGCATGCCAGCACTGGTCGCTATAGTTGTCACGCAAGTAGCACAGGAACTGCTCGTATCGAGCTACGGGATACTCATCCCGCTCCGGCGAACCGTCCATGCACATGTAATCGGGATGCGTATTCAACAGGGCCATCCCTCCCTGTTCCACAAGCCAGTCCAGTTTCTTCTTCCAGATGTCGATGTTCTGTTCTCCGAGAACCTTAAAAAGGTTGAAATCCTGGACGAGCGTGTAAGGCAGCTCGACGAAACCCTCGGTTCCGGGAGCCTGTACCCAGAAGGGAAAGATGGTGCGCATGCCATCGGGTTCCGGCTCGAACGGGTCGACGTCGAAGGTGGAGCAGTCATACTCGCAACCCAGCAGGTGCACCCACCCCAGACGGTGCTGCATGAGCGGCGAACGGAAGCCCACCGCACCCCACTGGTCGAGGACTTCTCGAATCCCTGCGGCGCTGGCCGCGAATTTCTTCGGCGACCGATACAACTTCCCGTCGTGCTTCAGCCCATGGACGCCGGCCTCAAACCCCGCGCGTTCGAGCAACTCCAGCATCGCCGGGGTGACCTGGTATTCGCCTTGGGGAACGAAATTGAAGCAGGCGCGGAAACCGTATTTTTGCGTCAGTTCCACCAGGCGCGGAACGCGGTCGTATCCCTTTTTCCCTTCCACATCGTGGGTGAGAACCAGGCTGAATTGTTTGCCACCCGACCAGCCTGGCCAGCGCGGAGGAGCCGCGGCTGCCGCAGGGTCGATGGGCCAAATCGCAGCGAATTCCCGGTGTCGGCGCTCGGCACGCAGCCGGCGCAACGACACACGAAGACGCCAAGGCAGAATCGGTTTCACAAGATAGTACAATTCAAAAAGCATAAGAGGTCTAGACCGATCGTAGATGAATTGATGGTTATTTTTCGGGCCATACCAGCTTCAGCCCATGTGCCGGTAGAGAACATTCCCCACAAGTTGCAGGATTCGATCCGGGCTGGCTGAAACCACTCGATTCGCCAAATGTTTTTGCCACGCCGGTCTCGTTCGCGACCCTTCGGTGGGATATTTCCAGTACGTCAGCGGGGTAGGGACGCTTCCCCAGTGCTCCTTAAAAACGCTCAGACCCGGATCGTCGAGATCGGAGCGTCCCATATCCAGTTCGTTCTGGCCATGGGCCTTCGCTTCCTGAATGGTTTGCCAGAACAGCATAGGTGTACCCCCAAACTTATTCGCGGAGGCGTCGCTGCAGCCATACTTATAGAACATGGTTTGACGGTGCGAAAGAGTGAGAATACTGGCCACCGCGGCACCGTCCTTGCGGACGAGCCGCAGTTTCAGGTTGGGACCGAACGCGGCGATCAGCGCGCGGAACCACTGCAGCGGCTGGGGCGGCAGCCCGTGACGTCTGCGCGTCATCGTCATCAGCCGATAGAAATCGAGAAGCTGCGCCTCGGAGTTCCCTTCCTCGTATGCGAGTTGCTCCCGCTCGGCGCGGCGGATTTTCCTCTGAATGCAGTCTTTGTGAAAGCTGCGAAACAACTGATCGGCGGGCGCGGTAAGATCCAGCCGGTGCAGAACAGCGCCGCCCTGGGGCTGGAAACCATGGACCTGGTCACGCTGGGCCGAGTGCGGCCGAATCTCGATTCGCTTGTAGCGCCCTGCTTCCATTCGGCTGCGCGCGTGCAACAACATCGCTTCGAGCGCCGCGGGCTCATTCAGCAACGGCTCGCAATGATCGGAGAACGGCAACGAAACCAAGCGCCGCCCGGTCAGCCAGGAGTCGACCTCGCAGAATACGATGGCGTCGGTCAGCGGGGCCTCGGGCGCGGAGGTCGTCAGAACGAGCGGCCGGTATCCATAGGTGACATGCAACGCGCTGAGCCATGCTTGCGTGTGAAACACCGAAGCCTGCGGATGCGTGGCCACCAGGGCGGGCCACCGCGAGTCAGAGAGAGGGTCTAGTTCGTAAACCTGTCTCACCGTCCGGGGCACGGCGTTTCGCGACGAGTCGTCACTGCCCTCCTTCGTGGCGCCGTTCTGCTCAGAGATTGTCTCGCCCCACGGGGTCGCAGACGAAACGGCTATCGCCATATCGTCTCCTGTCCGAGGAGACGGCCGAGCTGCTGACGTCTCAAATACTTGATCGTTGCCCGATCATCCACCTGGCGAATGCCATTTAAATATCCCGAGATAAATCCCCAGAACAGCGCGGCGGACTGGATCAGATAAGGTCTTTCTTTTAACCGCTTGGCGCATTTCAAAACCATGAAGAGAGGGTGATAGCCGCAGATGTAATTCGCCCTTCCGTTCTTGAACCCCGCGCCCCAAGTTCCGTCGTTCTTGCCGGTCGGCCGATGATGAAGGACACGCAATTCGGGCAGTGTTCGTGTAGTCCAGCCAAGCATCTGCGCCTTGACCTCGTCCATCGTATCCCAGCCGGGCGCCGGCCAGAAACCGCCGATGGCGCCCCAGCAGGCACGGCGGTAGATCTTGGTGGCGCCGCGAACATGAAAGGCCGGACAGACCTCCGGATGCTCCTGTCCATTGATAACGTTGTAAATTGTGCCCCCAGCTATGCCGAGTGCTTTCTCTTCCTGGAAAGCGCGGAAACACGATTGGAAGTAATCGGGGCTAAATGAGAGATCGCCGTCGAGTTTGACAATAAACTCCCAATCGTTGGCTCGCAGATTAGCGTAGCCATCGTTGAATGCATCCACCACGCCCCCGCCGGCTTGGCGAAAGCCACGGTTATCCCGACGGCATACCCTGATCCAGTCATGCTGTCGGGCATAGCTGTCGGCGATCTCAGCAGTCCTGTCGGTCGACCCGTCGTCCACGATGATCCACTCGGATGGCTGCAGGGACTGACCGATCACGGCCTCGATCGTCCGCGCGAGATTGGCTTCTTCGTCCCGGACCGGCGAGATGATCACGTATTTCACGGCGTTGTTTGACATAGCTCTGAATGCGAAATCGGTTGTGGATGACAAATATCCTGCAAATCCCTGCCCGGTCAGACTTGGACGGGCTCGGGGCTGACTCCTGCATTGGTTGTCAGGAAAGCCCGGTGCCACAATTCCAGGGTGAGCAGCGACAGAACTTCCTTTGCATAGAGGCCGGATTCGGCATTGGCCCGAAGCATTGATTCGATGCAGGCGGTGTTGAAATAGCCACGCTCGATGGTCGAGCGATCGAGCAACACTTCGTGAACAAAGTCCTTAAGGTCGGTTCGCAGCCAGGCGCCGAACGGCACCGGGAAACCGGCCTTGCGGCGCTTCAGGATTGGCTCAGGAATGCGGCTTGAGAGTGCCCGCTTGGCAAGATATTTCGTGGTAAAGCCGCGAACTTTCAGGTTCTCCGGCAGAGAAGCGGCGAATTCCAGCAATTTGTGATCGAGGAAGGGGACACGAAGTTCGATGGAGTTGGCCATGGTCATCTTGTCGGCTTTTAACAACAGATCATCGGGAAGCGAGGTTTTCGTGTCTACATATAACATCCGGTTGACAAGGCCAAAGCCGCGCGAGCTCGCCATGACATCTTTCATGGGGCGAGTGGCGAAACTCTCATCGCTCAGGTTCGCGAAATCGCTGGAGTAGAGCGTGTTGTGATTCTTGTTAAAGAAGGAATCAGGCCCCGAACTGCGGCTATAGTAGTAGCCCTCGAATGAGCGGGCGAACAGCGGTGCATACTTGGCAACTCGCGCATTCTTCAGGAGCCGGTTGGCAGCGCCGGCGGCGACGGCGGCCGAGCCCTTCAATGGCCCAAGAGCGCTCTTGAGCCGCTCCGCCCACAAAACACCGCGGTAGGTCTGATAGCCGGCAAATGCCTCGTCGCCACCTTCGCCGGAGATGAGGACCTTTACAGATTCCCGGGCCAGCTTGGTGATGTAATAAAGCGCGATCGCGGGCGCCTCGCACACGGGCTCTTCCATGAACCACGCATAGCGGGGCAGGAAGTCTCTGAAGTCACCAGCCGAAATCGACATCTCGTGGTGGTCGGTGCCGTAGCGCTCGGCGGCGATGCGAGCGTACGGACGCTCGTCGGGAACCTCGGCCGATTCAAACCCCAGGGTGAAACTGCCCAGAGTTCGATCGGTTCTGCTGCTCGCAAAACTGACCATCGCCGTGGAATCGACGCCGCCGCTCAGGAGAATGCCGACCGGCACATCGCTGATCATGTGCAGCCGGACGGATTCATCCAGGAGTTCGAGGAGTTCGTTTTCCGCGTCTGCAATGGATCTCGGAGTGGGATTGAAAGCCAGATCCCAGTACTGATGAATTTCGGGTTTACCCTGTCGCACGATCATGTACGACCCAGGTCTTAGCTTGAAGATGTTCTCGAAGAGAGTGTCTTCGCCAGGAACGAAATAGAAAGTAAGAAAGCGATCGACGACTTCCGGCCGCACCCGAGCGCCGATCTCCGGATCGGCCAGAATGGCCTTGATTTCTGACCCAAAGACAAGGGAATCGGCTGCGACAGAGTAATAGAGAGGCTTGATTCCTACCCGGTCCCTGGCCAGCATCAGAGTCTGCTGGCGCTCATCCCAAATCGCAAATCCGAACATTCCCCGGAGCCGGTCTACACAGGCCGTCCCGAATTCCTCATAGAGGTGAACGATCACCTCGGTATCTGTACGAGTGCGGAAGATGTGACCCCGGGACAGGAGATCGTCACGGAGTTCTTCGAAGTTGTAGATTTCTCCGTTAAAGACAATCCAGACAGTCCCATCCTCATTCGAAAGCGGTTGATGACCCGTTGCCAGGTCGATGATTGAAAGGCGGCGAAAACCCAGGCCCACCGGGCCGGACAGGTAGTAGCCTTCATCGTCGGGCCCACGATGAGCAATCGTGTCGGCCATTCGTTTCAACAGGCCGCTGGAGACCGGCTTCTCCCGATCGAAGTTCAATTTACCGCAGATTCCACACATAGATTGTTCTCGACCTCAACATCGTTCCACGCGATTCGACGCGGTGTGCTAACGCCCTTGTGCTCCCTTGATCGAAAGGCCCTTAACCTGCTGCTTTGGCGCAAAATGAGTGACCATTGTCCCCAGGATCAGCCACCATTTCAATAACGCATCGCGGGCGGAGTTTCTGCGCGCTCCTCGGCTTACCGCCGCAGCGGCCAGCAACAGAGCCAGGCGAGCGAGGGCGGCGCACGCCATCGCGGCCCGAAAGACTAGTTGGTAACTATATCCGCGGTGTTTGGCTATGTACTGGAGAATCGATCTCCACTTCATCACGACGGCCCGTCGCCGGACACTACTTTTTCCGCCGTAATGGATAATTTGCGCCTGGGGAATGTAATAGTTCGTGAAACCACTCTGCATCGCCTTGTAACACAGGTCCAGATCCTCGGCGTACATGAAGTACTCTTCGCTGAACTGCCCGATCTCGGCAAACACCTCTCGCCTGAACAGGACGCAGGCGCCGGAAATGACTTCTACGCGACTCGGCTGCGTGCCGCCGGCGAACAGCGGCGCAATGTTCCATAAGGAGCAGGCTGGAAAGCGATTGCGAAGAATATCCAGATCCAGAAGCTGATTCAGTATCGTTGGAAACGTCTGGATGGCAGCCGTCTGAAGGGACAGATCTTCATTGAGCAGGGTGCAACCCGCCGCGCCAACAGAAGGCAACGAGCGCACCTGCGGGAGCATAAGGTCGAAAGCGGCGTTGCGCAGCACGGTGTCCGGGTTAAGGAAAACTACATATTCGCCCCTGGACGCGCGGAAACCAAGATTGTTCGCGCCAGCAAATCCCAGGTTCACAGGACTCTCAATCAGGACAACGTCGGGGTACTGCTGCTTCACGATCCCGATATCGCCATCAGGCGAAGCGTTATCGACGACGATAATCTCAAACGCCGTCTGGCGAGTCTCGGCGTAGATGCTCTCCAGGCATTTAAGAAGATATGTGGTGGAGTTCCAATTGACGATAATGATCGACAGGTCGGTCACAGGCCGGGGCCACCCCAGAGCCGAACTGTCTTTCCAAGGCCCGGAAACAGCACTGCTTCGCGAGCGTCCGGGGCGGTTTCTACCGGGTCCGGGAGCATGACCGCTTCCGCAACCGCGGGATCAGTTTTTGTCAATCCGTCCGTCATGGCCGGAACCGTCACGGCGCAGATCATGGCCAAAAATGCGAACCACCAGACCTGCGTCTGATCCCAATAGGCCACGCCAAAATAGGCAAAGATATTCGAGAGCATAATGGCGCCGAGGCACCAGAGCAGCCACTGCTGTTTCGGTTTTGCCCGCTTCCTCATGTTTCCCAGACGGCTGAAAGACTTGACGATGATGGCAATGAAGCAACCCAACGTAAGAATGCCGCCCGTCTCGGCTTCGGCCACGAATTGGTCCGACATATCCCACATGTCATAGCCCCAGTTGCCATTCTGATTGGTGCCGATGAGCCACCAGTCCCTGATATGCCGCATGCACATATCGATCAGAAAGGCGCGGTCATATCCCCCGGAACCGCCGACCACATTGATATGAGCGATCACGAACCACACGGGAGCGTTCATGAAAATCGCGAGAAGCACGAGAGTGATTACGATCAGCCAGCGGACTACTTTCATCTTGCGCCGAACCGGCCATAAAAGGAGGCCGAGAATGCCGGCCACATACGCCAGGATCGGCGTGCTGGAATTGGCCATCAGCACCATCAGTGTCGATCCGACGATCCCCGCGGCGGCAGCAAACCAGCTTTTCTTGCTCCACAACCAGACGAAGAGGGGGATGAGCGTGCCACCAAAACACCCCGCGAGAATCGAGTGTCCAAAAGTAGCCTGGGCCCGGACTGATCCGTTTCTGATTTCCGGGACGGTCGGCGATCCACCCAGATAGGTTCCAAAAGGATTGACACCGGAGTGGTGTTCGTACACCATGCATACGCCTAAGATCAAGGCAATGACCGCCAGGGTTTTGGCCGTCCGGGCCACGTCTTCTTCAGTCGCGATGAAATAACGAAGAAGGAAGTAACCGCACAAGCTCGACAGCAGGATCGACATCTGCTCCATTACGCCGGTCGGCCAGTTTGTGACCACGGCCGCAAAGACGCGATAGCAAGCCCACACGATGAATAACTTGTCAACGATGTTGAATCGATCTACAAAGCGAAACCTGGCCCTCACAACACAGATGAATCCGGCGAGAGACAAAATGAGGCGAACATAGAGGTGCGCGCCTGCCAGCATAACCTCCTGGCCGCGTGGAACCAGGAACGTGCAAAGAAGCAGCGGGACGATCGCGTATTTCCGCGGCCGCCACAGCATCAGCCCGATCGTGACCAGCAACGCTACCGCGACTACGGGGTGCAGTAGCGTTCCCGATTCGCCGTGGCCTAAGTCGCGCTGGTTGAATTGTAGGGGAACTGCTAGCATTGCTTTTCTGCAATCGAAGAGCGGTGAATCATAGGCAGACGCTGCCCTCTCTACGAGTTTACGATGGCCATCGTTGCATGATTCTGTATGGCCTCGGCAGATTGCTGATAAGCGGCGATTGTCTCTTTGTACGCAGACAGAAGCTTGCGGCCCGCGGCTTTCCAGGTGATCTCATCCACGGTATCAAGGGATGCGGCCCGCAGCTTTTCCAGGAGAACCCGATTAGCATCGAGCAACGTGATATGTTCCGTGAGCCGGTCGACGTCGCCGACCCGATGCACGAGTGCATTCTCCATATGTCTGCAAATTGCGCCGGCCGCGTCTGAGACGAGGAGAACGCAGCCGCTGGCCCGGGCCTCCGACGTGACCAGAGCGCTTCCTTCTTCAATACTGGGCAGAACCAGCAAATCGCTTCGGCGCATCAACTCCGGCACATCGGATCTGTGGCCGAGCACTTCGACACTGGGTTGTGCCAGCATGGAGGACATCTTCTCCGCATAGCCCGGAACGAATGCCCCCGCAACCATGAACTTGCCGTTGCGGCATGCCGGCGAGCGAAGCCATGCCTCGAGCGCGTAGTGCAATCCTTTTCGAGGCGCGCACCCTCCTACGAACAGCATGGTCAGGCCGCGTTGATCGTCACGCACCTGCTGACCCGAATGATAGACGCTTTCGTCGTATCCATATTGATCACGCGTCAGCCGTTCCCTGCTGAAGCCCTGATCCAGAAAAGTCTGGACAACGAAATCGGAAGGGCAAAGGAGGCGAAACGCAGCATCGTACTCTGCCTCCTCCTTGGCCAAAACGCGGGGTTTATAGGCGTGCTCATGGCCCGGAGAAAGAACTACACCCAGCTTTTCGCACTCCTTGCGCACCACTTCATAGGCAAATCGCGTATGCGCATTCGGTCTTTCGAGAACGGTAGGGATACCCAGGCGCGCTGCGGTCTTCAGGGTCCTCAGCGAGCCGAGGGGCCAGGTGTGAACGATGTCGATCTTTCCGGCTAACCGCTGCAACCGTTCGGAGACAATCCAGTCGTGCAAAGCGCAGGCGCGCTCGGTGCCCAGCACTCGATACGGAATGCGGAACCCGCCGCGGGCCAAAGTCGGCCGGATGACCGCTCCTGGTTGCAGTTCTCTGGAGAGCGACCCGGGAAACACAAGGACACTGGCACCGGCATTCAGCAGCCCATTCACCTGCTGCCATGCGGTGTGGCAAATGCGGGCTGCTCCCAATCGATGCGGGAAGCTATACAGAACCCTGACCGATTCAACCGTGCGCATCATCGCCAGACTCCGAACTCGCTTGAAGCCAACTCAGGCCGACACTCCACGCGGGGCGCCGTCCTTGGTGAAGACGGCCGCGATCGTTTCACCGTCGCCCGCAAGCGAGGCAGCAGCGGTAAACAATTGCAGAAGAGTCATGCGAAAAATCTTGCGCAAAACCTTCCAGGGTAGGCTGGCTTTGTCCACCGACTGGGCCATTGGAAGGCGCGAAACGCCAAATCTCTTTGCCACGTCGTCGAAAACGAAGCGGACACTCGATTCGAAATATAATTCGCGCCAGGTTTCAAGGGAGACTTCCCGTAGTCCTGCAGACTGCGCGACCTTTCTGAGGGTAGCCGGCGAAAAATGGGAAAGGTGCCGCGGCAGTTCCAGCGCGTACCAGTAAGACCGGAAGATGCGCGCGCCGGCCGAATCGATATTCGGCATCAGGGTGTAGAAGATGCCGCCGGGCTTCAGCCAGTCAGCCACTCTGACGAGCACGTCGTACGGCTCATAAACATGTTCGAAGACATTGAAGCAGGTAATGACGTCAAAGCTCTGAGGCGGGAAGGGCGCATCCAGAATATCCCCAACGAAAACCTCAGCACCGCAGCGATCGCGCGCCTCGCTCGCCGCGTCTTCCGACATTTCAATCCCGGAAAGTTTCCAAGAGGGTCCTTTCAGCGTGCTTAGAAATCCGCCGGTTGCGCACCCAAGGTCCAGAATGGCTCCGCCGCCCGGCTTAAGACGAAGAAGCTCGTCGCGACGGCCAAACCAATGTTCCGGCGCTTGTGCGGCAGTAGAAATGGTGTGGTCGTAATCCGGGCCGTAGTGCGCGCCCATCTCAGATTTCGACGGGGGGGCGTCAAGCCAGACCATGGAGCATGAGCGGCAACGCAAGAGCTGATACAGCTTTGTGCGTCCATGGAACCTGTCCGGCGCGGCAAGCCAGAGTGTTGGATCGGCCTCTGCGCATATGGGGCACGACCGTTGACCGGCGCTGCTGGCCGGAGGTGCGTCGATGGTAGGCGCTTCGTTGGCAATCATGAAGTTGATATGTCCCGGGCGATGTTTCCCCGCGCTGCAGGGTCAGGCGGGAGAAGCAAATTTTCTGGAAACGGTATTCAGCATGGTTCGCGCTTCCAAGCGCGATACCGAGCCGGTGAAAAGCAGGGCGGGCACGGCGACCAGCAGGCTGATCGCGGCAGCGGTCGTGATTCGAATCATGTCGAGGACGCGGGGGTTGATTACCCAGGACGAACCCATGTAGCCAGCGACAACGGACGCTCCGAGGATTACAGCGGTGGCGACCAAGAATCTGAGGAGAGTGGGCGCCAGGGCGCGGAGATTAAATCCTTTGAACCTGGAGGCGAGGCTCAAGCTCATCAGAATCAGCCCGAGAAACTGTCCCAGGACGTTCACGCCC
>Ga0208190_1000374_pt1 | contig 18548 bp, 12 predicted proteins | sample June2015DPH_13_1_FD_184708 | JGI IMG/M metagenome (GOLD analysis project Ga0208190, IMG submission 184708) | Peatland microbial communities from SPRUCE experiment site at the Marcell Experimental Forest, Minnesota, USA - June2015DPH_13_10... | ecosystem: Environmental > Terrestrial > Soil >... | reverse complement strand
CCAAGCGCACGTCCTGGAGGCGGGTCATGACACTGCAACGGCTAACCAAACTATTGTGCTTGCTTGCAGTAAGCCTGATTCTCGAAAGCTGCGGCGGAGGCGGGACTCCGCCCACGATCATCAGCGCGGCCGCGCCCTCGATTACCACCCAGCCCGCCAACCGAACCGTGACCGCGGGCCAGACCGCTACCTTCTCGGTGACGGCCACGGGAACGACTCCTTTGAGCTACCAGTGGCAGCAGGGCGCCACACCGATATCGGGCGCGACCGCCACCAGCTATACCACGCCTCCAACCACAACCTCCGAAAGCGGGACTCAATTCAGCGTGGTGATCAGCAACGCCATCTCCAACGTCACCAGCGGCGCCGCCACTCTTACGGTGACTGCCGCGCCGCTCGCATCCACCGACGTGCTGACCTATCACAATGACATCGCTCGCACCGGGCAAAATCTGACGGAGACCACACTGACTCCCAGCAGCGTCAATTCAGCGAATTTCGGCAGGCTGGGTTTCTATCCCGTGAAGGGCTTGGTTGACGCCGAACCGCTCTACGCCTCCAATGTCGCGGTTCCCGGCAACGGCACGCACAATCTGCTAATCGTTCCCACCGAGCACGGCTCGGTCTACGCCTTCGACGCGGATTCTGGCACGACCATCTGGCAGGTCTCCACCTTGAAATCGGGCGAGACGACGTCGGATGATCGCGGCTGTGGCAATCTGACTCCCGAAATCGGCGTGACTTCTACGCCGGTGATCGATCGCACCAGCGGTGCAAACGGTACGATTTACGTGGTGGCCATGTCGAAAGATGCATCGGGCAACTACTACCAGCGCCTGCACGCGCTCGATCTCGCGCTCGGCGCCGAACTGTTCGGTGGGCCGGTCGATATCCAAGCGACCTATCCCGGAATCGGCGACAACACCCACAACGGAAATGTCGTCTTCGATCCCGGCCAGTACATGGAACGCTCGGCCCTGCTCCTGCTGAATGGCGTGATCTACACGGGCTGGGCATCGCACTGCGACAACCGTCCCTACACGGGATGGATCATGGGCTACAGCGAATCCACGCTGGCGCAGACCAGCGTGCTGAATGTCACGCCCAACGGCAACGAAGGCGCCATCTGGATGTCCGGAGCCGGCCTCGCTGCCGACAGTTCCGGCAATATCTATTTTCTAGATGCCAACGGCGTCTTCGACACGACTCTGAACGCCAGCGGTTTTCCCAATGAAGGCGACTACGGCAATGCCTTCATGAAGCTCTCAACCTCCGGCAACCAACTCGCCGTAGCCGATTACTTCGAGATGGACAACGGAGTAGCGGAGAGCGACAGCGACATCGATCTGGGCTCCGGTGGCATGATCGTTCTGCCCGATCTCAGCGACGGCTCAGGCAACACCTGGCACCTCGCGGTCGGTGCCGGCAAAGATTCGAACCTCTACCTGGTCAATCGCGACTCGATGGGCAAGTTCAGCGCAAGTAATATCAACAACATCTATCAGGAACTCGCGGGAGCGCTGCCCGGAGGCGTCTGGGCGATGCCCGCATATTTCAACAACACCGTCTACTACGGATCGGTAGGAATCCCCATCCTGGCCTTCAGCATCACGAATGCGAAACTATCAACCACCGCAACCTCGCAGACCGCTAACGCCTTCGCCTATCCCGGAGCCTCGCCCAGTGTCTCGGCCAACGGCACGAGCAACGGAATTGTCTGGGCCGTCGAGAACACCAACCCGGCCGTATTGCACGCCTACAACGCCACGAACCTGAACGAACTCTACAACAGCAACCAGGCCAGCGGCGGCCGCGACCAGTTCGGCAACGGCAACAAGTTCATCACCCCAATGATCGTGAACGGCAAAGTGTTTATAGGAACGCCAGATGGCGTGGCCGTCTTCGGCGTGCTCCCGTAGAAGCAGGGAAGAAAAAGCCTGTGGCAAAACAAGCCATGTGGGGACAGCCGCCCTCGGCTGTCCAGCTGGGCGAAGCCCAGCAGCAGCGCTCTTCACAACTGCAAAGCGCGAGCGAAGGGATTCACAAACGGCTTTTTCCATAACCACAGATAGTCAGTCCATTCCCTGACCAGCCCTGCCCTCACCGGATTCTCCAGCAAATAAACTGTCTTCGCGTCGAGGCTCTCTGAAGATCGCAGTACATGATCAAAAGACTCAGCCTGCCAAACGCGTCCCTTGCGGCGGAGCAACTTGTTCACTTTGTGAGCCGAAGCCCCTTTGACGGCATCCATGATGTCGGCCAGCGAGTAAACCTCCATTGCCGACTGGTTGATTAGCGGCGTGAAGATCATGTGGACATGATCCGGCATCACGACCGCGACACGTAGATCGAATCTCGTTCCGTTGTCGTGCAGACAGCATTCGAGAACGCTGGAACGCACACGCTTAGGAAGAATCCATCGATGATCGGTGCAGAATGTTACGAAATGCCGCCTGTCATCGCACTGAAGATGCGGCAGTTGTCGACGATAGAAAGCCTGCGGCATAGGGTTGTGCATGTGGGGACAGCCGCCCTCGGCTGTCCAGCGGAGCGAAGCTCCGCTGGGTTTTGATTGTAGTGTCGAAGCTGACGGTGTCGAGGGTTTTTGAGCGAGGTATCTAGAAATCCGTGCCAACTCGGGAATTTGAGAAGCTGGAGGCTGCCGGCGAGCTGTCGCTCGCCCGGACAGCCGAGGGCGGCTGTCCCCACACGAATCGGAACGCTACCGGCACCGGTTTGTGTTACGTCTCGATCAGGGCTTCCTTGATCTTCTTTCCAACCCTGATGGGCAGCCTGAATACGCGCTCCCCTCGAAATACGATAGGGAGGTGCGGAGACGACCAGACCTCACCACGATCTTTGCCTGGTCGCAAAAGCTCCACTGAGGAGGCCTTGATCTTTCTCACTGCATCAGTGGCTGACTCTGCGAGGCCACAGGCAACCAGCAGGCGGTCGAGGCGCACCCACAGGTAAATATCGCCACTCGCTGGCGGAGCCCCGTCCTCTTTCACCTTCTCATACTTTACCGCCTGGTACGGAACTCGAATAACATCGATCGATTCCGGAATTTTATTTCTCTGCAGATCCCTCTCGCGCAGCTTCCCCCAATCCCCTCCCGCCTTCTCCGCCGCCTCAGCCGAATGAAAATCCCCCACGATCCTTTGCGCCAGCTCCTTCTTCGCCTGCATCGGATGCGCTTCGCGCTTCATCTTCTCGATGTCGGCCACCTGCACGTCCGTCAGCAGCTCGTAATACCTCCACATCATCTCGTCCGAGATCGACATGATCTTCCCGTACATCTCGAGCGGCGGTTCATGGATCCCAATCGCATTACCCAACGACTTCGACATCTTCTGTACGCCGTCAAGGCCTTCCAGAATCGGCGTCGTCAGCACCACCTGCGACTCCTGCCCATAAGCCCGCTGCAACTCGCGGCCCACCAGCAAATTAAATTTCTGGTCAGTTCCGCCGAGTTCGACATCGGCCTCGAGAGCGACCGAGTCATATCCCTGCACCAGCGGATACAGCAACTCATGCACAGAAATCGGCTTCTCATTCTTGAATCGTTGATGAAAGTCCTCGCGTTCCAACAGCTGCGAAACCGTGTACTTCGCCATCAAGCGGACAAAATCGTCAGCTGTGAATGCGCCCATCCAGCGCCGGTTGAAGTCGATCACCGTCTTCTGCGGATCGAGAATCTTGAACACTTGCGCCTTGTAAGTCTCGGCATTCGCCTCAATCTGCTCACGCGTGAGCGGAGGGCGCGTTGCAGAGCGCCCCGTCGGGTCGCCGATCATTCCCGTAAAGTCGCCGATCAGAAAGATTGCCGTGTGGCCGAGATCTTGAAAATGTTTCAGCTTGCGCAGAACCACGGTGTGCCCAAGATGCAGGTCGGGGGCCGTCGGGTCCATGCCGAGCTTCACCCGCAGCGGCTTGCCCGTGGCGCGTGACTTCTCCAGTTTGGCGCGCAGATCGGCCTCGCGGATAATTTCCGCCGACCCCTTCTTGAGATACGTGAGCTGTTCCTCGACCGGTGCAAAGGTTGACATGGGAAAGGACATTATAAGGAATGCAGAGGGCAGAAGTCAGAATGCAGAAGTTAGAATGAGCTCTGCACCGTGTGAGCCCTGTGACGGCGTCGAATATCCATATACGAAAGGCGACTGCGGCCGACGTTCCCCGCTTGCGGGAAGTGATCGAGGCTTCAGTGCGAGGTTTGCAGGCGGAGGACTATTCACCCGCGCAAATCGAAGGCGCGCTCAAGTCAGTCTACGGCGTGGATAGTCAGCTCATCGCGGATGGAACGTATTTCGTGGCGGAAGTTGCCGAAATACAGAGCAAACCTGAAATTGTTGCCTGCGGCGGATGGAGTAAGCGCAAGACGCTGTATGGAGGTGATCAATACGCCGCCCGCGAAGACTCCCTGCTCGACCCCGCGCAGGATGCGGCGAAGATTCGCGCCTTCTTCGTCCATCCCCAGTGGGCCCGCCGCGGCATCGGCGGCTTGATTCTCGAAGCCTGTGAGAACGCCGCCAGAGACGCGGGCTTCACGCGCCTGGAGATGGGCGCAACCCTGAGCGGAGTGGCCTTCTACAAGGCGAAGGGATATGCGGCAGTTGAGAATCAGGAAGTACCACTGGGCAATGGAGAGACACTGCCCATCGTTAGGATGGCCAAGATATCAAGTGAGAAGTCAGAATGCAGAAGTCAGAATGCAAAAGTAAAACCAAGTCCTTAAGATGCAATTCCCTTCGCAGTACAGATGGAGGTCACGAAGATCGACGTGAGCTCACGGGCTTCTTGAATGAGGGGCGTCAGCTTCTGGGCAGTCACAATTTCTGATTCCTACAGCAGTTCCAGCCAAAATACGGTTTCGTCAGCTTCCTCGAGAACGATGCCGAGCTTTGCCACGAACTCGGCCCTCCCGAGCGCGACACGCCGCCCGGTAGTTAGCCCCCACCGAGGTGCCCGAGCGCAAAAGTTGCCTTCCAATGATCCTGGCTTCCTCACGGGACGGTAGCGCTCTGTACAAACGCACCAGGCGAAGCGCAAATTGCTTTGTCCGGTCCCTCAGATCGTCGCCGCTACCCACGAGTTCCATCTTTAACCCGACGGTTTGAGCAATGCTGTGACGGATATCACAAGACTCTTACTTTTGCATTCTGACTTCTGCCTTTTGACTTGATTTCAATCTCCGGCCCGCGACCTCGAAATTCCCAGCCAGAACAGTGTTAATGGCTTCGGTATAAGCGATATGTTCCTGCTCCAGGATTCGCACTGCCAGCGCATGCTCATCATCGGCGTCGAGCACCGGTACCGTCCTCTGCACGATGATCGCTCCGTGATCCAGCTCTTCATCGACGAAATGCACGGTGCATCCGGAAACCTTTACTCCGTAGGCGAAAGCCTGCTCCTGCGCTTCGAGCCCCGGAAACGCAGGGAGTAGCGAAGGATGAATGTTGAGAATCCGGTGCGGGAACTGCTGGACGAACCAGGGCGAGAGCAGGCGCATGTATCCCGCGAGGCAGACCAGGTCCACGCGGTGCTGCTGAAGCGCGGCGACAACTTCACGATCATGCTCTTCCCGCAGCTTACCTTTCGATGAAATCACCAGCGCATTCAATCCGCGCTGGCGTGCCGTGGCGATGCCCGGTGCGTTCGCTTTGTTCGAGATGACAACTGCAATGCGCGCGTCCGCAATGCGGCCTGCGTCAATGCTGTCGGCGATGGCGACGAAATTCGACCCGCGCCCGGAGAGAAGAATGCCTAGGGAATGCATGCGAGATCAAATGATAATTCACCACGGAGACACGGAGACACAGAGAAAACCCTGAAGCTTGCCGAGTTTGGATTCAAGAACGGGCACGTTCTTTGATTTTCTCCGTGCCTCTGTGCCTCTGTGGTGAGCCCGCTCTTCAGCTGTAAATAACTTTGCGCTCGCCCTTTACGATGCGGCCGACGGTATACGCCTTTTCTCCCACGCGTTCGAGCACGGTCTGGGCCTTCTTGAATTTTGCCAGGGGAACCACCAGCAGCATGCCCAGGCCCATGTTGAAAGTGCGCAGCATTTCGTCCTGCGGAACGTTGCCCAATTGCCGCAAGTGCTCGAACAAAGGCAGTACCGGCCAGGATCCAAGCTCGATCACGGCTGCCGTTCCACGCGGCAGCACGCGCGGAAGGTTCTCGGTGATGCCTCCTCCGGTGATATGCGCCAGCGCGGAAACGCACTGCGCGTCGATCAGCTTTCTCAGCGCCGGCCAATAGCTCTTGTGCGTGCGCATCAGCTCATTGCCAACTTTGTTCTTGATCTCGTTCACGTAGTCGTCGGGCGAGTAGTGCGCCACTTCGAACAGCAGCTTGCGGGCCAGCGAATATCCGTTGGTGTGCAGGCCGTTCGAAGGCAAGCCGAGCACAACGTCGCCAATCTGCACGTCCTTGCCAGTAATGATCCGGTCGCGTTCCACCACGCCCACAATAAATCCCGCCAGATCGTATTCTCCATCGGGATAAAAGCCCGGCATCTCTGCCGTCTCGCCGCCGATCAGCGCGCAGCCGTTGTGCTTGCAGGCATCGGCAATGCCTTCCACCACTTTCTCGGCGATCGTGGGTTCCAGCTTTCCCGTCGCCAGATAGTCCATAAAAAACAGCGGCGCGGCGCCCTGCACGGCAATGTCGTTGACGCAGTGGTTCACCAGGTCCGCCCCAATCGTGGAATGCAGCCCCATTTCAAAGGCAATCTTGAGTTTCGTCCCCACTCCGTCGACGCTCGAGACCAGTACAGGGTCCAACCACTTGGCCTTGTCCACGGCGAAGAGGCCACCAAAGCCGCCAATCTCGCTGAGCACGCCGCGGGTAAAGGTCTTGTGTGCCAGATACTTAATGCGCTGCTTGGTGCGATTGGCGCGGTCGATGTCCACACCGGCGTCGGCGTAGGTAATGGGCGCGGCGGCGGACGTGGGGTTCTTGGCCACGGGTTCTTGCGCTATCTCCTTCTCAGTTCCTTCAGTTGTGGGGAAACGCCGGGTTCCTCGCGAAGCAGCAACCTCTAAGGCGGCTCATTGTAACACGTCCAAAAGCGAAGCCGGGCGACGAAGACTGCCTGTTCAAGCCTCCGAACACTTCAAATACACTTTTCCCCTGCCGCGGGCGCGCACGCCCGTTCGTCACTGCCAAGCACTCACTAGTGAGCGATAAAGTCCGAGAAGAAATAGGCGAGGACTGCGAAAAGAGCCAGCCCGGAGATTCCGTAGGCGGTAAGAACCCAGGCGCCGCGGCCTTCACGCTGCTTACCTGAGGCCGACGGCTGAGAATAAGAAGGAGAGACGACAGGGGCCCGATCTTCCATGCAAGACCTCCGACGGAGAGATCGTGGCGCAAGTACATGCGTCACGCCTGCCCAGCGACGCGGCCAGGCAAGACTATCTAAGCCGCGATTCTACACGGTTTTGTGACCTGGTGAACATCGAAATGTGATCCTAATCACAAACGTCATACGAAAGGCCCTGATTCCGCCCCGCACCCATAAGCCTGGTCAGTCCGGCCCCTAATCCCGGTATGAGGCACTTCCGTGACCTCCGGCCTTGGGATACACACCGCGCAGGCCTTACTATTAACCTATGCGTAGTCTTCTTATCTCGCTCCTTTTCGCTTTCACCTTGGCCGCGCCAGTTACTGCCCCCGCACAATCGGGACAGGCCGCAACTCCGGCTGCTTCAGCCGTCCCCGCGAAAGCGGACAGTGGAGCCAAGTCCAGCGCCGAAAAGCTTGCCGATGCTGCCGCCTCGAAGCCCGAAAACCCTGCTCACGACTATTCCCAGGAGGCGTTCGTCATCGAGCAATACCGTTCGCGCTACCGCTTTGAAAGCGATGGCACCGGCCGCAAGGAAACCGTCGCTCGCATCAAAGTGCAGAGCGAGGCCGGAGTCCAGCAGTGGGGGCAGATTCAGGTGGGCTACAACTCCGCCAACGAACGCGTGGAGATTGCCTATGTCCGCGTGGTCAAGGCCGACGGCACCGTGGTAAAGGCCGGCGACGACGCCGTCCAGGACCTGAGCGCGCCCCTGGAGCAGCAAGCCCCGGTCTACACCGACTATCGCCAGAAGCACATCACCGTCCCCGGCCTGCGTCCCGGCGAAACCCTCGAATACGATATGGTCACGGTGATTCACACTCCGTTAGCTCCAGGAGAATTCTGGACGGATTACGATTTCGACAAGAACAACATCATGCTCGATGAAGAACTCGACGTGGATGTTCCCTCCGACCGCCCGCTCAAGCTGAAGAACAAGCCGGGCATGGATCCGAAGATCTCCGAGGAGAACGGACGCCGCCTCTATCATTGGACCAGTTCTCACCTGGAACGCGAAGACGACACCAAGGACAAAGACGACAAGGACAAAGAAAAAAAGAGAAGAAAGAAGAGAGCCGAGGAGGAACGGCCCGATGTTCAGCTAACCACGTTCGTCAGCTGGGAACAGATCGGCCGCTGGTATGCCAGCCTCGAAAAAGACCGGCGTGCCCCTTCACCAGAAGTTCGCGCCAAGGCGCAGGAACTCACCAAAGGCCTTGACACCGACCTGGACAAAGTTCAGGCCCTGTACGACTTCGTCGCCAAGAATTTCCGCTACGTCAGCCTGTCGCTCGGCCTGGGCCGCTATCAGCCCCACGCCGCCGGAGACGTCCTGCACGATCAATACGGCGACTGCAAGGACAAGCACACCCTCCTGGCCTCCCTGCTCGAGGCCGAGGGAATGCATGCCTCTTCGGTGCTGATCAACTCCAGCCGCAAGCTCGATCCCGATGTGCCTTCGCCTGCGCAGTTCGATCACGTCATCACCATGCTGCCCATGACCACGCCCCACGAAGAAGTTTGGATGGACACGACCAGCGAAGTGGCTCCCTTCCGCCTGCTTGCCTACACTCTGCGCCACAAGCTGGCGCTGGTCATTCCCGCCAACGGCGGCACTCCGCACCTCGAGGAGACGCCTGCCGACACCCCCATGCGCGATAGCGAGATTTCCGAAGTCGATGGAAAAGTAAATGACATCGGAAAACTCGAAGCGCACGTTCACTACACCTTCCGCGGCGATGAAGAGCTGCTGCTGCGCTCGGTCTTCCGCCGCGTTCCCGAAGCGCAATGGCAGCGCGTGGTCGAGAATGTCAACTCCGGCATGGGTGGCGAAGTAACGAACTTGAAGATCAGCGATCCCGCCGCCACTCGCGAGCCATTCACCATGTCTTACGACGTTGCCCGCCCGAACTTTCTGGATTGGTCGAAAAAGAAGTCCGACCTCATCCTGCCGCTGTGCCAGTTCAATCTGCCGGACCTCAGCAATGCCGATGACGACAACGACGGCGACGCCGAGCCCCTGAAACTCGGCCCCAAAGCGGACTACGTCTACAAGATCAAGCTTGAGCTGCCCGCCAAGTATACCGCTCACGCCCCGCTAGCTTTTTCCGTGAAGCGCGACTATGCGGAGTACCAGGCCACTTACAAGCTGGAAGGAACCACATTCACCGCCTCAAGGACGCTCACCCTGCGTCAGGACGAGCTGCCGGCGCCGCGCGCCACCGATTATCAGGCTTTCCGCCGCGCCGTCAGCTCCGACTTAGGTCAGTTTCTTTCCGTCGAGAACACGGTCGCGGGCACGCCCACCCCGCCCGCCGATATGAAGGTGGACGATCTGGTGGAAAGCGGGCGCGCTGCCATGGCCAGCGGCAATCTGCCCCTGGCGGTTCAACTTCTCAAACGCGCCACCGAAGTGGATCCCAAGAATAAGTACGTTTGGAATTTTCTCGCCGGGGCATATCTGGGGTTACGCCAGGATGACGACGCCATCGCTGCGCTCCACAAGCAGATCGAAATCAACCCTTACGACGAGTACGCCTACAACGCCCTGGGACGTGCCTACTGGCAGGAGCGCAAGTACGACGAGGCTGTGACTGCCTTCAACAAGCAAATCGAAATCAATCCCCTCGACAAATTCGCTCACGCTGGCCTGGGTGCGATGTATTCCGAGTGGCACAAATACGCCGAAGCCGCTCCCGAGCTGGAGAAAGCCGCGTCCCTCACCCCAGACAATGCAGAGCTTCAAGTCAGTCTCGGCGATGCTTATTTAAACCTGGGCCAGGATGATAAAGCCCTGGCCACCTTCGACCACGCCGTCGAGCTCTCCGCCACGCCGATAGTATGGAACAACATCGCCTATCAGCTTTCGCTGAAGAAGTCTCACCTGGACCGCGCCCAGCAGTACGCCGAGTCGGCTGTCTCGGCCACAACCGCCGCGCTCCGCAATGTGACGCTCGACCGGCTCACCCCGCAGGAGTTGCCTCTGGTGTCCTCGCTCATCGCCTATTGGGACACGCTGGGCTGGGTCTATTTCAGCGAAGGCAATCTGGACCAGGCCGAAAAATACGTCGCCGCCGCCTGGGGACTCGGCCACCACGGCGAAGTCGGCGACCATCTCGGGCAGATCTACGAGAAGCGTGGCGATAAGAATCTTGCCCTGCGCACCTACGCCCTTTCCCTGAGCGCGCTGCGTCCTGACCCCGAAACCCGCGGCCGCCTGGCCTCACTCACCGGCGGCGACGCCAAGGTAGACGCCACGGTAGCGAAATACAAAGAAGACCTGCAGCAGTTGCGCACCATCGACCTGGGTAAAGTCGCAAAAGAAAACGGCAGCGCCGATTTCTTCGTTCTCCTGAGTCGCGGCAAAGGTTCCGCCGCCACAGTGGAAGCGGTAAAGTTCGCGAGCGGCGACGAAAAACTCAAAGTCTTCACCGATGCTCTCCGCACCGCCGAATACCGCGTCACCTTCCCGGACGACACTCCGGTAAAAATCCTCCGCCGCGGCATCCTCTCCTGCTCCACCGCAACCGGCACCTGCACATTCGTCCTCATGCTGCCCGATGACGTGAGGACGGTGGACTGAAGCGCAGAGCAACGTCGAATCCAGAAGTTTGTCATCCTGAGCCGAGCAACTGCGTTCGCGAAGCGAAAGCAGTTGCGGAGTCGAAGGATCCCTATCAGCGCTCCTGACCGCCGGCTCCGCAAGGCATTTCTATAAATGCTGCATCTTCCCACGGGCGACCCTATCACGCCCGGCGATTCTGACTTGCCGATATAAACAATATTGTTTATAATGATAGCGTGACGAGCAAAGAGTTCAGGCGTTGGCTCGCGCAACAGGGAGCGGTCTTCAAAGCCGGCAAAGGCTCTCACCTTTAGGTCTACTTGAACGGGAGGCAGTCCGTCCTGCCGATGCACAATGCCGAACTCAAAAGAGGTTTGGTCGAGGCCATCAAGAAACAACTCGGCCTGAAATAGGTGAGCACGATGTTCCTGTATCCAGTTACGCTGAAGCGCGACCCGGACGGCGGATTCGTCGCCACATTTAAAGACATTCCCGAAGCCATCACCCAAGGCGACACCGAGTCCGAGGCGTTGGCTGCGGCCCGCGACGCTCTGGAGACGGCCCTCGACTTCTACTTCGAAGACAATCGCGCCGTGCCGTTGCCTTCCAAAGCCAAGCCTCGACAGCCCGTCGTCGAACTTCCCGCCAGCCTCTCCGCCAAGATTCTTCTCCTAAACGAAATGATCCAGCAACACGTGCGCCCCGCGGAACTGGCGCGCCGCTTGAAGACGACTCCGCAGGAGGTCAACCGCCTCACCAATGTCCAGCACACCTCGCGCATCGACGGCATCGCCGCCGCCCTGAAAGCGCTAGGCAAACGGCTGGATATGCGCACAGTGTGATCCCGGTTTGCGAAGATACTCATGTGGGGCAGCTTCAGCCTTCCGTAGCCCTTTGACGATGCCGTCCCTGGCAGCGCGCAGAGAGTTACTTCGCCGTTAAATTCGTCGCCTGCTCGTAAGCACTCGCCAGCCTCAGCACCAGATCCTCCCGCCAGTGCGGCCCTGCGATCTGCAGCCCGATAGGCAGTCCGCCTTTCGTAAAGCCGCAGGGCACTGAGATCGTGGGCAGCCCCCACACATTGAACGGCCGCGTGTTCCGCAGCAACGTAAGTTCCGCGGGGCGCAGCGCGGCGGGATCTTTCCTCAGATCGCCGATCGCCGGCGCCGGGATGGGCGTCGCGGGCGTGACCAGCAAATCCACGCCGGCAAAGAAGTCATGAGCCCGCCGTCTCTCCTGCTCCAGTTCCCGCCGCCGCTGAATATATTCCACCGCTGAAAAGTTCGCACCCCAGAGGATGCGCCGCAGAGTCTCCGGTTGATACAGCTCAGGCGTCCGCGCGACATTCTCGGCGTGAAACGCATAAGACTCGGCACTTTGCACAACCCGGTCCGTGGGCATCTCGATCGTCACGTCCCGCATCTCCGCCACCAGCGTCGCGATCACGGCCAGAGCCCGGTCCATCGCGGCACGGACTTCATCATCGAGCTCATCATAAAAATGCGCCCGCGGAATCCCAACGCGCAAACCCTTCGCTCCGTCGCCGAGTGCAGAAAAACGGCCAGAAACATAATCGCCCACCGGAACATCCGCACTGCCCACGTCGAGCGGGTCGTATCCCGCAATGGCCTGCAGCACCATCGCCGCGTCGCCAACGCTTGCAGCCAGCGGCCCAACATGATCGAGCGACCATGAAAGCGGAATCACGCCGCGCGCAGACACGCGTCCATAGGTCGGCTTGAGCCCCACGCACCCGCAAAGCGCAGCCGGTTCGCGAATCGAGCCGGCGGTATCGGTCCCAATCGCCGCGTAGCAAAGCCCCGCACCCACAGCCGCCGCCGACCCTCCGGACGATCCTCCGGCAACATGCTCCACATTCCGCGGATTGTGAACGTCGCCGAAAAAACTGACCAGCGAACTCCCGCCATAAGCGAATTCGTGCAGATTGTTCTTACCCAGTATCACCGCGCCCGCCTGCCGCAGCCGCCGCACCACTTCCGCATCCTCTGTGGGAACTCGATCCTGAAAAAGCGCGCTCGCAGCGGTTGTGCGCGTGCCCGCGGTATCGATCAGGTCTTTTAGAGCGATCGGAATTCCCTGCAGCGGCCCGCGCCATTCCCCGCGCGATATTTCGATCTCCGCGGTTCGCGCCTCCGCCAGCGCCGACTCGGCGGTCACCGTGATGAACGCATTCAACGCGGGATTGAGCTTCTCGATGCGACGCAGGCAATCTCGAGTCAGTTCGACCGGAGAAATTTCCTTCCGCCGCAGGCGCGGGGCAAGCTCAATAATGGTTTCTAAGTCAGGCATCGACATCGACGGCCTCATTGTAGTGGACAAATGGCAGAGTCCCGCGTTTAGAAAAAAGCAACCAACCGCCAAGGCCTATAATCAAAATCGTTTGTCTGCACGCGGAGGCCAACCATGCCGGAAATGACGCTCGCCCCAGTCGCGACCCACGGGTTTTTTATGGACGGCCGCTGGATGGAGGATGGCGACGTGGTCGAGGTCCGCGCGCCCTTCGATGGCAGCGTAATCGCCCGCGTGATCCAGGCCCGCCGCGAGCACGCTGAAGCCGCCATCGCCGCCGCCGTGAAGGCATTCGGCACCACCCGGCGCCTGCCTGCTTTCGAGCGGCAGCGCGTGCTGCGTCGCGTGGCGCAGTCGATTGCCGAGCGCCGCGACGAATTTTCCCGCACTCTGGCGCAGGAAGCCGGGAAGCCCATCAAGCTGGCCCGCATCGAAGTTGACCGCGCGGTATTCATTTTCAACGTCGCAGCGGAAGAGGCCACGCGCATTTACGGCGAATATCTCCCCCTCGACTGGCAGCAATCGACCGCCGGACGCTGGGGCATCGTAAAGCGATTTCCCATCGGCCCCATCGCAGGCATCACGCCCTTTAATTTTCCGCTAAACCTGGTCGCCCACAAGGTGGCACCCGCCATCGCGGCAGGCTGTTCCATGGTGTTGAAGCCCGCACCGCAAACTCCGCTCTGCTCGCTGTTGCTGGCGGAGTGCGTGCAGCAGGCGGGCTGGCCCGATGGCGGACTCAACGTGCTGCCGCTCTCGAACGAAGACGCCAGCCTTCTGGTGACCGACGAGCGCATCAAGCTGATCAGCTTTACCGGCAGCGTGCCCGTAGGCTGGGACATCAAACGCCGCGCCGGCAAGAAGAAAGTCGCGCTCGAACTGGGAGGCAATGCCGGCGCCATCGTACACAGCGACGCCGACCTTCCCTATGCCGCCGAGCGCTGCATTGCCGGCGGATTCGGTTATGCGGGGCAGACCTGCATTTCCGTGCAGCGCATTCTGGTGCAGCAGTCGGTCTACGGCAAGTTCACCGATCTTCTTGTCGAGGGCGTCAAGCAGCTGAAAACCGGCGATCCCATGGAGGAATCGACGGACCTCGGTCCTCTGATTCGCGAGAGCGATGCCCTCCGCGTCACCAATTGGATCGAGGAAGCGGTTCGCTCGGGCGCTCGCTTGCTGTGCGGCGGAGGCCGCAAGGGTTCCATCGTTGAGCCCGCGGTGTTAACCGGCACCAAGCCCGAGATGAAAGTAAACTGCCAGGAAATCTTTGGCCCCGTGGTGACCGTAGAGCCCTACCAGAATTTCGACGAAGCCTTGCGCCGCATCAACAATTCCAATTACGGCCTGCAGGCTGGCCTGTTTACTCGTGACGTCAAACTGCTTTTCCAGGCCTACGAGGAGCTGGAAGTCGGGGCGTTGATCGCAGGCGATATCCCTTCATTCCGCATCGACCAGATGCCCTACGGCGGTGTCAAGGACTCCGGCCTCGGCCGCGAAGGGCTGCGTTACGCGATCGAAGAAATGACCGAACCGAAACTGTTGGTGATGAATCTCCGTTAGCGATGGCCGCCTGAGTATGGAGAAACGCAACATTACTTATTTCCAGTAGTGTTTAGTTTTGGGAAGTTTTTCCACTCGCGCCGGGAAAAATACGCGACAACTGTGCCCGAAATATTTATAATCTCCAGTTCTCATAACTGACGCGGAAAAAGCAGTGGGTGTTTTCTTTTGCGTCGCAACCATCACGCTCCATAAAATACGCTCCATACAATTGGAGATCTGCTGGGTCTCATTCGTACTTTCTGAAGTTCGTACGTAAGCATGTCGCAGATTTTTCATCGCAGTACGAACACCCTGTCCCGGGCCACGATCTTTGGCGCGGTGTTCGTCGTGGCCGCGCTCGGATGGGTGGCGATGGAAGTCCAGCGTTCGCCCTACATCACCTATGCGGGAGTGCGCAAGCCGCAGCCCGTGCCCTTCAGCCATCAGCATCACGTCACCGGACTCGGCATCGACTGCCGTTACTGCCACACTTCGGTTGAGACTTCCAGCTTCGCCGGTATCCCGCCGACGAAGACCTGCATGAACTGCCATTCGCAGATCTGGACGAACGCCCAGCTGCTGGAGCCGGTCCGCGCCAGCTACCGCTCCGGCCAGTCGCTGCAATGGACGCGGGTGAACCAGCTCCCCGACTTTGTTTATTTCAATCACAGCATTCATATCAATAAGGGAGTAGGTTGCAATACCTGTCACGGTCCGGTCGACCAGATGCCGCTCATGTACCAGCAGGAGTCATTGCAGATGGAGTGGTGTTTGAGTTGCCATCGCGCGCCGGAACAGAATCTGCGCCCGCGCGATCAGGTATTCAACATGCGCTACCAGCAGCCCACGAGCACGAACCCGGTGGTGGTCGACGGACAGAGCTTTACCGATCAAGTCGATCTGGGATCGGCCCTGGTGAAGAAGTACGGCGTTCGCAGTGTGAAAGACATTACGAGCTGCAACACGTGCCACCGATAAAAAGGTTGCAGGCTTTGGGTGGCGCAGGCCTTAAGGCCTGCGGTTGAGATTGAGTTTGAAGGGAGGCTTTAGCCTCGGCGGCTAAAGCCGCTGGTTGTGTGGGGTGTGAATCGCAGCGCTAAAGCTCTGCGCCACCCAAAACCGGAACTGACCAGCCGCGAAGCGGCGAAAGAATGCAGCCCACGGCGCAAGCCGTGGGTTAGAGCAAGACGAGGAAAAAAGCCCCGAAGGGGCGAAAGAATGGAAGAGCAAAACAAAACCGCCAAGCGCGAAGACGTTTGCCCCAGCCAGAAGGGCAAGCTGGATCTGGAATCGGTGCGCGCGAGGCTGGACGAAGCCTCGAAGACGCACGCTGGCCCGGAATACTGGCGCAGCCTCGAAGAGCTTGCCGGAAGCCCCGCGTTCCAGGAAGCCCTGCACCGCGAATTTCCCAAAGGCGCGTCCGAATGGGTAGATTCCGTTTCGCGCCGCGGCTTTTTGAAGGTGATGGGCGCTTCCATGGCGCTGGCCGGCATGACCGGATGCGTGCGCCTGCCGCTCGAACCGATCGTTCCCTATGTGCGCCAGCCCGAGGACGTGATTCCCGGCCGCCCCCAGTTCTACGCGACGGCGATGACGCTCGGCGGATACGCCAGCCCGCTGCTGGTCGAAAGCCATCTCGGACGTCCGACAAAGATTGAAGGCAACGACAAGCATCCGGCGTCGCTCGGCGGCACCGACATTTTTGCGCAGGCCCACGTTCTCGGCCTGTACGATCCCGACCGCTCGCAGAGCGTGGTGTCGATGGGCGACCAGCGCTCCTGGCAGTCGTTTCTGACCGCGCTTCACGGACCGCTCAGCGCGCAGAAGGCGCTGCAGGGCGCGGGCATTCGCATCCTGACTCCGACAATCTCTTCGCCCACGCTCGCCGACCAACTGCGCGGCTTCCTGAAGATTTATCCGCAGGCCAAGTGGCATGTGTACGAGCCGGTGAATCGCGACAACGTGCTCGAAGGCGCGAAGCTGGCTTTCGGCCAGCCGGTCGAGACCATCTACGACTTTGAAAAGGCCGATGTAATCGTCTCGCTCGACGCCGACTTCCTATATGCGGGTTTTCCGGGAAATGTCCGCTACATCCGCGACTTCGCCAAGCGCCGCAATCCCGAGCCCTTTGTTGGTCTTGACAAGAGTCTTTACCCCCATTCCATGAACCGGCTGTACGTGATCGAGAGCACGCCGACTACGACGGGGGCGAAGGCGGATCATCGGCTGCCTGCGCGCAGCAGCGAAATTGAGGGTTTTGCACACGGGTTGGCGACCCTGCTAGAGGTGCCGACAGATGCAACCGGGGCGGGTGGCAAGCCGGAAGTAATGAAGTTCCTTATGGCGCTGATCTCCGACTTAGCCAATCATCGCGGCTCAAGCATCGTGATTGCCGGAGATCATCAGCCTCCGGCCGTGCACGCACTGACCCACGCGATCAATGCGAAGCTCGGCAACATGTACAAGACGGTTCTGCCTTGCTTTGCCGTTGACCCCAATCCCATCAACCAGACCGAATCGCTCAAAGAACTCGCGACCGACATCCAATCCGGCAAGGTTGACCTGCTTGCCATTCTCGGCGGAAATCCTGCGTACGATGCTCCCTCCGACCTCAACTTCGCTGAACTGCTGAAGAGCAACGAGGTCCCTCTGCGCGTTCATCTCGGTCTCTATCAGAACGAAACCGCCGAACTCTGTCAGTGGCACGTCAATCAAGCGCATGAGCTCGAAGCCTGGGGCGATGCCCGCACCTACGACGGCACCGTCAGCATCATCCAACCGCTGATCGCGCCGCTCTACGGCGGGAAGAGCGCGTTGGAGTTTGTTGCGCTGCTCTCCGGTCAAGCCGACTCGACCGGATACGATCTCACCCGCGCCTACTGGCAGAAGCAGCACACCGGCGCGGACTTCGAACAGTTCTGGCGCAAGTCGCTGCATGATGGCTGGATCGAGGGCACTCTGGTTGTTCCATTTGCAGAAGCAGGTTCAGCCCGACAGTCAAATATCGCATCGCCGGCTGCTTCTGACCCCAACACCATCGAGCTCAACATCCGCCGCGACCCCACCATCTACGACGGGCAATTCTCCAACAACGGCTGGCTGCAGGAACTTCCCAAACCGATGACCAAGCTCACTTGGGACAACGCCATTCTCATTGGCCCCAAGATGGCGGAGCGGCTGCAGATCAAAGTTGAAGACGTTGTCGAACTGAGCGTGCCCGGAAATGGCGTGAACGGAAAAAAAGTCACCGGCCCGGTCTGGATTCAAGCCGGCCATCCCGACAACTCAGTCACGGTGACATTAGGCTATGGCCGCAAGCGGGCCGGTCGCGTGGGAACTGCCGTCGGCTTCGACGCCTATGCGCTGCGCACCACCGCCGCGCCGTGGATCGCCACCGGCCTGCAAATCCGCAAGACGGGAGAAACTTATAAGCTCGCCTCCACGCAGGGCTACCAGAGCATGGACACGCCCGATGGCGGCCATCGTCCGCTGGTTCGCGAGACCACGCTTGAGGAATACCGCAAAGAACCGACCTTTGCGCAGGAAGAAGAGCCCGCGCCCGGGCTCACGTTGTACAAACCTTATCCCTATAAGGAGGAAGACTACGCGTGGGGCATGGCGATCGACTTGAACTCCTGCGTGGGCTGCAACAACTGCATGCTGGCCTGCCAGTCGGAGAACAACATCGCCGTCGTCGGCAAGGAGCAGGCGGTCATCGGCCGCCACATGCACTGGATCCGCGTCGATACGTACTATCAGTATCCCGATCCGGAAGCCCGTGAC
>Ga0208190_1000373_pt1 | contig 18592 bp, 18 predicted proteins | sample June2015DPH_13_1_FD_184708 | JGI IMG/M metagenome (GOLD analysis project Ga0208190, IMG submission 184708) | Peatland microbial communities from SPRUCE experiment site at the Marcell Experimental Forest, Minnesota, USA - June2015DPH_13_10... | ecosystem: Environmental > Terrestrial > Soil >... | reverse complement strand
TGTGAACCACTTAACCCCGCCAAGCCCGTTCTCCCCCCTTGACAACTTTTCGCCGCGTTGTGAGGGAGCGGGCGACTCGCCCGCTCGCACTCTGGCGAAGCGACCACAATGCCCTCTGTCATGCCGAGCGGAGCACCCCCCGCTACGAGGTGACGGGGCGGCTGTGATGGATATCACGCCAGAGGAAAATACCCCCGCAGTTGGGACGGCGGCAGGGATGCTTCGACTGCGCCGGGACGACCTGACGGTCGTCCCGGGCTTCGCTCAGCATGACAAAATCGGGGGCTGAACAGGCTTTTCGAACGGCGGGCACCACGGACCTAAGAAACTCGGGCTTGTTCCTTCGGTTTCCTCTGTGCCTCTGTGTCTCTGTGGTGAGAGGTTCTTTAGCCCACATTATCTGATCCTCCCCGCTGCTATAATCAAGAATTGCGCCCATGTCCACGAAGCGACTGATTCGTTCCACCACAGTTCTCTCCATCCGCCGCAACGGCAGCGTGGTTCTTGCCGGCGACGGCCAGGTTACGCTTGGCGAGTCCGTCATCAAACATACGGCCAAGAAAATCCGCCGCCTCTACAACGACAAGATCCTCGCCGGATTCGCCGGTTCCACCGCCGACGCCTTCACCCTCTTCAGCCGCTTCGAATCGAAACTCGAGCAGTACCACGGCAACCTCGGACGCGGCGCCGTCGAACTCGCCAAAGATTGGCGCACCGATAAGTTTCTTCGCCATCTGGAAGCGTTGCTGCTGGTCTGCGACAAAGAACAAACGTTCCTCCTCAGCGGACAAGGCGACGTGATCGAGCCCGATAGCGGCGTGGCAGCCATCGGCAGCGGAGGCCCCTACGCGCAAGCCGCCGCCGAAGCCCTGTCCCGGCACACCCAGCTAACCGCCCGCCAGATCGCCGAAGAAGCCATGAAGATTGCCGGCAAAATGTGCATCTATACCAATGACGTGGTAACGATAGAGGAATTGTGAAGCGTCGTTAGTCGATGGTCGTTAGTCGTTAATTCACACTCAACGGCGAACGACCAACGACCGACGACCAACGACGAATTTTATGGCCATCTACTTACCCAGCAGCTCCGAAGAAGAACAACTCGCCCTCGACGAACTCACGCCCCGCGAAATCGTGGTCGAACTCGACAAACACGTCATCGGCCAAAAGGACGCCAAACGCGCCGTGGCCATCGCCCTCCGCAACCGCATGCGCCGCCAAAAACTAACCCCCGACCTGGCCGAAGAAATCATCCCCAAAAACATAATCATGATCGGGCCGACGGGGGTGGGGAAGACGGAGATTGCGCGGAGGCTGGCGAAGCTGGCGAATTCTCCGTTCTTGAAGGTGGAGGCTTCGAAGTTTACCGAGGTGGGGTATGTGGGGAGGGATGTGGAGTCGATGGTGAGGGATCTGGTGGAGATTGCCATCGATAATGTGCGGGAAGAGAAGTTGGAAGACGTTGCCGACAAGGCGGAACTGAATGCGGAGGAGCGGCTGCTGGATATTCTGCTGCCGCCGACGCCACCGGCGCGGCCGGCGGAGCCTACCACCGCGGGCGGAGTGGTGATCGATGGCAGCACGGCGCTGACTGAATCCTCTTCGCGGACGCGGGAGAAGTTGCGGCAGCAACTGCGCGAGGGGAAGCTCGACGAGCGGCAGGTCGAGATCGATGTGCGGGAGCGGAATTTTCCATCTTTTGAAATTATGACGAACCAGGGCGTCGAGGAGATGGACATCAATATCAAGGACATGCTGCCGAGCATCTTTGGGCAGCGGACCAAGAAGCGGAAGATGAAGGTGAACGAGGCTTTCGAGTATCTGATTCAGGAAGAAGAGCAGCGGCTGATCGATATGGACCAGGTTACGCGGATGGCGATCGACCGGGTGGAGAACTCGGGGATTGTGTTTCTGGATGAGATCGACAAGATTGCGGGGCGTGAGGGCGGGCATGGTCCGGATGTTTCGCGGGAGGGCGTGCAGCGCGACATTCTGCCCATTGTTGAAGGCACTACGGTGAACACGCGTTACGGGATGGTGCGGACGGATCACATTTTATTTATTGCTGCGGGGGCGTTTCACGTTTCGAAGCCGAGCGATCTGATTCCTGAGTTGCAGGGGCGGTTTCCGATTCGCGTGGAGTTGCAGTCCCTGACCATGGAGGATTTCGTGCGGATTCTTACGGAGCCGAAATCTTCTTTGGTGAAGCAATACACGGCGTTGCTTGAGACTGAAGGGGTGAAGCTGGAGTTCACTCCGGAGGCGCTGCAGGAGATCGCGCACTTCGCGTTTCGGGTGAATGAGAGCACGGAGAATATTGGAGCGCGGCGGCTGCACACCATCATGGAGCGGGTGCTGGATGAGTTGAGCTTTGATGCTCCGGAGAAAAAAGGGGAGCATGTGGTCATTGACGCGGATTATGTGCGGAAGATGTTGACCGACATTGTTAAGGATCAGGATTTGTCTAGGTATATTCTGTGAACCGGGAAAAAGCTGGTGTTCTAAATGGATAGCAATTAGTATCTGGTTAGAATGGCAAGGGAGAACAGAGTTGAGTCGAGAACCCTTTTGCTTCGCATCAGCCCTGCGATGGAGCAACTCCTTGAGGAGTTGGCCGAAAGAGGTTTGTACGGAAGGAACAAGGCTGAAGTTGCTTCATTCATACTCCGGGAATGGACGTGGAGCAGTGCCGGGAAACTAAAGGATCACGGCGTAGAGGTCGATCATCTGGTAAAGGGGACTGCGAAGAGAAGCGCCGAAACTGCCCGGCAGAAAGGGGCCTAGGCAAGATGCTGGAGAGAACAGTGACTGCCGCTAGGACGCTGCCAGATTTTGAGAACCCGCCTGCGGTAGAAACATTGATGGGGGTCCACTTTGCCCCGATCGAGAAGTGGCAGGGGCCGTACTTCGGTTTGTTTTGGTCGCGGATCAAGAAAGACTATCCCAGAGTTGAGATCCAACCACCCATTGTCACGGCTCTTACGCCAGAAATGGCGCTTGCGCAGTTTCAGTCGCGATTTGAGTTGCCCATGCGTTGCTGGTTCTTTAACCAAGACGAGACACGTCTGATCCAGGTACAGAACAACATGTTTCTCCATAATTGGCGGAAAGTCGAGCGTACGGGCAAGTACCTGCACTACGACGAGCTTCGCCCTCTCTTCGAGAGCGAATGGGAAGGGTTTCGCGGTTTCTTGGAGGGCGAAGGACTTGGTGCACCGGTCGTGCAGCTATGCGAAGTTACGTACGTGAACCACATCGACCGTGGAAATGGCTGGGAAACTTTTGGGGAGTTGTCGGAGGTGCTTCCCAATTGGTCTCCTAAAACGTCCGGGAACTACCTACCCTCCCCAGAGTTCGTGGGTGTGAATGCATCGTACGCACTGAAGGGCGTTGAGGGGCGTTTGCAGATAACCGCGCAACCGGCGGTTCGTCAGACTGATGCCAAAGAGACAATCCAACTGACTGTAACAGCTCGGTGTAAGCCTTCGTCGTCATCGAACGAACAGATATACCGATGTCTCAGCGAGGCGCGAGAGCGAGTGGTCTTGGGGTTCACGGATTTCACTTCTCCGAAAATGCATAAGATCTGGGGGAGAAAGATATGAGTTCCGCATCAGTCTGGGACAGTCCGACTCCGACGCTTGAGCGGCCTGCACAGAGCCAATGGAGCAAGGTAACGCCTTTAGTGTCCGCAGCTCCCTGGGTCCTTGACGCCTTGTACAGAATAGATGGCTTGGCAAATCTCCCCGGCAACTGGGATGGATATGCGAGCCCTCGAATCGACGCGAAGGCAATTGCGGCAGCCAAGCGTCTCGTTGCGAATGTAGCTTTCGACAGCCTTCCTTTTCCCCACATCGTTCCGGTCCTTGGGGGAAGCGTCGGACTCCATTGGCGCTATGGTGATCGGGAGCTTGAGTTTACTTTTCATCCCGATGGTACGGTCGGGTTCTTGAAGGTTTTGGGGGCCGACCTAGACCGTGAAGAGAATCTGGAAGAAGGAACACTCCGACGAGATCAGGAAACGGCCGGCCTAAAGCTCTTGCTCTGGATGGTCGGGGCCCGATGAGGTGATGACCTTCGTATTTCCATGCCTCCCAGGGAAAATGATCCGCAAATCAACGACGATGTCGTCCTGTGGAGAGCAGTTCCACTGTCACACGTTTGCGTCGGCGACGAAGGTTCCGAAAGACCGGAGTCGTGGGCATTTAAGAGCGCTGAGAATGAGGTGTCCTGCTGGATCGCTGCCGAGACAAACCTCCAAGATTTGAAAGAGAAATTCCCCAACTCTCGGATCGCGCAGTTCACTGCGGGTCAGGCTCGGGAGTGTGCGAACATCGTAACGCGAGATCCGGTCGAAGGTGACGCGGCCCATGTCTTGGTTTGTCCGGTCCCAGGGAAGTCTCTCGGTCGCGTCACGAAGGACGCCCGGCGCCTAGCCTCCAGGACGACGCTACTCCCCGTCGATGCGAGATTACGGCTCGGCTGAAGCCACGCAAAGGAATCGCTGATCGCGGCGCTGAAGCGCCGCTCTTCCACGGGGTTATCATCGATCGTGGTGGGGCAAGCCCTCCGTCGCAGCGCTGGAAGCGCTGCGCCAGCCAAAATCGGGCGGGGGGATCAATTCCTAGGAGAGGGCCTCTGCCGTCCCTTCGGGACTCGGTTCCTCTTTTGTGAGCTTACCCCGGACTTACGTCCGGGGCTGTCATATGTCGCCCCTGACGGGGCTGGGGTTTGGTAGTGCGTTTTGTGTCCTTTCCCTGCGGCATGTTCCAGGGTTATAGCGCGGCTGAAGCCGCGCTTTTCTGAAATGAGGGAGCTTTACGCGGCGCTGAAGCGCCGCTCTTCCACGGGATTATCATCGACCGTGGTGGGGCAAGCCCTCCGTCGCAGCGCTGGAAGCGCTGCACCAGCCAAAATCGGGCGGGGGGATCAATTCCTAGGAGAGGGCTTCTGCTGTCCCTGCGGGACTCGGTTCCTATTTCTTGAGCTTACCCCGGACTTACGTCCGGGGCTGTAATATGTCGCCCCTGGCGGGGCTGGGGTGTGGTGGTGCGTTTTGTGTATCGTCGTCCCCACGGCCAGGTTACGGCGCGGCTGAAGCCGCGCTTTTCTGAATAGGGGAGCTTTACGCGGCGCTGAAGCGCCGCTCTTCCACGGGATTATCATCGATCGTGGTGGGGCACCCGCTCCGTCGCAGCGCTGGAAGCGCTGCACCAGCACGAAATCGAAACGGCTGAGCATACTGCCAAAGGCGAGCGGGCTAGTCGCCTGCTCCACATGGTTCATCTTTGCCGAGCAAATTCGGAACTTAGATAGATCATTTGGCCGATGTGGTGCTGCATGTGGGCGGCGCACTGTACCACCATGGCGAGGCGATTGGCGGCATCGGTGCCGACGGCTGAATAGCCCGCCGACCAATCTTCTGCTGACTGCGCTCGCACGGTTCGCAGAACCATGGCGACCGCGTCGTCGAAGCGTTTGAGGGCCTCGTCTTTTGATGGAGGGTTTGGGTCGTTGAATTCGCGCGGGCGGTCGCGGACGTAGCCGGTCTGCGCAATCTGCGCGCCGATGTAGTAATTCAGGTTGCCGGTGAGGTGCAGGACGAGGTGGCCGAAGCTGTTGCCGTAGGGAAAAGGCTTTTGCCAGAACTGGGCGTTGGTGAGAGGCGCGGAGAGTTCGCGGACACGGGCGGCGTTGGCGGTGCAGCGATCCGCGAGAGCCGAGGAAAGAGTCGCGACAAGATCGGGCATGAGATTCTCCTCGGCCGGGCTTCGCCCTGGCTGGACAGCCCGTTCGGCTCCGCTCAGGGCAGGCTGAGGCGGCTGTCCCTACGTGAGTCTTTCAGACTGCGGTGGTGGCTTCCTGCTTTAGCTTTTCTGCCTGATAGTGGGTGGTGAGAGCTTCGATCAGGGGCTGGAGTTTGCCGTCCATTACCTGTTCGAGTTGGTGGACGGTGAATCCGATGCGGTGGTCGGTGAGGCGGTTTTGCGGGAAGTTATAGGTGCGGATCTTCTCGCTGCGGTCGCCGGAGCCGACCATGGCTTTGCGTTCTTTGGCCAGCGCCTGCTGCTGCTTCTCCATTTCGATTTCGTAGAGGCGGGAGCGCAGCACGCGCATACCTTTTTCGCGGTTCTTGATCTGCGATTTCTCGTCCTGGCAACTGACGACCGTGTTGGTGGGAATGTGGGTGATGCGGACGGCGGAGTAGGTGGTGTTCACGGACTGGCCGCCCGGACCGGAGGAGCAGAAGGTATCGATGCGCAGGTCTTTGGCTTCGATTTTGACGTCGACATCTTCGGCTTCGGGCAGTACGGCGACCGTGACGGCGGAGGTGTGCACGCGTCCCTGCTGCTCGGTGGCGGGTACGCGCTGCACGCGATGCACGCCGCTTTCGTACTTGAGCTGGGAAAAAACACGATTGCCTTCGATGATGGCGATCACTTCTTTCAGGCCGCCGGCCGACGACTCCGAAGAAGAAAGTACCTCGACCTTCCAGCGCTGGGTTTCGGCGTAGCGGGTGTACATGCGGAAGATTTCAGCGGCGAAGAGAGTGGCTTCGTCTCCGCCGGTGCCGGCGCGGATTTCGAGGATGATGTTTTTCTCGTCGTTGGGATCTTTGGGCAGCAGCAGGACCTTCAACTCTTCCTCGATGGCGGCGACGCGAGGCTCCAGCTTGTTGAGTTCTTCCTGGGCGTAGGCGCGCATCTCGGGATCTTTCTCGTCGGCGAGCATGGCGCGGCTATCAGCTATGCCTTTGGTTAAATCTTTGTACTCGCGATACTTTTCAACCACGGGGGCGATCTCGGAGTGAGCCTTCGCCGTCTTCTGGTAGCGGGAAGAGTCGTTAACGATATCGGGCGAGGCGAGAGCGCTGGTCAGCTCTTCGTAGCGGGCTTCGATTTGGTTTAGGCGGTCAAACATGAAAATCGTCGTTGGTCGTTAGTCAAACATCGTCGTCGGTCGTCGGTCCTCGGTCGTCCACTGGTACCCCCGTTTTACTAAGCGGCGCGAGAGGTGAGGGAGTTTATTAGCCCACTCAGACTTCGGCCGACTTGTGTAGCCGTACTTTGCAGAAGCGTCGCTTGCTCTGCAGACATGTATTGTAGCTTGCCAGCAAGCAAAATCTGAGTTTCAAGTTCCATGAGCGAACCCCGGGCGTGAAACAGGAAATGTCGAAACTCTTTATCGGACCGATGGCCCTTGCCTTCCGCAATGTTGCTCGCGACTGAAACCGCGGCCCTTCTCATCTGCTGCGAGAGTCCATAAACTTCATGCTTCGGGAACGCCTCACTACTTCGATAGATCAGCAACGCGAGTTCAATGGCTTGCTGCCACACGCGCAAATCTCTAAACGATGATCCTTCCATAAGCCCTCCGACAAGAGCGTACCGCTTGCCGCGACGGAAATTCCGAGAGCCCGAGAAGAAACCAGCTCACAGTTCCCAAACCGGGTCGGTAGATTCAACCATGCCGGCCGAGGGCCGAGGACCGACGACTGATCTGCAATGGCTAGATGTCTTGGCGGGTGGGAGCCCTAGGCGATGACCAGTTCGCCGCCGCGCTCCTTTTCGAGGGCCATGGCGTGATCGAGGGCGGTGATGGCGCATTGGGCCATCTCGTCGGACGGGGGCTGCGTGGTGATGCGCTGCAGCCAGAGGCCGGGAGCGGTCATGAGGGCGAAGAGCGAGCCGCGATGCTTGGCGGCGAAGCGGATGATCTCGTAGGAGACGCCGGCGATCACGGGCAGCAGCGCGAGGCGCGAGGCGAAACGCGCCCAGAATGTGGTGAACGGAATCAGCATGTAGAAGCCGATCGAGATGAGCATGACCGTCATCAGGAAGCTGGTGCCGCAGCGGGGATGAAAGGTGGAATACTTCTGCACGGCTGCGGTGGAGAGCGAGTCGCCGTTTTCAAAGGCGAATACGGTCTTGTGCTCCGCGCCGTGATACTGGTAGACGCGGCGAATGTCGGGGAACAAGGAAACTCCCCAGATGAAGAGGAGGAACAGGATGAGGCGAACCGCGCCGTCGACCAGGTTGAAAACGATCTGACCGCCGAAAGCAGGATTGGCCTTCTTGAGTTCCGTGGCCGCCAGCAGCGGCAGGTACTTGTACATGAAGATGAAGAAGGCGAGTGAGAGGATGACGTTGCCCGCGGCGAGCCATCCGCTGATGGTGGCGGCTTTCTCGCGGGAGTTCTGCTGGGAGGAATCTGCTTTAGCTAAAACTGCAGTGGAAGGTTCCGTCTCGCTTCGCTTCGCCGGGACGGGCGAGGCGCCCGTCGCCACATGGCTATTGCCAGTCTCCACACGGCTATTGCCCGGTTCCACACGGCTATTGCCCGTGTCCACATTGTTCTTCTCGTCGTCTTTCATCACTTCTTCGATGGCGACGTTGGCGGAGAAGCGGAGGGCGCGGTAGCCGAGGGACATGGCGTAGCCGAGCGTCATAACTCCGCGGACGATGGGCCAGGCCATCCACTTGTGTTTCTCCGAGGGGCGATCGAGGGGCTCGCTCAGGGTGACCACTTCGCCGGAAGGCTTGCGGCAGGCGATCGCCCAGGCGTGCGGAGAACGCATCATGACGCCTTCGAGCACGGCTTGTCCGCCAACCAGGGTTTCTTCGCCACTTTCAAGAGCGGGTAGAAGCTGCACGGCGACGAGGAAACGTACGAGATTTCGTAGAGAACGCACGACTGTTAGATGCTCCGGGCGCGGGAAAAGCGCCAAGCAGTAGGTTACCACAGGGGCCGCGGTGTTCCTCGGCGGATCGGAGCCGCGCAGGGCGCTAAGTAATAGAGGCTGCGGTAGATAAGCGAGGAGTTTGATCACGGAGGCGGGGCGATCCGCAGGTCGATCGTCTATTCTCATATTCTCAGAAGCTCCGATTGAACGACATGCGAAAGTTTGCCGAGAGTTGTGAAGCGATCGCAGCCACGACGAGGAAGCTGCAGAAGACGGCGATCGCGGCTGACTATTTAAAGTCACGCTCCACGGACGAGGCCGTGGTGTCCGCGGTGTTTCTCTCCGGGCGCGCGTTTCCGGCGTGGGAAGAGACGACCTTGCAAGTGGGAGGCTCGCTGCTGTGGCGTGTGGTGGCGGAGATTTCCGGGAAAGACGAGGCGGCGCTGACCGCTGCGTATCGCAAGCACGGGGACTTGGGCGCAGTGGCTGGGGAAGTTCTGGAGGCGCGAACGGGACAAGGATTGGGGCTTCTCGATGTGAGCGAGGCGTTTCGGGGGATTGCGGCGGCGCGTGGGCCGGCGGCGAAGACTGGTCTGGTTCGCGATTTGCTGGCGCGGGCGACGCCGCTCGAAGCCAAGTACATCGTGAAGATTGTGACCGGCGATTTGCGGATTGGGCTGAAGGAAAGCATGGTCGAGGAGGCGATTGCTAAGGCGTATGGCGGCACGCTGGCCGGTTTGCTGAAACAAGTGCAGCGGGCGAACATGCTGCTGGGCGATATCGGAGAGACGCTGCGGATGGCGTTGGAGGGCAAGCTGGCGGAAGCGAAGATGCGGATGTTTCATCCGTTAGGGTTCATGCTGGCCAGCCCGATTGAGTCGGCGGAAGAAGGGCTGAGCTATTTCGCCGAGGCTGCGGTGGAAGATAAATATGACGGGATTCGAGCGCAGGCGCATGTTTCAGAAGGTGAGGTAAAGTTTTTTTCGCGGACGCGGGATGAGATTACAGAGTCGTTTCCTGAGTTGCCCAACGCGCTGGCGGGATTGCCGCAGGATGCGATCCTGGATGGTGAGATTGTCGCGTGGGACTACGCGGAGGGGCGGGCGCGTCGGTTCAGCGTGCTGCAGCAGCGGCTGGGGAGAAAGAAAGTTAGTGAACGGATGTTGCGGGAGATTGCCGTGGCGTACCTGGTGTTCGATGTCCTGTATGCGGGAGGAGAGTTGCTGATTGACCGTCCGCTGCGGGAGCGGGGGCGGGTGCTGGATGAGGTGCTGGCGGCAGAAAGAAAAATCATTCACCACAGAGTCACAGAGTCACAGAGGAAAACAAAGCAAAGGAACCTGGTCTTCGACGATGAGGGACCCAAGGCGTTGGAGGCAGCCCACATAATCCGTGCCCCTGTGTTTCGGGTAACGGCTCCAGACGATTTGGAAGAACTCTTCGCTGCGGCGCAGGAGCGGGGCAACGAAGGGTTGATGATCAAAGACCTTGAATCAGCGTACACGCCGGGGAAGCGCGGGAAATCCTGGCTGAAGATGAAGCGCGAACTGGCCACGCTCGACGTGGTGGTGACCGCGGTCGAATACGGCCACGGCAAGCGGGTGGGCGTGCTTAGCGATTACACCTTCGCGGTGTGGGATGAGGGTAAAGACCGGCTGGTGAACCTCGGCAAAGCGTATTCGGGACTGACCGACGTGGAAATTGCGGAGATGACGCAGTGGTTTCTCGAACACACGATTGAGGATCAAGGATTTCGTCGCACGGTCGAGCCGAAGATTGTGCTGGAAGTGGCGTTCAACAACATGATGCGCTCGGACCGGCACGACAGCGGCTACGCGCTGCGCTTCCCAAGGATTGTGCGGCTGCGGCCGGACAAGTCGGCGGAGGAAGCGGATGGGATTGAGCGAGTAAAGCAGATATTCAGGGGGCAGAGCTAAAGCTGTTGACACAGCCTCTTCCGATGCCTAGCCTTGTAGACATGGATGTACCCCTCAATCCCGACCTGCAAGCGAAACTAAGACGACTGGCGGAGCAGCAAGGCCGCGCCAGTGCAGCCCTCATCGTTGAGGCGGTGGAGCGCATGGTGAACTATGACGAGTGGTTTCTGCGCGAGGTCGATAAGGGCCTTGCCGCTGCCGACCGCGGCGAGCTTGTGGATCACTCTGAAGTCAGGAAGATGATCGACCAGCGGTATCCGGGCTGATGATCATTCGCTGGACGGACGTTGCCGTTCGCGATTTCACTAGCATCTGCGACTACATCGAGGAACATCGAAGTGCCGCGGTCGCTCGCCGCGTTGCTTTAACCATCCATGACGGCATCGACCTGCTGGCAGAGTTCCCTGAATATGGCCGGACTGGGCGAAAGCCGGACACCCGCGAGCCTCGTTCTTAGCGGCTTGCCGTATCTTGCCGTGTATCGTATTCACAGAGACGCGGTAGAGATCGTCCGCATTTTTCACGGGGCTCAGGACTGGACGGAGTAGACCGCCATTTGCAGGCCCAGAGTTCACTGGCTGTGGTGGTGATGCGGTTCACTCTACCCGCTGGAATCACGCAGATGTTCAGTGAAGGACTGGGGTGGCTGAGGCGGCGACGCACACCCAGGAGCCATTCCTGCTGACCCAGGTATCGACAAACCGATTTCGTCTCACGTAAGGCTTGCCGTTTTCGATGCCTTTTTCGCGGAAGACTCCGGTCGCAATCGCGACGTCGCCGAATACCCGCACGGAGATGGACTCGGGCTCGGCCTGTTGCTCCTCGGATGGCTTCGCCGCATCGACGCCGGCCAGAAAGATAGCGCGGGATTGGAGGCTGCCATCGTCATTGACCAGTACCATCGAGTCGTGGAGGATTCCGCTCAGGGCCTTTTTGTCTCGCAACTTATAGGCTTGATTCCAAGCCTTCTCAATCGCAATGATCTTGGATTCGGTGGAACTATTATTCTCTTGGGCGAAAAGCGGTACGGCCAGGACACCGACTAATGCACAGAAACATAGCACTTTCATTAAGAGCCTCGCTCTCCGATCTATTAACGCTTTTGGAATATTAACAATCGCGACTAAGAAAAAGGTTGGCGCACGGGTTACCGGGCTGCCGGCAGCGCCGCGACAAGCTTCCAGCAGGCTGCTGAAAAACTATTTTCGCAGTTATCGCAGCGCTGAAGCGCTGCGCCACCCAAGAATCAGGCGAGGCGGCGAGTTTTTCGGCAGCCTGCTAGTGGCTGTGGTGGTGATGCTCTTCGCTCTCGCCCACCGGAATCACGCAGCCATGGGCCACTTCGCATTCCACGTGCTCGAACTGGATGGTGGTGTGGTCGATGTGAAAGTCGTGGTGCAGGCGGTCCTTCACGTCGCGCAGGATGCGTTCGCTGACCGACGGTGGAATGTCGGCAATCGCGATGTGGCAGGAGAGCGCGCGAGTTTCCGAACCGATGCTCCAGCAGTGCAGATCGTGAACGTCATTGACGCCTTCGATGGAGCGAATGGCGATCTCGACCAGTTCGAGCTTCACGCCGCGTGGAGTACCTTCGAGCAGAATGTTCAGGGTCTCGCGCACGATGCCGAAGCCCGACCACAGGATCAGCGCGCCGATTCCGAACGACAGCGCGGAGTCGATCCAGTAATCGCCCGTGACCAGAATGGCCCAGCCTCCGGCGATGACGGCGGTGGTGGAAAGGGTGTCGCCGACTTCATGCAGCAGGGCGCTCCGGATGTTGACGTCGTTTCCCGAGCCCCGGCCGGAGCGATACAGCAGCAACGCGATCACTCCATTCATTACTACGCCAGCAGCCGCGACCCACATCATCACTGAGGCCTGAACGTGCTCGGGATGCTGCAAGCGGCGGAAGGCCTCGTAAAAGATAAAGAACGAAACCGCGACCAGGGATACGGCGTTGACCAGCGCGGCCAGCACTCCCGCGCGATGGTAGCCATAAGTCTTGGTGGAACTGGCGGGGCGCGACTGCAAATAGACCGCAACCAGGGACAGCAGCAAAGCGAGAAAATCCGAAAGATTATGGCCGGCTTCAGAGAGCAGGGCCAGCGAATGAGCGCGGATGCCGGCCACGACCAGAAGCACGATATAGGCGAGAGTTACCCCGAGCGAGATCTTGAGCACTCGCTTGGGACCGCCTGCGCCGTGAACGTGGGCGTGCATTTAATAAGTGTACGGGCGGTAGAGGCGGGCTTCAAGAGCAGTGGGCAGTGGCTAGTAGGAACTTGGTGGTTTGCTGGCCACTGGCCACTGACAACTGGCCATTGATTTTTAGCGCTTGAAGAGATTCTGCAGGTAGCGGTCGTTGTAGACGGTGGTTGAGTTCTGCACGAACTCCAGAATGCGGTACATTTTTTCGCGCGAGTCGCGGCTCATCTCCTTGAATTGGATCGCCACACCCGATCCGGGATGGATGCGGGCGACGATGCCTTCCGAGCTTAGGGTGCCGTCATCGATGGAGAAGACCAGCTTGACATTGGAACCGGGGGCGAGAATTTCGCTGGTTTCGACATAGCAGCCGCCCAGGCTGATGTCGATCAGGTTGCCGAAGACCGGTCCATTGCCCGGCTGAGGATGCATCTCAATGGTAAGCCGGCATTTCATCCGCGTGTGCAACCGCTGATCTTTCTGCGAAGGTTGCTTTTGTTTCTCCAGATACATGCGGCGGTCGGCCTGAGTGAGGAGTTGCTCGGCATCATTGCCGTCTTCGGGAGAAACAGCCAGACCCACGCTCAACGAGAGCATATCCTCTGCGCAGACATCGAAGCCCGCCTGCTTGGCGAGAGCGCGAAGCTGCTCGGCCTTCTTAGCCGCGGCGTCGGAGGCCAGCCCGGGAGCGATCACCACAAATTCGTCCCCGCCCATGCGGGCTACGTAGTCGTATTCGCGGCAGCTGTCTTTCAGAGCCTGGGCAAATAAGCGCAAGACGCGATTGCCTTCGAGGTGCCCGAAGCGGTCGTTGATCTTCTTGAAACCGTTCATGTCGCAGACCATCAGGGTGAGCGAGGTGTTGTCGCGCTTGCAGCGGGCTAATTCGCGGTCGAGTTGCAGAAACAGGGACCGGGCATTGGGCAGACCGGTAAGGTAGTCGGTGGTGGCGGAACTCTCTGCCTGCTGATATTTCAGAGCATTTTCAATGGCCAGAGCCATCTTGCCACTCACCGCCAGCAGGATGCGTAAATGATCGGAAGTAAACGCATCTTTCTCGGCGCGGTAAAGCGCGAGAACGCCGATTACGCCAGACACACCCTCTAAAGGCAAGGCCAAGGCTGAACGCAGAGTGCTGAATTTTTCGGGATCGTTCAGGTATCCAGGTTCCACCGAAGGATTCCCATTCACGATGGGTTTCTTGTTCCGCGCCACCCAGCCGGAAAGGCCGTCGCCCACCGGAATTCTCAACGAGGCAAAGAGGCGGTAGTTATCGCCATTTACATATTCCGGGATCAGTTCATCGCCGCGCTGGATGTAGATGGCGATTGCGTCGTAAGGAACCATGGGCTTGAGTTTTACGGAGAAAACGGAAAGCGTTTCGCTTAAGCTCAGCGATGCTCCCAGATCCTGGCTCAACTCAAACAAAGACTGGGCCTCCTGCCGGGCGGCCGCAATGGAGGAGAGAAAAGTTGTTTCTCGCCCCGCGGAATCGGGAGCGGTCGCGTTTTCGAATCCGGCAGCCGGGGCCGGGCCGCGTGTAATCTTGATCTCCATCGGGAGCGCCAGGTTGCCGTCATCCGCCGATTTCGCACGAGAGAGATTTTCCAGAGAGCGATAGCGCTTCTTGAGAACCTCCACCACCTTCGGATCGAACGATTTGCCCGACTCTCCCAAGAGTCGCTGCATGACTTCATCGAGTGGCATGGCCCGGCGGTATTGCCGGTCGGAAGCCAGTGCGTCCAGATAGTCGACGGCGGAAAGAATGCGGGCCCCGATGGGGATCTCCATGCCCTTCAGTCCATAGGGATAACCGGACCCGTCCCACTTTTCATGGTGGGCACGCACGATCGGCACCACGGGATAAGGGAAGCGAACTCGTTCCAGAATCTCGGCTCCCACCACGGTATGAATCTTCATCTTCTCGAACTCTTCCGGGGTGAGGCGGCCGGGTTTCGAGATGATATGTTCGGGCACCGCGAGCTTGCCGATGTCGTGCAGCAGCGCGGCGGCATGCAGAGCTTCCAACTCGGCTCCCTTCATGCCCAGCTCTTTGGCTACTTCGATGGCATAGACGCGAACCCGCTGCAGGTGATCGTGGGTGGTCTGGTCCTTGGCCTCGATGGCCAGGGCCAAGGCTTCAATGGTGCGCAGATGCAGGTTCGCGATTTCTTCGACGTGCCGCTTCTCGTCTTCCAACTTGCCCAAGTACAGCCGGTAAGAACGGTAGATGAGATAAATTGCGGGGACGAACAGCAGAGAAGTTTCCCAGTTGAACGCGTGGTTGAACCAGGAGATCGCACCCGCAATCCCGGCACCGACCAGGTAGTAAGGAAAGGACCAGAAATAACACTCCACCAGAATCTTCTGGAGCGGCTTGCCTTCGCTGAACGAGATGACGACGGCGATGCATCCGGCATTGACGATGAAGTAGATCGAAGCGGTCAGGCACAAAAGCAGCGGGTGACTAACAATGAGTGCGTTGCACAGAGGGTTGTGATAAACCAGATAGGCCAAGGCGGTGGAGAGGGCGCCCGCACAAATGTTGAACGTCAACTGCATGGCGGAGGGCCGGCCGGGGTACAAACTCTGAGCCAGCATGGCGACTGCGCCGAGAGTTAGGGCCTCAGAGTAGCCCAGCTCCGCAATTCCCACCAGGATGAAGAGAAAGTTTACGGAAAGAGTGCCGGTAATGCCGGGAAGAGTGACGCGGAGCCTTGAGGCCAGAATGACGATGCCCAGGTAGCAAATGAACTCCGCGATGTTCTTGCTGCTCTGGTGGACGGCGGCCTGAAGCAGAGACACCATGCCCGCGGCGATCACCAAGCAGACAAAGACCTGGGCCCTAACAGGCAGTCCTCTCCACGAGTTGGCGCTGCTGGACATGAGTTACGAGTCAATGCGCACCGCTCCTGCTGCCGGCGCGCGAGAGAGACCCTAAACTCAAAGGATAAACAGCCAACAGCCTTAGCGACAGTGATTTGTGGCCCGTGCCGGAAACTTAGGTAATGCTTCGAGGTTACTGCTTCGGGACAGTTTCAGCGAAAAATCTCCCGAAAGCTCAAGGCCGGCCTCGGTCGGGATCCAAGCGGCAAGAGTGAGGACTGGTCCAACTGCAAAGGGGCGTTCCATTTGACTGGGTCTGCTTGTTTTGCCGCGGAGTCCCGGCTAGAATTCCTTCGCATTCAGCAGCAGGAGAGAACACAGGAGGCAAGAACGATGGCGGCCGATCCGCTCCCACCTTTATCTGGACCTGTGCCCACGCCGGAAGCCGCACCACTTTCGCAAGGCGCGCGCCTGGTCGACACTTTCATCGCACCGTCCAAGACTTTCACCGATCTGCGCCGCAACGCGCAGTGGTGGCTGCCCTTCTTGCTGATGACCGTCGTGGGGTGGGGCTTGGTTTACGTTTCGGAGCAGAAGATCGGCGTGCAGAAGATGGTGGAGAATGAGCTGCAAGCGCGGCCCAGGGCCGAGGCGCGATACGAGCAGGCGACGCCCGAGCAGCGCCAGAAGCAGGTAACAGTCACCGGAATCATCTATTACATCGCCATCCCCGTGTTCACTCTGGTCATTTGGCTGGTCATGGCGGGATTGCAGTTTGGCACGTTCAAGTTCGGGGCCAACGCCGATATTTCGTACAGCAAGTCACTCGCGGTGGTGGTCTATGCGGGGTTGCCCATGGTGCTGAGGCATTTGCTGGCTATTATTTCTGTGCTCGCCGGCGCTAGCGCGGACGGATTCACCTTGAACAACCCGGTCGCATCCAATCCGGCATACTTCATGAACGCGGCCGACAGTCCGTTCTGGTACTTCCTGGCGTCGCAAATGGATATTTTCCTGCTTTGGACGCTGGCGCTGACCGCGATCGGGTTTGCCACCACGGGAAAGGTGAAGATGGGGACGTCGTTCGCCATCGTGATCGGATGGTGGGTGGTGATCACGCTGACCTTCGCGGCCATACTTTCGTAAAGGTCATCGGCTTCTCCTGCACCAGCAAGGTGAAACGCAGAACGGCGATTGCAATCGTCGTGGGATGGTATGTGTTCTGGAAGCTTGCTACCTCAGCCCTCGCTGCCCGGTGAGAACGCGGGTAACGAAAATCGTGGTAGAACGTCTAACCCAAAACGTCAAGGAGACATGAAATGAAACACGGCTTGCTTGCATTGCTCCTCGCTTCTGCCTGTGTGGCTTCCGGACAGGCCCAGACTGCGACTCCCTCTTCCTCTGCGATGGCAGCTCCTCAAACTTCCGCTCCGGTTAAAGATCCCGTCAGCGCGTCTTTACGCATCATGCTTCCGCGCTCCCAGAACAACATTCTCGGCGCGATTCAGTCCATGCCGGCGGACAAGTTCAGCTTCAAACCGACGGCGGACCAGATGACTTTCGGGCATCTGGTCACCCACATCGCCGACACGAACTACTTTCTATGCTCCAAGGCGACGGACGTGCCCGCCCCCAAGCCGGAAGAAGTCAAAGACACTGATTCGAAAGACAAGCTCCTGGCCGCGGCGAAAGCTTCTTTCGACTTCTGCAATGACGTGTTGAGCAAGATGGACGACTCGAAGCTTGGCGACAGCATTCAGCTCTTCGGGCCAAAACAGTTTCCCCGCGCCATGGCCGCACTGTACCTGGCCAACACCTGGGCTGACCATTACGCGGAAGCCGCGCAGGATTTGCGTTTGAATGGGATTTTGCCGCCCAGCGCGCAGCCGAAAAAGTAACCGTCCGAATTCGCGGCTAATGCCCGATCTGGATAAGCCCGGTGCTTTGTGGCGGGATATTCTGGGCGGGATGCTGCGGGGCGCGCCAGCCGTCGAAGATCGAAACCTGGTGTACGCAGGAAACCGTGCAGTGGGGCGCGCAGGATTTTTCGGTGAGGTATTCGCGGCGCATATCGTCGCGGCTGTAAGTCGCCAAAGGCACTCCGGGATAGCCGCGCTGCTGCGAGCAGTAGTGCACCAAGCCGTCTTCGCAGATGTAGAGATAGCGGGCGCCGGCACGGCAGCGCCAGTCATTGGCCAGACCTTTTGCGATGTTGTCCTGAAAGGCGTTGATGCGGGTAAAGCTGCGCTTCTCCATGGACTTCATCTCATCGTAAATGCCGCGCTCTTCCTCGTTCAGCGGCTGCACTTGCCCGCTGCCGTCGTGGATAATTCCGATGGTCGAGCTGAACCCCAGATCGATGGCGCGCTTGCCGATCGTCAGCGCGTCCTGCGGATTCGAGATGCCGCCGCCCACCACGGAATTGATGTTCACGTGGAACTCGGCGTGTTCGGCGAGCAATTGCAGTTTCTTGTCGAGAACCTTCAGGCTCTTCTTCGAAACCTCGTCGGGATTCACGTTGTCGATGGAGATCTGTAGCCACTCGAGTCCGGCGCGATTCAGGCGCCGGATGCGGTCCGCGACCAGAAAATAGCCGTTAGTGATCAATCCGGCGATCATGCCGTTCGAGCGGATGCGGCGGATCACCTCGTCGAGCTCGGGATGGAGCAAGGGCTCTCCGCCGGAAATCGTTACCACCGCCGTTCCCAGCGCGCCCAGCTTGTCGATGCGGCGAAACATTTCTTCCGTAGGCACGGGCTTCGAGAAATCATCGAACTCATTGCAGTAGGTGCAACTCAGATTGCAGCGGCGGACAGGAATAATGTGCGCGAGCAAGGGATGGTCGGTCGAGGCCAAAGCATGCGCGGCCATCGAAGCTCCGCGCAGGTTGCGGTGGAGCGCCTTGAAGCGGCGGCGCAGGGTTGTAAGGGCTGATGGCATA
>Ga0208190_1000371_pt1 | contig 18698 bp, 23 predicted proteins | sample June2015DPH_13_1_FD_184708 | JGI IMG/M metagenome (GOLD analysis project Ga0208190, IMG submission 184708) | Peatland microbial communities from SPRUCE experiment site at the Marcell Experimental Forest, Minnesota, USA - June2015DPH_13_10... | ecosystem: Environmental > Terrestrial > Soil >... | reverse complement strand
TTTTTTGTTGAACGGTTCGCCAGGCAACTAGGCAAGCAGGGCATTGCCATTGCACAGGAGACTATCGACGCGCTCACGCAGTATGACTGGCCGGGTAACATTCGCGAGCTGCAGAACGTTATCGAACGTGCGGTTGTGTTGTCACAAGGACCCATTCTGCGGCTGGGCCGCGACCTCTTGCCTTTTTCCAACGATGACCCAGAACCCGCAAATGAGGTTGGGGATGGAACTTCTTCTGATAAGCCAAAGTCCGAGGGAGATCTTAATGCCCACCTCTCACTGCAACAGGTGGAAAAGCGGCACATCCTTGAAGTCCTAGCAAAAACAGAATGGGTGATCGAAGGCCCTCGTGGAGCTGCCAAACTTCTAGGCCTGCACCCCAATACTCTCCGCAGCCGCATGAAGCGGCTTGGTATCGGGCGTTCTTTGTCACGGCGCCCCCACGAAATATCGCAGCCACGAACCTCCAACTAGCCGCCCCCACGAGTGTTCGTGGATTCTCCGAGTGCTAATTCAAGCTTGTGATCCTCCAATCCTTGCCTAAGCAATCACATAGCCTTTTCTTCTTGCGCTGTTGTCTGTGGCATTTCGCTTGCCCTAAGGAGTTTTCGGAGGAAACATCCCCCAGTGCTCAGAATTTCGGTCACCAGCGACTCAGAGGTCTCGATCCATTTCCAATTGGAAGGTAAGCTCATCGGCCCCTGGGTAGAAGAACTGCGGCAATTAAGCAATACCGCTCTCTTGAGCAACAAGACTATAACTCTGGACCTCAAAAGGCTTTGGTTTACTGACCTGGAGGGAGCCGGTCTGCTACGCGACCTTCACCAGAGGCAAGTCTCCCAAATCAACTGCTCTCAATTCATCACCCAACAATTGCTCGCCGTTCATCAGCCAACAATTGAAGAAGAGGCACCCCTGATGACCACAACCTCTGAGAAAGCTCTGCCGGCTGAGAATCAAACCTGGTCCCGGAAGGCTCGCGGAGCCAATATTACTAAAACGAATTCCGGGGAATCATGCCTGATCGATCGCGTGCTAAACGGAGAGAGCGAGTGCTTCTACGAGCTTGTGCGACCTTACGAACGCGCCATATTTCTCGCTGCCTTGTCGCTGGTCAGGAACGAGGCCGACGCCGAAGATATCGTTCAGGAGGCAGTCCTCAAAGCATTTAAGGGTCTTCGTAGTTTTCGACAGGAAGCGAAGTTCAGCACGTGGCTGATCCAGATCACTCTCAACGAAGCAAAACTGAAGTTGAGAAAAGACCGCCGCCATCTTTATGAGTCGATGGACGAGGGCCACTGCTCCGAGGACGGCGACTATGTTCCGAAAGACCTCGCCGACTGGCGAGAAATACCATCAGAAGCATTGGAACAGAAAGAGCTTCGCGAGGCACTTATTAAAGCTTTGGATTCACTCCCTGAAAAATATCGTACCGTGTTCGTATTGCGGGACATGCAGCAACTCAGTATCGCCGAAACGGCGCAAGTGCTTGGCATTAGCGAAGCCAGTGTGAAGACGAGGCTCTCCCGCGCCCGCCTGAAGATGAGGGATACATTGGCGACTTCCTTTAGGTGCGTTTCTCAAGCGCAAGTGGAATCGGGAACTCGACTATCGGTTAATCAAAGAACTCTGGGCTTTCGAGCGTGATCGGGTCCGTCCGCGTTTTCGTGGTCGATGATTTCGAAGCATTCCGCCGATTGCTCTGCTCGATCCTAGAAAAAATGACGGAGTTGCAGGTTATCTGCCAGGCGTCTGACGGATTAGAGGCGGTTCAGCGAGCGGAAGAACTGCAGCCGGATTTGATTCTCCTCGACATCGGACTCCCGACCTTAAACGGGATCGAGGCTGCTCGACAAATTCGCAGACTCTCTCCCGAATCCAAAATAATCTTCCTGACTCAGGAATCCTCGACGGATATCGTGCAAGAAGGCCTTAACTTAGGGGCACGGGGATACGTTTTGAAAACGAGGGCTGCACTCGACCTGGTCGCTGCCCTCGAAGCCGTTCTTGACGGCAGGCGGTTTGTCAGCGCTGGATTGTCAGGTCACAATTTCACTGAGCCAGACTCCTGACCGCCAGCCGGAATATTCAGTGCTCTTACTGACGGCGTCGCTGTGCGCTTTGCGTACAAATTCCGTGATGACTCCGGAAACTGGTTTACCGTACGGCAATGAAAACTGGGAATTCGACGACCAAGGGCTGATGCGTGTGCGTTTCGCGTGCATCAACGATCTGCCGATCAAAGAATCAGACCGCAAGTATCATTGGCCGCTCGGCCGTCGCCCGGACGACCATCCAGGGTCGAGCGATCTCGGTCTCTAAGTATTTGATCGACCACAAGCGACACGTTGGTGTGCGTACACAAAGATGAGGAGTGATCACATGTCTGTCAAGGTCGCAATCGCAGCTCTCGCGTCGTACGAACTCAGCCACGAGTACCGCAGCAGGCAATTGCCTTGTCAGCCAAGAATTCTCGGCTGTTCCATTCATCAACTATTCATAGATTGCGAATACCGCCCGATTTCGACCCTAACTGTGAGCTGGTGCGACATTGAAGCTCATGAGCGCCGTTGATTCATCCGTATAAATCGCAAACACCGTGTAGAGTTTCGTAAGCAACATCAGATCCTGTGTTTTTTTGTTCAAGTTCAATAACTTGATCGCACCCCCCTGAGAAGTGGCTTCGACGTTGCTCGCAATCAGCTGGCCAAGACCAAAGCTGTCGAAGTAGGTTACCCCGCCAAGGTCAAGAACGATATTTTTACGCAGGCTGTCGAGCAGTCCGCGAACCGTGTCCCGAAGGGATGGTCCGGAAGCTCCTAAAGTCAAGCGTCCACCTAACTCCAAGATCGTTGCATTTGCGGCTTCACGAACATTGATTGTCAAACTCATAATAGAACCTCGTTTCCTTCCTGTTAGGCAATAGCGATTCTCGTGAAACAGTCGATTAAACAAATTCGAAAGACGGTGGATCACATAAACGGCGTTGATCTCACAAAGAGCTGGACGACTCAACGCCCCGCCGAACTCGGGAGGCAACATACTGCACATTCGAATTCATGCACGCTATTGGGATGGTCCCTTCGGCGCTGAACTCGACTGTCGCCTGCTTTTGGCCCGTCTCTTAGGTGTTGCGAGCCGACAACTCTCGCTCCGCCTGCAGCCAATCGTCCGTGTCAAGTCCATGAATTCCACCCCGCTCGACTTATATCTCGTATGCTCGTAACTGAATGTCCTCGGCGGTTGGAGTTCTTCTGACCTGCTTTGCCTGCACGTCCGAATTCGACTCGCTCGTTGATGCCTTACCAGGATCCACAGCCAAGTTCTTTGCTTTCATGTTCTCTTTTTCCCCTCCCACATTTGGTTCGTGGCGCCAAGCTCAAGTGCTAACAGCCAGCATCATTGTTTGTGAGTCGTCGATTGGATGCTCGTACGTCGTAGGAAGTTACGTGGGGAGCGATCGGCCATCTCGATCGATGAGAGTGTCGGGGAGGGGAGCTTTGCCGGCAGAATTCCCGCACGCCGAGCATCGTCCGAGTGTGCTCGCTGTTTCATGTTGCGCGCGCATCTTTACTGAGATGCCAACTGCAAGAGATAGCCTCGTTCGGACCGCGGCCCTTCTCGTGTAACTTATTTCGCACCCTTGACTCTAACGTCTGAGAGAGAAAAAGAAATTCCTGAACATCCAGCCTAGGTGGATGGTTCCGCTTCCAGATCAATATGCGATTAGGTTCGCGGCTTTTCGCTTCGACGGCACTGATGTTGCTGGTATCGTTGGCAAGCCAGGGGCAAGTCGCCAGTGGCGTGCATCCGAGAGCCTATGTGGATGCCGTAGATCTGGGAGATTCAATCAACCTCTCGGGCGATTGGGCCTTTCAACCAGGCGACGACTCCCGGTGGTCCCGCCCGGAGTTCGATGACTCACATTGGCGCATCATCTCCACGCAACAGTCGTGGCAAGACCAAGGAGTAAGCCGGCCTCGCGACTTCTTTTGGTACCGCCTGCATGTGAGATTACCGCTTCAGCACGCTCCCTTGAGTCTCTTGTTCGGCTATTCGGCCTTTCCATACGAAGTTTACGTCAATGGCCAGTTAGTCGGACGTTTTGGCCGGTTACCGCCTGATGAGAGAGTGGATGGAGCTTTGGTCCGCGTTTTCGAAATTCCTCCCTCGGTCGCAGGCGGTGACATTACCATTGCTATCCGCTTCCTGTGTTGGTGGCGATGGGAGTCGCGTTATATCTGGGGCGGAATTGTTGGGGAACGCGGCTTGGTGCTGGGCACTACGCGTGCCATCAATGACGAATACCGTTCCTGGCAAAGCCAAAGGCGCTATGAGTGGTTGCCGGATTTTAGCGTAGGGTTCCTATCGATTCTTCTCGCAGCCGGCTTGCTTCTTCTCTACCGAACTCAGCGTAAGCAGAGCGAGTACCTCTGGATAACGGCCTACTTCGCTTCGATAACCGGTTGGATCTTCGTCAACGATTTTCAGTCGATATCCCCCATCTCGATTCAAGCCATAAAGTATCTCGACGTTGGCTTGATGGCTATTAGTGAAGTATTGCTGCTACAGTTCGTTTTTGCATTTCTGCGTCAGTCTATTCCACTCTGGTTGCGCACATATCAGCTGTCGCTGTTGGGGCTCCCTCTGGCGGTTGCGGCGTATTTCGCCGGTTTAATCAGTCTGAGTGCCTCTGACTTGACTGTGTTGCTCTGGGGGCTACCCTATGCCTTTGTAATTCCTGTTCTCCTGTTTTGGCGGTATATTCGCGGACTTAAAGAAGCCGGATTCCTTGTTATTCCTCTTCTTCTCGTTAATCTGAACGGAATCTTGAATAGTCTGGCGTGGCTGCTTTATGAACTCAGGCTACGGGACACCGACGCGGATTTCGTTCCTACTTTCCAAATAGGCCCAATTCCCATCAATATTGGCCAAATTGATGGACTGCTGTTCGTTCTGAGCATCGCCGCTGTGCTCTTGCATCGCTTCCACAAAACCAGCCGTGAGCAGGAGCGGGCTCAAGCGGAGTTGGAGGCCGCCCGCAACATGCAAGAGGTGATGCTGTCCCAACAAATCGGTTCGACACCTGGCTTCGCAATTGAGGCTTTTTACATACCGGCACAGGAAGTTGGCGGCGATTTCTTCCGGCTGTTCCCGGGCGCGGATCAATCTCTTCTCGTCGTCATCGGTGACGTCAGCGGCAAGGGCGTCAAGGCCGCTATGCTCGTAAGCCTCATCGTCGGGCTGCTGCAGAAGATCGTTGAGATCACGCGCGAGCCCAGCGGCATCCTTAGCGACTTGAACACTTCGCTCTCTGGGCACACTGGTGGCTCGTTTGCGACCTGTTGCTGCGCCTTGATAAGGCCGGACGGTCATTTGCGGATCGCGAATGCGGGCCATCTTTCTCCGTACTGCCATGGACGCGAACTGGAGACCCCGGGTGCATTACCCTTGGGTATAGCTCCCGACACCACCTACGACCAGGTTGACTTTAGTCTCGGGCCCGGTGATCGCGTGATATTCCTCTCCGACGGTGTCGTTGAAGCGCGTAGCAAGTCCGGCGAACTCTATGGTTTCAAGCGCTTTGGCGCCATCAGCATCGAACCTGCCGACCTGATTGCTATGGCGGCGCAACGTTTTGGGCAGGAAGACGACATTACTGTGCTAAGCGTGGAATTACAACCGCTGCCAACTTTGATTTAGAAAGTAAGCATTGGGTGCGGTCTCGCTGGATTGTCCGCTGCCATGCAGCAGCACGGATTTCCTCTATCGATTTGCGGTGAAAGTCATGGATGTTAACGAGACGCTTGATCTTCAACAGAAAGTCGCACGCCTGCAAGCACTGCTCGAAGTGAGCCGGCGCATCCACGCAACCATACAACTCGACGAAGTGTTGCGTGTTGCTCTGGAGATCGTAGTGCTTGAACTGGAGATGGAGGGTGCATATTTCACCTCCTTTCCGTTTTCTGAAGGCCGTATTCCGCCGCACAGTCTCCTGAATCCGAACGGGTCCGAATTGGGCGGTGGAAGTTTTCGTTTTGCACTTCGGGACAAAGCCGGCGAACTATTAACGGAACTCGTCGTAATCCCGCGCGAAGGTATGCCACTGACGCTTGAAGAGTCAGATTTCCTTGAGCAGCTCACTCTGCAAATCGCAATTGCCATTGAGAATGCTCGAAATCACGAGCGGATCATACATTTGCAACGGGTTGAGCAGGACTTGGCTAGTGCAAGAGCCATTCAACGTAGTCTGCTGCCGTCGTCGGTGCATGCAGTAGCCGGCTATAAGACTGCGATCCGTTCGATTTCATCCTACGAGGTCGGTGGAGATTATCTTGATTCGTTGCGGGCTCCGTCAGGTGACCAGATTATGATTGTGGCCGATGTGGCTGGCAAAGGGCTGACGTCCGCGATGATTGCGAGTTCATTCCGGGCGGCCTTTCGCGCAATGATTATGGCAGGTGTACCACTCGTCGAAGTCGCCCAGCAGTTGAACGCGTTGTCTTATGCGGAAGGACCGGAAGCACGGAGCCGGTATGTGACGGCGATACTTTTTCGTCTGGATCCAGAAGCCAACTCACTGGAAGTTGTGAATGCCGGTCACAATCCAGCCTTGCTATGGACTACACCGGCGCACGGTCCGGTATTGCTCGGAGCCAGCGGGACTCCAATCGGTGTGCAGCCTTCGGCTCAGTATGCGAGCGAAAAGTATGAACTAGAAGAGGGAGCCCGGCTGCTTGCCTACACAGACGGGCTGACGGAGGTGTTCAGGGGTGACGAGGAGTTTGGTTTAGACCGCTTGATCGATACATTTCGTACTGGTCCGTTGGATGCAGAAGCCGCACTCGACCACATCTGGACTACACTTGAAGCATTCACGACAGAGCCCGAGCAGAGAGACGATATGACTGCGCTGGTGCTTCTGCGGAATGGATGAGACGAACATATGGACAAGGACGTGCTTGAGGTTTTCGTGTTGAGCCTGCCGTCGAAGCTCGGTCACGAAAAGGTGGCTATGAGCACGGCAGCGAGCGTAGCTAAGCTAATGGGATTCTCTGAGGACCGCATTGAGGATCTGAAGACCGCTGTCGCGGAAGCCTGCATTAACTCGATAGAGCACGGTAACCGGATGGATGAGTCTCTGAAAGTGGGAATAATCCTTTCGATGACTGCGACGACGCTTGAAATCAGGGTCTGCGATCAGGGGAGCGGTCTAGGTGCGAAGACTCCACCCCCGGACATTGATTCAAAGATGGGTGGTGAGGAGAACCCTCGCGGCATGGGAAAGTTTCTGATCCAGGCGTTGATGGATGAAGTGGAGTGGATCAACTCTCAGCCGACTGGCAGTTGCGCGCGCTTGGTGATCCATTTGAAGAAGCCGGACGGGGAGTAAATGCAGAATAGGACAACCAGCGTCAGAGTGAGCGAGATAGCAGGACCTTCCGACAAGCCCATAACAGTTTTGCGCTTCTCAGGAGATATCACCAGCACGTCGAAAGAGACAGTGCTTGGCACCTATCAGGGTCTGCGACCCGAGGTGAAGCGTATCGTGTTAGATCTCTCGAAGGTGGAGTACATTAATTCGAGTGGGATCGCGCTGATCATTCAGGTGCTGATGGAAGCACGCAACACCGGGCAGTCGGTCCAAACTTTCGGTCTATCCGATCATTTTAGGAAGGTTTTTACCATGGTCGGCATGACGAAATATACAGATCTTCACGCTGACGAGTTATCGGCATGCGCTGCATTCACGGAATAGCTTGTGAGGCAAACAGCAACCCCGCCCCGGCATGCGACGGCATGATCGGAGGAGCAAATGACCAAGAAAGGCAAGAGATGTGACACATTGCCAGTCCCGCTTCCGAACACCGCCGAAATCGTCAAAGTCCAAGGCTGGTCAGGAATAGATCGAACTGTCGTTCGAACTGAGTCCGGTCGTAGGACACCAGGGCCATTCGCCACAGGCCCTGCAAGTAGGTGACGATGACGGGCACAACGAGCTGGGGGTCAAACTCCGCCGGCAGGAGCCCCGCTTCCTTGTCCGCGCTCAGGCGTCCGGCCATTCGTTCGGCCAACATTGTCATCTGCTCCTGCACGTACTTGCGCAGAACGGGTTCAGCCAATACCTCGCCATCGACGCTGCCTGCCATCAGGCAAAGTCGCGAGGGGACGTGAGGGTCGTCCAGACAATCGAGTACAGTCTTGAACAGCGCCCGCACCCCCAACGCAGCCGTAGGCGCTGAGAAAAAAGCCTCTCCGCGGTGGCGGTTCACGGTTGCGTTGTAGTGCTTCAAACACTCGAGGTAGGCGTTCTTCTTGCTCTTGAGCGTGTTGTAGAAGGAGCCTTCGCCTATCCGCATCTTCTTGAGCAGGTCGCGCAGGGAGGTGCTGGCGTAGCCGCTCTTCCAGAAGACTCGGGTTCCTCGTTCGAGAGCCGTCGTGTAGTCGAATTCTAAAGTCCGCGCCATGACTGCACAATAACATATGTGTAGCGATCGTTAAAGATTTTCTTGACATAGAGGAAAGGCTGCAATAGATTGTGTAGCGTATGATACAGAATATCGACAGGAGACCCGCATGAACGCTCTGAAGGACAAAATTGCGCTGATTACAGGTGGAACGAGCGGCATTGGAGCCGCCACCGCCAAACGCTTCCATGAAGAGGGAGCGACCGTCATTGTGACAGGCTCAAGCAAAGCCAGCGTTGAAGCTGCGCACAAGGCAATGCCCTACGTCGAGGCCATCGCCTCGGATGCTGGTGACCCCAAGGCCGCCAAAGCACTGGTTGATCACATAAAGGAAAAGTATGGCCGCCTCAACATCCTTTTCGTCAACGCCGGGATCGGCAAAATTGCCCCGCTCTCCGCCGCTGATGAAGCGCACTTCGATGAACTCTTTCGTGTCAATGTTCGCGGCCCCTACTTCCTGCTCAAATATGCAGCGCCGGCAATGACGGATGGCGGGTCAATTATTCTCACTTCTTCCATGGGCGCACTTAAGGGCATGCCGGGACTGAGCGTCTATAGCGCGACTAAGGCGGCGCTGCGCTCGTTTGGACTCAGCTTAGCTGCGGAACTGGCTCCGCGCCGCATCCGCGTCAACACAATCACTCCCGGCCCCATCAACACTCCCATCGCCGGCAAGATGGGCTTAAGTCCGGAACAGATCGCGGGCTTCGGGCAGATGGTGGCCAATGGGCCCCTCGGCCGGCCGGGAGAACCGGAGGAAATCGCGGCGGCCGCCCTGTATTACGCCTCGGACGAGTCGAAATTTACGACCGGAACAGAGCTGCGTGTCGACGGCGGCATCTCGGTAGTGTAGTTTCAACCGTCGCTAGAAGGCACAGGGAGGGGCAATTCGATGACACAGAGCAACACCGACACACTGAGGTCCTTTTTCGGTGAGACGGGAGTGGCGACCCTCCGCCAGATGGAGGCGAATTTGCCTGAACTCGCAAACTCCGGAGGCCGACTTGCCTTTCGTCCGACTTTGTCGCGCTCCTCAATAGCTTTGACCGCATCCGCAATTTCTTGTTTGGCGCGCTCGACGGATTGTTGCAACCTGCCATGGCAATCGACGCAAGCTTTCAGTTGTTCCGCCATCTGAGCATCAATCTCTGCTGGCTCTCCTGTTAATGAGAGGGGCGTGGTTAAGGCGTGAATCGCAGATTCCGGGACTTGGGCGATTTTGTCTTTGTTCGCGTAACCGACCTTGACGTTTACTTTGGTATCTCCCGCCAAGGCCATGGGCACAACATTGACCCGGATACGGCCGTCGCCGAGCGCTGCCACAGTGATGGTAATTGCCCTTTTTTCGATCAGGGGCATGAGTTCGATGGACATAGATTTCCCTTTCCTTACTGCATGAGCCCGGTCAACGATTGAGCGCGGCGAAGCCAGTCGATGGGCGAGAACAACTTGGAGTGTCTCGCAAACACCGGGGTAAACTCCTCTGGACCGACGTCTCCCGATTCTGAAGAGCAACGCAACGAAGAAACCCCACTCCTCGCCAAGGACGCGAGAAATGGGGCTCAGATCAAATGGACCGAAAACCGAAGCAGCGGGAGTGTCACCCTGTACTGTTAGAAAGCTGCCATTCCCTCCAGGCCGGCATCTTCGGAGAGCCCACCTGCACCGCCCAGGCTGGTAAGGGTTCCGTCCTGGTTGATGCCAAAAATGCTGACGGTGCCGGTACCTGAGTCCAGCGTGTAAAGATACTTGCCTCCCGAACTAATGACGATCTCCAGGTTGATGCTTCCGCTTGGGTTCGTCCCCACCAAGGTTCCGGAGACGGGCGTCAACGCCCCGCTTGCGCTAAGAGCGAAACCCGAGATCGTGGAAGATGCGGAATTCGAGGTATATACGAACTGGCCGTTGGGAGTGACCGCCAGCCAGCACGTTGCCGCCCCCAGAGTTGGAGCGCTGGCGCTGATGGGAGTGAGTGTTCCGTTACTGACGACCGTATAGGAAGAGATCGCGGATGCATTCGTTCCGCCGGTTGGTCCGGTCTCGACCACCAGAGCTGTTCCGTTCGGTGCGAATGAGACCGCAAATGCACCTGGACCGGCACTCGGATTCACCACGATTGGACCCAGCGTGCCGTTGCTTTGAATGTGGAAGGCGTCGATGTTGTTGGTTAGCTTTTCCGTGACCAATAGGAACTCTCCGTCTGGACTAAAGGATAACGACCCGGGTCCGGAGGTTCCGGTGCTCAGATAAGTGGTTGATCCCGCGATTTGCTTCAGGTGCCCATCCGGGGTGAGACGGAAACCCACAAGGTCGCTCGCGCCACCGGCATTTACCACGTAGACCAAACTTCCGCGCTGGGCAACCGCCACTGGTTCGCTGCCGCCACAGGGAACAGTCTCCAGCAGACTCAGGCTCGCACCCCTGACTTGAAATACGGAAATATTCCCGCTACCCGCATTCACTGCGAATAGTAGTGTGTGCTTTTCGTTCAGCGTTAAAGCACCTTGCGATCCCAACGGGTCGGTAACTCCACCGCTGCCCCGGCCTCCAGTCGGAAATGTTCGTCCTTCCTCTAGCGAACCATCCGAATTGCGCTTGTAGGCGACGATCTGATTGTTGTTGGCTGCATTGGTCATGACGAATACTGCGCCGCCGACGGCGCTGCTTGTTTGGGCCTTACTGCGGGCTGGCAACACTGCGCTCATTGCCAAAACTGTGGTCAACAGGACATGGGACGTCTTCAACATGGAATGCTCCTTAGAGTTCGACAGATTATGCGGGCCTCGGATTTTGGAACCACACTTCCGCGTATGGCAGTCCCTGGATAACGGGCCGCGTTTTCGTGAGAGTAATGAGAATGACGGAAGTTACAACTTCTCGAGAAATCGTTAATGATGGTCGTGGATTCTTGGAACTGAAATGAAACATGGAGAATGCGAATTTGTTTTCGTCCGATCTCTATGGTTCCTGCCTTCTCAACTCACTGAGAGCCTGAAGAATCGCAATCTAATAAATTATTGGACTAAGACTCCCAGCCTGTAACTTTTCCTCAGAGGCGGCATCAAGGAGGAGAACGAAGGACCATGGTCCAAGGGGAGAGGTCTGTGAATTCGAGCGCCGTCGGCAGCGAGGCCCTGGCAGCAGTCTTGAGGGAACGCTCCAACTCCCTTCCAGTACCTACGAGCGTTCCGAAATCTCGAAATGATACCAGTCTTCGATCAGGAAACGATCTTGCATGCATGTCTTGATCTCACCGAGACAGAGCGTGAGTGTATGACGCTCGACGTCTCTGGACACTACTCGCGACCCGACCTTTTTCGCTTCAGCGTTGCCGAGGAAAGTAGAGAATAGAAGATGTCAGTGCCTTATTTGCGCGAAGCTGTAAAAGACGGCGATTCAGAGAAGCTCATTCGCTTCGTGCGCCTGCACCTTGGCGATGGCAACGAAAATGTTGGCCGGAAAGAGATCGACAAGTCCTGGACCGAAGCCCTGAAGATTCTTCTGCATGATCAGGAGCCAGATCGTGACTTCATTGAGCAAGCCATGCAGAAGGATTCATCCACACTGGCGTTGCTTTACTTTCGTCTGCACTTTTATTTCATTCGCAATTCAGGGGAATGGATTCACGATGGCAGCCGCTAATTTGCACTCCTCGAAGACAACGGAGTCGCCGGTCGACCCCCGGGAGAGCGGAACTCAACTCCGCCCCGGCCTGTGGCAGACCATCAACGAGCGTTACCCCGGCTCGATGATCACCAAGAGCGAGTTTATACCTCTGGCGCGACTCGCCAAGCCGCTGAAGGACAGCACTGTCTGCCTCATCAGTTCTTGCGGTGTACACCTCAAGCGGGACCGTCCGATGGAGGTTGCGCATCCTTTGGGTGACTTCAGCTTCCGTCGCGTGCCCTCCGATGCCCGGCAGCCTGATCTAATCATTCATCAACTCAAATATCCGCATGACGATGCTGACGTGGACATTAACGTCATCTTCCCTATCGAACGAATACAGGATTTAGCGGCTGAAGGAGTCATTGGCGGGCTCACAAGAAATTTCTTCAGCTTTATCGGTTACAACATGGATCCGGAGCGGTTCGAGGCTACGGTAGCCGAGGGCATTGCCCGCGCAGTCGATGAAGAAGAGCGGGCGGACGTTGCGCTGCTCGCTCCGGCATGACCAATTTGTCATCAGTCGGTCGGACTGATTCAGAGAAAGATCGAAGAACGCGGAATTCCGACTGTCTCGATCACGGTGGCCAAAGACGTGACCCGCGCCATCAAAGCTCCGCGGGCGCTTTTCGTTCCCTGGCCAATGGGCCATCACTTTGGTGCGCCTTTCTGTACCCGTGTCCAGCGACAGGTGATTCTCGCTGCCTTCGAAGCTGTTCAGACGATTAAGCAAAGCGGGACGGTCGTCGATCTCCCCATCCCTTGGGCACAAGTGCGGCAGGAATCAAGATCTCTCACCGAGCAAGGGAGAAAATTATAGGCTTTTCATTTCTTCGCGAGTCGAAGGTTTTGGGGCACTCAGGTAGATGTGCTCCCAAAGTCCGCGTCTGTTGCCTCGACTGTATCTTTCGGAAAGATCCGAATCTCCAAGAGAATGAGGTTTTCATGACCGCCGCAACCGTACTTTCACCCGCAAGCTGCGAGGCTCGCAAGAAACCGCTACGCTCTCTTACGCACAGCAGCTCTAGCATTGGGGTAATCATCGGCGCGATTGGTATCACCTCCAGTCCGCTGAGCACTCAGGACGGCGGCACGTCGGACCGATCCCTCAAGGCAGCAACCAACCCAAGCCGTTTACCGCGCGGAGAATAAAACTGATAAAGCGGTGTACTTCAAGCCCTGCTCGCTTTGCCTTACAAATACTTGCTCAAGCACCTCGTGCAGGGACTAAGGCCCTGCGCGAGGGCTACGCTCGCTGTCATGTGCCGAATTGTTTCCCGGTTAATAATGAAAGGACATGCCGCTAGATGAAAAAGCTTCCCTTTCTCTGAGACTACTACCTGCATATCCGGAGGGATTGGTTTTGCCAAATGTTGAGAGAGTTTAGAAATTGAGTCAGGGACTTGGTGCGAAGCGCGGCTTAACTCGATTCCTCCCACTGCGACCACTGATCCCGCCAACGCGACCGCCCAGCCGAAGAAATTGCGCCGCGTGGTGGGCATGTTTGCCTCGATACGGCGATGCAATCGTTGGGAAAATCCAGATGGGAGTTCGGCCATGCGTTCGTCGCCGTACAGCGTGACGATGTTTTGCAAACCGGCAAGCACCGACGCACAAGCCTGGCAGGTCTTGATGTGCTCATCGATCGACTGCTGCAAATCGGGGCTTAGAGTCCCGTCTATGTAATTGGAACTCTCGCGCCATATTGCTTCGCAGGTTATTCCCATGGCTTGTTCCCTTTCGCAAACGCCGGTGTCGCACTCCATTGTCCGTTTAAGCCTGGACTCAGGAAATCGCGCAACATCAGTCGCGCTCTCAGCAGCCGCGTTTTCACCGAGCCGGGGGAAATTTCGAGGACTCGGGCTGTTTCCTCAATGCTCAAATGTTGAATGTCGCGCAGCACAAATACTGAACGATACTTTTCACCGAGCGACGACAACGCTTCGACTAATGCGGTTCGGATTTCCCTTCGCTCAAGGCTCTCCGATGGAATTTCGCGCCAGTCGGCGAATTCGCGGGGCATGTAGTCTCCCTCGTCGTTTTGCTGATCGCTGATGGATTCCATGGCACGGAGCGTCATGCGGCGCTTTCTCATACGCGCCTCATTGATGGTGATCTGAAGAAGCCAGGTGCTGAACCTGGCCTCGCCGCGAAACTGCGAAAGGTGGCGGAAGGCCTTGAGGATCGAGTCCTGTGCGATATCTTCGGCATCGGCTTCATTTCTTACAATCGAAAGCGCGGTCGCATACACGCGTCTCTCGTACGGTTGAATCAGGCGATAGAACAAATCATGTTCGCCGCTCTTGATGCGCTGTATCAGCTCCGCTTCGTAGGCGGCTTCGGCTGGATTTTCCGGCAAGAGCGTCATCCCCTCACAAGGTTGCTGCGGCAAGTGCTTTTACTCGGAAAGATATTCCGGATCTTTCTTCCACCCGGTCAGCATGGAAACGAAGTTCTGCCAGCCATGTAGCGCGACCATCACCAGGTGGCCGAGGATGAACAGGGCTATTCCAATCATGATTAAGAAGTGCCACAGCCTCGCCCAATGGAAACCGCCCATCAGCCATGCCAGTCCGGAGAATTGCACCGGTTTCCAGATGGCAAAACCGGTGACCACGGAAAGCACTCCTAAAATCATGACTGTGGTGTATGCCTGTTTCTGTAAGGCGTTATAGGCCTCGCGCTGCTGCGGCTTCGGGCCGAATAAAAAATACCGGCGCACCATCGGCCACACGCCCGCGAAGTCGCGATGAGTGAACAGTACCTGGCGGTAGTGGCCGGAGAACAACTGGTATCCGAGATAAATAACGCCGGTGGCAAGATAGATCCACATAAAGGTCAGGTGCCATTGCAGAGCACCGCCGAGCCAGCCGCCTATGGCGAGTGACCTGGGCCAGTCGATCAGATTCGTCTGCGGCACCTTGCTGCCAAAGCTGGGGAAGGCACGGAAGATCTGCAAACCACTGCCGATTAATACAAAGAGCGAGATCGTGTTGGCCCAATGACAGAGACGCACGATGTATGGGTGTTCATAAACAGCAATCGTCGTGCCACTTTTTTCGTTTTCGATTCGAATGGTCTTGGTTTTCAAAGCGGCCTCATCTTCAAATCGAATAGAACTCGGAGTATCCCTGATCTTCCCAGTAGCCCACTTTCGACAAAACATTGGTGACTGTGAGCGTCGTAAGATATTTCGCTTGCTTGTAGCCAATTTTGGTCGGCATGCGCAGCCGTAAGGGTGCACCATGCTCCCGCGTTAACGGCTGGTCATACATCTCGAAGCACATGAGCGACTGCGGATGCAGCGCGGTGGCCATGTCCACCGATTCGTAGTAGGTGTCGGCACACTCAACCGTGATGAAGCGGGCGTGCGGATCAGCGCCCACCATGGCCAGAAAATCTGCGAGCCTGGCGCCGCCGAAACGGCCGATGACATCCCAACCTTCCACGCAGATGTGCCGCGTATTCTGAGCAAATCTCGGCAGGGCCTTTATGGCTGCCAGGTTGTACGTACCTGGCTTCTGGACTTCTCCGCTGACCGCAAGGGACCAGCGGTCGAGGTCCACTTCGGGGTCGTCCACGTCAAATGTGTTGACGTAAAACTTGTCCAGGGGTGTGAGGTCACTCGCCTTAAATGTGGGCGCAACGTGATGCGAACGGAAACACTTGTCCGACATCCAGTCGCTAAACGCCAGTCCTTTTTTCAGCAGCGGCTCTTGAAACCTAGGCACGGCAAAAGCGCCGAGGGCAGCCAACGGCAGCAGCTTGAGCAATTCACGGCGGCTGGCGGCTTTAAACTCTCCCTTGTCAGTAGGCAGTGCCATTCGATTTATCGAAGTGTTTGGTGAATTTTAATAGCGGATCACTCGCAGCTGACCTAGTGTCCGACATGCGGTTTGAGGTCATCGGAACTCATAAGCTCGACGCCATCTGGGTGTTTCTCGTTCTTGAACATCTACTTGCCATCTTTTTCGGCGATGCAGCCGGTAATCGTCATCTGTTTGCCCATGGCATCTGACTTTTTCATGAAGGAATCGCCGGTCATGGCGGTCTGTCCGAACAATGAGGCCGAACACGCCAGCATAAGCACGGTCATACAATACATGCCAATTTTCATATTGTTCCTCTTGAATTAATAAGCTGATCGAATATCGATGCCGACGTTTTTTGATACGAATGGCCTGATGCTGCCAAACCATAGTAGAGTTGACTATCGAGGTGGCAAGAAGTTTCAACAAAGGACTAGAGGCTACTTTGCACTGGAGAGATCATCCACAGAGCGGTCTGAGGAGTTCGCTTAGGCTGTCATCGAACGATCGAACAACTGATTCTGAAATCAGTCGTTCTGGCGGAAAGAGTCCGCGATGTCTCCCAGTTTGAGTGAAGCTTGTGTGGATGAATGGAGGAAAGCCGGGGGGAAAGCTATCCTACGCACGGAAAAAGCGAATGCGTGGTTGCTTCTGTGCTGGGGAGTCGGTGACAGGGCAGCGTTCTAACCGGACGGAGGGGCGGCAGGCTATTAGCGTTATTGAAGGCCTTTCACGCGATCCCGAGAAGATACATCACAACCCCGTTGCGATAAGCTCAACAGATAAATTCCGGTGTTGCCGAGCGGCCAAAACCCGAGCCGTGACCAGTACGATCTCAGCTTCCGAATGGCCTCGGCTTTGCCAACGTTAGGCGGCGCAAGTTTCTTCAACGCTTCTGGATTGTCCGCAACGGACGGAGTGAACTGTAGCGGCCAAGGCTTGCACCCTACCAACCCGCAGCCTGTTCCAAAAATGTCGATAGTACGGTGAATAGCGGACTCGGCGATCCTGAGTCCCCGAAATTTCGGACAGATCGCTACGTAGTCGATGATCAGTAGATTTAGGTCGACCACTTCGAACTCATTTTGTATTTCTTCTTTCGGATAGCCTGTCTCTGCGTCGAAAAGATGTTCCCAGTATTCTGAGATGTCACCACAGATGCCATCTCCAAGCCTTTCCGCAGTGATGCCGTGGTCCAGTGCCTCGCCGAATTGCACGAGCGAAGCGCCAATTTGCCCGGCGTCCTGTTTTCCGCCGCCTTCGGGTTCGGCAATAATCCTTCCAACAATGGAATGGGCAAAATCCGTCTCAGCGGATTCGTGCAGCTCAGCACGGAGGACAAACTCAACACTCGCAACGACATTCTCATTGGAACCACTCTCTTCACGCCTATCGGTCAACGTTTTAGTCGATTTCATTTCCCGTTACCCCGCTTTCCTGAGCTTCCTGTGCACCCGTTGAACAACACTTTCCGGGATTCGCAGTGTGGTATAGCCTCGCTTAAACCGTGTTTCAGCGTTCTCCCACTTGATCACTCCAGGTTCGTCGGTGAAAATGCGCCGGATTGTTCGTTCGCTTAAGCCCCACAATTCGGCGACTTCACTCACGCAATAGTGTTTTTCAAATGCCACACTGGCCGGCATGGCTGGTTTGCTGGGGGGAGCGTAGCTGGGCTGGGGAGAAGGTTCTGTTGCCATAGCACACCGTGTTCGATCTATGTAGTACGAGATTGAAATCTCGTCAAACGGAGGATTTCCGAGACGCCAGAGACTTACGCGCCGGACATGAGAAGGGGATTGGGCTATTTCCGGCAATTTTCGGCAATTAGCGTGTGGCTGGTGCCGGTAGGTGCGATTCGGCTGTGACCACGAAATGGGTGGTGACAGGTACGCCGCACATGAATAGCGAAACTGGTACCCAGGAGAGGGGCTTTGCACTAAGAACGGGCGGCGTGCTTCACGATTTTGCGGGAGCGCCCGTCCGCTATATTGATTACCGGGGCAGCGGTGTTTAGACCCATCGTGGACCATGCCGTCCGCACACTCGTTGCAAGTCTCTGCTGGCGCTCAAGAACCCAAGGAGCGTAGTGCTTCTGTGTGATCAGCACACTGGAGTGACCAAGCAAACGCGAGACCTCTTCCAGCGGCATGCCGGCAAGAAGGTACTCGACCGCAAACGTGTCTCGCAGCATGTGGAGGTGGGCTGGCCTAGGGCTTCCGTCAGCCTCCGAGAAGAGTTTGGGATGTGTTTCGGTAGCCTTGGCCAGAATCTTCCCAAAGATTTTGATCCAATTCGAAACTTCGCTCTTACGCTTACTGCGACCAGTCCAAAAGAAATAGCTCGGATGTGTGTAGGCATTGCGCGGCACGTTGCGCAGTTCCTCGGCCACGTCGTGCGGTAGCAAACCATAGACGGCGGAACTTGCTTTGCCCTTGACCTTTTTCTGATACAGGAAAAGGGAATCATCGTTCCGTAGCTTGTCTCTGGACAGACACGCAGCGTCGCCGGCCCGCAAGCCGCTCCAACGCAGAAGCTTCAAATACATGCGTGCGCGGCGAGCGTTCACGGTATCGCCATTCTTCTTGCCGTCGCGACTGTCATAGAGCCACGTTCCTTGAATCAACGCGTCATATTGTTCGCGGGTGAAAGGCTGCGTCTCATCCTGCTCCGGAGCGACTTTCTTGATTCTCCTGGCTGGATTCTCTTTCATCCATCCTTGTTCGACACAAAAGAAAAAGAACGTGATAACCCGCTG
>Ga0208190_1000365_pt1 | contig 18901 bp, 14 predicted proteins | sample June2015DPH_13_1_FD_184708 | JGI IMG/M metagenome (GOLD analysis project Ga0208190, IMG submission 184708) | Peatland microbial communities from SPRUCE experiment site at the Marcell Experimental Forest, Minnesota, USA - June2015DPH_13_10... | ecosystem: Environmental > Terrestrial > Soil >... | reverse complement strand
GATGAGAACCACTCGCGGATGACGATAGGTTCCGAGCAGGTTTTTTCCCGCGCCGAGGTTCACGCCGGTCTTGCCGCCGACGGAGGCGTCCACCTGGGCGAGGACCGTGGTGGGTATCTGCACCAATTCCACACCGCGCATGTAGAGGGAGGCCAATAGTCCGGTAACATCGCCGACTACGCCACCCCCGAGCGCGATTAGAACAGTCTTGCGATCTGCGCCCAGGCGCACCAATCTTTCGGCCAATGTTTCGATCGTGGATAACTTCTTCGCGGGCTCCCCGTCAGGCATCTGCACAAACTGAGGTTTGAAACCGGCCGAAACCAGGGAGCGACCCAGTTTGGCGCCCCAGCGGCGGCGTACAGGAGGAACGGTAACCACGAACACGCTGCTCGCCTGCGGCAACAACTCTGCCAGCAAAGCTCCGGACCGCGCCAGCAAGCCGTTCTCGATCCGAGCCTGATAGGGACGAGGGGGGACGTGGATGGTGACTTGCGCCATGGCATTTAATAATAGCTTATGGACAACCCAGCATTGAATCCGCCTTGATTTGAATCGTCCTTATGCCTCTCATCCATCCCGCCCCGGAAGTGATACCATCTTCCCTCTATGAAGGGTCTTCCAGCCGAGACCGACTTCGTGGTGATTGGGGCCGGCGTTGCGGGCATGCGGGCCGCCATCGAACTGGCGAGCGCGGGACGCGTCCTGGTGTTGGAGAAAAAAGAAGTCGAGGATTCCAATAGGCAGCTTAAGCGCGATGGCGAGGTGCCCGCGCTTAGTGATGAAGACGAACTCAGCCTGCACCTGCAGGATACGTTGACTGCCGGGGATGGCCTGTGTCTTCCGGAAGCTGTGAAAACGTTGATGCGGGAAGGACCGGAGCGGATTGAGGAACTGATCGCCTGGGGAACAAAGTTCGACCGGGATGGCAGCAAGCTGGTGTTTGCTCGCGAGGACGCACGCACCCACGACCGGGTTTTGCACGCGCGAGGTGATTCGACGGGACGCGAAATCCTGCGTGTCCTCTATGCCAAGGCGTATACGCTCAAGAATATTTCCGTGCGGGAGTTCGAGTTTTCAACCGGACTTCAATCCGACAACGGGGGGATCACTGGCGTTTCGCTCATCAACGAGAAAGGGTTGCCGGAAGAAGTGGCGTCCTCGGCGGTTTTACTCGCCACAGGAGGCATGGGGCAGCTCTATCGCAACACGACGAATCCCGAAGTCGCCACGGGAGACGGCGTGGCGATGGCTTTTCGCGCGGGCGCGGAGGTCAGCGATCTGGAGTTCATTCAGTTTCATCCCACGGCACTGTACCTGAAGAAAGCGCCACGCTTATTGCTCCCAGAGGTATTGCGGCGCGAGGGCGCATGCCTGCGGAACATCGAGATGGATCGCTTCATGGGGAAGTATCATCCTCTGGGCGAACTAGCCCCAGCTGACGTGGTGGCGCGGGCCATCATGCATGAGATGGAAGTCAGCCGCGCCAAAGATCCGTTCGTGTATCTGGACCTCACGCGCCTCAGCGCCATCCAGGTGCAGAAACGCTTTCCGCGAATTTACTCGACTTGCCTGCAATACAACATCGATATCACCGAGGACCTGATTCCGGTGCGGCCCACGGCGCATTATTCGATGGGCGGGGTGCGAACCGATCTGAATGGCAAGACCAGCGTCGCCGCACTGTATGCTGCCGGCGAGGCGGCCGCAACCGGTGTGCACGGCGCAAACCGCCTGGCCAGCAATTCGCTGCTCGAAGGCCTGGTGTATGGAGCGCGTGCCGGAAGGGCCATGCGCGAGGAACTCAAACCGGGGCGGAAGCCAGCCAGCGAGCAGAAGAAAGCTGTGTCGCAGAACGGCCCGGTGGATGCGGGTATCGAGGAATTGATCGGCCAGATACAGGACACCTTGTGGAAAGACGCCGGGATTGTGCGCACGCGAATTGGAATGCAGGAAGCGATCAGGGTGCTGGAGGGACTGGCACCGAGAGTGGCGCATCCGAGAACGCGAAGAGCGCACGAGGCGGCAAACTTGCACCTTGCGGGGCTGCTGGTCGCACGCTCGGCCTTGGCGCGCGAGGAAAGCCGCGGCGCGCATTATCGTACCGATTATCCTGCCCACGATGACAAGAAGTTTTTGAAGCATTCGGTAGTCAAGGGCGAGAGCGTGCGATTCTTGTGAGCGAGAACCTGGTTTCGCCACCTGAAAAGTGGGACGGCCCGCGAGACTTCCCTGCTACTCTTTCTTCTCTTCGAGTTTTCTTCCGGGATACCTCAGCGATGCGGCCACTGAGAGCGCGAGCACTCCCGCCACTACACCCAGCATCACCAGCGTTGGGACTGGGACGTAATCCGCAGTAATCATCTTCAGTCCTACGAGGATGAGAATCAGCGCCAGCCCGGTGTGCAGAAAGCGAAAGACCTTCATCAGTCCGGAGACGGCGAAGAACATTGAGCGCAAGCCGAGTATAGCGAAAACATTCGAGGTGTATACGATGAAGGCGTTGAGCGTGATGGCCAGGACCGCTGGGATGGAGTCGACAGCAAAAAGCATATCCGTGGTTTCGATTACGGCCAGAACGACCAACAATGGCGTAGCGTAAAGACCCGGATTCCCTTGCCAGCCGCGCACGAAAAAACGGCCTCCCTGGTAGCTGTCCGTCACGGGGAGCAAGCGGCGTAACGCCCTTACCGCGGGGTTCTTCGAGGGATCGATCTGATGTTCGCCGACAAACCCCAGTCTGATGCCGCTATAGACGAGAAGCGCTCCCAGGGCGTAAAGAATCCAGTGGAACCGCCGGATGAGGCCCACGCCCGCAAGAATGAAGCAGCCCCGCATCAGGAGCGCCCCCAGGATGCCCCAAAACAACACGCGGTGCTGTTGCTCCTCGGGTACGGCGAAATAGCGGAAAATCACTAGAAAGAGGAAAAGGTTGTCGACGCTGAGCGAGAGCTCGAGCACATAGCCGGTGACAAACTCGATGGCAATCTGACGCCCTTGCCAGAAGAAAACCAGCCCGGCAAAGACTGCCGCAAGGGCAACCCACATGGCGCTGCGGCCGAGGGCCTCGCGAGAGCGCACAATACGGCCGGGGCGGCGGAAGACACGGAGCTCCAACACCAGCATACCGAGCGCGAAGAGGTTGAAGAGAATCCAGAAGTAAAGCAAGTTAGATTTCCGATTGTCGATTGTCGATTGCCGATTTTCAATTGGACTGCACCTCGGCTCAATTGGCGATGGGCAATCGGAAATTGAAAGTCCAAACTACTTCTGCCGACCCAGGTGCCCACTTTCCCAATCGTCCCACATACCCGCTGCCTTGAACATCTGGTCGGCTCCAGTCTCACGCATGGACTGTTCAATCTGCGAACGAGTGAAGCGCGGGCCAATCCTTTCGGGAAGATTGGCGAGAGCAAAGCCGAACTCGGCGGCCTCCGCTACATCTTTCTTGAGCTGAACGAAATCCACTTTGTCGTACGTGTCGGAGACGGCGTGATAATTTTCGAGATAGTTTGCCTCCTCCTGATCGGCGACGAACGTGGGGACGCCTTCGAGCATGAAATCAAAATGATCGGTGCCCCATTCCATATCCGTCTTCAATTCTGTTACTCCAAACTGCCGCAGCGGCGCCATGAGGCGTTTGGCAGTGTCGAGCACGTCCTTGCGGCCGCCGTCGGAGAAGCCGGTCGTCTTCCCCGTGCCGGAATCGTAGATGATGACTCCGGCAGCCTTGTCGAGTTCGAAACGGTGCGCCGTGGCGTAGGCGCGCGAGCCGAGTAGACCTTCCTCTTCGCCGGAGAAAAGAATGAAGCGAATCGAACGGCGCGGCTTTAGCCCAGAGGCTTTGATCGCACGCAGCGCATCCACCACCAGCGCCGCGTTGCAGCCGTTGTCGAGCGCGCCGGTGCCGAGTTCCCAGGAATCCAGATGCGCACCCAGAATGACGAATTCATCCGGCTTTTCGCTGCCCTTGATTTCCGCCACCACGTTTGCCGCTTTGATCGGGCCGCCGAGTTGGCTGGGGATGCTGAGATCGGCCCACACCGGATGTCCAGAGGCGAGCAGTCGTCCAATGCGCTCACCATCTTCGCGCGCCACCAGCACCTGGGGAATGCGGTCAATTTCTCCGGCGAAGGAATTCGTGTGCCGGTAGAGAATGTCATGCTCGCGCGTGGCAATAAAAGCGACAGCTCTCGCTTTTCCATTTACGGCCGCGGTGATCACGGGTGGGGCATTCGTATACTCTGCGAAAAGATCGTCCCAGGTCTTGAGCACAACCGAATGGACGAGTACGATCTTGCCGGAAATGTCACCCGCTTTCTTGAAATCTGCGGGACTGCCACCGCCCACGTCGACCACCGGCACGTGCTTTACCGGAGCGAGAGCGGGCGCCCACGCGATGGAAACGCAACGGACGCGGAACTCCACTTTCGGAATCTGTGTGAGCTTCGGATCGAGCGCAGTTCCGGTAGCGCTGGCCGTCATCTCGGTCGCGCCCTCCGCCCAGGAGTGCGGGATGGTGAATTCTTCGGTGTGAACGCTGTCAGCCCCGGCGGCCTTGAACTTCTGCACACCCCAGTCGACCGCGCGCTGCATGGCAGGCGTGCCCGGCACGCGGCCTCCGATCTCGTCTGTCAGTTGGCGCAAGTTGCTCTCCAGCGGAGACGGTTCGAGCGCGGCCTGAATGATGCGCGTCGCGTTGTCGCTCTCAGTGGGAGGAGTTGCGCCGAGGCAAATGGCGCTCAGGACGAAGCACACCCACAAGGCCTTCAGGTTTCGCATATCGGGTGCATTAGAAATGAAATTCCGCAAAAGAGCAAAGAGCTCGCCCAGTGTGCTGAGAATCACCGCGCGGAAATCGCGGAGAATCCCGGCCGCACTGCTCGTACGCTCACTTTGGCGGCAGTGGATCCATCTTGTCTAGAATGCCGACCGTCTCCAGGATGGTGCTGCCCACAATTTCGAGGCTCTTGGGGCTGAGCTTGTCGACTGTATCTTGCGGCGTGTGCCAGAAGACATTGTTGTAACCGTAGTCGAAGTCGATCAGGTCGGCGCAGGGCACGCCTTTCTGCATGAAGGGAATGTGATCGTCGGTAACCTGATTTTGCCGGTCAAAGAAATGAGACTGATATCCCAGCCGGGTCGCTGCCTCGTATACGACCTCTTCCAACCAAGGAGTTGAATTCAGGTCGCGGTCAATGTTGAGATCGGCGTCTCCAATCATGTCCGCCAATAAGAAGGCCTTGATGTTTTTCAGAGTCCCGTCCGCCTGCCACTTCTCCACCAGGTGCCGAATGCCGTACAAACTATCGTCGATGAAAGCGACCTCGCTTTCCGGCTTCATCCCCTCTTCGGCGTCGTCCCATACCAGCCAGATACTGTAACCGTCGCGCTTTTTGCCGCGAAGCTGATTGGCAAGTTCAAGAAGCAGTCCACTGGATGAGCCACCGTCGTTGGCTCCCACATAGGCCGTGCCGCGGAGCGGATAGTTCGTATCGTAATGGCTGGCAATCACGATGATGCCGTCCTTCGTCCCAGGAAATTTCGCGATGATATTGTGTACGGGAAATTTGCCTTCCGGCGTATCCGCCGTGAAAACGTCGTCCTCGACCTCACCACCTTTCAGATGCGCTGAGATATAGCCCTCGACCTTCTTGTGACTGGCGCTGCCGAGGGGCCGCGGCCCGTAGGCAACGATTTCCTTCACATACTGCATGGCGCGGGCGGAATCGATGGTCGGAGGCGGACCGCTGTCCGCAGGAAGTGAAAGCTTGGGTAGAGTTGTGTCGGCGGCAGCGGTTGGCGCCGGTTTCTGGGACGCCGTTGCAGTGGAGGGTTTGTCATGGTCGCAGGCTCCGAAGCTGACCGCGATCGAGAGTAACAAAGTAGGAAGAATAGAAATCTTGCTTATCACTGAACGAACCTCAAGATATCAATCTTAGAACCGAACTCCGAACCAAGCCGGAATCCTACGTTGCCTTTTTTTCTTTCCGTGCACGGCGCTGCTTGGGATGGACGAGCCACGCGATCCCAATGCTAAATCCATACAGCGCAACCATGGGCGCGGCAAAAATGCACATATTCAAAACGTCCGGGGTCGGCGTGACAATAGCCGCAATGATGAAAATCAGCAGAATGGCATAGCGGAAGTTCTTCCACATGAAGCCCGCGCTGACAATGCCCATCAGGGACAGAAAGAAAATGAGGATCGGCATCTCGAAGATCAAACCCATGCCGAGGATGATGCTGAGAAACAGCGAAGTATATTCACCGATGGTGATCATCGGCTGAAACTGCCTGCCGAAATGAATGAGGAATCCGAGCGCCTGAGGATAGACGACCCGATAACCGAAATATCCTCCCGCCGAGAACAGCGCGATGGTCGAAACCATGAACGGAACCACATAGCGCTTCTCGTTGCGATACAGCCCCGGCGAGATGAACATCCAAACCTGGTACAGCACAAACGGCGAGGTGAGGAAGAGCCCGGCCAGTGCGGAGATCTTCAGGTAAAGATTGAAAGGCTCGGTGGGATTCAAGTAGACAAGCTTCTCCGACATGCCGTTAGCCCGGAGAGCGTCCATGATGGGGCGCTGCATGATGTCGTAGATCTTCTCCACCTTCCACCAGCAGGCGAAAAATCCCACAGCCACGGCTGCAATGGAGTAAACCAGCCGGCGGCGCAGTTCTTCGAGGTGATCGAGAAAGCCCATGGTGGGCATAGCGTCGCGCTTAGGCTCGCCGCCAGAAGCCTCGGCCGCAGTTTCAAACATGCGAGTCCTGCGGTGCCGTAACGTTCGCGGATTCAGCGACGGGCTCCGCGGCCGCAGGCTCTGCGCTCGACGACGTCGGTGAATTCATCGAGGCTGAATCTGCAGGAACTGGTTCCGCGATGATCGGCGTCGTTTCTGTGGGAGCCAGTAGAGTGGCGGGCGTTTCATGCGGGACCGGTTCGCCTGCCGGGTTGAGGCTCAAATTGGCCACGACGCCCTGGGGTGGCCGGGTGGGCGGAAGGATGGTCTGCGACTTCTCGACCTCCAAGTGGGCAATCTCGGTTTCGATCTGCGACTTAAACTCGTTTGAGGCGCGCCGGAGTTCGGCGAGAAGACGTCCAGCTTGACGGGCGATCTCCGGCAGCTTCTTGGGCCCAAACACGATGAGGGCCAGCAGGAACAGGAAGATCGTCTCGGAAAAACTCATGGACTCATCATAACTGCGGGAGTGGAAAGGCGGCAATGCGCCGCCACGAGACCGCCCAGATTCAAAGTTCAATCCGCCGCAGACCGCCGGGGTCTGAAACGGCTACGGTGAAGGTTTGAGAACCACCGTGTTGCGTTCGTCGCTCGCGATAATACGATAGAACTTTCTGAGGTCTTCAGCCTTGTTCACGGGTACGCTCAGTTCCTTTACCTCAAATGTGCGCGTGTAGCCGACGACATTTCCATTCACGACGGTTTTCGAGTGATAACTGGCGAAGCCGTAGTCGGCATCGACCGCTGGAGGTAAGTCGTCCACTACGTAGCCGGGCGGTATGGTGATCTCGAACGTATCCGTGTCGCGCGTCGGTTCTTCGAATTCAATGGGAAACTTCCGCGGCTCTTTCGTTTCAAGAAATCCCAGACCTTTGCTCCCAATTACACGGGGCCGCACCAGGATCAGGTTGCCGGCAGTCTTCGCATAGTTGGGTGACTCGAACGAATAGTTGAAACCAAAGGGCAGGTCGGTTTGTTGGAAGTTGACGAGGCTGGCTCGGGTAAGGTGAAAACTGGAAAGCGAATTGGCCAGCAGTTCTTCGATCGGCTTGATGCGGTCGGTGTCCTTCGTAACGGCACGGAGTCGCCCCCGCTCTGAGGATGCGCGTTCCCCGAGGCGCAGCTCCTTCACGTCGCCTTTCAACATACCGGTCGGATCGAGAGTCAACTGCGCGGTGCGTTGGATGCTGTTCATCGACGTGGGTTGCTGAGGCAATTGAATCAGCTCGCCTCCATCCGGCGTGACCAGTAACCCGTAGTTCGCCTGCAGGTAGCCGGGGAGCTGGCCAAACGGGATCAGTTCGTTAGTCGGATCGAAGAAAAGAAGTCTTCCCAGCTTAGGATGCTGCATGGTGGCGATGAGTGAAGGATCGGTGAGTCCCTCGGGCAGCTTGATGGCGGTAATCGCGTGGTTAAACCCATTGTGCGCCGGCATGTCATGGGTCACCGAACCACGTTCGTCGTTAATGAGCACGTGGTAAGAGTCCACGCCGATTTCATGCAGCATGGAGCGCACCAACGTTGCCTTATCCTTACAGTCTCCATAGCGGTGCGAGAACACCTCGGGCGCGGAATGCGGCTGAAAGCCCCCAATTCCCAGCGAGATCGCGACATAGCGTATGTCATGCTGCGCAAACAGGGCAATCGCCTGCATCTCTTGGAGTAAGTTGCCTTTCGAAGCTGACCACTTGGCTACTTGCTGCTTGATCTCCGGAGAGGCGTCGACTCGTTCGCCGACGAGATTGAAGTACCATTTCCCCATCGCATTCCAGTCGACGTTCGCTTTCAAGGTAGAACCGCCGGACGCAAAGAACGACAGGATCATTTGGCCGGCGACTCCCTCAAACGGAGGCATGAAAGGCTCCTGTCTGATCCCGCCTATGCCGCTGACCGACCATTGCCACGAATTGTTGCCAGACTGGGTAGGCGTCACCTCCGGATGGTTCAACCACGAGGCTTTGTACTCCCAGCCAGGAGGCAGTTCGAGCGAAAAATGGCTTTCCCGAACCGGATACGTCTCCTGGAATCTCCAATTGTGTTGCAAAAAAAGAGGCTGCTCCTCCACTTCGTACTCGTAGCCGATGATGTTCCCCGGATCTGGCGCCGGAATGCGCACTACCTTGAATTTTGTGTCCGAGATCAGCTCACCGCCTGCGGTATCGGGGGCCACCTCAATTGCATCTTTATCCTTGACCTCGTAGTCCTTACCTTGCGCTGGAATGCACCATCCGTGCAGACTCTTGATCTTTCTCTGCGGATTGAAATAAACGGCAACGTAGCCTCGCTCACGGCCGTTGGGCCGTAGAATCTTATAGACCTCGCGCACCTGCGTCCTGATTTTGTCCGTAGAAATTACCGTGACGTTGGTCTCGGAATACAGCAGCACCGCCTCCGTCTTCTCATCGTAGGCGGGCAGTGGAACGTTGGTCAGGGCATGCATCCACGGCGGCGCGTCTCCGCCCGCAAAGGCTTGGGGCACACAGAACAGAACACAACCAGCAATGCAAAGCAAAAACCGCCTCGCTGGCAGGCTAGTTACTCGCGCTGGCGGTTCCGGGTTGCAACACAATCTGCTCTTCATCGCCCGTCCTCACTACCTGAAAAAAATTCCGCAATGCTGGATAATACTTCGGCTCTATCAGCAGAAAGTCGACCGTAACCTTTCGCATCAGGTGCAGAGAGCTCGCGTCCTTCTCCGCCTTCAAGTCATAGGTAACGATGTGCCCGTCCTGATTCTGGGGTTGTGGCAAGCTCTGTACCTGCCATCCAAGGGGTAGATCGATGGTTACGTTATCCAGCTTTTCAAACGGAAACTCGAAATAAATGGGATGTACACGGTTGGCATGTTCAAAAATGTGCTTTTCCGTGGCGCTGAAGATGCCTACCGGCAGCAATGCCCGGCGTCCTGCGCTGGATACCCAGCCCGGTATTTTCACATTAAACTCTGCCACCAAAGGCTGCGAAGAGCTCTTCCAATCCGGCTGGTTGGTAAGTTCCAACTCTGATCCCACGGGAATATATTCCCTCACCTGATCCTCGAGATACTTCTTCCGCTCCGTATCATCGTTGTGGCGTTCGTCAACCCGACGGTACATTCCTTCCAAACCGGTGAAGGTAACGGTCACCTTTCCCTGGAGATCGCCGGTGTCGGAGAGGCTCAACTTCGCATCGCGCTCAATTCGCGACTCGGAGCTTTTGGGAAGCGTGCTTGTGATCCAGGTGCCGCCATCTTTATCGAGTCGCAACCCGGTTACGCCCGTTTCCGACCACTCCAAAAGTCCGAATGGCGTAAAGGCAGCTCCGGGATCGAAGTATGCGTCCTTCCCGTTGACCTTAACCAGAACCACGTTCGCATCCAATTTGTTTCGATCCATCGTCTGGCGCGAAAAGAAGTAATTGCTGCGATCCGACACGAAGACTCCGTAAGCTTCGAACCCGGCCGCCCGTACCAGCCCTAGATAGAGCCAGGTAAGTTCGTTGCCGCTCGCGTAGCCGCGCTTCCACACCTCCTCAACGTTGCTCGGCGGCTTTTCCTTCGCGCGCTTTTCTTCCTGTTCGGTCTTCTCCACTTCGTAGGATGTGTTCCGGAGTTGCTGCACCCGGTCGTAGATCTTACGCAGCTTCACCTCCGGCGGGTCACTTGGCGAAACGATCTGCGCCACCGCCTCTTCCATAGCCTTTTTCTTGCCCACGAAGCTTTCCACCTGGCCGTTCAGCTTTTTCCCGACCTGCTTCCAGAATTTATCCACGTCCGGGTTGTAAGGCTCGTCGCTATAAGTGAAATCCACGCGCGCCTTCAGTTCATTCTCCGGCGGCATGAAGTCTTCGGTTTGAAAAGCGGGAATATTGTGCGCTTCAAGCCGGACGATACGGTCGGCGGCGCTTTGTTGCGGCTGGCCGGTGCCCGCCGGCAAACTCTGCCACGACCAGCGAACAAGGAAAGGATTTTCAAGGCTCCCACTGTAAGGCTTCAGAGAAAACTTCGCTGCCTTGGTGAAAAGCTCCTGACTTAGAATCCAGTGCGAATCATAAAGGGCGAACTCCTTGAAGTCGTAGGTGTAGGAGCACTCGATGATGCCGCCAACCTGAACATCGGGAAGAGTGAAGGTCTTCGCCAGGTACTTCAGTCCGCGGGCCTTCACAATCGTCTTTTCGAAGACTTTTCCATCGAAATCGGCAACCGAGCCGTCGGGCCGAATGGTGCGAGCCCGCACATGCACGACGTCGTTGCTACCCCTGGTGAAAGGAATCTCGACGTCAGCGTACTTCCGTCCCTCTTCGGTCAGGATTTTGATCCGGACATAGTTGTCCTCGTGAGAAGTACGGCCGTTGTCATCGCGGTCAACCTGGCGGTAAAGGATGATGGCCGGTGCGCCCGGAGCGAGGGGCTCAGTCGTCATCTTCAGCTCTTCCGGAGAAACCGGTTGAAATCCCTCGCCGGCACGAACGGTGACGGGAGAATACTCGGCAGCGGCCAGAACCAGGAACACGATGCAGCAGGCGATAAGGACTACTCGACGAAATGGCACGTTCCAACTCCCCGAGCGGTTGCGTTTACCAAGAACGGGCCCCCAAACACGTCTGGTGCGCCCACAATATAGCGGTCCGGTCCCGGCGTCAATAGCCATTTCTGCGCCTGAGCACGCTTTTTCTGCGGCGGCTTAGCTCCACAGCTAGCTGTCAGTTGCTCGCGCTCGCTGTTTCGGGTTGCAACACAATCTGCTGTTCATCCCCCGTCCTGACTGCTTGAAAAAAGTCCCGCAGTGCTGGATAGTATTTCGAATCCAAGAGCAGAACATCAACGGTCAACTTCCGCGTCAAGTGCAACGTATCCTTGCCGTTCTCCACCTTCACGCTATAAGCGACTACATGGCCATCCTTGACCTGCTCCGGAGGAACACTGCTCACTTGCCAGCCCGCAGGGAGCTCAATGGTTACATCATCCGTTTTCTCGTAGGGATATTCAAAGTAGACGGGGTAAACGCGGTCGGCGTGTTCGAACTTGTGTTTCTCCGCGCCGGTAAATACTCCGGCAGGGATGAACACGCGTTTCCCAGCGTTCGACGCCCAGCCACGAATCTTCACGTCAAACTCCGCCACCAAAGGAGTCTCCGAACCGCTCCAGTCCGGCTGATTGATCAGTTCCACTTCCACGGCGACCGGAACCTGGGTTTTCACGCGCTCTTCGGCGAACTTCTTTCGCGCGATTTCATCCCTATGCCGAACGTCGAACCGCTGGTACATGGCTTCGAGGCCGGTGTAGGTAACGGTGAGCTTTCCTTCCAGGTCGCCTGTCTCGGACAGCTTCAGCTTCGCTTTGCGTTCAATTCGCGATTCGGAGCTTGCCGGGAGCGTGGTCTTAATCCAAACTCCTCCATCCTTGTCCAGCCGCAATCCCTGCACACCCGTTTCGGACCACTTCAGCAGTCCAAAAGGTGTAAACTCCGCTCCCGGGTCGAAATAAAGGTCCTTCCCGTTCAGCTTGACCAGTACGACGTTGGCATCCAGCTTCGCGCTCTGCATCGTAACCGGATTGAAGAAGTAGTTCCGGCGATCTGAAACCCAGCACCCGTAGGCTTCAAAGCCAACTGCGCGCACTAGCGCAAGATAGAGCCACGTCAGTTGTATGCGATTGCCATAGCCGCGCTTCCACACGTCTTCCACATTCTCGGCCGGTTTCTCTTTCTCCCGCTTTTGCTCTTGCTCCGTCTTCCTCAGCTCATACGACTTGTTTCGAATCTGTTGTACGCGATCGTAGATCTTTCGCAGTTTCACGTCCGGAAGATCATTCGGGGAAACAATCTGCGCCACCGCCTCTTCCATCGCCTTATTCTTTCCGACAAAGCTTTCCAACTGCGCGTTCCGCCTTTTTCCTACCGTCCTCCAGAAGCTGTCCACATCTTTCTCCGGCGGTTCTTCGCTGTAAATGAAGTCCACGCGTGACTTCAGTTCGTTGGCCGGCGGCATGAAATCCTCGGTCTGGAAAGCGGGAATGTTGTTCACTTCCATTCGGACGACGCCGTCGGGACCCGCTTTGGGTGGGTCGCCTAACGGCAGATCGTGCCAACTCCACCGCAGGTGAACCGGGACATAGGTGCCTTTGTAGGGTTTCAGCGAGAAACTGGCTCTCTTGGTGAAGAGATCCTCGCTAAGGATCCAGTGCGAATCGAAAATGACGTGCTCCTTCAGGTCGTAGGTGTAGAGGTATTCGATAATGCTACCCGCCTGGACATCTGGGAGAGTGAAGGTCTTCGCCATGTACTGCAATCCCCTGCCCTTTACAAGGGACTTTTCAAAGACTTCGCCGCCAAAGTCGACGATTGAGCCGTCAGGCTTGATGGTTCGTGCCCGAATATGCACAACTTCGTCGTTTCCCTTGAAGAACGGAATCTCGACATCGCCGTACTTCCGCCCTGCTTCGGTCAGGATTTTGATCCGGACGTAGTTGTCTTCGTGAGAGGTGCGGCCATTGTCGTCGCGGTCGACTTGACGGTAGAGGATGATGGCTGGGGCTCCGGGAGCGAGCGGCTCGCTCGTCATCTTCAATTCTTCAGGCGAGACCGGCGGGAATCCTTCGCCTGCTTGAACCGAAATAGGACGATACTTGCTAACGGCGAGAACTAACGTGACTGCCCAGCATGCGGTGAATACTGTTCGACGAAGTAGCACGTGCCAACTCCCCGAGCGCTTGCGGTACCAAGAACGCGCCCCCCGCACGTTTGGTGACTGGAAACCATATAGCGGGCGGCTCTCGACGTCAAGAACCGTTTTTTCAGGTCGGGCGATCCGTAGCATGGCGGAAACTTATCCGCTCGGGCCGCCTTGAACCCGTCAGCACCGACTATGCACATTCCCGCGCTAGCTTTAAGATAGCGGCCATGCAGCTTTGGTTTGCGCGTGGGAGTCAGGTCAGCATTCGCGAACAACTTGTGACGCAGGTCGTTCTGGGCATTCTGGGCGACGACCTCGCTCCCGGACAGCGCCTGCCGAGCACCCGCGAATTGGCGCGCCGCTTCCACCTGCACCCCAACACGGTGAGTGCGGGCTACCGGCAATTGGCGCGGGAACGCTGGGTTGAGAATCGCCGCGGGAGTGGCGTGTTCGTCCGGGCCAACAAGCCCGAGGTGCCAATCTCCTCCGCCATCGCGCTGGATCAGATGATTGCCAGCCTCTTCCGTTCCGCGCGCAAACAAGGCGTTTCTCTGCCTGCTCTGCGTTCGCGCTTGCGACAGTGGCTGGAACTGCAGCCGCCCGATCATTTCCTGCTGGTCGAACCGGACGAAGAACTCCGCCGCATTGTGACGGCGGAGATTGCGCAAGCCGTAACTTTCCCCGTAATGAACTGCGGATTGGAAGACTGCCCGAAGGCACTCGCCGGCAGCATTCCAGTCGTGCTTCCGAACCGGCTAGCAACCGTGCGGCAGGCGCTGCCGGACGGAACCGAACTGCTCGCGTTGCGCTTCAGGTCCGTACCCTCGTCGCTGGGTCAGTGGCTGCCGGCTCCTTCGGGCGCTCTGGTTGGCGTTGCCTCAAAGTGGCCGGAGTTCTTGAAGCTGGCACGCACCATGCTGAGCGCCGCTGGTTTCCATCCTGACAGCCTTGTTTTGCGGGACGCCCGGAAACCCACCTGGCAGCGGGGATTGAAACAGACCGCTGCCGTGGTGTGTGATTCGGTCACAGCCAAAGAACTACCCGCAGGGTGCCGCGCGATTCCCTTCTCTCTGCTAGCCGAGTCTTCCATTGACGAACTGCGGCGCTATGTTGAGTTTGTCCGGAGGCCGCTCGAATCTTTGTGACACTGCGGAAAGTGTCCCAAGACCGCCAGCGCAGCCATGCCGTGAGCGCTACTCTGCGCTCATGAGACACACAAAACACATTCACCTACTGCTGGCATCGGTTCTGTTCGCGTCGGGCGCGGCTGCACAAACCGGAGATTCGCAAGTGGCAAACAGCGCCTCTCGAGAGGACTCGATCTCGGCGGCGCGGAGTCGATATACACAAACCGCCGACAGCTCGCCTGATACCAACAACACAACCCTGGCGCAACTTCCCCGAGGAGGGCCGGGACGGCCATTTCCGCCCCAGCGGGGATATCCTCGCCGGGGCAGCTACCAAACTCCGTGGATGGATCATGGCAACGCTGCTCATGCTCTGATTGGGGCGGCAATCGGCTTCGGCATTGGGGCGGCAATCGGTGTGGACAAAAGCACTCGCAACGGGACCCCGGTCGGAGCCGGAGTGATGATCGGCGGTGGACTCTTTGGCCTGATCGGCGGGGCCATGGGCTCAGCGATCGGCGGGTTCCCAGGAGGGCGCTATGCGTTCCGACATCGGAGGAGGGCCTACCCTCCATCCTCGCCTGAAGATGATGAGGAAGCCGTTGTTCATTCTCAGTCCCAGGAAGGCCGTCCAAGCCGACTGGCCCCTGCGAGTCTGGGGCCACCCAGTCATCCTGCCACTGCGGAAGTCTCCGAGGCCCCGCCATCCTCGGGGAGGCTAGCAGTCCCCTGAGGGCTGGCCGCATTGCGAGTTTTGGGGACCTGGGAACCCTGACAACCTTTAGCCGCATCTCAAGAAAGCAGGATCCGGGATGGTTACCAACGGTAACTTTCCGGGTCCGGCGCAGTCTGATCTGGTGATATACTGCGTGTATTCAGCGCGGTAGCTGGGGAAGCTCGACATCCCTCAACCGAAGGAAAAATCCAAGATGGCACGTAGTTCTCGCCGCTCACTGTTCCTGGTAGTTTTTTTTCTGCTGGCTTGCGGTTTTCTGGGAATTCTTTTCGCCCAACGCACGGGGCAGCAGTCCTCATCGACCTCCAGCGACTCCGACGTCAAAGACAGTCTGAAGCAGTTCACCGACGTCTATGCCGTCATCGAGGAAAACTACGCCGAGCCGGTCAACCCCGACAAAGCGATCTACAACGGGGCTATTCCCGGGATGCTGCACGCGCTTGACCCCCATTCGAATTTCTTCGATCCCAAGTCCTATGCCCTGATGCGCGAAGACCAGCGCGGCAAGTACTACGGCGTGGGCATGACGGTGGGACCGCGCAACAACAAAGTGATTGTGATCTTTCCCTTCACCGGTACTCCCGCTTACAAAGCCGGCATTCATCCCGGCGACGTGATCATCGCAGTTGACGGCAAGTCCACCGAGAACATGAGCACGGGCGATGTCGCCGACCTGCTCAAGGGACCAAAAGGCACGACCGTTCACATCAGCATCTCGCGCGAAGGTGTAGACAAGCCAATGGAGTTCACGCTGGTGCGCGACGAGATTCCGCGTTACAGCGTGGATGTGCACTTCCTGATCCGCCCTGGCATCGGTTACCTGCACGTGACTGGATTTAACGAGACCACCGAAGAAGAGGTCTCGAAGGCTCTGGATGAGTTTGGCGATCTCAAGGGCTTGATTCTGGATCTGCGGGGGAATCCCGGCGGATTGTTGAGTGAAGGCGTGGGCGTGGCCGACAAGTTCCTGAAAAAGGGCCAGGTCATCGTCTCTCATCATGGCCGCGCTTCCGCGGAAAAGCGCTACGTGGCGCAGCATGGCAACGGTGGCAAAGACTATCCGCTCGTGGTGCTAGTCAATCGTTTGACGGCGTCGGCGGCGGAAATTGTTTCGGGCGCAATTCAGGACCATGATCGTGGTTTGATCGTGGGTGAAGTGACGTTTGGCAAAGGCCTGGTCCAGACTGTGTATCCTCTCTCGGAGAACACAGGACTGGCACTGACCACGGCGCACTATTACACGCCCAGCGGACGGCTCATTCAGCGCGACTACAGTAACATTTCGCTCTACGACTACTATTACAACCGCGAATCCGAATCCGGCAGCAATGCCAGCCGTGAAGTCAAACTGACTGACAGCGGACGCACGGTCTACGGTGGAGGCGGTATCACGCCCGATGTTGTGATTCCTCCCGTGAAGGACAATCACTTTCAGGACACACTGTTTCAGCACTATGCTTTCTTCAACTTCGCCAAACGCTACGTCGTGAGTCATCATCCCACGAAGAGTTTTGAAGTGGACGATGCTCTGCTGCAGGATTTTCGCAAGTCGCTCGACGAAGCCAACATTGCCTATACCCAGGCTGATCTGGTGGATAACAATGACTGGATCAAATCCAACATCAAGGCCGAAATCTTCGTGGACGCTTTCGGTCAGGATGAGGGCCTGAAGGTGCGGGCGGAATCGGATCCGGAAGTGCTAAAGGCTCTCGATCTTCTGCCGCAAGCTAAAGCTCTCGCCGACAACGCCAAACGCATTGTGGCGGAGCATAACGGTGCGGGAGCGTTCAACCGCTAATCGAACTTAGTAGCGCCGGCGTCCTCGCCGGCTGTCCAGCGGGCGTCCCGCCCGCCTTTGGGCCAGCAGGATGCTGGCGCTACTTTCCCCTAGACTTCGGCACGCGGCTATGTGAAAATCCGCCGCAGTAGCGAGATTCCGAGAGCGCATTTCCACACAGATCGGGGTGGTTTTGAAGCCGGTCGTACTGGGTTTGGCGGTGATTTTGGCGGTCGTTGCCGGCTGGACCGATTGGCGCAGCCGTCGCATTCCGAATTGGCTGACCGTCTCGGGCCTTTTGGTCGGAATTGCGGCCAGCGTCGTGGCCGGCGGGTGGGGCGGTTTGAAGACGTCCCTGCTGGGCGCCGGGTTGGGGTTGCTGGTGCTCTTACCGTTCGTTTTTATTCGCAGCCTGGGCGCAGGCGACTGGAAGCTGGCTGGAGCGTTGGGCGCATTCCTAGGACCAGGGGCGCTGGCGGATGTGCTGATGGGCTCGGTCTTCGTGGCGGGAATCATGGCCCTCGGGCTGGTGATCTACAAGCGGCGAGTGAGGGAAACGCTGCGTAACATCGGGCGGCTGCTGGCGTCGATGTTTACTTTTCATATGCCGGACGCCGAAGTTTCGCTGGATAACCCGCGGTCGCTGAAGATTCCTTACGGAGTGGCATTGGCTGTGGCGACGTTGCTCTACGGCGTCTGGAACTGGAAGATGGGGGGAGCGCGATAGCGTGCGGATATCGAGTCCCACAACCTGGCGTGACCTGGTGCGCAACACGCGCGGCGCGGAGATCGCGGAAACTGCGATGATCCTGCCTCTGCTCTTCGTGATGGTGATGGCGATCTTCTGGTTCGGACAAGCTTTTCGCTACTATGGCACCATCACGCACGCGGCGCGGGAAGGTGCGCGCGCGGCCGTGGCTCCGGCCTGCGCAACCTGCGCCGTCACAGGCTCCGCGCAACAAAATGCCGTAAACAATGCCGTAAAAGCCGTCAACACCGCTTTGTCTGCGGCCAAGCTGGACCCATCGCAAGCCCTGGCGCCGGTGCCGATTCCCACCCTGTGCGCGTGTGGAACCCCCTACCCGTGTACCGGCACCCCCGTCGCATGTTTCCCGAGTACGAGCAGCCCCGTCAGCAACGTTTGCGTTCAGCCCAACGTTCAATTGGCGTACAGCTCCGGCGGTATGGTGACCGGGGCAGGAACCTGCGGCACGTCGGTCAGCTTCGGCTACAAGTATCCTTTCCATTTCACCCTGCCCTGTTACCCGCAGCCATGCACGTCGCTGGACTTGCAAAAGATTACCCTCCCCGCACAGGCGCAGATGCGGGAGGAGACACAGTGATTCGGACCCTCCATCCGGCATTTCGCCCCTTCGCCGCACTATGGCGGGTTATTGGCAGGCGGACGGGCGACGATCGCGCCTCGCAGATCGTGGAATTCGCGGTTTCTCTGCCCTTACTGGTTTTATTCGTGGTGGGAATATTCGACTTCAGCAGCGCCATCACCCTCAAGCAAAAGTTAACCAATGCCGCGCGGGAGGGTGCCCGCGTGGCCGCTGCCGATCCCGCTAACGACCTCGGCAACCCTTCGTCGCCTATCCCCGCATCGGTCGGCGATGCCATCCAAGTCGTGGACAACTATCTGTTAGCGGAAAAAATCAACGATTGCGGCCTGAAAACGAGCTTGCCACCACCACCGACTGGTCTTACCTGGGTCGCAACTGCCACCGGCTGTCCGGGTGGACCCACCGCCGTGCTCAAGCTGACCATCAACCGGGGATGCGTGACGCCGCAGACCTCCGGCCAAACTACCACTTACATGGTGAACACCTGTGTCGGGATTGTGTACCCGTATAGC
>Ga0208190_1000363_pt1 | contig 18925 bp, 19 predicted proteins | sample June2015DPH_13_1_FD_184708 | JGI IMG/M metagenome (GOLD analysis project Ga0208190, IMG submission 184708) | Peatland microbial communities from SPRUCE experiment site at the Marcell Experimental Forest, Minnesota, USA - June2015DPH_13_10... | ecosystem: Environmental > Terrestrial > Soil >... | reverse complement strand
GCGTTCGCGCTCGGCCACCTTGGCGAGGTGTTCGATTTCCTCGTTGGCCCTCCGCAACTTGGCCATACCACGGTTACGCTGCGCGAAGTAGATGTTGCTGCCCCCGACTGCCGAAGCCAGCCCGCCCCCGTAAAAGAAGAACCAGCCCGGCAAGTGGAAGGCCCACGTTTCGAGCCCAGCAAGCGCCACAATCACCGCTATCAGCCCGAGCGCGGCCCGCTCCGTTTGCACGGCGAAAGGAACGAAGGCTGCCGCAAAGACAAAAAAGGTAGACGCTCCCGAATTGATGGGGGCGAACACAAGCCCCAGGACTACCATTCCGGCGATGTGCAGTAACGAGCGCGGATTCTTCAGCCAGAACAGACCGAAGTAGAGAAGCAGAAAAATGACTGAGGCGACGCCGGTGAGGGACCATTCCTTCCAGCCGGCGTGGTCGAAGATGGGTTGAAGAAAAAAGAAGCACAAGTAAGCGAGCCAGATGAAAGGAGCCCAGCCGGTGCCTTTGTCGCGGGGCGAAAGGCTAACCTTCTCCCCCCAGGACACAGGCTCTTCAGCGCAAACCGGCGGGCGTTCACCCACACCGTTGTCGTCAGGGGACATGCCATTACTCTTCAATCTTTGTCCCTATCCTTTCCACGCCCTATCTTCGCACCCTTCCATTGTCCACCCGCGCGTCAATGGTGGCGCGGCGAGCGTGCCAACGGGTACTCGCAGCCAGCCACACGATGATTGCCGCCGGAACCAGGAACCCCACCCAGCGTGCTCCACCATACAGCGCGAGCACTCCCAGGATCATCAAAATCAGGGTCGATCCGTATCCTTTTCTGGCGTCCGCACTCATGATGTCCTCGCTTTCCTTTCAGCGGCGTGAGCTGGCCCTAGCCGTAAAGCTTTCCCTGGTCGCGCTGAAAGCCGATACGGGCTACGCCCAGGCAAATCAGGGTGAAGGCGAATAGCACTTCCCAGTGTGTCGCCGCTGACTCGTGGCGTCCTGCACCCACAATCCCGAGCGCCAACTGCGACAGATGATAGGGTGGCAGTGCCAGTGCGATCTGTCGTACCAGCTTGGGCAGAAACATGTACGGCACCCACAACCCGCTGCAAAACGAGAGTGGCAAATAAATCAGGTTGATCGCCGCGGGCGCCGAGTTTGGCCCAGCAAAGTAGCCGATCGCCAATCCCATGGCGGCGAAGGGGAGTGATCCCGCCACCAGCGTTCCGAGCAGCCTTGCCATTTCTCCGAGCGGCATCCGCACTCCCCCGAAGCTGATGCCCAGCACCAGCAGCAGCGAAACCACAATCGCGCTGAAGATCATGCTCAACACAACCTTGGCGGTGAAGTAGGCAAACGGCGGCATAGGACTCGCGCGCTTCACCTGCAGCCATCCCAGTCCGCGGTCGGCGGCAAGCCCAGATGCGGTCCCGAACAGCGACGCTCCCATCACTCCGAACGTGCCATAGGTTGCGATCAGGTAAGTGGGAACACCGGTGCCGCCAATCACTTCCTTGGCATTCAGCACCAACCCGAACAACACATAGAACATCAAGGGGAAGCTGATCACCGACGCCGTATAAACCCGCAAGCGAAGGTTCTTAAGAAATTCGTACTTCGCTTCTTTCAGGAAGATGGTGGCATTGTGGCTGGTTGAACGCTCGATCTCCGTATTGGTCAGTGCCGCTGCAGCAGTACTCATCGTGGGTTTCCTCGTTTTCTCCGCCGGTTCGCGTCTAAAGGATGATGATCAGTTCTGACGATTGGCGTTTTCGCCGTTGTCCTGCGTGAGAGCCAGAAATGCGTCTTCCAGACCCGCGCTGGTGATTTCCAGACCGGACAGTGAAGCGTCGCGCGCCAGCAATGCGCGCACGACCGACTCGGCTTCGCTGGTACGGATCTCCACTGCCTCCCGGTCTTGCTTCGCGTCGGTAACGCCCGGAATTTGCAGCAGGCTCGCCAGGCCGAGCGTGGTGACGCAGCGGATGCGCTTGCCGCTGGTCTGCGCCTTGATCTCCGCCGGGGTGCCTTCCGCGATGATCGCGCCCTGGTTGATTACGGCGATTCGGTCGGCGAGGGCGTCGGCTTCTTGCAGATAGTGCGTGGTTAGCAGGACGGTCTTTCCCCGCTCGACCAGGCGGCGAATCTCTTCCCAGAGCGCACGCCGGGCTTCCACATCGAGCCCCACGGTAGGCTCGTCGAGAAACAGCAGGTCAGGATCGCCGCAGATGGCCAGCGCGAACAGGGTTCGCTGTCTCTGCCCGCCGGAAAGGTCGCCGAACTTGCGGTCCCGCAATTTCTCCAGGCCCGCCGCAGCCAGCACTTCCTCGAGGGGTAACGGCCGCGGGTAATAGCTCGAAAAGAGGTCAATGTGCTCGCGCACCCGCAACGTTTCCGGCACGCGCCCTACCTGCAGCATGGCGCCTGCACGCATTCGATTGTGTGGATTGGTGGGATCTCCGCCGAACACTCGGGCCTTGCCGGAACTGGGCTGCAACAGCCCTAGTAGCAATTTCACCGCTGTAGTCTTTCCTGCCCCGTTCGGTCCCAGCAGCGCCACTACTTGCCCCGCACCCACCGTGAAATTCACATTACGCAGGGCGCGAACTTCTCCGTAGTTCTTGCTAATGCCTTCCAGACTTGCCACCACAGAACCGTAACTTGCGCGCTGCAGGCTTGGCGTTTCTTCCAGAGTTGCGATCATCTTGGTTTTCTCCGCCTTGGTTTGGCTTGCCGGGCAAATCATCGATCTGTCCCGGTGACTGCATCATGGTGGAGTGGCGGATCGCGCGCCAGTGCCGTTCATCATCCCGGCGGCGTGACAAATGTCATCATGGGGAAGGCAGGAATTGGATGGCAAAGGGCGCGGATTCCCGCAAGGGAACCAATCGCCTCAAAGCAGTTTTCTGCGATTTTTGCCCTTTTCTGTTACGAAATCCGAACAAAGAGCCGATATTGGCTCGGCTGCAGACCTGTAGGGAGCCGATCTCCCTGCCGGGCAGCATCAGTGATTCCCTAGGCAGGACGCGGCGGAAAGCTTGTTCGCAAATCGTAACAAACTCCCACCCACTCAAAATTTCGTGCAAACCTGTGACACGAAACCGCGCTCCCTGTTATGATGTCCGCCACATTATGATGTCCTCAACTTCATCGGAGGCTTGCCATGCTCCCAGCCGGTAAGAGTCTTCGCACCCTGCGCGAGAAGCTCGGCTTGACCATGCGCGACATCGAGACTTCCAGTGCGCGCATGGCTGAGAAGTATCGCAACGAGGAGTTCTCGATCCCTCCCAGCCGTTTGTCGGACATTGAGACCAAGGGTGTTTTACCCAGCATTTTCCGCCTCTATACACTTGCCGTGATCTACCGTCGCGACTTGCGGGAACTGCTGGCTTGGTACGGCGTGGACATGAACAACATGGCAGCGGATCTCGGCATGATCGCCCCCCCGCGCTCGCATATCTCCGAAACTCTCTCCGGGCTGTCCTCGGTAGAAATGCCCATCCGCATGGATCCTGGCTTCGATGAACAACGCACCAGCAATCTCGGCCGCATGGTGGAGCAGTGGGGCTTGGTGCCTTTGTCCTACCTAGCCCAATTCGCCCACAGCGATTTTACCTATGGCTACATCGGCCACCAGGATTTCACCATGTATCCGATTCTTCCGCCGGGAAGCTTCATCCAGGTGGATGAAGAGAAGAACAAAGTTGTGGAGGGATCTTGGCGGTCGGAGTACGAACGTCCCATCTACTTCGTGGAAACCCGCGACGGATACACTTGCTGCTGGTGCAGCATGCGTCGCGATGACATCATCCTGCAGCCCCACCCGTTGTCGCCGGTTCAGATCCGGGTTCTGCGCCATCCCCAGGAAGCCGAGATTATTGGGCAGGTTGTGGGAGTCGCTATGAAGCTGACGGAGTGGCACCCTTTCGGTTCTTCTCCAGGCTCGAAAGCGCAACCAGCACTGAACTAAGGTGGCTTGCGGAAACGGCGTCCTGCGGTGAGGGCAGCAGTTCGTTAAGTTCTTCGCGCATGCCTTCGACGTAGGTTCCCGCAGTTTTCTCGCTGCCCTGGCTCGATTCCCGTAAGTCCTCGACTAAGTCTGCTATCGGAGTCCGCAGCACCGTGGAGAGTACTTCGCTGTGAACCGCCTTCAAGGCGCGGTCCGACGACTCTTCCCCGTGCACCAATTGCATGCCCCAGTGTCCGTACCCGCCCTCACGGCGGCGCAGGGAACCGAGATAAGCCAGTTTCGCCAGCAGTCCGGAAACGGCAGCCAGCGTGGTATCTCGCAGATCCTGTACGGCGGATTTTAGCGTCATTTGTTGTTACGAATTCCGAACAGGCTGAGGGCCTGAAGTGATCTTTTCAGCTAGTCAGGCCTCATGAAAGTATCACGGTTCGCTTTTCCAAAACAAGGAGAAAACAACCGTGAAACACGTGCTACTCGTCGTTGCAGCAGCCCTGATGTTCCTCCACACTTTGGTAATCCCCACTGTTGCCCATGCTGACGGCGTAGGCGGCACAAGTTGCGGTGGCGGCAGTAGCCTGTGCAAGCCCTAGCGCGGCACGGCCTTACGAAAAACGAACAAAAGTGATCACGGGTTTGGCGCCTGGGGCATGTCGCGTATAGTATGCGGCTACGAGCCATGCTGCAGGCGCACTCATTTCTCTGGCACTATCTGTGGCTTGCGCCTCATCTTTTGCAGGTCGTGCTGGCCGCAATGGTTTGGCGTCGTGGACTCCACAAACTCTTCCCGATCTTTTTTGCCTATCTCGTCTTCGAGGCTATCGAAGAATTCACACTCTATGGGTTGGATGTAATTCCCTCGGTGAGCCCAGAGATGTTCTGGCGTGCCTTCTGCGTCGGCTTGATAATTGAGGGATTCATCAAGCTCGGGGTAATTGGGGAATTGTTCTTCCATCTCCTCCAACCTTGGCCTGTGATCGCTAAGGTAGGCAGCCGGCTGATTACCGGCACCGGTACCGCGCTGGTGTTGCTCGCCACCCTAGCTGCGGCGCTCGTCGTTCCCGACAATACTCATTGGTTTATTTCCGGATCGCACATTCTGCAGCAAACGTTCTACATCGTCGAGTGCGGATTATTGGTCTTCTTGCTTTCCTTTGCTGCTTATTTCAAGCTAGCCTGGGATAATTGCGCCTTCGGGATTGCACTGGGTATCGGCATTCTGTCTTGCGAGCATCTGGCCTCTTGGGCAGTAATGGCGAACGGCGGGTTATTGGATCGACGCCAGCTTCTCGACTTCCTAAACATGGCCACCTACCATCTCTGCGTCCTGATTTGGTTTTATTACCTCCTCATACCCCAGAAGAGTGCCACCACGTTTGCGGTTCTGCTGCCCGAGAATAATCTCGACATCTGGAACCGGGAACTGGAGCGTCTACTACAACAATGAATATAGCCATCATCCTCGTCATCGCCGCCGTAGTTGCACTGGGCATCATTTTGCGCTTGGCCGTAACCCAAAGACTGCAGGGCAAGAGCAGCGCCAGCCTGGCGGGAACGATCCGTCCGATCGACCTCGCAGCCTTCCGCAATTTGATTAGCCCTTCCGAGGACGACTACCTGCGGCGCCGTTTGCCGCCGGCGCAGTTCCGCGCAGTCCGCCGTGAGCGTTTGCGCGCCATGGCCGCCTACGTCCACGTAGCGGGGAGAAACGCCGCCGTCTTAGTGCGTGTGGGCGAAGCGGCTATGGCCAATGGCGATCCGCGAATTGCCGAAGCCGCCCATCAACTGGTGAACGACGCACTGCTGCTCCGCCGCAATACCACCGTGGCGCTGGCGCGCATCTACCTGGCATTGGCCTGGCCCAACTCCGGGTTCGCCGCCGTGCGGGTGGTCGACCGTTACCAGGATGTGAGCAGCACCGCTATGCTCCTGGGGCGACTGCAGAATCCCGCCGTCCCGGTTCGCCTGTCTTCTCTTTCCTAGATATGTGACGTATGTCACAGACGCTGCCGCGGTGTTTGTGCCACACTCCCTGCCGGCGTCGCCGTGCCTAAGCTAAACTTGCGACGGGTTAACTTGAACACCACCCCTGCTCATTCCTGCCTTGTTTTCTCTACCCTTTCTGGTGTAAAAACCAGCGGGACCTAATCGCCCAGGAATCTCGTGCGCATTTCCGCCATCCGCCGTTGGAGTTGTTTCTGCCGCCACCTCGAAGTGTCGAAGTCAGGGGAAACTCTATGAACCGCATGATCACGATCCACAGCCTGAAAGCATTTGGCGTCTCCACGCTCGTCCGGTTAGCGTTCGGTCTGTTGCTTTCCTCCATCGCCTTTAGCCAGGGCGGCGTTGCCACTGGCGATCTGCACGTCACCGTGAAGGATCCCAAGGGCAGTTTTGTAACGAATGCCACGGTGAAGGTAAGCGATGTTGCCAAAGGCCTCGAACGCATCGCCACCGGCGACGGACAGGGCGGCTACAGCGTACGGCTGTTGCCCCCGGGAAGTTATACCGTCACGGTGGAATCGGCGGGCTTCGGCAAAGCCGAGGCTAAAGATGTGAGCATCACCGTCGGCGGGCTGGTGGACCTTCCCGTCGCCCTCGCGCTGGCTACCGGTAAGGAAGTGGTAGAGGTCAGCTCCGAGGCGGAATTGGTGGAGACCTCGCGCACTTCGACCACGGACACGATCGGACAGCGCCGCATCGACAATCTGCCCATTAATGGCCGCAACTACATTAACTTCACGCTGACCGATTCGCAGGTAGTGCGCGACAACGCACCCAACACCGGCGCTGCGCCCACTTCTGGCCTGAACATGGGCGGCCAGCGCGGCCGCTCCAACCTGGTGAATGTGGATGGCGCCGACGCCACCGACAACTCCACCAACGGTGTGCGCTCCACCGTCTCGCAGGAAGCGGTGCAGGAATTCCAGATCATCACCAACAACTACGCAGCAGAATATGGCCGCGCCGCCGGCGGCGTGGTGAACATCATCACGCGCTCGGGATCGAACGCTTTTCACGGCGACGTATTCGGCTACCTGCGTAACCGGAATTTTCAGGCGGTAAACCCCTTCAGCACCGTTCCCGATCCAGCCTACACCCGCGTACAGGCGGGCGCCGCTTTCGGCGGCGCGATCAAAAAGGATAGAACGTTCTACTATTTTTCCTACGAAATTACGCGGCGGCATGAGACCGGATTTTCTTCCATCGGGCAGGACTGCGTGGGCGGCCAGACCTGCTTCGGCCTGCTCAACAACGTGGATCTTTCCAACGCTTTCGGTCTTCCCCCCGGAACCATTCAGCAAGGCGTAAATGCGACCAGCGACCAGCAAACCTTCTTTTCGAGCACTCTGCCCGCCGCGGAGGCCGCGCTTGCCGGCATCAGCCCGGCGCTGGCCGCAGGTTACGGGCAGGAAGCAGCGGTCTACGCGACGTTTGTGGGCGGTTCGTCGGGAACCGCGTTGAACGGCTCGTACCCGCAGATTTTCGGCGCCCTCGCAGGCACGGCCATTCCCATCCCCCCCAATGGCACCAGTCCACTCACCCAGTTTCCGACTTCGTGTAACCTTTCTCCCAATCTTCTGTGCAACTCTTTGCCGGCGAACTTCCTCAGTTTGAATTCGCAAACGGGAAACTTCCCCGTCTTTGAAGGCACCAGCTTGTACTCCCTGCGCATCGACCACAACATCAACAACAATAACCGGTTGACGCTCCACATGAGCGTAAGCCCTAGCACCATCACCGGCATCGAGGTCAACGGAGAGAACCAGGTCTTTGGGCAGAACGCGTACTCCCGCACGTCGGAGCAAACGAATCGTGACCTGTCAGGCGTGTTGCAGGAGACTTGGACCCTCGGCAGCAACAAGGTGAATGAATTACGCTTCCAGTTTGCGCGCCGGGGCAACAACTATTCCTACAACACGGCAACTCCCGCGGGTGCGGATGTAGCGGAAAATATTCCTGGCGTCGGCTACTTCGGACGCGAGCCTTATTCCTACGTGCAGCGCGTGGAGAAACGTTACCAGTTTACCGACAACTTCTCCTGGACCATTGGACGCCACGACACCAAGTTTGGTGGAGACTTCAACTATATCCCGCTCGACGCCACTTTCACGGTGAACTACGGCGGACTCTACGACTTCGGTACCACTGCCTCCTCCACCTTTTTCAGCAACATTTGCACGGCTAACTCACTTCCCGCCACACTTTGCCCCACCTTTCCCGACTTTAGCCCCGTGCAGTCCTACGGACTCGGCTGGCCCAACGAACTGGTCCAGGGTTATGGAGGTGCTCATGACACTTTCTCGAACAAGCCATTGGGACTGTTCTGGCAGGATTCATGGCGCGCCTCCCCGACCGTGACTCTGAACTACGGCCTTCGGTATGACGTGGAGTTTCCGCCTCATCTGAGCCCGCTCAATTCATTTGCCCAGGCCGCCTACAACCAACTCGGCTTGCAGAAAGGCATCAATACCGATACCAACAACTTTCAGCCACGCTTGGGCGTGGCATGGGATCCGAAGGGCGACGGCAAGACCGTATTGCGCGCTTCATACGGCATCTTCTACGACCACCCGCTGCTTGCGCTCTACTTTCTAGGCGATGCCTCCGACGGCTCCCAGAGCGGGCAGTTATTGCTTGGTCAGGGAGCTCCGTGTTCGGCAGTGCCCGGCACCGCGGGCCCCGGCAGTCTGAACGCCATCAACACCTTTCAGGGTACCCTCAACACCCCCACATGCTTGCCCACGGTTCCCGGATACATAGCGGGCCAGCAGCGGTTTAACACCGTGCCCTTTACTCCAGCACAAGCCAGCAATCCGCAGTACCCCGGGCTGTTTGTCGATCAGAACTATTTGCAGCCCTCCACCTTCTTTCCGTTGGCGTTCCAGCCTTTTGGCTACCCTCAGGCGAAAAACTTTGTCTACGCCTACGCGCAGCAGGCGAACTTCAGCATCGAACGCGACCTCGGCGGCGGCTTCGATCTGAATCTTGCGTACAACTTCAACGGCGGCCGCCACCTGAACCGGCCGATTAACGCCAACACGACCCGGGGCGACCTGGTGATGAACAACTACAATGCGGCGCTTACCGATCCCACATCGTTTGCGACACAAGGCGGGCCGCTGGGTGTCGGCGCGGGCTCTGCGCCTTGCGGCGTGAATCCGACCGGGCAGCCCTGGGTCTCCGCTGCACTCACCAACTTCTTCCGGCCCTCGGCGGTCAACCCCGCCCTGGCATTGGCGTATTTGTCGAACCCGCTGTCTGCTCCCTGCGTTACCACGATTCTGCCTCTCGTGTTGGCGGCAGACGGACTCACCAACACCTGCAATTACACCACGCTCGCCGGATGCGTCCCTTTCAGCGACATGGATGCCAACTACTCCAACGGCAGTTCGGTGTATCACGCCTTCAGCGCCAACCTGCGCAAGCGCTTCAATAAACACTACGAATTCCTCGCGTCCTACACCTGGTCGCATGCCATCGACGACTCCACCGATCTGCAGGCGCCGCTCGCTCCGCAGGACAGCTACATCCCTGCGGCCGAACGCTCCAATTCCCTGTTCGATCAGCGCCACCGCTTCGTGTTCAGTGGCCTCTACCAGACGGGCAAGCTGGGCGGGAATGGCTTCGCCAGCAAGTTCTTCAGCGACTGGACCTTTGCCCCGATCATCGAGTTCTCGTCCGGCCGGCCTTTCAACATTCTTACCGGAAACCCAGACAATTTTCAGTTTTCCCCCGATACGGGCCGTCCCAATACCACGGTCAACGCCGCCTGTACGGCGCTGGGATATCCCGTCTATAACTCAAAATATTCGCCGACGGGAGTCTTCCAGGAACCTTGTCCGGCAGACTACAACGGCACCCTCCAATCTCTGGACGGCAACTTGGGCCGCAATGCCGGAACACAACCCTGGACGGTATTCAACGATATGCGCGTCGCCAAGCGCATCTATTTCGGTGAGCGCTACAACATGGAACTGATCGCCGATACGTTCAATATTGCGAACCGGTTCAACGTGGCCGCCGTCAACCAACTCGTCACCAATGCCGGGCAGGCCACCGCCGCATACGATCCGCGCCAGTTCCAGTTTGCGCTCAAATTTTACTGGTAAGTTTCTGAGCTTGAGCCATTATCGTCTGGATTCCGTGATCTCACGGAGTCCAGACCTGTGGCCTGGAACCTCAAAGCTCCTCATCGCGTAGACTCACAGCATGTCCGACCAAGGCATCGTCCTTCCGCCGGAGACAAGCACTCCGCCACCCGCCCCGAACACCGTCTTTCGTGGGCCAAACGGCATTCGCGCCGGCTGGCGCCTGCTGATCTTTCTGGCGATCGTGGCCGGATTTTCCGTTCTCCTTGGCTTCGTGGTACGAATCCTGCGTATTGGTCAGCTTCAGACCGGCATCTCCTCGATTACGCCTTCGGGTCTGAGCGTTCTTGAAGGTAGTATCTTCGTCCTCACGGCTGTCCCCGCCTTGATCATGGCCAGGATCGAGCGCCGCAAGTTCGGCAACTACGGCCTTCCAGCCAGATTCGCGTTCCGCAAGGACTTCTGGATCGGCACGCTGGTCGGCTTTCTCGCCATCAGCGCCAGCTTACTTGGAATTTTCGTGCTGCATGGATTTCGTCTGGCCGGCCTGGCGATTCACGGCAAGACGATCGTCACCTCCACCGCGGCGTGGAGCGCGGCCTTTGTGGTGGTAGGCTTAGCCGAAGAATTCGCATTCCGCGGGTATCTTCAGTTCACCTTGGCAACTGGCATTGGCTTCTGGCCATCCGCAATTCTGCTGTCGCTGTTGTTCGGTCTCGCCCACGCGGGCAACCCCGGCGAGAGCAAGTTCGGGCTGCTATCGGTGGTTTGCTTCGGCCTGCTGTTCTGCCTTTTCCTGCTCCGCACCGGCAACCTGTGGTGGGCCGTCGGATTCCACGCGGGATGGGATTGGGGACAAACCTTCTTCTACGGAGTAGCCGATAGCGGCCTCACTCCTTATCGCAACCTGTTCAACTCCAGCTTCAGCGGGCCGCGCTGGCTCACCGGCGGCAGCGTCGGTCCCGAAGCCAGCATCTTCACGCCGCTCACGCTGCTGCTGGTTGCCATCATTTTCAGCCGTGTGTATCGAGGGAATCGGTATTTGACAATTGAGTAATTGGGTAATTTTGTAATTGAGTAATTTGAAATCAGAAGCAGGCTGGGGTTTCTTAAATTACCCGATTACGAAATTACCAAATTACTAAATTCCTTCCTGTTACACTTTCCCTTCACCCATCCTTGGCGCTTGCCCGGAGTTCACTCCTTCATGTCCCAACCCTATACGCCCACATCGCGGACCCGTGTGGTCCGCGAAGCCGAGCGCGCTGTCTATGATCGCGAAGCTGCCTATCGCATTCTTGACGAAGGTTTTCTCTGTCACGTTGGCTTCGTCGCCGAGGGCCAGCCGTTCGTGATTCCCACTTCTTACGGACGCAAAGACGCGAGCCTCTACATTCACGGCTCTGCCGCCAGCCGCATGCTTCGCCAGATGAAGGACGGCGTCCCGGTCTGCGTCACGGTCACGCTGCTCGACGGACTTGTGTTCGCCCGCTCCATCTTCAATCACTCCATGAATTACCGCTCGGTGGTGATCCTGGGAAAAGCCACTCTGGTGGATGATCCGAAAGAAAAGCTAGAAGCTTTGCGCCTGCTTTCCGAGCACATCCTGCCCGGCCGCTGGGCCGACTCCCGCCAGCCCAACGAACGCGAACTCAAGGCGACGTCCGTGCTGCGCCTGCCCATCGAAGAATTCTCGGCCAAGGTGCGTCAAGGGCCTGTCGTCGACGATGAGGAAGACTATTCGTTCCCCACCTGGGCGGGAGTTGTGCCGCTGGAAGTTAAAGCAGGGGCGCCGATTGACGACACGAGACTTGACGCGAAAATCGGTGTGCCAGCGTATGTGCGGCAGTATTCGCGCAAGCGATAAAGGCTCCTCTTGCATCCTTTGGTAAAGATTGATATCTTTACAATAAGGAACGATGGTAAAGATGGGGCACTTTAGCACAATCAGTAGCAAAGGACAGCTCACGGTCCCGCAAGAGATTCGTAAACGCCTCGGCTTGGAACCGGGTGACCGCGTTGAGTTTGTCGTGGAGGAAAGCCGAACCGTCATCCGGCCAGCCCGTGCGGAAGCAAATCCCTTCGAAAAACAAATCGGGATTGCTGGTCCGTTCCCAGGCGGCGAAGAGGGAATAAAGGCGTGGATTGACGACATGCGCAGCGACAGGGACGATGACGAGTGAGAACGGCGCTTGACACAAACATTGTCGCTCCAATTTGGTTGGGAGTACCGGCCGCTGGCGAAATTGCCGCTGTGCTGGCTAAGCTCCGGGGTGAGGGCGCACTTGTAATAAGCGCTCCCGTCTTCGTCGAACTATCCGCGGTTCCTGGCCTCACGGCGCAGATGGTTCGCAAAGCGCTTGCAGAATTGTCCATCTCGATTGATTTCGATATGGGGGAAGAAGTCTGGCAACTGGCGGCGACCACTTTCTCGGATTATGCCATCCGCCGCCGTTCCGGCGGAGGTTTGGCCAAGCGCTTTCCAGCTGACTTCATCATCGCGGCGCATGCCCAGCTTAAGGCCGACCGACTAATGACACGCGATGCAAGGCGCTATAGCCTGGATTTTCCAAACCTGCGACTCCTCTGACGCCGCTACGGAATCAGCAATAGCTTTCCCGTAGTCTTCCGCCCTTCCAAATCGCGATGCGCCTGCTGCGCTTCCGCGAGTTCGTAAGTGTGCTCGATGCGCAGCTTGAGTTTTCCCGCCGCGATCATGCCAAACACCGCGCCCGACCGCGCCTCCAGTTCTTCCCGCGTCGAGATGTAATTTCCCAGAGAGGGCCTGGTCAGAAATAGCGACCCCTTCTGCGTCAGAATGATTGGATCAAACGGAGGCACTGCGCCGCTCGACCCTCCGAACAGCACCATCATTCCGCGCGGCCGCAGGATGTTCAGTCCCTTCTCGAAGGTGGTCTTGCCCACCGAGTCATAGACCACATCCACACCTTTGCCGCCGGTGATCCGCTTGGTTTCCGCCTCAAAGTCGGCGTGCGTGTAGAGGATCACCTCATCCGCTCCCGCCCCGCGCGCCAGCTTCGCCTTCTCCTCGGTAGAAACCGTGGCAATCACGCGCGCGCCGATGTTCTGCGCCATCTGCACCAGCAGCAGTCCCACTCCGCCGGCTGCGGCATGAACCAACGCCGTCTCGCCGCGCTTCAGCGGATACGTATCGTGGGACAAGTAATGTGCCGTCATGCCCTGCAACATCGCCGCGGCGGCCTGCTGATCGCTCACCCCTTGCGGAATCGGCACCAGCCGGTCTGCCGGCACTGCGGAATACTCCGCATAGGCGCCCTGCAAACCGGTCCAGGCTACGCGATCTCCTACCTTGACTGACTTTACTTCCGCGCCTACGGCCGTCACCACGCCTGCGCCCTCTTGCCCGAGAACAAACGGCAGCGGCGATTTGTACCGTCCCTCGCGAAAGTAGACATCGATAAAGTTCACGCCCGAAGCAGCCAGCTTTACCACCGCCTCATTTGCCTTCGGCTGCGGTGCCGGCAACTCCACCACTTCCATCGCTTCCGGTCCGCCCACTTGCCTGACTTGAATGGCTTTCATGCTTTTCTTGGATTCTCCTCTCTGAACAAAAGATTCCGGACTGGCAATTCTGGGTCCTCAGTTCCGAGCAGAGTCCTCCACTGTTTCTGAGAACGGGAAACTGGGAACTGCGGACTCTTCTGTTACACTGTCCCGTCCGCGCCAGGAGCCCCCGTCATGGCTGAAAAGAAGCCCCAGACCTTCGCCAACCACACCCGCTTTGATCCTTGGTTTCACTTCTTTCTGCTGCCTGTCTTCGGGCTGCTTTTGATCCTGTCCATTATTCACTTCATAGCTCACATCACGGAAGGGGGACTCAGGGATCAGTTCCACGCCGTTTTGCTGATCGTGTTAGCGTTGGCCTTCCTGGTCGCCGTCTTCAAGATTCGCCTTTACTCACTCAAAGTGCAAGACCGCGTGATTCGCCTGGAAGAACGTCTGCGGCTGGCTTCCCTTTTGCCCGAGCCTTTGCGCTCTCGTATTCCGGAACTGACCGAGGGACAACTTGTGGCGTTGCGCTTTGCCTCGGATGCGGAACTGCCCAAACTGGCCGAGCGGGCGCTTTCTGAAAAGTTGTCCCCGGCGGATATCAAGAAAGCGATCCAGACCTGGCGGCCAGACTACTGGCGCGTCTGACTGAGCCGTCGGACAGGAACCAGGGCGAGCGATGAGGGGTGTGCTTGGCGCTCGTGCCACGCCCCTCGCCTTGGTCACGAACTGTGCGGGCTGATTTCGCGTTTTCGAAGGCAAAACCCCGGCGCAAACCTTTTGCCTTGCCTCTGTCGTCTGAGAAGTCAGCCCGTAGGTAACCGTTGGGTGCGATGCCGAAGGTAACCGCTACGATTCCCTTTCGGCGTTGACCCCAGGCAGACCGGGAGGTACGATTTTGATAGAATCCAGCAGGCTTTAAGATCCGGGAGCAATCCGTATCTCATAGAGAAATATGCGAGTTGCAAAACTCCAAGTGCGGATCGCGATGCTGGCCATCCTGGCCTTGGCTGGCTCTTCGTGCCAGACTGCCCAAAAGCCGGCCTCCTTGCTGCCAGCGAGAACCGCCCCAGCTTTGACCACGGCTAGTGCTCCAGTTCCAGCGCCGCACCAAAGCCTGCCGGCTACGGCCCAGGCAGCCAGTTCAAGCCCGCAGGTCCAAGCTCAAGCCCCGGCAGAGGCGAAGCCGGAATCTCCATCCTCGGCGCCTGCTTCCGACCCGGTGGGTGATCTAATCACCAAGGTGGAAACAGACTTTCAGGCAGGATTGGACGCCTACCAGGCTGGCCAGACCGACGCCGCCAAGCAGGATTTCGACCGCGCCTTTAACGCCTTACTGGAAAGCAACCTCGACATCCGCTCCGACAACCGTCTCGAAAAAGAGTTCGACCGTATCGTGGAGGGCGTCAATCATCTAGATCTGGGCAACTTAGCTTCCGACTCCGAAGCGCAGAAGTCCGAGCCCGCCCCCATCGACGAAACCAACGGCATCACGCCGGCCGCCGACCCCAACGTGAAGGCCAAGGCGCAAGCCGAGATCAAGTCAACCCACTCCGACTTGCCGCTCATGATGACCGATCAGGTCGCAGGATATATCAGCTACTTCTCCAGTCGGGGACGCGGCAGCTTCGAGCACGCCTTCGCCCGCTCCGGCCGCTATCACGACATGATGGTTTCGATCCTGAAGGAGGAGGGTGTTCCCCAGGATCTCATCTACCTGGCCCAGGCCGAATCCGGGTTCCAGCCGCTGGCCGTCTCTCGCGCCGGAGCTCGGGGCATTTGGCAATTCATGGGCAGCCGCGGTCGGGGTTACGGCCTGCAGCGCAGCTTGTGGGTGGACGATCGCCAGGATCCCGAGAAATCTACTCGCGCCGCCGCCCGGCACTTGAAAGACCTCTATAAGCAGTTCGGCGACTGGTATCTTGCCATGGCCGCCTATAACTCCGGCCCCGGAACGGTGCAGGCCGCGGTCCGGCGCACTGGCTACGCCGACTTCTGGGAACTTTACCGCCGCAACGTGCTCCCCAAGGAAACTCGCAACTACGTTCCCATCATCCTGGCCGTAACCATCATGACCAAGAACCTGTCGCAATACGGGTTTGATGACGTCTCGATGGACGAACCGACCGCCTTTGATACCGTCACCGTCAATTACCCCGTGGATTTGCGCCTCGTTGCCGACTGCGTGGACGCGACTCCCGCGCAGTTGCAGCAATTGAATCCCAGTCTGCTCCGCCTGAGCACTCCAAAGGAAGGCACGTTCGAACTCCATCTGCCGGTCGGGACCAAAGAGCAATATCAAACTGCCATCGCTGCCATCCCGGCCGCTATGCGCCTGTGGTGGCGCTACCCCACCGTTCACTCCAGCGACACGCTGGCTTCGCTGGCAAGGAACTACCACACCACCACAAAGTCCATCGTCGAAGCCAACCATCTCGATGGCATGGAACTCCAGGCCGACGCCAAGGTGATCATCCCGGTCGCACCCGGCAAGCATCCGCTCAGCGATACGGCCACTTACGCTCGCCGGATCACGCGCTACAAAGTCCGCAAGGGGGATACGGTGCAGACTGTCGCCGAGAATTTCGGCGTGCCCGCTCTGATGGTTCGCCGCTGGAATGGCCTGCGCGGCGACAGCCTGCGCGGAAGGACCGTCCTCGCCCTGCACCTGCCGGTTACGCCCAGCAGCGAATCAGCCTCAACCGCTTCCTCCAAACCAGCCCACCATGGCAAAACGGCATCGACCGCCAGCGCCAAGGTTTCTGCTCGCAAGGCGGCCAAATCCCAGGAAGAAGCAGATAGCTCGCAGCAGCCCAGCGTGCTCCACCACACCGTGAAGTCCGGCGAAACTCTCTACTCCATTGCAACCACTTACAAAACTACGGTCGACGCCCTCAAGCGCAACAATGGCAACGTCGCCGTCCTCCGCCCCGGAATGATCCTCGTAGTGCAGCAAAGCCGCTAAAGCATTGGCCCCGCTCCCAGGGCCTGCTCAATTCAACTCCTCAACCCTGGCATTCCCAGAATGCTCCGACTCGGCGAACAAACGACCGTTCCGTTCGACACTCCACTAGACTCGGGATTACAATTGCCCCCGTACTACCAACCCGTTACACCATTTCTATTCCTTCAAGGAGGCGCTGTGAGAATTTCCAAATCGCTAATCCTGCTTCTCGTCATCGCGTTGTCCGCATCTCTCGCCCTGCCAGCTTTCGCTCAGGACGGAGGTGCCACCTTCAAAGCCAAGTGTGCCGGCTGTCATGGCCCCGAAGGCCAGGGCAAGGTCGGTCCCGCTCTGAAGGGCACCAGCCTCACCGCCGATCAGATCGCCAACCTGCTCACCAAGGGCGACGACGCCAAGAAAGCACCGCACAAGAAAGCCATTTCTTCGCTTTCCGCCGACGATGCCAAGGCGGTGGCGGCGTTCGTCAAGAACCTGAAGTAAACTCTCAGCTTCAAAAGGACAACTTCCGGCGCGCCCCACGGGGAGCGCCTTTTTTGTGCGGGAAACTGTCGAATCTTCTTCCCTTCCGCCGCCTCGTTGTGATAACAGGATAGTCGGGCTGGATGTGATCACGGCCCTTGCGGTCGGCACCAAACGTCGTGCTATAATCGCGCGCCGTTCCAGCACAAAGTTTCTGGTGGTCTTTTAATTTCTCGTGCCCGGCAGCCTTGCGCGGCCTTTCTTGCGCCAGGAGGCCAAACAAGATCAGGAGGAGCAATGACGTTCTACGATCCCACACTCTACGGTCGCGATGAAGAAGAAGAATTCGGCGACAGCGGCGCCTACAGCGAGTCGCTCGAAGAAGATTTCGAAGAGGAAGAAGAGGAGGAGGAAGAAGCTGGCACGCCGGAACCGGTGTTGAGTGAGCCGGTGGCGCCCGCTCCTCCACCTCCCGCGCCCAAACCCAAACCCGCGGCTCCCGCTGGCGGAGGCGGTGGCCCCAAGAAGCCTGTCGCTAAGAAGAAAGCACCCGCCAAGAAAGCACCAGCGAAGAAGAAGGCGACCAAGAAAAAAGCGGCCAAGAAACCGGCAAAGAAGAAAGCAGCTAAGAAGCCCGCCAAAAAGAAAGCGGCAAAAAAGCCAGCGAAGAAGAAAGCCAAGAAGGGCCGCCGCTAAAGCGTAGCGAACCCGTGACTAAGACCGCAGCTCCGAAGCTGCGGTCTTTTCTTGCCGCGAACTATCTCGGGAACCGAAACGAATCGCGGGCCTGTTCGAGTCGGCTATAGCCCTCGTTCCAATCCTGCTCGTTAAGTTCGATTGTGTGAAGTATGCACGGCGAGTGCTCGGCACCCGTACTCGCTACTTCTTCCCCCCCACCGCTGCCCGGCACTTGCCGTACAACTCCAGCAGATGGGTGGCGTACTCCTCGGGCTTCGACGCCGAGCCTGTGCCTTGAAAACCCACGCCGGACGAAGTGGTTCGGCCATAGCCGGTAGTCATCGCGACAAATTTCATCAAGTCGAGAGCGATATCCTCATCGCGACGCGCGCTCGCATGCGATCCTGGACCTTCTTCCATGAGTCCTTCTCCTGAACCGGAAATATAAGGAAGTTCTTCCTCTAGTTCTTCGTCGTCTTCCATGTCTTCCATGGGGTTCGCCAAACTCCGCCAACGATGATAACAGGGTCTGCGCCACGTCGTCGGGCGCTCGAATCCACAGGTTTGTCGATTGCCGGTGGTCAGTCGCCAGTGGGCAATTGAAAATTCACTCCCGCCGTGCGCCGCAGCCGCACCATCAACCAAACCGAGGCCGCAAATAGAAACGGCGAAGAATAGAAACCTGGCGCCGGACGCGGAAACGTCACCGAAGCCACTGTGTGTCCCAGGATTGTCCCGATCGTGTGCCCCACACCGTTCAGAAACATGATGACTGCATAAGCCCAAGCCAGCGGCCGCAATCCACTCATCCCCCGTGCCGCTACCGGAGTCAGGCAGAACAGCAGTACGCAAACCACGACGTGTCCGGTCAGCCACACCCGGAACTCGAGCGCGGGCATGGGAAACCAGCTCCAACGCTCGCGCAAAACGGTCACGGTTGGGTTATACACCGCAAGAAACCCAGTGGAGGCTTCATCCAGGATGTGTACCGCGAACGCCACGCATAGCGCAAACCACGCACTGCCAAAGCCCGATGCTGAGAGCGCGGGGGGAGCTTGCCTCATGGAACCGCCTGTTACAGGAATTCTCAATCACTCACCGCACAATTAGCAATCTAAAATCGACCATCGATAGCGCACCGATGGCCACGCCGCAGCGGTCACCGAGCTACCGAGTCACTTCACTCATCAGCGCCAGCAAATTTCCCTCGGAGTCGCGAAAGAAGGTCATCCACAGGTCAT
>Ga0208190_1000361_pt1 | contig 18996 bp, 10 predicted proteins | sample June2015DPH_13_1_FD_184708 | JGI IMG/M metagenome (GOLD analysis project Ga0208190, IMG submission 184708) | Peatland microbial communities from SPRUCE experiment site at the Marcell Experimental Forest, Minnesota, USA - June2015DPH_13_10... | ecosystem: Environmental > Terrestrial > Soil >... | reverse complement strand
GCGGATGCCAATCTTGCCCTGGAGGAACTCTTCCCCGGTCTGATCCATGGCGCGCAACAATGCCGGCCAATCGTCGATGCTTGTCGCGGAGATGTTCGCCACCATCCGCCGGGTCAGCTCGGGAATGAGCACGTTGAGCGCCGCCGGAGCATAGCCTTTTTCATCGGCCAGGCGCGCCCAATAAAGGTTGCCGGACTCCCACGATTCCCCGAAGAGCCGGCTTGCGACGCCTCCGGAGACAGGAAACGGCGCTGCCGCCAGCAGTGCGCAGGCATTGGATGCCGCCATCGTCGGGTGAGGAACACCGAAATCCTTCGCCAGCCTTTGCGGAGACGTATCAGCGGGACTTCTGCGCACCAGATCGTCGAGTTCCTGGTTGGCCGGGCCCCATTGCGCTGCCTGCTCCGGATATCGCCTTCGGAACTCGGCTGCCAGATAGAAGGTATCGGTGGGAAGCAGTTGGGCCGTCAGAGTTGCCGCACCTTCCTTTTGTTCGAGCGATTTCTCCATCTCGGCCATTTCGCCCCATCCCATGCGGTCACTGAAGATCGCGGTGACTTTCTCGCGTAGCTCTGCGTGGTCTACCGAATCCTTAATTAATTCTTCTCCCGCGCCCTGATAAAGATTCACGGCATGCAATTCGTCGCGGCTCACGCCCCACCAACGAGGCAGAGTCGCATTCACCAGCAGCTCTGGCGCTGTCTCTCGCCAGATCAGCGCTTGCAGTTTTTCCGGCGAAATAAAATCCTCTTCCGTCATCGCCAGCACGTAGGGCAAATCCGCGAGCGAGCCGATCAGGTAGGCACCGCCGCCGGCCGTTGCGCCGATTCCAATCAGCGACGGCGCGCCCCAGATCTGATCGATGCCCTGAATTGAAGTCGCCGAGAAATCGTGCGAGCGCACGAAAAGCGGATTGCTGTGCAGGATCTGCGCGCCGGGCGGTTCGTAGTAGGCGTAATTCAGGCCCACCAGCGTGTCTCTAAGGAACGGCGCCAGTCGCGCCCGCGCAGCCTCCAACTGCGCCGCTGACCCCGGAGCTTTGATCACCTTGGTCAGGTCGGTCCGCACCTGCAGTTCCGCGTGGCGGTTCACGTAAACCGTCGGGGACCACGTCACACGCTCGCCCTCGGTAAAGATCGGCCGCGGCAGCTCGAATTCGCGCAGAGTTCCCGCCAGGGCCAGCAGGCTGTCGCCATTCTTTGCTCCCTTCGCCATGTCTTCCAGGCCATCATAGAGTCCGAAGAGATTATCCAAAGAGACCAGCCGCTGGTCGTCTAGTACAGCGCGGATTCTGCGCCCCAGTTCGTCGTGGATACGCGTCCCCTCGGGGCTGGTCTGCCGCGGGCCCGCAAGCAGATCGACAACCTCATCCTCCGTCGGGTCCGCATTGCCCCCGGCCGCAACAATGATGGACTGCAGCGACTTGCGCGCCGCATCGAACAGCAGCGTCCCCGAAGAAACATCCCCATAATCCTGAACCGCGCTTTGCCACGAGGAATTTAAGGCGTCTCCCGCGATTTGTCTTTGCCGCGCCAGGATCTGCCAAAGCCCCACCTCGGCCTGAAACGCTCCCAGCGCATTGGACCGCAGTGTTTGATTCGAGACGCCGTCGATGCGATTGGCTGTATCGATAAAGTCCTTGATCGACGCGTCGTCCAGCTCCGGAAATTCGACGAAGACGTTGTACCACTCGCTCAACTGGTAGAAATTTGCGGCAAGCAGTCGCGCCGTATCGCTCGATAGTCGCTTCTCCGCCGGTCGTGCGGCGTCAATCGCGCTCAGGATCAGATAAACCTGCGTCGGTCCGTCGGGCGTCGTAATGTCGGAATAAGCCACCATAGCCTGGAGAATGGCTTCGGCGTTGTCGGCACTGCCCGCGTGCCGTCCCGTTTCGTGTGTGTGGTGCAGCTTCTTCTCCCGCGCGAATACCTCCTGCCAAACGCTCAGGTTGCCAGGAATCAGCGGCTGGCCTGACGCGTCCCATTGCAGGCGACTGAGAAGCAGCAACAGAGTGGGATTTCTTGGGAATACGCTGCTTGCCGCATCGACGTTGGGAACTTCCGAACGATAGGCCTCGTAAAGGTTCTTCAGCCGGTCTTCCCTCGTAAGACGCGCCTGCTGATCGGGACTCACGCGCGCCAACGCATCAAAATATGCCGCCAGCCAACCCTGGTCCTTGGCCAGCAACCGCATGACGAAGTCTCCAGGTGAATGAGCACTCGCGCCCACCAGCTCTTCCCATGCGTGCGCCGCAGCGCCTCCTCCGGGTAATTCGACGGCGCCGTTCCGAATGCACAACCGGCTCCCATAAAAATCGAGGACTGGAGCATAAAAGAGCAACCGCTTGAGTCCGGGCGACTGGAACAGGACTCGTCTGGTCTCCGGATCGAGACGCGCCAGCGCCGAATAAAGCCGGTCCACATTCTGGTCATTCATTAGCAGGTCGAGAAGCGTCTGGCCGGCTCGCTGTTTCGCCGGAAGCAGCGCCAACCAGTCCTCTTCGCGAAACAGGATCGGAACGCGCGACGCCGGATACGCGTATGTAAACGGGGTTCCTTGCTGCAGGGATTGTTCCAGCCTCGTCAGCGGGAACCCCGAATCCATTGTAAGAAACGCCCGGTCTGCGTTAGCGGTTATCAACGTCGAGCCCTTCTGGCCGCAGCCATCCTCGAACTGGTATCCGAGAACCCCAATCAGAGGCTCCACATCGCCGCAACTTGTAACGTGGATCGCGCCGTCCGCGCCAACCAGTGGCTGCAGTTGCCTCGCCTCCTCTACATACCGGTCCTCAAGCACCAGGTATTCCGTCCTCTTCCCCAGCTGGCGGCCGTAGAGGAAAGCATTGCGAGCCATCAGCGGCAGCACCTCGCCGGGTTTACTCTCCTGACTGATGCCGGCCATACGCATGAACGACCGGAGCGGCCCCGGAATAATAATGGTCTGCGCCGGCTGGCTCGCGGTCGTTTCGCCGGCCGCTACCCCTGGGTTTTCTGGCTCGGCTGCGCGCGCGGCGCAGCAGGCTGCGAGAACGAGCAGTATTGCCGTAAATATTGTGGAGAATCGATCTGGCAGTTTCATCGCGCTACCCCTTTCAATCCTTGGCCGGCCCGGTTAAGGGATTCATTTGCACGCGAATCGGAAAGGCAGGCAGGGTTGCTTCGCAAAGCCGCGAGGCGGAAAATGGCCCACGTTCCGCCCTACACCACTGACTTCCACTTCTTCGTGCAGGATTAATGCGGATGATTTGTCTTGCCGGCGACTCGAAGGGTTCGCGCCGAAAACGGTATGCCAGTCGTGAAATTGGGCCATTCGCGGCCAATAGACCAGAGTTTAGGGAATCCGGAGAATTAATCACCTGTTGCGGTGATCTCTTCACGTGTAGAGAGAGGGTAGCAGGCAACCGCGACACTGGAAAGTCTTTTTCCGGTAATTTTTTGCGGCCTGCAAAAGCAGGGACTTCAAGGACTGTCGACGCCGATGAGAGTTCTCCGCAGTAGCGATCTTCCATCTCTTCTGCCAGCGAATTCATGTCTGGTGGGATGCAGGAGGGGCAGGAAACAGTTGATGCACCAAAACCGGTGCAACGTCTGTCTCGACCCGATCTGCGCTGCTACGCCTGTCGGGCATCTGCCGCATACACGACCGTTCTCCTTAAGAAAATCGCTTTTCTCCTTGCCCGTCGTTGGTTCCATGAATACACTGGTTTGCGGTCTGGAACCGGCCCTTCGCACGGACATTAACGGCAGGCTGTCATCCCTTCCGGCAGGCCTTTAACTCCAGTCGCAAATCAGGCCCGAAGAGAACAGATCAGAGAGCGGACGCAAGAGCCGGGGAAGACGAGGTACGTATGACTGAAAGGCTCTCCTTCGGTGAGAAGTTTGGATACGGTCTGGGTGACATGGCCGCCAATTTCGTCTTCCAGGCCATGCTGGCCCTGCAGTTGGACTTCTATACTCACACCTTTGGCCTTACTCCGGCTCAGGCCGGAACGCTGTTCCTCGTCGTCGGCCTCGGTGTCGCGTGCCTCAATCCGGTCATGGGTGTTATTGCCGACCGCACTAACACCCGATGGGGAAAGTTCCGCCCCTGGCTGCTCTGGACCGCGCTGCCCTTCGGCGTCATCGGCGTGCTCACCTTCACCACTCCCAACATCAGCCCCGCCGCCAAGATTATCTACGCCTGGACCACCTACATCCTGCTCAGGGTCGTCTATACGGTCAACAATGTTCCCTACGCCTCGCTCACAGCAGTCATGACCTCTGACCCCGACGAACGGACGAGTATCGCGTCCTACCGCCAAATCTTTGCCAACTCCGCGGGTTTCATCGTCGCCAGCCTCGCCATCCCAATGGTCAGGTTCTTCGGTCATGGCAACGACGCGCTTGGCTATCAGCTCACGATGGGGTTGCTCTCTGCGCTCAGCGTCATCTTTTTTGTGATCGCTTTCTTTGCGACCAAAGAGCGCATCCAGCCTGACCCGCAGCAGAAGTCCGATCTAGGCCGGGATCTCTCTGACCTCTTCAAGAACCGCCCCTGGGTCGTGCTCTTCCTGGCCACGCTGTTCTATTTCGCAGCCATCGTGATTCGCGGCAACGTGATGCTTCCCTACTTTCGCTTTGTCGCCGGAAATGTTGACCTCTACGCCTGGTTCAACGGCTTCGGGCTTGCCGCGCTTCTCGCGGGCGTTGCCTGCTCCACCGCCGTCTCAGCGCGTGTGGGTAAGCGTCAACTCTTTATCGCCAGCATGTTTCTGGCGGGAGTCTTCAACACGGCTCTGCTGTTCATTTCACCCCACGCCACGGTGGTCATCATCGCGACCGAAGTGCTGCGCCAGTTCTCTTTCGGATTGTCGGGGCCCATCCTCTGGGCCATGATGGGCGATGTGGCCGACTACGGCGAGTGGAAGACCGGCCGCCGCGCCAGCGGCACGGTCACGGCTGCAGTCGTCTTCGCTCTGTGGGCAGGTCTGGCACTCGGCGGAGCCATCGCCGGATGGCTCTTTTCGATCTACGGCTTCGTCTCCGAGGCGGCGGTGCAGTCCACGCACGCGCAGAGCGGCATCCTTTTAACTGCGAGCGTCTGGGCCGGCCTGGCGTTCTTCGCGACCGCTGTGTGCTTGCTGTTCTACCCCATTTCGCGCGAAGTCAATCAGAGGATTGCGCTCGAGCTGGCAGAGCGGCGCAAAGGGTTCGCACCCAATAAACCCGCATAGGTTTACCATTGGCTTGGCAAAAATTCCGAGAAGAGAGAATCATGCAAAACCCGTCACGCGCCGGTACGCGTTCTGTTTCTATTGCGTTTCTGATTGCCGTTTGCAGCGCGCCGGCCGCACATGCTCCAGCTTCATTGCAAGAAGCTTTCAAAGGCGACTTTGTTGTTGGCGCGGCCATCAACGAGGCGCAAATCACTGGGCAGGATCAGCGCGGCGACGTCCTAATCGAATCACAGTTCAACTCGATCTCACCGGAGAACGTCCTAAAGTGGGAGATCATTCATCCCCAGCCCGGCCAGTACAACTTCGATCTCGCGGACAAGTACGTCGCCTTCGGCCAGAAGCACCACATGTTCATCGTGGGGCACAATCTGGTCTGGCACAATCAGGTTCCGGCCTGGGTTTTTCGCGACGATAAAGGCAATCAACTCGACCGCGACGCTCTTCTCGCGCGCATGAAGGACCACATCTCCACCGTGGTTGGCCGCTACAGGGGAAAGATTCAGAGCTGGGACGTGGTCAACGAAGCGCTTAACGAAGATGGCACGCTGCGCCAGTCGCTCTGGTACAAGATCATCGGGCCCGATTACATCGAAAAGGCCTTTCAATGCGCGCATGATGCCGATCCGCGGGCACAACTGTTTTACAACGACTACAACCTGGAGAATGAGCCCAAGCGCAGCGGCGCGATTGCGCTCGTCAGAAAGCTGCAGGCCGATGGAATCCCCATCGCCGGCGTCGGATTGCAGGGCCACGACCACCTGGACTCGCCGACCGTTGAGCAGCAAGACGCCACCATCTCGGCCTTCGCTGCGCTGGGCGTCAAGGTCGCGATCTCGGAGCTCGATATGGATGTGCTGCCTTCAGCCTCGCGTGAGCGCACCGCCGATGTGTCGCTCAAGATCGAGCAGAATGCCGCGCTGAATCCATACGTCAACGGGCTGCCGGATTCCGTCCAGCAGCAATTGGCCACGCGCTACGCCGATCTCTTTCGCGTCTACCTCAAGCACCGCGGCACGGTGGAGCGAGTCACGTTCTGGGGCGTCACCGATTCGGATTCCTGGCTGAACGACTGGCCGGTCAAGGGGCGCACGAGCTACCCCCTCCTCTTCGACCGCAGCGGTCAGCCAAAGCCTGCCTATGATGAGGTTCTGCGCGTCGCATCCGAGTCTCAGAGTCACTGAGCGCTCGTCGAGTCGCTCACCGGCGCGTCAGAAGACGAACCCGCATAGTCCGTCACATTCTTTGCAGGCCCGCCGGACAGCCATCCAATTGCGCTGATTTCCACTCGACGAGGTAATTACGGCCTTTCGGATTTTTGCATGTCGATCATCCTAGCGTGGCCAAAGCTTTATGATGATTGGCTCTTATGTTGCTCCCAGTCGAGCGCGAGCCGCAACCAGGCGCTCAGGCTACTGCTTTGGAACCGGGACCACAGCGCTGGTGATCCAAGGCTCCGCCAGTTCAAGCCTGATTACAGTATCGACGGCGTCGGGAGGAGTCGGCGGCAAGGTGAGAGAAAGTGTTGCATCGGTTTGCTGGAATGAAACGGCACCTCCCTGAAGAATAGCGGCCTTGACGATGCGAACAGGCAAGGTGGGCAGGACCAGCACGGAATCCGGCGGCGGGTGCAGAACATGCACGTATACCACCGCTCCGTTATGCGTGGACACGCCGTAGTCGCCGGGTAGCCAGGGTCCGCCCCGCGTGCCATAGATGCTCTCGCCATTCACCTTGAGCCAGTCACCGATCTCGTGCAATCGCGCCGCCTGAGGCGGATCAATCTGGCCATCGGAGCGTGGTCCTACATTAAGTATGAAATTGCCGTCGCGTCCTGCTGCGCCTACAAGCAGCCGAAGCAACTGCGCAAAAGGCTTGATCTTGGCATCGGGGTCGTAGCCCCAGGGGCCTTCGGTGATGGTCGTGCATAACTCCCACGGGTGCTGATTATCAAAATCGCCAAGCGCACCGTCGCCCTCGCGCGAGCGGAAATCAGCGGGTGCATTCGTCCGGTCGTTCAAGATGATGCTTGGCTGCAAGTCGCGCAGATGAGCGACGGTCTTCACGTCCTGCCAGTCGAAGGTGCCTGCGTACGGCTTGTCCTTGGGTCTGGCCTGCCAGCCGCGGCCGGTAAACTCGGCGCCTCCAAAACCCAGCCACTCATTGCCGCCGCCGTCGAACCATAAGATGTCCAACTTTCCGTAGTGGCTGGCAAGCTCGTCGATCTGTCGCTGATACTGTTCGCGGAGCTCGATGGCGTTTGGCTGGTAAATGCCAGGGAAGAAAAACCCGGGGAAGCGCCAGTCAAGCGGAGAATAATAAAGTCCCACGCCGAGCCCCGCCCGGCGCACAGCCTTTACATAATCGGCCACAATGTCACGATGAGCTGCGGATTTCATCGCGGTAAAGCTGCTGCCGGGATCATCGAACAGAGCGAAGCCGTCATGGTGGCGAGCTGTCAGAACCATGTACTTCATGCCGGCGGCTTTCGCGATGCTCGCCCACGCGTCAGGGTCAAAGTGCTCAGGATGGAACTGGTCAGCCAGTTTGGCGTATTGATCGACCGGAATCTGCTCCGACCACTGCACCCATTCGCCGCGGGCTGGGATCGAGTAGACACCCCAGTGAAAGAACATGCCGAACCGTGCTTCGCGCCACCACGCAATCCGCTGAGCCGCACCGGGATCGGTAACGAGTGGAGCCCATTGAGCATTCAGAATTGAAGCGAAGAACAGGATGAGGAGCGACGGCAAGTACTTGTTGCGACGAAGAAATAAGAGCATCGTGACTCCTTGTTATTGGATGGATCGTGTCGCGTAAATCTACCTTCAAAACTCAACTCATTTGCGCTCACAAAACGCCCGCCGAATTTTCCGGACCGTCTTGACGCGGGCTCTCGCTTCGATACAGATTGCGTCAAGGAAACACGGTCGCGGCACAGGGAGGGAATTCGAAGCAATTACGAGTTGACAACTTTCAATTGTCAACCCAGCGCCTGCACGGAACCCTTGCCGGCCAGCTCTTCCACACGCTCGACCCAGCCGCGATCCGCCGCCACGCTCATGCCTTCCGGCTCCAGGATCACCGCGTACTCGCCCTTTTTTTCAAACTGAAGCATCACTTTTCCCGGTCCTGGCGCGCCGTCAGCGGCGCTTTTCAGTGCGGCGAGCATCTCATCCGTCGCGCGATCGAGATTGATGCGTATGCGCACGCCGCCCGGCAGCTTCACCTGCACCTCTTCCAGCACCTGCACCTGGCTCACAGAGATCTTCGGCGCCGCGTCCTCATCGCCCATCAGCGTTCCGCGCACCAGGACGGGCGCCTCAATTTTCAACTGCTGAGCCAGCCGCTCGTAGTCGCGCGCAAAACAGATCAGCTCGATCTTGCCCGTCGCGTCTTCCAGCGAGGCCTGAGCGTAGAGCCGCTGATCGCGTCGGCTCTTCTGCACACGCAGCCCATGAATAATCCCCGCCACCTGAATCTCGTCCGCCGTGTCCGCCTGCCCGCCCCATCGCCGCTCCGGCGGCTTGCGCTCCAGCGCCTCGGCCACTGTGATCACGCCCGTCAGGTTGCGCAGCTTTTCCGCGTACTTGTCCAGCGGATGCCCCGACACGAAAAACCCTAGCACTTCCTTCTCATTCGCCAGCCGCTCGCTCTCTTCCCAGTCGGCGGCGGCCGGCAACGCATCCGCCTCGCGCCCGCGCGCCGGCGTTTCGTCGAATAGCCCGAACAATCCACTCTGCCCCTGCTCCGCGTCGCGCTGTGCCTTCTGTGCCCGCTCCATCGCCTTGTCCACGGCCGCCATCAATTGACCGCGCGTGCCCAGCGAGTCCAGCGCTCCCGCCTTGATCAGCGATTCGATCACCCTCTTGTTCATCAAGCGCAGGTCGACCTTTTCGCAGAACTCCCAAAAGCTCTTGAATTGCCCGCCGGCCTCCACGCGCGCCTTCAAAATCGATTCAATCGCATTACCGCCGACGTTCTTGACCGCTGCCAGCCCGAAGCGTACCGCCTGGCGATCCTCGATCGTGTGCGGCGTGAACTGCGCGCCGCTCACTTGCACGTCAGGCGGCTCCACGCGAATGCCCATCTCGCGGCATTCGCCGATGTACTTCACTACGCTGTCCGGCTTTGACGTTTCGGAAGTCAGCAGCGCCGCCATGAACTCCACGGGGTAGTGCGTTTTCAAATACGCCGTCTGGTACGCGACCAGCGCGTAAGCCGCCGAGTGCGACTTGTTGAATCCGTACCCTGAAAATTTCGCCATCTGCTCGAAGATTTCGTCCACCGCCGCCTTCGGATGCCCCAGTTTGGCCGCGCCCGTGATAAAGCGGTTCCGCTGTTCCGCCATCGCTTTGGGGTCTTTTTTCCCCATCGCGCGCCGCAGAATGTCCGCCTCACCCAGCGAGTAACTCGCCAACACATTGGCGATGCGCATCACTTGCTCCTGATAGACGATCACGCCGTACGAATCTTTCAGAATTTCTTCGAGCGGCGGCAGCAGAAACTCCACCTTGCGCCGCCCCCATTTGCGCTCGACAAAGTCGTCGATCATGTCCATCGGTCCCGGCCGGTAGAGCGCATTCAGCGCTGTCAGGTCCTCCACCGTGTCCGGCTTGTAGCGCCGCAGCACGTCGCGCATCCCGCTCGACTCAAACTGGAACACTCCCGACGTGAGCGCCGTGTGAAACACGCGCCTGAACGTCTCCGGATCGTCCATCGGCAGCAGATCGATGTCCAACTTCTCGCCGCGCGTCTGCTCAATCAGCTTCAGGCAATCGGAAATCACCGTCAGCGTAGTCAGCCCAAGGAAGTCCATCTTCAGCAGACCCATTTTTTCCACGGCCTTCATGTCGTAGGCCGTCACAATTTCGTCGTTCTTGGTCCGGTTCAGCGGCACCAGCTCCGTGAGCGGCCGCGGCGCAATCACCACCGCCGACGCGTGCACGCCCGCCCCGCGCACCAACCCCTCCAGCTTCTTCGCCGTGTCAATCAGCTCGCGCACATGCTTGTCGCTGTCGTAGGCTTTGCGCAAATCAGGCGATTCTTCCAGCGCCCGGTCCAACGTCATGCCAATCGTCAGCGGCACCAGCTTCGCAATGCGATCCACGTCGCCATAGGGCATGTCGAGCGCGCGTCCGCAATCCTTGATCGCCGCCTTGGCCGCCATCGTGTTGAACGTGATGATCTGCGCCACCTGCTCGCGCCCGTACTTGCGCGTCACGTATTCGATCACTTCTCCGCGCCGGTTCATGCAGAAATCCACGTCGATGTCGGGCATGGTGATGCGTTCCGGGTTCAGGAACCGCTCGAAGAGCAGCACATTCTGCAGCGGATCGATGTTGGTGATCTCCATCGCGTACGCCACCAGCGACCCCGTCGCCGATCCGCGTCCCGGCCCCACAGGAATCCCATGATCGCGCGCGTACTTGATGAAATCCCACACGATCAGGAAATAACCGGAGTAGTTCATCTGCTTGATGATGCCGATCTCGAAGTTCAGCCGCGACTCATACTCATCCGGAGTTGCGCGCTTCACTCCGCGCAGCTCAAGTTGCCGTACCGCAGTTTCCATCCGCTTCTTCATCCCCGCGCGGCACACCTCCTCAAAGTAGCTGTCCACCGTATGTCCCGGCGGCACCGCAAAATCCGGAAACGGCGTTTCCACTTTGTGCAGCTTCAAGTTGCAACGCTCGGCAATCTCCATCGTCCGCGCAAGCGTCGCCGGCGAATCCTTGAACACCCGCGCCATCTCGTCCGCGCTCTTCACAAAAAACTGGTCGCTGTCGAACTTGAATCGGTTTGGCTCATGGATCTTCGCGCCCGTCTGCACGCACAGCATCACGTCGTGCGCGTGCGAGTCTTCGCCGCACAGGTAGTGCGAATCGTTCGTCGCTACCAGCGGAATCTCCAGGTCGCGCTCCAGCCGGTACAGATCGCCATTGATCTTCTTCTCCGCCTCAAGCCCCTGGTCCTGAATTTCGAGAAAGAAATTTCCCTTGCCAAAGATGTCTTCGTACTGACGCGCCACAGCTTTGGCCTTCAGGTATCTCTCCGCTGAGTCCAGGTTCTCGTCGCCCAGCACTTCGCACAACTCGCCGCTCAGGCAGCCGGAGAATCCAATCAACCCCCTCGAATTCTCCGCCAGATACTTCTTGCTCACCCGTGGCCGCCGGTAGAAACCGTGCAGGCTCGCCTCAGAAGTCAGCCGGATCAGGTTCTGGTATCCCTCTTCGTTCTGGGCGAGCACCAGCAGGTGGTTGTACTCGTCTTTTCTCGAGGCTCCGGGCGACGGCAGGCTCAGACCGCCGGAGTCGTTCCCGTTCCTGGTTGTCTCGACGCGATGATCTTCCGCCTTGCACACGTAAAGCTCGCAGCCCAGGATCGGCTTCACTCCCTTCCCTTCGGCCGCGTCAAAAAAGTGCACTGCACCGTAGATATTTCCGTGGTCCGTCATCGCGACAGACTTCTGCCCCAGCGCCGCCACGCGGTCCACGAGCTTGTAGACATCGCAGGCGCCGTCAAGCAGCGAGTACTCCGTATGCAAATGCAGGTGCGTGAATTCAGACATGGCTGGTTCAATTCTAGCCGTCAGGCTGCCGGCCCGATTCCCTCTTGGGGACGGTTGAAATCCCGGCCAATTGAGGAAAAATGGGTCAGTGACCGCGGTCCCTCCACAATGGGAGCTGCAGCACTTTAATCCGTCGGTTGGAACGCAAATACAGGCAGGATTTGCGCATTGTCGCCACCCTCCTACCTCCTCGGTCTCCTCGGTCCATATGCTTATGACCGTTTAGGCGCGACAAAGCACAAATCGACGCCCGCCCCCGCCGGAATTTTCATGATTTTTTCTGTTGCCGTCGCTTCCCCTGGGTCTGTATGGTGACCTTCGGAGGTTTTCCCTATGACAAGAAGCAAATTTCTTTTGGGTTCGGTTTTAGGTTTGGCTTGTTTTGCAAGCGGCGTGCTCGTCGCACAGGGGCCCCGGCATCCCAACCTGATGGCGGCGCAGGACCTGATCAACCGGGCCTACGACCGCCTCACCGCAGCGCAGCAGGCGAATGAGTGGGATATGGACGGCCATGCCGCTCGCGCGAAAGATCTGCTCGACCAGGCAAAGCACGAGATTAGGGAAGCGACCGAAGCGGCCAACCACCACCACTAGAGCGAGTTCCCAACCTTTCCGTCGGGAAGGGATCTTCCGATTCGCTTCGTAGTGTCACTTGCATTTTTCGCCCATCAACTTCGTCTCTGCGGAGGACAGGAGAGCTCTCTCTTGTTGTCGAGCGATTTCGGTCCGCGCCCCATCCTTGTCGTTTCTATTCGAGAAAACAATCGCGGCAAGGGTGGGACAACGAGATTCTCAACCGATTACTGACCGAGTTGGAGGTAGGGGTGATGATGATGGTGATGATGGCGGTGATGAACTACCACCACAATCTGCGCCTGCGCCGCATAGGGTAATGCGAAGCAGAAGACGAGCACGAGGCCGAGCAGAATCTTTTTCATAACTCAGTATGCCGCCCGGCAAACCTTAATACAGAGCTACTATGACCACCGCGCGCAGGTCCTGAATCGTGCAGGCGGGGGAAAAATCCAGCGATTCAGCCTCGGCTACGCCGAGTTGGCAAGTTGGCGGGCTGGGTTCCTGTTGCGGGAGCCTGTTCCGCCCGCTTTTCTCTCCTGTCGCTTTAACCCGCCCATTGGTATACTTGGAAATGTGACTACTGCCGTCGAATCCATTCCCCATCACGGCTCCGCCAATGCATCCGCAGGAAAAAAGCGGGTGTTGCTGCTCAAACCACGTGGCTTCTGCGCCGGAGTAGTCCGCGCCATCGACATCGTCAAGATCGCTCTCGAGACCTTCGGCGCGCCCATCTACGTGCGCCGCGAAATCGTCCATAACCGATATGTTGTGAATGAGTTAGCGGAAAAGGGCGCGATCTTCGTCCACGAGATCGACGATGTGCCTGACGGCCAGCGCGTCATCTACAGCGCCCATGGCGTCTCGCCCGCCGTCCGCGAGCGCAGCAAAGGCCGCAATCTTAAGGTCATCGACGCCACTTGCCCACTTGTCACCAAAGTGCACTTTGAGGCCGTCAAGTTCGCCAAGGAGGGCTACTCGCTGGTGCTCATCGGCCATCGCGACCACGATGAAATCGAGGGCACTCTGGGCGAGGCCCCCGACGTAACTCATGTAGTTTCAAACGTTGCGGAGGTTGAGGCGCTCGAACTGCCCAACCCGGACCGCGTCGCCTATCTAACCCAGACCACCCTTTCGCTCGACGAAGCGCGCGACATTATTCACGCGCTCAAGATCAAGTTCCCCCATATCGTCGGCCCTCACTCGCAGGACATCTGTTATGCCACTGAGAATCGCCAGGTGGCCGTACGCAATGTGGCCCACAAGGCCGACCTCGTTCTTGTCGTCGGCTCCACAAACAGCTCCAACTCCAACCGCCTGGTCGAGGTTTCACGCAACCTCGGCACCCTCGGGTATCTCATCGATAACTCCCAGGCCATCGATCCTAAATGGCTCGCCGGCGTTACCAACGTCGCAGTCACCGCCGGCGCTTCGGCCCCGGAAATCCTGGTCGAAGACGTAGTCAGTTATCTGCGTCAGAACGGTTTCGAGAACGTCGAAGAGGTGGAGGTTATGCCGGAGAACGTTCGCTTCGGCCTGCCTCCTGAGATTGTGCAAGCCATTGGCAGCGCGGGCGGGGCAGAGCCTGTCCCCGTTCGTTGATCGAGCCGGCAATTCGCCGGTCCGCCAAGCAGCATCAGGATATGCATCTAACCCGGAACAAGAAGACAGATTTCCGTGTTCCGGCAAGGGTTCGGATTGTCGAGGTTTCATGACTCCTGAGCAGCAGAAATCGCCGACCGCGGGTCCCCATTTTGCGCAGCCCCGTTTTGGCAGAATCGACGCAGACCTGGCCGACGTGGAATCGGCAATCGCCGGCGCGCGCGATTGCCTCTTCTCGCTGCAACACCCTGACGGCTATTGGTGCAGCGAGCTCGAGGCCGACTCGATGCTCGAAGCCGACTACATTTTTCTGCACACGCTGCTCGAAAGCGGCGATCCAGGTCGACTCAAGCGCGCCTGCGCGGAGATGATGCGCTACCAGAACGAGGACGGCAGTTGGAGCATCTATCCCAGCGGTCCCGGCAACATCTCGCTCTCTGTCAAGTGCTACTCCGCGGCCAAGCTCATGGGCATCGGGCCTTCAGACCCGCGCCTGGCCAAGTGCCGCGCATGGGTGCTGGCGCACGGAGGCGTGACCGCTTGCAACACCTTCACCAAAATGTATCTGTGCGCGCTGGGCGAGTATGACTACGATGCCGTCCCTGCCATTCCGCCGGAGATCGTTCTCTTTCCCAAGTGGTTCTACTTCAATATTTATGAAATCTCCGCGTGGTCGCGCTCGATTCTTGTCCCGCTGGCCATCATGTACGCAAAAAAGCCGTACAAGAAAATTCCGCCGGAGCAGGGAATCGATGAGTTGTTCGTGGGCGGCCGCGCCAACTCCATCCTCCGCGTACGCATCGATCGCAAACACTTGATCTCCTGGCGCAATTTTTTCCTCATTCTCGATCGCCTCATGCACTGGTCTGAAATGGTGCACCTGCGCCCGCTGCGCACGCTGGCGATGAAGCGCGCGGAGAAGTGGATGCTCGAGCGGCTGGAGATGACGGATGGCCTCGGCGCCATCTATCCCGCCATGCTCAACGCCATCGTCGCGCTGCGCTGCCTCGGCTACTCCGAAGACGATCCGCAGGTCATCCGCGCCCGCGACGAATTTGAAAAGCTTGGCATCGAGCAGCCGGCCACGCCCGAGTTGCCGGAGCCGACCTTCCGTATGACGCCCTGCATGAGCCCGGTTTGGGATACGGCGCAGGCCGTCTACGCCCTTGGCGAAGCAGGCGTGCCGCGAACCGATCCGCGGATGATCAAGGCTGTCGACTGGATGCTGGCCAAAGAGGTTCGCCACAAGGGCGATTGGGCCGTGAAAGTCCCCAATACCGAAGCCGGTGGCTGGTACTTTGAGTTCAACAACGAGTTCTATCCCGACACCGACGATACCGCGCAGGTTCTTCTTGCTCTCAGCAAAGTCGATAATCCCCGCGAGCGCTATCAGCACCAGGTTGCGCAGCGAGCCATCGATTGGGAGTTCGCGATGCAGTGCCGCGACGGCGGCTGGGGCAGCTTTGACCGCGACAACACCAAGATGATCTTCCAGTACATCCCTTTCGCGGATCACAACGCCATGCTCGATCCGCCCAGCGTGGATATCACTGGGCGCATGCTCGAGATGCTGGCCGTCTACGGCTTCACGCGTGCCGACAAGCGCATCGAGCGCGCCGTCAAATTCATCTTCAGCGCGCAGGAGCCCGACGGAAGCTGGTTTGGCCGCTGGGGTGTCAACTATCTTTACGGAACGTTTCTGGTGCTTCGCGGGCTCGATGCCATCGGCGTCGACCACCTTGAGCCGCAAATTCAGCAGGCAGCCGAGTGGATTCGCATGGTGCAGAATTCCGACGGTGGCTGGGGCGAGACCTGCGGCACCTACGACGATCCGGACATGCGCGGAATCGGTCCGAGCACGCCTTCGCAAACCGCGTGGGCAATGCTCGGTTTGTTGGCCGCCGGCGACGACCGCTCCGATTCTGTTGCGAAAGGTGTCCGCTGGCTGCTTGAGCGCCAGCACGCTGACGGAAGCTGGGACGAGTCCATGGGCGAGGGCCCGACGCGCCAAGCCATCATCACGGGAACGGGCTTCCCCAAGGTTTTCTATCTGGCTTACACCATGTACCGCCAGTACTTCCCGCTCATGGCGCTCACCGCGTACAAGCGTGCAATGGAACGCGCTACGCTCGGAGCCGTGAGCCGTTGATCGGTTTTTGATCGTCCAATCATTGGGCGATGAATTTGTTTTTCCTGATGTGCACGACGGATGAGGCCCGCGCTTTAACCTTCGCAGGAATGACGCAAAGAATCGGGGCTTCCGCCCCTGAGGTAGACAAAGAATGGCAGTTCCAATATCCCAGATGGGTACGGTGGCATGGTATGTAATCAGGAAGCGGCTTTCAGGACAAAAGCGCTATCCGCTTGTGCTCATGCTTGAGCCGCTCTTCCGCTGCAACCTGGCCTGCGCCGGCTGCGGCAAGGTGCAATATCCGCCGCACATTCTCAAAAAGCAGCTTACGCCTGACGAGTGCTTCGCGGCCATCGAGGAATGTGGCGCGCCCATGGTCTCGCTGCCCGGCGGCGAGCCCCTGCTCCATCCGCAGATCGTCGACATCGTCAACGGCCTCGTCGCGCGCAAGAAATACGTCTACCTCTGCACGAATGCGCTGGAATTGAAGCGCCGCCTGCCGGAGTTCACACCTTCAAAGTACCTCACTTTCTCCGTGCACCTCGACGGCCAGCGCGACGAGCACGACTTCTCCGTTTGCCGCGAGGGCGGCTGGGATATCGCTGTCGAAGGCATCAAGGAAGCCGTCAAGCGCGGCTTCCGCGTCACCACCAACGCAACCTTCTTTGACGGCGCCGACCCCAATCACGCACGCGCCTTCTTTGACGAGGTGATGGCGATGGGCGTCGAGGGCGTTGTTCTTTCGCCCGGCTACAGCTATGAAAAGGCGCCCGATCAGAAGCACTTCATGGGCCGCGCCCGCGTGCGCCGCCTCTTCCGCGCCATCCTGTCCAATCGCAAGAAATCCTGGAAGTTCAACATGTCGCCGCTGTTCCTCGAGTTCCTCATGGGCGACCGCAACTATGAATGCACACCGTGGGGCTCGCCTGCCTTCAACATCTTTGGCTGGCAGCGACCCTGCTACCTCCTCCAGGACGGCTACACGGAAACTTTTGCCGAGCTGATGAACTCGACCAAATGGGAAGACTACGGAGTAGCGTCGGGCAATCCCAAGTGCGCCAACTGCATGGTCAGTTGCGGCTACGAGCCCTCCGCTGTGCTCGAGGGCTTCGGATCGCTCAAGGGCTTCTTCGCCATGGTCAAGGGCAACTTCTCGCTCTATCCCGACCGGCACGCGCTCAACCTGCTCAATGAGCCCATGCCGCACGGTCCGTCGTCGCTAGTGAACATCAGTCACCCCGACCGTGAGCTCGAGGAGACGCGCGCATGACGGCGGAAGTTCTGAAGTACACGCTGGAACAAGTCGAAGCGTTGGAGCTGGCTCCGGGGACCAAGCATGAGGAACTGGAGGGCTGGATTCCCGAGCTCGCAAACGACGAAGCTTTGCGCGAGGCGCTCGAAAAGGCTTTCGATTATCGCGGCGACGTCACCATCACGCTCAAGTCCGGCGAAAAGATTGAAGCCTACATCTTCAATCGCATCACCGGCGCTACGCTGGCGGAGTCGTTTGTCCAGTACTTTACCCCGAAGGCAGACGACAAGCGCAAGCTGAGCTACGCTGACATTGCCCGCTTGGAATTTTCGGGAAAAGATCGCGCCGCCGGCAAGCACTGGGAAGACTGGGTGAAGGCCTACACCAAAAAGAAGGCCGCCGGCGAGAAGAACATCGCCCTGGTTCCGGAAGCGCTGGAGTAGACTGCTGCTAGCTTCGCTCAAGCGATGAGAGTATTCCTCACCGGCGCAACAGGTTTTGTCGGCCATCATGTGGCGAAAGCCCTCGCCGCCGAGGGTGCTGATCTTCGCCTCCTTACTCGCAAAACCAGCAATCTCGGCAACCTCGAGGGCATTCCGGGCGAAACAGTTGTGGGCGACCTCTCCGACGCTGCCTCGCTGAGCTCCGCGCTTCAAGGCTGCGATGCGGTTGCGCATGTGGCGGCAGACTACCGCCTTCGGATCCCCGATCCCGCCGCTATGTACAGATCCAACGTCGACGGTACGCGCGAGTTGCTCCGCATGGCCCGCGAAACCCAGGTCAAGCGCTTCGTCTACACGTCGTCAGTCGCCACAATGCACTTCCGGACAGATGGAATTGTGATCAACGAAGACACGCCTGTCTCGCTCGCCGATATGGTCGGCCACTACAAGCGCTCCAAGTTTCTCGCCGAGCAGGAAGCAATCGCCGCCGCCAAAAACGGGCAGCAGGTCATCATCCTCAACCCCACAACCCCCATCGGCTCCAACGATCGCAAGCCAACGCCCACGGGCCGCATCTTCGTCGACTTCCTCAACAGCAAATTCCCCGCGTACGTCGACACCGGTCTTAATCTGGTCGATGTCTCCGAAGTCGCGCGCGCCCACGTTCTCGCGCTGACCAAGGGCACTCCCGGCCGCCGCTACATCTTAGGTGGCGAAAACCTTACCCTCAAGCAGATCCTCGACAAAATGTCCGCCATCACCGGCATTCCATCGCCCACGGTCAAGATTCCCTTTGTTATCGCAGCCACCTACGCCTTCTTCGAGGAGTGGATCACCGGCCGCATCCGCGGCAAGGAACCCCGCGCCACACTCGAAGAAGTCCGGATGGGTCGCAAGAAAATGTATGCTTCCAGCGCGCACGCCCAGCAAGAGCTCGGCTTCCGCGTTGTGCCCGTCTACCCCGCCATGCGGGTGGCCGTCGACTGGTTCCGCGCAAACGGCTACGCGCCTGCCAACAACCCGAAGGCCCGCGCCCAAACCTCATCATGACCCGCACCGCCATCATCGCCGCCATGCCAGGCGAGCTCAAGCCGTTGGTCCGCGCTTGGCCCCACAGCACTCGCGACGGCACTCGATTCTGGGCGCAGCGCACCGAAGAAGACGAGTGGATTGCCGCCTGCGCCGGCGCCGGCCAATCCGCCGCCACTCGCG
>Ga0208190_1000360_pt1 | contig 19020 bp, 15 predicted proteins | sample June2015DPH_13_1_FD_184708 | JGI IMG/M metagenome (GOLD analysis project Ga0208190, IMG submission 184708) | Peatland microbial communities from SPRUCE experiment site at the Marcell Experimental Forest, Minnesota, USA - June2015DPH_13_10... | ecosystem: Environmental > Terrestrial > Soil >... | reverse complement strand
GCCCAGCCCTCCTCGCCCAGCAACGGACCATCGTCCGATAATCTGGCTCTCTTTCCCGGTACGCGCGCTATCAGCAAGAGCACACATTTCGGAACCCTGTGCGGCCGTCTTTGCTCCGACCAGTTGAATAGCGGAAATGCCACCGTGAGTGAAGACGACTATGACGAGCAGGTAAAAACGTCGGACTGGTGGGGCTACATCTGGCCCCAGGTTTACAACATCAATCAGGTGGTCTACACCACCGGGACCATGTTCCCGAACGGTGGCTGGTATCAGGCGGAACTCGCCGTTCAAGTGCGGCAGAACTTTGGATGGGTGGATGTTCCGGGAGTCACCGTAACCCCCTCGTATCCCTTGAGTGGGAACGCAGGCAGCTTTACTACCTACACCTTCAACCTGCCGAACACATGGGGAGACGGAGTCCGCATCATCGGCCAGCCCGGAGGCACCGGCTACTTCACCTCGATCAATCAACTCGCCGTCTACTTCCATGCGGAGGATTCACCTCGGGGTCTGCGACAACAAGGCCGAAGCGGGAGATAGCTGATCATGGCGTCAACTATGAACCGGCTGGGGTTGTTTCGGAGACGCACCTTGTGACCCCGCGAACTTTATTTCTGCAGCACCGCGAATGCTCAACTCGCTCACGCTATGTCAGCACCATGGCCTCGTTCATCAGGGTTCTAGCTTCACAAACTAAGCAATTCCGACCAGTTTTTCCCCCTCTGCACTAGCATAGTCAGTTTGAGACCTAATTTGATGGTCTGAGAACGACCGTTTCGGGTATCAAAGTGACGCCATTTGCATTTCTTGTAAAGGCGATGGGTCGTCCCGTAAGCGCTGGCAGCCTCAAGTGTTGTTATCAGTTTCACTGAAGTGCCCCGTCCCGAAGTCAAATGAGTGAAATGGCGATGTTACGCCAACCATGATCTGACAAAGTCCGCAACTGTTATCCAGCATCGGCTGGTTTTTCCTAGGAAACAAATCGTTGCTGCGGATTGTTAACACAGATCAGGCCGCCCATGAGCAGTGGACCCCAGCGATCTAATGGATACTCAGCTTTAACGGCGGAGATGCCAAACACAACAGGTCTCCGGTACAGATCAAGGAATGGGCAGACTCCGCACTGTCTGATGTCTGCAATCAGTTCTTGCCACATCTGCTCGAACTGGTTTCTAACCTCGACGGAGATCTCTGACGGCAGGCCGAGATTAATCCTGATGCCGGGATGCTTGCAGTCTGTAAAGAGCGTCGTCGGGGGGATTACTTCCACGGTCAGAAACCGAGGATTTCTCTCTGCCCCTTCGCGCTGGCCCTTGAAATATTCCCTGAAAGTCCTGAAATCGGCAAGCGATTCCGGAGGTGCGGACTGGGGATCCAAACGCCTCAACTTTTTCAATACAGACTGCGAGCAGAAATCGATACACATACGAAGCACTTCATCAAGCGGATACGCTGTGTATGCAATGTCTGGGGCAAGATCCAATTCGATGATGCAGAGACTTTTCCCCTCACGCGGCCCCCACGCTAGCGGAGTCGAAACCATAGCCTCTCAACCCCCTGAATGCCCTAAGTTCCAAACCCGTTGATTATATTATGGTCAGTTCCTAGCTGGCGAAACCAAGGCGATTGCACTCAGAACCCCTACAGGGGCAGGGTTGTGAGTGAAATGGCGATGTTACGCGAACTGAGCTGTCAAACGCAATTCCAGAAATAGACGTTCCGAGAAGTCTCAGAAGCCACCTTGGACAAACGCACGAGTCCTTCAATAATTGGCTGCACATCAGCCGCTTCACAAGCCAGCTCGTCTGTGGCTGCCCACTTGGTAGCAGCAGCCGAAATCTGCTCAGGCGTCAACCGCGCCAGTTCAACAGTCATAGACTTGGGCAAACGTTTGATGATGCGTTCGCCGCCATCTTGGACAAGCAGAGTATGAAATTCATCTAACGAATTCACGTCCCACTCGATGCCTCGAATCTCTGCCCATAACGTGGAAAGCTCCAGCTCCGTAAAGCTTGTGTATTGCTCACGGTCTTTGAACGTAGCTGGCTCGCTGTTGTACCGGATTGCTTCTTCGTCGTCGCGTGAAACGTAAATATCTGCCTGAACGCTCATCTGCCCCTCAAAGGTCTTGAATTGGTACCAGCCATCTTAACGGATGTAAACAGGCCATTTCACAAGCTTGCGCTGTTTGTTCGCCCATCCGAGATTTCGCAGTGGGATTTTGAGTGTAATGATTCCATAACAATGTCGGCTCCCAGGCCCGAGTAAACTTTGGAGGCGCAAACCAACCAAAGGGCTCGGAGGAAAGGAGCCGAACATGCTGATTATAGGTTGTGACTATCATCCGGGCTTTCAGCAAATTGCGTTTGTGGACACGGAAACAGGTGAGTTGGGCGAAAGTCGGCTGACGCACACTGAAGAAGCCGAGCAGTTTTACAGGACGCTCAAGGAACGAAGGGTGCGTGTAGGAATGGAAGCCAGTGGACACGCACGCTGGTTTGAGCGTCTGCTGACCGAGTTGCAGTATGAGTTGTGGATCGGGGACGCAGCGGAGATACGCACGAAACGAGTGCGCAAGCAGAAGACCGATCGCCAGGATGCGCAGTTGTTGTTGAAGCTTCTGATGGAAGATCGTTTTCCAAGGATCTGGGTCCCGGACGCAGAGAATCGGGATCTGCGGCAACTGCTGTGGCATCGGCATCGATTGGTGCAGATGCGCACGCGCATCATGAATCAGCTGCATGTGGTGGCACTGAACGAGGGGGTCCGGCGCAAGAAAGCGCTGTGGCGACCGGCGGGTCGCAGTGAACTGGAATCGTTGGTGCTTGCTCCATGGGCACTCCGACGTCGTCGAGACCTGCTCGACTTATTCGACCAACTGACTCCGAAGATCCGCGATTTGACGCGAGCGCTCGAGGAGGAAGTTGAGAAGCGACCCATAGCGCGGCGACTGATGACTCATCCCGGCGTCGGGGTTCTGACGGCGTTAGCCTTCGAACTAGTGATTGGCACTCCCGAACGTTTCGGGTGTGGCAAGCAGATCGCCAGCTATGTGGGGCTGGTTCCTTCGGAGGAATCCAGCGGCGACCGGCGACGACTCGGACTTATCAGCAAACAAGGCAACGCGCTGTTGCGGTTCCTGCTGGTGGAAGCGGCCCAGGTCACGGTACGCAGTCAACCGCAGTGGCGCAGCAAGTTCTTCCACCTGGCCCTGCGCCGAGGACGGAAGATCGCGAAGGTAGCGATGGCCCGAAAGCTGGCGGTTCACCTGTACTGGATGTGGCGCCAGGGTCGGGATTACGGTCCGTTTGAAAAGCTTGGTTCGCACGCGGGACAGCCCGGAAATCTCCATGGTGTGCAGTAAATCACCGGCGTAATGATTGGGCATCCCGCTCCCCTTCGCAGGGGAGTTCGAAGTAGTAATCATGATCGCAGTTGGGATCGAAGAGATGGATGGGTCGGACTGAGTTCCTGACCGCAACGATTAGAAGCGAGCCCTAGGTTGGAAAACGCAAACCATCCACGAGAGCGAAATGGCGCTCTTCTCCGAGCGCAGGCAGTCGTGTGCTCGAAAAGAGCTTGACGCGGCCGACATTGTTAGAGAAGGAGATTTTGCAACAACCAGCGAAGGCAAAACGGAGACCGCTACTGTTTTGTAGGCTACTTGCGGGGAGCTGAGTCCTATTTTGCGTGGGGTACGAATAGAGACAGCCCCAAGAGGGCTGCACCGACCACAATCAGAAGAGCCCCGGCCTGAACGCTATTTTCACTGCCCTCGGTACGGAACCGTGTGTAAATGCCTACCAAAGCGAGCCCGGCAACAATCAGAACCGTTCCCATGACCGCGGGTAAATCGTTGATCGTCATTGCTTCCTCCTCGCTTCGATCACCGTCGCCATACCTTTGTGGCTCCCCCTCGAACTTGGATACGGTCCCGCGGCAGAATAAGTTTCAGCAGAGTTTTCGCAGAGTTCTCCAGTTCTCCCAAAGGGCGAGAGAGAAAACCCCTGGAGGACAGGTGGTCTTGCGAGTACGCGGGTCAACCGGCTCGTTGGGCAAACTGACATTGCAAAGAGATTGTGGCGTATCAGGCCACAACGCTCATTGAGAGTTTCGGTGTGCTTTTTTTTGCGGCCAGGGTGTTCTAGACAAAGCGCAGTTCCGTCGCCGGAGGCAGTGCTCCGACCTCGGCTCCCAGGCGGTAGTAGAGGGCAAGGCCGTCGAGGCAGGGAGGGTCGAGATAATAATGGATGTTTTGCGTCAGGTAGACGCGGATGGCCTCGAGGGACAGGCCGAGGCGAGGCGCCCACTCTTGCGCGATGACCTCCAGATTCTTTGGGGTCACGCCGTGGTCGCGGGACTTTTTGAATGTCTGGGCAATGGCCGCTGCGTCTCGTCCGGCGAGCGCTGGTTTGCGGATGGCCCAGAAGGCGAAGACGAAGGACTTGCCGGTGCGGGCCTTCCATTCTTCGGCCAGGTCGAGCGTGAAGTAGCGGGTGCGGTCGACTTGCAGGGCGGGATCTCCGATGAGCAAGGCGGCGTCGCATGCCGCTAGCATTTCGTTGAGATGGGGAGCCATTGGCTTATAGTCGCGCGCTCCGCCGAGCCATTTGGCAAACAGAATTTTGGTTAGCGCCACCGACGTCATGGAAGAAGTGTCGAGCGCTACGGTGCGCACCTGCGTTGCCCATTGCGCGGTCGACAAGGAGTCAAGCGACAGGGAATCAGGCGACACGGAATCGACCGGCTTTTTGCTGACCAGCAAAATCGAACGCACGGCGCGCTTGGCCGCGATGGCCACGTCGGGAATGATGACGAGATCGGGAACCGTGGTGTAAGCGGCGGCGGGAATGATGCCGATATCGGCCGTTCCGGCGCGCAGGGCTTCGGCGCAGGCGGAGGGGATGGTGTAGGAGATCTCGTAATTCGCAGCCAGGTCTGCTGCAAGGCCCGCAACTTGGCCGGCACCTGCCGCAGCGTGTTCGAAATCCCACATGAGAGGCGCGGTGTTCAGATAGGAAATTGCCGAGATCTTTAACCGGCTCATTGATTTACGAATTCTACCAAAAGTGATGTGCGCGCCATCCTTGACAGCGTTTTGCGCCACGGGCTAGGGTCACGAAATATGGCGACTGACCTAGAGATGTCCAAGGCTGCTGTTGCTGGTTCCGATCCGGCGTCGCATCAAGGTATCTATTGGCTCGCGCTGGCTTTGACGCCGGGGCTGGGGCCGGCGCGGATTCGGAAGCTGATTGAACAGTATGGCACTGCGGAGCGCGTGTTCCAGGCCAGCTTGACCGAGCTTGAAGCCACGGGGATGCGCGCAGTTTCGGCGCAATCGATCGCCACGGGGAAGTCGCTGGAGATGGCGCAGGAAGAATGCGCGAAGGCGGTGGAGGCGCGCGCGCGAATCGTTTCGCTCAGCGATTCCGAGTATCCGTCGCGGCTGAAGGAAATTTACGACCCACCGGTAATTTTGTTCGTGAAGGGAAGCGTGGAAGTGCTGTCGCAGCCCGGCATTGCGATGGTGGGGACGCGGCATCCGACGCCCTACGGCAGCGGCATGGCGGAGCGGCTCGCGACCGACCTGGCGGCGCGGGGATTGGTGATCATCAGTGGATTAGCGCGCGGAGTCGATACGGCTTCGCATCGCGGCGCGGTTGCGGCCAAGGGCAAAACCGTCGCGGTGCTGGGCACGGGAATCGACATCATGTATCCCAAGGAAAATACGCGGCTGACGGAGCAGATTGTGGCGCTCGGGGGAGCGCTGATCACGGAGTTTCCGGTAGGAACGCCGCCGACGCCGCAAAATTTTCCGATTCGCAACCGGATCATCAGCGGCATGTCGGCGGGCGTGCTGGTGGTTGAGGCAGCGGAGTATAGCGGCACGCGCATTACGTCGCGGCTGGCCCTCGAACAGAACCGCGATGTGTATGCCGTCCCGGGGAACGTGACCAACAAGAATTCGTGGGGACCGAACACGCTGATCAAGCAGGGAGCGAAGCTGGTGGCAACGTGGGAAGACGTGTGGGAAGAGTTGCCGACTGACATACAAGCCGCGCTCAGCGCCACGCGAAATGAATCCGCCGAACCGGAACCCGCATCTCTATTTCCGGACGAGGCCAGGTCGCCTCACGAGATCAAGATCCTAAAGTTGCTGAAGGCGGATGAATCGACGCACATCGATCAACTGGTCGAGCTTCTGGAAAACGAAATGTCGTCGTCGGAGATCTTTGCCGCACTCTTCGAGTTGGAGCTGAATGGGAAGATACGGCAGTTTCCGGGGAAGAATTTTGTGAAGAGCTTTTAGTTGTCAGTTATCAGTTATCAGTTTTCAGTTAAAACGGGGGGATTGTGCAAAGCTTCCGTGGTCTTCGCGTCTGGGAGAAGTCACACCGGCTTACTTTGGATGTTTACTCACGCAGTAAGGGTTTTCCTCGAGAGGAAACATAGGGTTTGACAAGCCAGATGCGGCGAGCGTCGGCTTCGATTGGAATGAACATCGCCGAGGGCTGTTGCCGGAAGGGCAATGTGGAGATGGCTCGTTTCCTGCAGATGGCAATGGGGTCGGCAAGTGAGCTTGAATACCAGCTTCTGCTGGCTCGCGACCTCGATTATTTGCAGAATCCGGAATACGAAAGGCTTACAGCGCAGGCAGTTGAAGTGAAGCGGATGCTCTCGTCCCTGATGCAGAAAGTGAAGGCCGTTCAGTGAAAACTGACAACTGAGAACTGACAACCGGTTGTTGCAATCCGCCAATTCGTGCTAGCTTCAATTCCATTACTGCGAAACTGAGGGAACATTGTCTAAAGGTCTAGTCATAGTCGAATCGCCCGCGAAGGCGAAAACCATCCAGAAGTATCTGGGGAAGGGATTCACGGTCGACGCTTCCTACGGCCACGTGAAAGACCTACCCAAGAGCAGCCTCGGTGTCGATATCGAAAATGACTTCGAAACCGAGTACGTCGTGATCCCCGGGAAAGAGAAGGTGCTGGCCAAGCTGAAGAAGTTGGCGCTCGCGGCCGACCACATTTACCTTGCGCCCGATCCGGATCGCGAAGGCGAGGCCATCGCCGCCCATCTTGCCGATGAACTGGGCGAGGATTCGAGCAAGAAGAAGGGCAAGAAGGCCGCCAAGAAGAAGACAGATGACGTTGGCGACGAAGCACGCATTCGCCGCGTGACCTTTAACGAAATCACGCAGCGCGCGGTGAAGGCGGCTTTCGAGCATCCGCGCGACATCGACCGCAATCTGGTCGACGCGCAGCAGACGCGTCGCGTGCTGGATCGGATTGTCGGGTACCAGGTCTCTCCTCTTTTATGGGACAAGGTGCGCCGCGGCTTGTCGGCAGGGCGGGTGCAGACGGTTGCTCTGCGGCTGATCGTCGATCGCGAACGCGAAATCAAGGCTTTCGAGAAAAAGGAATACTGGACGATCGACGCCAATCTGGCGGCTGGCAAACCTCCGGCGTTCGACGCGCGGTTTCTCGGCAAGGGCGAAGAGAAGATCGAAGTCACCAATGGCGAACAGGCGGAACAGATCCGAGCGGCGCTGGAAAAGGCCGATTGGGTTGTGCGCTCGGCGGAAAAGAAAGAGCGGCGGCGAAATGCGACTCCGCCGTTTACGACCAGCAAGTTGCAACAGGATTCCTCGCGCAAGCTGCGCTTCAGCGTGAAGCGCACCATGATGATCGCGCAGCGGCTTTACGAAGGCGTCGAACTGGGCGACGAGGGGCTGGTCGGCTTGATTACTTACATGCGAACCGATTCCGTCCGCGTTGGCGCCGAGGCGATCACCGAGGTTCGCGAGTACATCACCAGCGAGTACGGCGCGCCTTATTTGCCGGGTTCTCCCAATACATATAAGGAGAAGAAAGAGGCGCAGGCGGCGCACGAGGCGATTCGTCCGACGTCGGCTACGCGGCATCCTGACCAGGTCAAACAATATCTACAGGAAGACGAGTTCAAGGTTTACAAGCTGATCTGGCAGCGCTTTGTGGCTTCGCAGATGAATCCTGCGGTGTTCGATCAGACTTCGGTGGATATCGACGCGAAATCGGGAACGGACGTGTTCTGGTTCCGCGTGACCGGTTCGGTGATGAAGTTCGACGGCTTCCTCAAGGTGTACGAAGAATCGAAAGATAATAAGGATGAGGAAGACGAGGAACTGAAGCATAAGCTGCCGCCGCTCGAAGCCGGACAGAAGCTGACGTTGAAGTCGCTGCTGCCGGAGCAGCATTTCACCGAACCGCCTCCGCGGTTTAACGAAGCGTCACTGGTGAAGGAACTGGAAGAGCGCGGCATCGGCCGGCCTTCGACTTACGCCACGATCCTGAGCACCATTCAGGAGCGGCAGTACGCGCAGAAGATCGGCGGCAAGTTCGTGCCCACCGAAATTGGACTGGTGGTCACCGATCTGCTGGTCGAGAACTTCAAGGATATTTTCGACTTCCAATACACCGCGCGCCTGGAAGAAGAGTTGGACGAGATTGAAGAAGGCAAACAGACCGGGAACGAAGCGCTGTCAGATTTTTATGCAAAGTTCGCCAAGGATCTCCGATACGCCGAGAAACACATGGAAAACATCAAGCGTATGGAGAAGCCGACAGACGAAAAATGCGAGCTCTGTGGCGCGCCGCTGGTGATCAAGTGGGGCAAGCACGGCTCGTTCTACGCTTGCAGCACCTACGACAAGGAAAATCCCGATACCTGCAAGTTCACGAAAGAGAATCCCATCAATCTGCCCGACCTCGATTCGGCCGACATACAGGAGACGGCGCAGGAAGAATACTGCGAGAACTGCGGCCGGGTGATGGTTCTGAAGCGGGGGCGCTTTGGCCAGTTTATGGCCTGCACCGGGTATCCCGATTGCAAGACGACGCGGCGGCTCGATCAGGGCAAGAAAGTGCCCGACATCCCGCTCGATGAAACCTGCCCGCTGTGCAAGCGCAACCTGATCCTGCGGCATGGCCGCTTCGGCGAATTTACTTCGTGCAGCGGGTATCCCGAGTGCAAGTATGTAAAGCAGAACTTTATCGGAGTGAAGTGCCCCGAGTGCAAAGACGGCGAACTGGTCGAAAAGCGGGCGCGCAAGGGCAATACGTTCTACGGATGCGGAAACTATCCGAAGTGCAAGTTCACCTCGGCAGCCAAGCCCGTGCCGGAGAAGTGTCCGGATTGCGGACATGAGTACCTGGTGGAACGAATCCGCAAGGATGGAACGGTGATCGCGTGTCCGAACAAGGAATGCGACTACGAGCGGGCGGTGGATGGCTCGGCGCCGGAAGTCGCAAAGACCTAGGGAAACTAAGATTAGGTGTCGGCAAAAAGCATAAACCACAGGGTACACAGAGGCCCACTGGGGAAACCGGAACTTAATCGGAGTTTCCCTACATACAAATGCGTCAGGAGTAAAACTTCAATTGACACTTTAATGAGGCGAAACCATGGCAAAGAAAGCGACCGCGCACGATGCACAGCTGATTCTGAAACTCTATGAACTCCGCCGCGAAGCGGAGATGCGCAAGGCGAGGCACTGGTTCACGGCAGAATTTTGGCCTGAGACCGCCGACGACTTCTTGAAAGTCGCCAACGCGTTTCCCAGTCAGGAGAATTCCTGGCTCCGCCAGGTCAGCAGCTATTGGGACATGGCAGCATCGTTGGTGTTGCAGGGGGCGCTGCACGAAGAGCTGTTTGTGCAGCCTGGTTGCAGCGGCGAGATGTTCTTCATTTTTGCCAAGATCCATCCATTTCTGAAAGAACTGCGCCAGAAGATGAATAATCCCAGCTCGTGGTCGAACATCGAGAAAGTGGCTACCGGATCGAAGGCCGCGCGCAAGCGACTGGAGCTGGTCTCGAAAAATGTGGCGAATCGCCGCAAAACGCTGGCCAAGTCCGCGAAGAAGAGCTAACCTCGCCCGCGTTCTCGGATCGTTCGGATCGTTCGGAGATTCGGGGCACAGTTCCGCCGCCGCCCATCTGCTATCCTTAACAGGTTGTGCGGATGCTCTGGTGGTTTCTTATCCTGGGAGTCAGTGCTGTGACGGTGGTGTCGGTTGCCGTGACTCTCTATATGCGAGTGCGGCGGCAAATGACGCGCTCGGCAGCCGCCAAAGCGGAAACCGACCACCTCGACCACTCGTCGCCTGAGGCCTGATCCGCCACCAAGAGTTGGACCCGGGTTGACCGCGGAGAAGAACCGCGCGGAAGAGCAGAGCAGAAGAAAGGAACGCCATGTCGAGAGCAGCGGCGCAAATTTTGGGACAGCAGACCCTGGCCGGTGATCGAGCCAAGGATCGGGGAAACGATCGGGGAAGAGAGTGGGCGAAGCAGGCGGCCATCGTGGTCGCAGCGAGCCTCTTCGTTGCTTTGTGCGCGCGTGTGAGCGTGCCGCTGCCCTTCACGCCGGTTCCGCTGACGCTGCAAAACTTCGGAGTTCTTGCCGTGGGCTTGCTGCTCGGCTCGCGGCGCGGGTTTGCCGCGCTTGCGCTCTACCTGATTGAAGGCGCGTGTGGATTGCCTGTGTTCAGCCCCTCTGTGGTTCTCGGCTTCGGAATTGCACGGATACTTGGCCCAACGGGCGGATTTCTCTTGGCCTATCCGCTGGTGGCATTCGTTGCGGGTTGGATCTACGAGCAGAGTTCGAAAAGAAGTTCGCGTCGTTTTGGCTGGGCTGCGATTTCCGCGGTGGCTGCCGAACTGGTGCTGTTCGCGAGTGGAGTGGGCTGGCTGGCCGTGCTCACGCACTCAGTTTCGCTGGCGGTCAAGTTTGGCTTGTACTGGTTTGTGTTTGCGGAAGTGATCAAGGTACTGATGGCCGCTGGCGTCGCTGCCCGCCGGCAGCAATGGCTTTCGTCGCAACGGTAGGGAAACTCTGATTCAGTGTCGGCAGAAAGCGTAAACCACAGGGTACACAGGGGTGCACGGGGGGAATCGGGACTTAATCGGAGTTCTCCTAGAATGCGCGAGACATTTCGCCCGCGGCGGCAGAGTACATAGGTCCTTCCCCTTCGGCTCCGCTCAGGGTCAGGATGACAAGGGTTGGGCTTGCTGCCGAGCTGGCGGAAACTTTACTAGCACTCATGTTTATAGAACAGGATCACGGAATCTTATGAGTACAGTGTCTTCTCCAGTTCGTGAAATCACCGTGGCGCACAGCCCGGACTCCGACGATGCATTCATGTTTTACGGCCTGGCCACGAACAAGGTTCGTGTGCCGGGACTGAAGTTCACCCATACCCTTTGCGACATTGAGACGCTGAACCGCCAGGCACAGGAAGGCAACGGCGTCTATGACGTGTCTGCGATTTCATTCCACGCCTATCCCTACATTCAGGAAAAATACGCGCTAATGTCGTGCGGGGGCAGCGTGGGCGACGGTTACGGGCCCATGGTGGTTTCCACCCGGCCCTTTACGCAAGACGAAATCAAACGTAAGAAAATCGCGGTGCCGGGAAAACTCACCACTGCCTATCTGGCGCTTGAACTGTTCGCGCCTGGGATTGAGGTAGAAGTTGTCCCCTTCGATCAAATCATCCCGCAGATTCTGGAAGGCAAACACGAGGCCGGACTCATCATCCACGAAGGCCAGCTCACCTACGACAAGTCGGGGCTGCACCGCGTCGTCGATCTTGGCCGGTGGTGGCAGAAAGTCACGGGATTGCCGCTGCCGCTCGGGGGAAACGCGATCCGGCGCTCGCTGGGCGCGGAAACGATGGCTAGCGTCACGCAGGCGCTGCGCGAGAGCATCCAGTACGCCATCGATCATCGCGAAGAGGCACTCGCTTATGCGATGCAGTTTGCCCGCGATCTCGATGCGCAGCTTGCCGATAAGTTTGTCGGCATGTATGTGAACGAGCGCACGCTCGACTACGGCGACGACGGCAGGGAAGCGGTGCGCCGGTTGCTCGACATGGGGCACAAGGCAGGGATTATTCCGCAGACGCCGCGGGTGGAGTGGGTGTAGGAAGGCTCTTGGCTATTAGCTCTTAGCTTTTGGCTTTTGGCTTGAGCGCGTCGATCGGTAACTGGGGTGGGTTTTAGCTAAGAGCCAAGAGTTAACAGCCAAGCTCCGCTATCATAATCACATGCCCGCAGAGAATGGCGCTCAGACTTTGCTCATCGATGCCGATGACACGCTCTGGGAAAATAACATCTATTTCGAGCGGGCGATCGCCAAGTTTATTTCGTTCCTCGACCATCGCGAACACTCGCCCGAGGCGGTTCGGCTGGTGCTGAACGACGTGGAGCGGGAATCCATCGTCAAGCACGGCTATGGCCTGCACAGCTTCGCGCATTCGCTGGTCGAGACTTTTGAGAAGCTTTCGGTCGAGCCGGTCACTCCCGAATTGCATGAGCGGATTCGCAGCTTTGCTCACCAGATCGCCGATCATCCCATCGAAGTTCTTCCGGGCGTGCCAGAGACGCTGCAATATCTCGGCGAACGTCACCACCTGATTCTGATGACCAAGGGGAATCCCGCCGAGCAATCGGGGAAGGTCGAGCGCTCAGGATTGAAGGAGTATTTTGCCGTGGTCGAGATCGTGGCCGAGAAGGACGAATCGACCTATCGGGCGGCCATTGCCAAGTACGCTCTTCCGGCGGATACGACCTGGATGGTCGGCAACAGTCCCAAGTCGGACATCAACCCGGCGCTCGCAGCGGGCTTGCATGCCGTCTTCATTCCCCACGACAACACGTGGATTCTGGAACACGAGGAAGTTGCCACGGCTCCGGCATCCCAGCGACTGCTGGTGGTTGATCGATTCGGCGACCTGAGGGAGCATTTCTAGCAGGCTGTGGAAAAAGTGTTTTTCCAGCGCAGCGTTCCCCCAGCGGCTGGAAGCCGCTGTTGATTTCGCGGCAGTTACGGAACGAGTGGAACTCGTGCCCTTCCCAAAACCGGCGCGAGTCGGAGTTTTTCCACAGCCTGCTAGGGAAACTCTGATTCAGTGTCGGCAGAGAGCATAAACCACAGGGTACACGGGGGTGCACGGGGAAAACCGGGACTTAGTCAGAGCATTTCTAGCCCGTTCGCGCTTGCTCGCGGTCATCCGATTATCCCAAACAAAAAAGTGCCCTTGTGTCTCCCACTCGTGGAAGAGACAAGGGCAGTTCCGTCAGTTCGAGCCGTTCTTACTCGACCGTAATCGCAACCGCCGCGGAAGGAATGCCGTTGGCCACAACCTGCAAGGTGCTCGCGCCGGTTTCGATGAGCCCCGGGACGTCGAAATTGGTTGAAACCGTCGCCGTGCCCGTGGCCACTCCCATGGTGCTGTGGTCGTGGGTTCTGGCATAGAACACATGATGCGTGCTGTTGTTGGTAATTCGGACCAAGGGATAATTGGTTGCGGTTTGCAATTCGTCTCCGAAAGCGTTGGCTTGCGACAATCCGTTGAACTGCGTGCCTGAGATGGAGTACGTCGTTGCAGGAGTTACCGTGGCCGGGTGGGCCGAAATGGTGGGCGCCCATGCGGCCTGGTAAGTTCCGGTGGAGTTGTAAACCTCCGTGATGACGCCGCCTCCGACCAGCACCTGACCGGTCGGCAAGAGCATCAAGCTTCCCAGAGTAGCCGGACCGGTTGTCAGAGTGGTTCCATTGAATACATAGGAGGTGCCGGAGTCGCCTTCCACCAGCACGTCGCCGTTGGTCAGCAGGACAGCAAACGAATCGCCGGCGTTATCGTCATTGGGGAAAACGGGGCCGACGGCCCACTTGCCGGTAGCGGTGTCGTAGATGGCTGTGTTCCCAGGGCCGTTGCTTGCCGTGTACGATCCGGTGACGAACACGGTGCCATCGGGACGCAGAATCTGCGGACCAATTTCCCCCGGCGGGTAGTAACAAAGCTTGCCGCCGGGACCGTAGTTAATGCAGCCGTCCGGCGATGGGGAGTGCAAATCGACGATCGTGCTGCCCGCAGTCGCCCACTCGTGTTTGGATGGGGCATAAATCTCGGAGTTGGGAGCGTCTTTCACGTCCGCCGTAAGGATCGAGCCATCCGCCAACAGGGTCCAGCCTTCCTCGGCGTTGAAATCGGCCTTGCCCTTGGAACTGAGCGAACTCCACTTCATGGTCTTGGGGTTGAGTTGTCGCATCTGTTTTGTAAGTTTGTTTCCGATCGCGTAGTCGCCGTTGGGCAGCACGAGCGACGGCGAATCCCCGATATAGTCCCAGCCCGTCGGAGCGGGCACGGGCGTCCAAACGTTGGTTGTCGGATCGTAGATCGCGCCGAGGTTGGTGAGCGTGAAGTTGTTGAAGTTGTATTCCCCGCCCTCGATGATCAGGCGGCCGTCGGCCAAGACCGCCGACGACATGGCGTAGGGCGCATATCCCGCGGGAAGGCTGGCAAGTTGCGACCATTTCCCGTTGACGTAGCTTCCGGTGTCGTCGGGAGTCAGCTTCCACCAATCGGAATAGTTGTTGCCCTGCACCATCACGGTGCCGTCGGTCAACTGGAAGGAGAGGATCACTCCATCCGGTGGCTGATGCTTAAGCGGCGTCAGCGTCTGCGCCAGCGCGGCGCTGGAGATGGCGAATAAGACCACAGTCACTGCGAGAAGAGATTTCCTGAACAAAATGTACGACCTTTCTTGAACGCTTCCCAGATTCGACCCACCTGTCATTTTGCTCCCCCCGCGGCTGCGGGGCGAACGGTTGGTGCTCCATGGTAGCAAAAGGCCGGGAAGTTTGGGAAGACACGAAAAACCGTGTGGGGAGCGGCGTTCGGGCTCTCGCTGAGCCCAATCTTGAGCCCGTTACCCACATCAAAAGACACAAGCCGGGAGCCCGGAATTGCTTCCGGTCCCGGCCCTGTGCTTCTATCAACTTTAAAGCCGGCTTAGTTCGCCGGAGTGGGACTGGAGTTGGCCGCTGTCGTGGCGGGCGGGACGGGCGCCGCGGCAGTGGTGGCCGCAGGCGCGCTGACCGCTGCGTAACGCGACAACCGCGGGTAAAACGGAGTGACCTCGAACGGCATCTTATCGCGAGCCGAGGTGATGGCAACCGGCTGCGCCTTTACGATCTCCACCTTGTCGTCCCACGGATTGAGCTTGACGCGTCCGCCCAGGGGCAACGCGGCAATCTGGTCGAGTTTATTGATATCGAGCGCCGGAGCCGAGGTGGCGAGCGCCGCCATGCGCGTCACCGTCCCGTTCTCGGTGAAGCTGTTGCCCAGGTGCGCCTGCAGCAGCGCGGTCAGTTGCGGGGTGCGGGCCTGCAAAGCCTTGATGAAAAGTCCCGCGCTTTCCAATTTCTGCGCGTAGGGCGATGCCTTCAGCATCTCGATGGCTTTCTTGTCGGCGGCGGCTTCCTCTTCGGGAATGTGTTTGAATCCGAAGTTCTGGTACGTCGCTTCGTCGGAAAACAGCATGCGGTCGTTGAAAGCGTACTGGCTGCCCAGGTTATGACCCAGAACGATGTGAGCCAGTTCGTGGGCGAGGACCATGGCCAGGCTACCTTCATCGGGCAGCACGTCGATGAGCCCGCGGCTGACGACGATCGTGTTGCCGACGCTGAAAGTCTCCAGCGGCAAAGTGGTCATCACGCGGGTGCGGACCGGCCGCGGCAGTTCGATGTTATTGGTGATCTCGATGTTGTTGACCACGGTTTGCAGGATCTTGTCGACATCGCCTTCGGGCGACACCAGACCGGCGCGTTCCAGGCGTTCGATGACGTTGTCTTCGGCCTGCTGCTGCCATTCGCGCTCGGCGGCCAGCGGCGTCGCATCCTGCGCGGCGGGCGTATCATCTTTTACGCTGTCGACGCGAATGTTGGTCAGTTCGTCGTTGTTGGCCGACGTTTTCAGGTTATATCCCCAGAGGCGAGTTTGCGCCTTGAAGGCGATCACATTCTTGGCTCCGGCGGTGAAGTCGCCTTCCTCGCTGTAGATATAGGCGGGAACCCAGTATCCCGGAACCAGATTCAAGCGCCAGCTATCCATGTGGAAGTAATAGTTGTTGCGGCTGGAACGCGAGTAGGTTCCGTTGAGGCGGACGATGTTGAAATCCTGATCCTCGACCCAAATGCGGCCGACAAACCGGCCGCGGCCTGCGTCTTTCTTGGGCGTCAGATCAAACACCAGGCAACGCACGTCGCCCAGAAACTCGCGGCGCGCGTAGTGGAAATCATAGTGCTGCCGGTCAAATTCGTTGCGGTCGGCGAAGACCATCCAGGAAAAACCGAGGGGCTGATATTGGAACTTGAACTTCTTGGTGAAGCCGCCGAGCAGGCGCTGCTCCATGCCTTCTTCTTTGTCCTTCTTCTTCTTCTCGTCCTGGAGGTAGTCGCTGCGGTCGATCGATGCACTGAAGTCCATGCGGCCCAAAAAGTAGTGATCGTCCTGCGGAATCGGCCCCAGCTGCGGATCCTGGGTCAGGTTCTGGAGATAGGTCTCGACCACGGGAGTGCGCGGCGACAGGAACTTGATCAAGTCCTTCTCGCGCAAGACCACGCGGTCGACGACCTGATCCATGGTGGTTGGCGCCGCCAGATTGGCGGCGGCCGGGCTGGACTGCGGTTGTCCCGACTGCGGCGCGGACGCCGGTTGCTGGGCCACTACCGTCATGGTTGCGGTGAACAGAACCAAGGCCAGCCAATTCATGCTGCTCATATACTTGCCGATCAACTTCCGCATACTCTCATCTCCAATGCTTCAATACGTGCTTTAATACGCCAGTTGAAATACCACGTGCACGATGGCCGTCGAATCGATTGCCAGCCCGCTTCGCGCTGCCGGTTTAAACCGCATCTTGTTCGCGGCCGCGACAGCGGCTTCGTCGAGTCCATGACCGAGACCCCGGACCACACGAGTCACATGCAGTTGTCCGTTGGCCGCGAAATCCACTTCGAGCAGAACTTCACCTTCCAGCTTCAAATTTCTGGCTTCGTCGGTATAAACCGGATTGGGCTTGTAGGTAATCTCGACGCCGGTCACTGCCGGGCTATCGACGCGCTGCACATGAGGCGTGTTCTGGGCAACCTCCTGTGAGCCGAAGCCGGTGCTCTGCACGTTGCCGCGCCCGCTGCCGCGCCCGTCTCCGTGTCCTGCGGTGGCCACACCAGTTCCAAAATCGGCGCTGGCTACCGTTCCTTTAATTCCCTTCGCACCGCCGGACCCATTGCCTTGTCCCGGACCTACCGGCATGTCGAACGAACCGGCCGCGGAAGCGATCAGCTTGCCATTCGGCTTGCCGTTGTCACTCGGCTTCAACCCGTTGGGGTCGCCGAAGCCGCCGGTCTGCACTTTCGAAATGGGGGCATTCACCGTCGGCGCTACCGAACTTCCCTGGAAGTCTCCGGTATGGATCAGCACGGGACGCGCGCCCGTGGTTGGCTTCAGGATTGCCGGAGCTAGGTTATTCATTGCCACCTTGGGCGGCTCAATTTCCTGCGGCTGCAGTTTGGGTGCGCGGATCTCGTGGGGCACGATCAGCTTCGGCTTCTCGAAGACCGGTTCGGGCGGCAGCAGCTTGGCACGCACCGGCAGCGGCTTTGGCTTGGGCAGCCGCTCCGGTCGCAGCGACGGCGGCGGCACGAGTTCGGTGACGTGATAGTTCACGGCGCTCAGCAGCGTGTCGGAGGTCATAATCCCGGTCACAATCAGAAGCAGAACGAAGGCGGCGAGAATCCCGTAGCTCGCAAGGAAGGTCCGCCAGTTCCACTTCTTTTCCGGCAACAGGCCGAGTTGAAAACCGCCATCAATCGTAGGCATCCACTACTCCAAAAAGGGAGCCCGAAGCCGGGGAGAGCAGCTTGGGACTGGAGTCTTCACCTTAAGGGGAGATTGGGCAGTGGTAAACGTGTCCCTTGCGCGTGTCCTTTAGTAACCACCTGTAGTTTGGGGAGGATGCGATGGGTGGCCGGTTACTTCGGTGTAGCTGCCCGGCGGCGGGCAAAGAAGTAGAACACCGGAACGCCCGCCAGAATGGCTAGGCATCCGCCCGCCGAGCTTTTCAGGTTGCCGGTGAAGGTGTAGTAGAGAAGCGCCGCGGAAGCCAGGATAAACACCGCCGGAACCACCGGATATCCCAGGACGCGATAAGGGCGGTCGGCGTGCGGATCGCGGCGGCGGAAGACGAACACGGTGCTGCCGGCGATCATGTAGAAGAGCCACTCGGCAAAAATTGTGAGCGAGAAAAACTGCCGGAAACTGCCGCCGAGCAGCAGCAGAACGATCGCCAGTCCGCATTGCACGACAATCGATACCGAGGGCGTGTGGAAGCGCGGATGCACCTCGGCAATGGCCTTAAAGAAATATCCATCGCGCGCGGTGGCAAAGGGCACGCGGGCTCCGCTCATGATGGTGCCGTTCAAAGTTACGAGCATGGAAACCGCCATGCCCGCCGACACCAGGCTGGCGCCCGCGTGCCCGAGCACCAGCGCCACGGCGTCGGAGGCGGGGCGTTCCGAGGCCGCTACAGCCGCGGCCGGCAGCACATACTGCACCGCTGCGTTCATCAGAATGTAAAGAGCGCCCACTGTCGCCACACCCCAAATCAGCGCGAGAGGAATATTGCGCTGCGGATTGCGGATCTCGCCCGCCACCATGTTCAGGTCGTTCCAGCCGTCGTAGGCCCAGAGCGCAGCCACGAGTGCCGCGAAAAAGCCGGCCACGCCGCCTTTTGCTCCCGCGAACTCAGTGGCGAAGTTTGCCCATGTGCCTCCGCTATAGGAGAAGCCGACGGCCACAATTCCGAGAATGATCGCAACCTTCAGCAAGGTGAACAGAAACTGGAATTCACCAGCGCGGCGGACGCCAATGTAGTTCAGCCCAGAAATCAGTACCGTGGCCGTGATCGCTACCAGTTGGCCGTAGGTGAGTATGAAGGGATGTGAAACGCAGGCGTGGGAGAAAAAGGAAAAGATCGGGAAGGTTTCGAGGATCCGCACCAGGCCGGTGGTGATGGTGGCAATCGAAGCCGGTTTGGCGATCAGAAACCAGGTCCACGAGTAGAGAAATCCCGCCAGAGGCCCGTAGGCGTCGCGAACGTAGACATACTCACCGCCCGCCTGCGGCTTCA
>Ga0208190_1000359_pt1 | contig 19028 bp, 11 predicted proteins | sample June2015DPH_13_1_FD_184708 | JGI IMG/M metagenome (GOLD analysis project Ga0208190, IMG submission 184708) | Peatland microbial communities from SPRUCE experiment site at the Marcell Experimental Forest, Minnesota, USA - June2015DPH_13_10... | ecosystem: Environmental > Terrestrial > Soil >... | reverse complement strand
CGAAGTTGGAGAACCAAGCTAGATGCGCTGCGCAATAGGCGTCTCGGTCAAGTAGCGTCTCCTTGCCGTAGCCATTTTCTCGCCTTGAGTTTTGACAGATTTATTACATCCCAGTGACACATTCTCCAGGGGAAGGGGGTGTACTCGGCGGATGCTGATTCTTGACCTTGAAGAATCCAACAACGGACAAAAGTCGCGTTCCGATCCGAAGTTGCCTGCCTTAGGGAGGTCGTCATGCAAACGCTGTCATCTGGGAATTGCGCCGCAAGCCCGGTAAGGAGAATGCGTGCGCCGGTTGGTAAGTCGACTCAGGGGAAGGCGGTTCGAGCCACGCTGCGGGCTTGCACAGCTATCATCTGCCTGTCTGCTATGGCGTCAGTCGGGCACGCACAGACTGGAACCATCGTCCAGCTTTTCGGTTTCCCCTGCGCACAACAGACAGGTAATTGCCCAGCTGGAGCCTCGCCTGATGTGTTGATCCAGGCTTCGGACGGCAATTTATACGGTGCAGCGGAAGTTAGCGGTGAACTCCCCCAGGGCGGCACCATATTTAAGATCACGCCCAGCGGCCAGTTCACCCGGCTGTTTGCCTTTCCCGCCGGGGGCAGCGGCAACTACTTGGAAGGCAGCCTGCCTGCAACGGCGCTCGTCGAGGCCAACGATGGCTTCATCTACGGCACCACATACAGTGGAGGAGCTGCCGCATTGGGAGTGCTGTTCCGGATCAGCAAGACTGGCAAGGACTTCAAGGTCGTCCATAGTTTCTGCTCCGCCGCCAACTGCGCCGACGGCAGCCTTCCGAATAGCCTGATTCTGGGGCAGGATGGCAGTCTCTACGGTGTTGCCGAAGCGGGCGGGTCAAACAATTCCATTTGCGTACATGACGGGGGTTGTGGCACCATCTTCCGCTTTACGCCGCCCAGCACATTTACCACGCTGTTTGAATTCGACGGCAGCACCGAAATCAGCAGGACTCCTATTGCCCTGATCCAGGGTGCGGATGGAAACTTCTACGGCGCGGGAGCGAACGTTTTCAGCTTCACCCCCAGCGGCGTGTTCACAGTTCTGGCCACTTTCCCGCTGTTTCCACCGCCGTTCGTCATCAACTCCGCCGACAGTCAACTCGTTCAGGCCTCCAGCGGTACCCTTTATGGTGCCCTTAAGGCGTACGAACTGAATCAGGCTCAGTTCTACGAGATCGACCCATCCGGCAGCAATTTCCAGCTCTTCCCGCAAATCGGCATTCTCTCCGGGTTTTTCATCGGTTCCACAATTCAAGCTTCCGATGGCAATCTGTGGACCGCCTTCAGTTACACGAGCGACACGAACGGCGGCATCCTGGCCATGTCGCCCGAAACCGGCGCGATTCTGCAAAATATTTCGTTCAGCAACACCAACGCCAGCCTTCCTGACGGCGGTGTGATTCAGGGTGCCGACGGCAAGATCTACGGGACTGCGACCAATGGCGGAACGGTTGCGAAGGGGAAAATGGCGGGTGGAACCGTCTGGAGCCTCGACGCCGGCTTGCCCGCACCCGCAGGGACTGTCGCGACGTTCACACCCGCCAGCGGCGCCGTCGGCTCCGAGGTCACGATTCGCGGTAGCCGCTTCATCGGTACGACTGCGGTGACGTTCAACGGCGTCAGTGCGGCGTTCACGGTCCTTAACACGAGCTTCATCACTACCACGGTGCCTGCCGGTGCAACATCCGGACCAATCGCCGTGAAAAACCTTGGCGGCACTACCGTCAGCACGGAGCAGTTCACGGTTCAATAGGAATGTGGTCGGGACAGAGACTCCGGGGACGACTCGATACTGGGCTGCCGCCATGGCAATTCGCTGGTTCGATCGCGATGGTTATTGGCCGAGCAATCGTCCGAGCGCGTGGATCAGCCGCAACACCTCTCCCTTCAGATGTGTAATTTGCATCTGATAGCTCCTGGATTGCAACAGAAGCTGATGAGGCATGCCGACATTCTCGGTCGTCGTGCTCGTGCAGCCGAAACCATGGACGATGGGGTTCCTTGCAAACAACATCTGGTCTGTCGCCGGGCATTCCGATCTCGATAAACCTCCCGTGAACCAGTTCCTCCTTCAGTGGTTCGTCAACTACAACATGAAGAAGGGCTGGTACCTCAACACCTCGCCGATTGTCACTGCCAACTGGAGAGCGCCCAGCGGCAGCGCGTGGACGGTGCCCTTCGGCGGAGGGTTGGGAAGAATTATGAAAATTGGATTCCAGCCGGTGAACGTCACCGCACAGGTCTACGGAAGTGCTGTCCATCCGCCGGGAACTTCGTCGTGGGGCCTGCGCTTACAGTTTGTGTTGTTGTTTCCCAAGCTGACCAAGGAGCAAGAGAAGGCCTTATTGGAACAAAAAGTCAAACAGATGAATCAGGAGCTACCGCAAAAGCAGTGAATGTTTTATTAACGCGTGCTCTTCGCACTCCAGCGGTTTATGGCGATTCTCGGCAGAAATAGCTGGGAAGAAATGGTTTTCGCTCTGCCATTTTTGGGCGGGGTCGATATAAGTTCCTGTTTGCCGACAATTCGGGAGTTGATGACGAGAAGCGCGTTTGAACTAAGCCGCTTTGCGGCGGACGCTATCGCGTGCTCGAAGCAAGCGGCATCGGAGATTCGAGACGTGCATACGAATAGATCACAAGCGTCAGCTCCCGAGTCTTGCAGAATGGTTTATCTCGCGTTACGATGAGGCGATCGTGAGCCTCGGGTTCATGGTTAGATCGATGAACTTCAATTTGAAACGCCCCGCAAACCCTCATCTCTTCAACAACTTCCAAACCGAAGTCGATTGAAATCCCATAGCGTCCGTCGCAAACAAAGCTTCTTCCTTCAAACGGCTGTATCGAAAGCGAACTCCTGAAGTCCAAGCCAACCGAACCTGTCGCGCCGGTTCGCTTCCGATACAGCTCTAACGTTTTTGGGGACTAATCCTCTGGAACTCGCTGTGGTTCGCAAGGCCCGCTGACCGTGTTGAGCTTGCTCCGAGCTTCTTCGAGGCTATCGAGGGAGCAGCTGGGGTTGAAGCTGGGTCAACCGCGATTACAGTGAAGGTCTGTTGGCCGGGAGGTCCGAGTTCCCAAGGCTGCTGTAAATTCACTATCCAGTGCATACCGGGCTTCAGTTGAGTTTTAGTTCACCCCCAAAACGTTGGATCACTGGCGTCCGTAGCCAGGCTGCATCCATCATTGAAGCACTCGGTCTTTCCTGCTTCGCGGTATTCGACACCTCCTTCCTTGAAACTCTCCTCGCCGCCGTAACTGCCCGAAAGTTTGGCGGAGACCCTCCACGAATGAGCGTCTGGACGGCTGGCTTCGGTATGGGCGGAGGTCGGTGTTGCGGGACTCTGGTAACGCTCGCGTCATAGCCCGGGCGTTTTCAGGTACTTCGCGGGCAGCGTCACCCCTGGTCGCTCATCATCAAAGATGAGGCTGGCGATCCAGAAGCGTCCGTGAGCATGCACAATCTGGAACGAATCGATGCCTCGCGAGGATGGCTGGGCGTCGTCCTTCGCATCCCGGCTTTCCTTCGTACTCCACACCTCGACAAGATTGCCAAACTCCTCGACTCGCTTCACGATGCTGCGCTCGAAGAAACCGTTCGTCTTGAAGTAGGGATCGTTTTGCTGCATGAACATGTCGGGAGTCAGGAAAACGGCATCACCCTCGCGTGCCGTGCATCCTTTGTGGCCGCAGACTCCGGAACAATCCAGGCAAGCCGACCGTCGGGCACAAACAGCTCGCGGAAGCGGTCCCAGTCGCGCTGTCCAGCTGGGCCGGAGACCACGTCATAGAGCGAAGCTACCAGGTGGTCCACAGTGTCCACGTCGCCGGGGTTCTTTGCCGCAGGCCAGTCAGGATGCCCTGCAAGTGTTCCCACTGGCGGAGGCGGCGCAGATGCGGCAGGAGTAGACTGCTGTGCGCTCGCATTGAGCGTCAGTCCCATAAGAAAACAACACAATATAAGATTGCAGCTACGAATCATGAGATCATCTCCTTAGTTTTGTTAAGTCAACCGGTGCGCTATGCGACGAGAACCGGGCGCGCGGAAAATACGCGGGCTTGCGCCGAACGTTTCCCGAAAACGAGCGGTCAACACATCGCCCGGGATTTCGGAGCTCACGGGAGGGGAAGTCATCATCGCTCACCCGCTGAGCGACCGGCGACCGAGGACGATCCTGCGTCTGGACGAATGGCGCTCGATCGCCTTCCGAATATCACCATGATCGCCCCGAAGATCAGCAACACTGCCCCCCAAGCCAGGTTCACGTTGAGGCCAAGCGAGCGCTGGTAAATCAACTTGTCACCGAAAGCGCCAAATCCCACGAGCAGTAATCCGATCACACTGAAGAGCAGACCGATCGGCAAACGGATGTCCAGTCCCATCGCATCTCCTACCAGAAAATAATGTTTAGTATCAAAGCCAACACCAGCACTGCAATCGCCAGCGCCTCCGGCCTTTGGTACCAAGGCAAGTTGCCCTCGGAAGTCCGCTTGGTCAACGAATAGACGAGCCCAACGAGATCCTCTTCCTTGCGAGGCTTGGTTACCAGGCTCACTAGAATGGTGATCACCATGCAAACCGACCAGGCCCAGATGGCGGTCCAGAAGTTCTGGGCCATTTCGCTGGGATAGGTGTGGACAGTGGCGAGCCAGCCGCCCTTGATCCCCGCGACCGCGCCGACGGGGATTGTGAGCCCGTGGTGAACGGCCGCCGCAACCGTACCCGATAGCAACCCTCCAAAAGCAGCATGTCCGGTGGTGCGCTTCCAGAACATTCCCAGCAGAAAGGTCGCAAACAGCGGGGCATTCACGAAAGCGAATACGAGTTGTAGAAAATCCATGATGTTGTTGAAGCGGGTAGCGGCGTAGGCTGCGGCAACCGAAAGTGCGATTCCGAATATGGTCGCCATACGGCCTACCCAGAGATAGTGCTGATCGCTTGCGCCTTTGCGGATGTAGGCCTGGTAGATGTCGTAGGTCCAGACGGTGTTGAATGCGGTCACGTTACCCGCCATGCCGGACATGAAACTGGCGAGCAGAGCCGTTATGCCCAAGCCTAACAATCCAGTGGGAAGGTAGTGCACGAGCATGTTAGGGACAGCGAGATCATAGTCGAGGAGAGGCTTACCGTTTGCGTCCAGCATCGGCTGTCCGGTGGCGTCATTTATCTTTGGAGGAATGAGGCCCCGGCCTGCCACGGCCATCTCGCCCTGCATTGCTTCAATCCCGTGCGCGCTGGGGAGAAGGCCAGGGCGTTGAGCGGGGAGCGAGATTGCAATTAGTCCCGGAAGGACGACGAGGAACGGAAAGACCATCTTAGGTATAGCGGCGATTAATGGCGTGCGGCGGGCGGCGCTCATCGATTCCGCGGCCATGGCACGCTGCACTACGAGAAAATCCGTACACCAATAACCAAAGGAAGAAACAAAGCCCAGTCCCATCACCAGTCCAAACCACTCAACGCCAAGCGGGTTGGTGTGCGGACTGCTCATGCCCTGCCAGGAGTGGGTGTAGGCCGTGGGAAGTTGCTGTTTAATTCCGCTCCATCCTCCGACATCTTTCAGCCCCAAAAGGACCAGAGGCAGAAAGCCCGCCACGATCAGAAAAAATTGGAGTACTTCGTTGTATATTGCGCTGACCAATCCTCCCAGCAAGATATAGACCAGCACGACGATCGCCGAGATGATTACGCTGATATGAAAACCTGCCGACAGGGGCAGGCCCATGCTCCGGAGAGGAGCATCGAGAATGTGCAGCGTCTGCATGAGTTTCGCCATGGCGTACACGGAAATGCCGGAGGAGAAAACCGTCATCGTAGCAAAAGAGATGGCGTTAAGCCCGCGAGTCTTTTCATCGAAGCGCAGCCGCAGGTATTCCGGCACCGAGCGCGCCCGCGATCCGTAATAGAACGGCATCATGAAGATGCCGACGAACACCATGGCGGGAATGGCGCCGATCCAATAGAAATGGCTGGTGGCAATGCCGTACTTGGCGCCAGACGCGCCCATGCCGATGACTTCCTGCGCTCCCAAGTTGGCGGAGATAAAAGCCAGACCGCAAACCCACGCCGGAATCGAACGGCCAGCAAGAAAAAAGTCCGTACTGGTCTTCATGTAGCGTTTCAGAGCTACACCGATACCAAGGACAAAGACGGAATACACCGCCATGATGATCCAGTCGATGCTGGTCAGGCCCATTCCGGACTCTCCTCAACGCCAATGTCGACACCTTTCAACTCCTGCTTCCCGGACAGAACGCTATTTAGCGAAGAGCAGAACTTGGGATACGGCGGAACGGCCACGGACTTAATGAACCGATCGAAACGTTTCACCATTCAAACCTTGGTTGCGATGATCACACGGGCTGCTTGGAGCGCCGGCGAAACGGCCCCGACCTGAATCTCACCCGTTTTGCCATTCGATTTCACGATGGCGAGACACCATCCGTTGAAAGCCATTCGACGATTAGATTTGTAGTCTTCGTGACTCGCTGGGTTTCCATTATCTGTCGCAAGGAGCGATCCCGCACCCTGTATCTCGAAGGTAACTTCATTGTCCGCGGTGGGTACCACCCGGCCCTTCTCGTCTAAGATATGGACGGTAACGTGGGCCACATCGCTCGCATCCGCCAGAATGGACCCCTTATCCGGCGACAAGCTGATCGAAGCTGACTGTCCCGTCGTATAAATCTCGGCCGTTGCGAAGATCTTCCCGCTTTTAGTCCCGACCGCTTTCAGGGCACCCGGTTCATAGAGCACATCCCAGGACAAGTGTAGGTCCGCGGTGGTGCGCAGGACCTTCGCTCGCTCCGGCAGGTTGCCCCAGCGGCCCTCCATGCCTACGCGAGGGAACTCGTAGCCTTTCACTCCGAGCGACCGTCCGTTGAGAAACAACTCAACGGTGTCGCAATTTGTGAAACAGGTGACCGGGATGACCTGCCCTTCTTTTCCCTTCCAGTTCCAATGGGGGAACAGGTGCAGCACGGGTTTGTCGGTCCACTGGCTCTGGTAGAAATAGAAGCCGTCTTTCTTGAAGCCGCAAGTATCAATGACTCCGGACGACGAACCCTTCATGGGCCAGCGCGACTCGCCCAGATAATCAATTCCGGTCCACATGAAGTCTCCGGCAACGTAATCATACGTGTTGACGAATTTCCACAACTGTTCCACGTCGACGTTTCTTCCCCGCAAGAATTGGAACAGCTCCGGTGAAGGATCTGCAGCGGAGAACAAGTCGGGATATTCGCCGCGGACGCCGCCCATCGCCTCGCTCTCAGTTCCAACGAAGCGCCTTTGCGGATATTCATGGCGGTCGATGCTGTAATACTTTTCTTTCCGGTCGCGCCAGCGGTCCGCGTAGTTGTAACCAACGACATCAAGAAGAGAGAGAAACTCCGGACTTGCCGCTTCGGAAGCAGGCTCGGAATGAATGTGATCGCAACCGGCGGTCACCGGGCGAGTGGGGTCCTCAGAGTGAAACACTTGGAGTAACTTTCGCAGCGTCTCTGGACCCTGCGAGCTGCCCTGATCACCGATTTCGTTACCGGCGCTCCACAACACTACCGAAGGATGATTGCGGTCGCGCCGGACAAAATTTTGTACGTCACGCTCGTACCACTCGTCAAAATATTCGGAGTATCCGTTGGGGCCGATCTGGCCTTTCGGCACCTTCCACTCGTCGAAGGCCTCATTCATGACGAGGAAGCCCATGGTGTCGCATATATCCAGAAATTCGGCGGCATAGGGGTTGTGGCTGGTACGAATGGCGTTGCAGCCCATCTCCTTCAGAATTTCGAGGCGCCGCTCCCAAATCCTCTCCGGAACCGCAGCGCCCACTGCGCCGCCGTCGTGGTGAAGGCAAGCTCCATTAAGCTTGATGCGTTCGCCATTCAGCAGAAATCCACGGTCCGCATCGAAGACCGCTTCGCGAATGCCGAACGGAGTATCGCATTCGTCCACCACCTGACCCTGAACGCGCACCGTGCTGTGGACCTTGTACATATAGGGATCGGAAACCGACCAGAGGTGAGGGGAGTTCACCTTTACTTGCTGCAGGAATTCGTATTCTTTGCCCGCTGTAACACTCTGAGTAGCTTCAACGCTCTGGATTGCATTTCCGTCGCGGTCAACAAGCGTGGTGACGAGCGTGCAACTTGCCGCGTTCCCGCTTTCGTTGTTCACCCTTGTTTTGATGCGGACCGTTGCCGCCTCTTTCGATATCTTCTGCGAGCTAACGAACGTGCCCCAGTGGGCGACGTGAATTTTGTTTGTAGACAGTAACCAGGTGTGGCGATAGATTCCCGACCCGGAGTACCAGCGGCAATTGGTCTGGTGGGAGTTATCGACTCTGACGGCGATCAGGTTCGCACTTCCGAACTTCACGTGGGGTGTGAGGTCGTAGAAAAATGGCACGTATCCGTAAGGACGCTTGCCTAGAAAGTGGCCGTTGATCCACACATCGCTGAGCTGGTAAATGCCGTCGAACTCGATGGTGAGCTTTTTATCTTTGTCGGAATCTGGGATGCGGAATTGCTTGCGATACCAGCCGATGCCGGCCGGAAGATATGCGCCGCAGTAACTGGAGGGCGCGCTCTCGTCGAAGCCGCCTTCAATGCTCCAATCGTGCGGCAGATCTAGAGTTCTCCAGTTTGCGTCAGAGAGCTCGGGCTCCTCAGCGCCCGGCCAATCGCCTCTGCGGAACTTCCAACCGGAGTCGAAGCTCTCCCGGAATCTTTGCGCAACCGCTTCGGACCCAGACTGCGCGTAGCCGACACCAATGAAAGAGGACGCGGAAACGACTGCAGCCGTGCTGACCGCTCCCTTGAGCAGTTGGCGTCGGCTCAGGGAACTCTGCAACAGGCCAGGTCTTTTCATCGTCCGCTCCGTACAGCGCAAAAAATCGTTCGTTGCAATGTCAAGGAAAAGGTCATCGCCCTCCTAGCGCATCCAACGCTGGAAGCGGCATGGAATAGTTTGGATCGCTCACGTTGGTGGAGCCCGACGTGTCGGCGTTGTCAAAGATCGTCAGGCCGTTCCAGACGTAGATTGCATCCAGCAGATTGTTGCCACCATTGAAATAACCGCCGTTCAACCGGGGTATATTGACGCCCGCTGGATCCCAGTATGCAATGCCCATTCCTAAGTTGCTGGGCAGGCCTAGCTGCACGGTTTGAAGGTCCGTCAGGAATTGCGCCTGCGTCGCCGTAGTCGGCGGGCTGTACCAGGGATCGTTCGAGTCGAATCCGTTTTCGTAATGCTCCCCCGCCTCGATGATGAAGATGGGCTTGCCGATGCTGCTGGCGGCGGCCACGAGTACATCCTGCTCCACGGGCTGGTTACTGGGATTGGCCTGGGCGGCTTGCGCGTCGGTCAAGGGACCATGAAAGAAGGGATAGTAACTCTGGCAGATGGTGTCGTAGGGAATGCTATTTTGATTGACCAGCGTGAAGAACTGAGTGAGATTCCACGCAGGTGTAATGTGGATGCAAGTGAGCGGCGCGGGAATGGCGGGGCCGATCGAAGTGTCGGAAGCGGCATCAGCAACGGCCTGCATGGCCTGGATTTGCAAGGCGGCGAAGCCGCTGAAGTCAGCTCCTGTAGGGCTGCCGGTGGGGCCGAGGAAGCCGGTATCAACCTCGTTGCCGATCGACACCAGATCGGGCATCGTACCGGCCTGGCGATATGACATGATCTCGGCCTTGACGTAGTTGTAGACATCGGTTTGCAACTGAGTCAGCGTGTCACCGGACCATGCGGACGGAACGCTGGAGGAACCGCCGCCATCGAAAAGCAAAGTCAATTCCAGGCTCATGCCGAGATTCTTGGTTCGTTTCGCCAGATCGAGATCCTGTGCATCGGTTTCGGCGAAGCAGGCGTTGCCGGTACATCCTGTCTGCGATGGGTCGGAGTAAGGAGGCGCCGAACTGGGCCGGACGCGCACCAGGTTGATGCCGTGATTCTTCAAAATCTGGAGAACGTCGGTCTGAACGCCCATATCCTTCCACCACACCAAGCCGGTGGAGATGCGCGCGGCTTCCTGCTTTTCCAGGAGGGCATTATCCACGCCTTGGAAGAAAGCCGGGCGCAGCAGCCACTGCTGGCTTTGGGTTGCGCTTCCGGACAGTGCGGTCTGCTGGAGAAATGCGCCGCTCGAGGCTGAAGGCACGTCCAGCAACAGGCCTGTGCTGTTGTTTGAAATCGTATAGTAGCCGTTGGTGGTTGCGGAGAGAGCCCATTGCTGCGTGGCGGCGCTGCCGCAGGGATTTTGCACAACGTACATCACTCCGGAAATGTTTGCGCTATCAAAACACAGGCCGTTTAGAACATTGCTAATCTGCCAGAAGTTTCCCGACACCGTGAAGGTCCATCTTTGGCTGGTGTTGGTGAAGGTCCTAGGCTGTTGGACGAGGTGGTCGCCGGCTGTCGTGGAGTTGTTGTTGAGATCAACCTGCAATCCGCTGAGCTGATCGAGAACGTAATAAGACTGAGCGCTGATCGGAGTGATGTCGACGGGCTGTGGCGGCTGCTGGCTCGGTCCAGCAACGATGAGGCTGGCGGAAGCGGTTCCACCGCTTCCAGCTTCGTTGGAGGTCACGGCACTTGTCGTGTTGTTTTGTGTGCCGGACGTGGTGCCGGTGACGTTCACGGCAAAAGTGCATGACGCGCCAGCGGCAAGGGTCGCGCCTGAAAGGCTGACACTATTCGAACCAGCGGCGGCAGTGATTGCTCCGCCGCCGCAGCTCCCGGTCAAACTGTTGGGCGTGCCGACCACTTGACCTGAGGGCAAAGTGTCGGTGAAGCCGATGCCGCTCAGAGAGATCGCGGCGTTGGGATTTGAGAGGTTGAAGGTCAGCGACGTGTTGCCATTCAAGGCCACGCTGGCCACTCCAAAGGCTTTGGAGATCGCCGGTGGAAGTTTTGTTGGAGAAGGCGGATTGCCCGATGAGGATGACCCTCCGCCGCAAGCGGTAGAGAATAAGCTCATAGCTATTATGATAAACAACGATGACGAACGCGCTTTCGTCCAAAATGCCGGAGCCTTCCGGTCGTTTTTCTTATGGTCGGTCACTGTCCGGCAGTTCATAGTCTTGCACCTTGGGTTTAATGTTCATCTGGTGATATAGGTCTGCGACCTGGTCCTTGGCTTTCTTGATCTCTTGGAACAACTTCATTTCTTTCTGCGCTTGATCGTCCATTTGAAGACGCTTATACGCGGAAGCCAGCCGGTAGTGCGCTTCATTATTCAGGGGATCGATTTGGATTGCAGCCTGCAGATACTTGATCGCCTCTTGCGGTTTCTGCTGCATCATCAAGAGTCTTGCCAAACCTAGCTGGGCTTCCACTTCATTGGGGTTGAGTTTGTGGGCTCGTTGGTAGTGGGTAAACGCGCGGTCCAGGTCGGATTGCGACAATGCGATACCGCCCAGTCCACATTCCGCTTTGGCAGCGTCGCCATCCACGGCCTCAGCGGCTTCGAACTCTTTTTCCGCTTCCGCCTGGGTTGCGGGATCGTGAAGGGATGATTGGAGGATGGCTTCACCCAACTCGAAGTGAACGCCGGGAAGGTGTGGGTCGATCTGCAAAGCTTTTTTGTAGTGCTCGATCGCGTGTGGGAGATCTCCGCCGTTCACCAGACGCTCGGCAATCACTTGCTGCATGCGGGCCGAGCCCGGAGCGAGGATGGCAAGCTTATTCAGAGTGTCATCGGCCAACTCGGTGTAGACGCGCTGCGCTGTGAACAGCACGTCTACATTATCGGGATCGAGATCCACAAGGGTTCGCATCACCGTGGCCGTGGCACCGGGTTCGCCTAGCTGATCGTAAAGCGCGGCTAATTCCAGACCAACCTGCAGGCGCAATGACTTGTCTTTCAGCTTTGAAAAAGATTGTTCCAGCAGGGCGCGAGCGGAAGGGTCTCCCAATCTTCTTTCGCTAATTCCCAGGAGAGCTTGCGATTTCACCAGAGACGGATCGATGGCAACAGCCCTACGTAAGTATTGGGAGGCGTTCCGGTAATCACGCCGAAAGAATGCAACTACGCCCAAGTTGGCGTAGGCTTCGGCATTCTTGGGATCGAGCGCGACGACAGCCTCGAATTCCTTAACCGCGGAATCCGGATCCTTTGCCTTGAGGTACTCCGCCGCTTTTCGCAGGTGATCGTGAATTTCAGCGGCGTGGGAGGTTGCGGTTTGCGCGGCCATGGCTGTGACCGCGGCAAAGAGCGTGAGAAGAACCGCCAGGGGCGCAGAGGCGCCAAAGGGAAACGCGGATTCGTGAAACTTGCTGGGGTGAGAATCACTCATGGAGGAACGATACCGCGAAACCCGCTGCTTTGGCGAAGCTCTAACAAGTGAGGGTGCGGAAACGGAAACTGCTTCCGCACCCCGCAGGGTGTCAAACTCCTGCGCTTGGCTCAGAATTTGATGTGAGCCCCCAGTTGTATGATGCGCGTGCCCCCTTCGGTACCGGTGATCGTGCCGGCGGTGGCATTGGACAATTGGGGAGTGCCCTGGCCGGTTCCGCATGGCGGCGGCGAATTCAGCGCGAGCGAGCAGCCGACGCCAACATCGTTATTCGGATTCGCCCAGTTGATATGATTGAACACATCAAACATGTCGGCCCTGATTTCGAGCCTCACCGCTTCGTGAAGAGCAAACTCCTTTGCGAGACTCAAGTCTACGTTCGTAAAACCCGGTCCAGTCAGGATGTTGCGTCCAGCATTGCCAAAGGTTCCAGGCGCTGGGTTGGCAAAGGCCGCCGGGTTGAACCAGTTTGCGTTGGCACGATGCGATACGCTGGGGTCGCCAATCCGGTCGGCATACAACGAGGAGCCACCTTGGTTGATGGATGCTGAGAGCCCCGGGTCAATTGCCGTCGCAAGGCCCGACTGGATGATCGGGGTGAAGGGAGTCCCCGAGTGCCACTGGAAAAGAGAAGAGACGCGCCAGCCGCCCACCACCGGCTCGGCGTAGCGGGAAACCGTAAGTCGGCGGCCGCGGCCGACCGGCACTTCGTAGACAATCTGGCCGACCAGGGTATTCGTGGCGTTGCCATCCGACAAACCGTAGTTTGCGGCGGGGTTAAAAGCGTTCTGGTAGATGTCGATGCCCGATCCGTGACCGCCTCCCGTGCCGGTATCGCTCCATCGCGACAAAGCGTAATTGACCTGGAAGTTCAAACCGTAGGACATTCTCTTTTGAAGCCGCAGCTGCAAGGCGTTGTAGTTGGAATATCCATCGTAGATTTGGGCCTGGATATCGTTGAAGATGGGGTTCGGGTTCCCGCAGTTATAGCCGGTGCACCCGAATGCGCTGATAGGCGCCTGGTTGATATTGGTTTGAAAGTTCAGATTCCTGCCGCGGGTGTAGACATAGCTGGTGTCCAACAACATGTTTCCGGCGAACTCCCGCTGAACGCTAAAAAGAAGATTCTGAACATAGGTGGTGGGCATACTCCGCGGGTAGTATTCCACCCCGCTGAAGTTGGAGACGGTCGACGTAAGAGTTTGCAGCGTTGGATAGACGACCGACAAGCCGGGCCCAGGGCCCTGGTCCAGTTGGAATACGGCGCTGCCGTTCGTGTACCCATTGTTGCCGACCTGGTGGGGGTTGAACCCGAGACCGAGGGCGCCGTCGGTATAATTCTCGGAATCGCGTGGCGCATCAAAAATGCCGTAGCTGGCGCGAACCGACCACTTGTCACGAGGCGACCAGGCGATGCCGATGCGCGGGGCAAATTCCTTATAGTCGGCGTTTTGAATGGTCAGCATGTTGCTTGTGGGCCCGCCATAGGCCGTATCTCCCTGGCCGCCAAAGAGGATGGCCCCACGATAGATTCCGCCATCGGCGGAATTCGGTAAGAACGGGTCGTAGTTGCCGAACAGGTTGTTTTTTACTCCCCAGCCGGACTGGGCTTGCCAGCGCAGACCTAGGTTCAAAGTCAGATGCGACGAGACTTTGATGTCGTCGCTGCCGAAAAACGCCGAGGTCCAGGCATGAGCGCTGGTCGGGTCAGAATTGAAAACGAACCATCCATAAACGTCGCCGGCCAAGAAGTCAGCGTACGGGACTCCGGTGACGCCTCCGTTGAATTCGAAGTTGCCCGAGCTGATGTCTCCCCAGTTGGTATAGTTCTGGTAAAACCTGTCGTACTCGCCGCCAACTTTGATCGTGTGCCTGCCGTGAATGAGGGTAAGGATATCCGAAACAAGGTAGCTTCCCTCGCCCAGAACGGCAGAGATGTTACCGTTTTCGTTGCAACCAGCGCCCAAAGCGATACACCCGGATCCATTTCCTCCCCCTGGCGCATCAATCTGGATTTTGGGAAACACATTTGACGGAGAATTGGTGCCGTAGGTGGGCTCAAGCCCAATCGCCGCCGGATCTCCCTTGTTCAAAGAGGGCGGCGAATACTTGTCGAGCTCGCGGCTGGCACCTACTCGAAACTCGTTCAGCAGGGTCGGGCTAATCATATAGACTTCCGAGACCTGCGAGGTCAGATCGTCGGTAAATCCTTTCTGAGTCGAGGTAGCGTCGTTGGGGAAGAGAGGATCGGCTGGGACGTAAGTAGATACGGTGGGGAAATAGTTGAAGCTGAACGAAAGTCTCTGTTTGGAGTTGATATTGTAATCTGCCTTGCCGGTATACCACGTGTCCGTATTCGGACTGCTCCCGTTGAATACAAAATCGTTGGTGGTGTTGGGGCAGGTTTGGGGAACGCCTGCTGACGGATTTACCGGCCCGGGGCAGCCCGCGATCCATCCCCGAGCGGATGACGCGGGGAAGAACTTCTGAAGATTCAATGCCACGGTGTCCTGGGGTACCAGCAACTGGCCCGTGGTTGGATCAAAAAAGGCAGGATTCGTAGCACCGGTAGTGCCGAAAAAGTCCCCCTGTTCCTCGGCAGCGTTCGGGTAACTGTAATTTCCCGACGTCGGAGCAACCGAAGGGTTGCGCTGGTAGAGGAAAAAGAAAAACAGCTTATTCTTGATTACCGGCCCACCCACGCTGCCTCCGTAGGTATTCCAATGCTCCACGGACTTCACTTCAGGCGCAGGATTAAAATAACCTCTGGAGTTGAATGTGGTGTTCTGAATGTATTCATACCCGCTGCCGTGCCATTGGTTGGTTCCGCTCTTCGTGCTCACATTAATGGAAGTAAGACCGCTGCCGAACTGCACGTTCGCGTTGGCTGAATTGATGGTTACCTCGCCAATGGCATCGACCGGCATGTAGTAGTTGCTGCCGTTAAAATCTCTCGGAGCTGTAGCCGGTCCCCCGTCAGACAGAAAGTTTATATTGTAGGACTGCGTGCCGTTGACTCCGACTGCTTGGCCGTTAATTTCGCCCGCGCCTCCGCCGCTATTCACGCCGGGGATAAGCTGAATCATCTCGGCGCGCCAGTCAGTGCCCACGATCGGCGCAGCTTCAATCGCATGGGTATTAAGATCCACGCGCTGGTCCGAGGTCTCGGTTTCTATCAACGGAGTTTCGGCGGTTACCACGAGCTGCTCGGTGATATTGCCTACTTGCAGCATGGCGTCCACTCCGATGGTTTGGATCTCCAAGGTCACGCCTTTGCGGACAAATTCCTTGAATCCCGCCTTCGAGAATGTGATCGTATACTCGCCGGTTGGCACGGAAGGCACATCGTAGATGCCGTCCGAATTCGTAGCGGAAACGATGGTCATGCCGGTCTGCACGTTGGTGATTGTGACTTTGACCCCTTCCACTACGGCGCCAGTCGCGTCCTGAGCTGTGCCTTTGATTTCTCCAGTGTTCGCGTTCTGTCCGAAAGCAACCGTGGCTGTTAAGCCTGCAACCAACAGCACACAAATACGTACAAAGTAGCGAACCATCCCTAGTCTCATCGCGGAGCCTCCTAGAGTTAACTCTGCCCGGCAGTGCGACCGAAGTCGATCAGGGAGTTTCGGGCGCACGCCTGCCAGTCGATGCAGAGTTCGAAACGATGCCTATGTCACCGACGAGGAATGCTATGCCGACGCGACGCTCCGCGAATCCGCCAAAAGTCGGATAGTAGAAAATAAGTATTTATCTTGGCAACAGGTATACGAATCGTGGATGGGGTTTCACTCCAGGTGTACCAGGCCTCGATGCAGGGCTGTAACCACGGCCTCGGTGCGATCGCTGACGTTCAGCCGCAGCAGAATCGCACTGACGTGGCACTTCACGGTGGCCTCGGCGATGCGCAAACTGGCGGCAATGTCTTTATTGCTTTTTCCGCTGGCAAGCAGAGAGAGCACTTCTTGCTCTCTCGCGCTGAGTTCGGAGTCAGGCATGCGCGAGGCCAGGGCGCGGGCAACCGGCGGCGGCAGGAAGCGTCCGCCCTTGTGCACGCGCTGCAGCGCCTCCACCAAAGTTTGATAAGGCATGCCTTTAATGACGTAGCCCTGCGCCCCCGCTTCCAGAGCGCGATGGATATCGGCATCGCCCTCGTAGGTTGTGAGCACTACAAATCGGGCGCGGGGGTGAGTTTCACGAATGGAGCGAATGGAATCCACTCCGCTCATTCCGGGCAGTCGCAAGTCCATCAGGGTCACGTCCGGTTTGTGCTTCAAAAATAACGCGACCGCTTCTTCACCGGTGCTAGCCTGGGCCACAACCGTCATGTCGGCGCGGGCATTCACAATCGAAGCCACGCCCACGCGCATAAGAGGATGATCATCCACAACCATTACTTTTATCTTCTCGCCGTTGCTCGTGTTCATATGCGCGGGACTCCGTCTTCTGCGGCAGGGGCCTTGCGCGGAACGGAGAGCGTCAACTCCGTTCCAGCTCCGGGCCAACTATTCAAAATGAGTATTCCACCAATCCTCTTGGCGCGCTCCTGGATGCCCACCAGGCCATAGTGGCCGTTCGGCAGCGAGGACGCCGCTTCCGGGTCGAAACCACACCCATCGTCGCGCACCTGCACTTTGAATTCTCTATTCTCAAAGCCAATGTCTACGTGCACGGTTTTAGGCTGCCCGTGACGAATCGCGTTGTGCAGGGCCTCGCGGACCACCATCAGAAGTTCGTGAGCAGTGGATTGATCCAGATCGAAGGGCCTTCCCGAGATGCGATATTCCACGGGGACACCAAACTCATGGCTGACTTGTTGAGTCATATCGCCGAGGATCGGACCAATCGCGGTAGCGGAACCATCGGCGTGGCGGAGATCCCAAACGGCTTCGCGAGCCTCGTTAATGGTAGTGCGCAACTGCGTGCGCACACAGCTCAATAAATCCTCCTTCGCGGAGGATTCGGTGTCACCGAGACTCGAGTGCGCTTCGAGCAGCGCGGAAACTCCGGCACAGCCTTGGATGAGAGTGTCGTGCATTTCGCGCGCCAGCCGATTCCGCTCGGTCAATACCGCCTGAAAACGGGAGTTTACTTGGCGCATGCGGAATCTGTAGCCTCCCCACACGGCGGCTGCAAGCGATAATAAACAGCAACCCAGGAACCATGCGGTCCGGTAGAAATGAGGTCGTTGAATGATTTCGACGGAAGTTTCTGCGATCTGCCGCGGGTCGCTCATTTCGAACGCCGCCACGCGGAATTGATAACGTCCCGGGGGAAGGTTTGTATAGTAAGCCACGCGGCGTGAAGACGCATCGGTCCAAGTCTTGTCGAAGCCCTCCAACATGTAGCGAAACCTTACCTGCTCCTGCGAGCGAAGCTGAATGACGCTGTAGTGCATTTCGATCTTGGCGTTGTCGGGAGTGAGAGAAACTCTCCGCCGATCCTGCGCTTGGATGCCGTCCGCCAGCACGAAGTCGATCACTACCGGCGCCGGACCCACGGGCGGAGTTGAATTCAAAGAGACGCGGACCGGGCCTTTGTTGCTGGCAAACCAGACCTCACCCTGCGACGTGACAACTCCGCCGGGCTTTTCTGCACCGTACATCTGAGTCGTTTCCAAACCGTCGGAGATGCCGTACAGTGTCAAAGAAAGCGGATGCGATGGGTCCTCCGCGATTACGTCTAGCTCCCGCCGGCTGATCACGGAGATGCCATTGGGACCGCTGATCCAGAAGTTCCCCCTGCGGTCTTCAAGGAGTTCATAGATGCTGTTGCTGGCCAGGCCCTGTGCCGTTGTAAAGTGAGTCAGTTTTCCAAAACGCCAGCAGTAGAGGCCGCCGGTTCTGGTCCCAAACCATAGGCCTCCTTCAGAGTCTTCACGAATCGCCCAGATCTTTTCGTGCCTCAGTTCCTCGGTGACAGCATCTTTGGCAAAGTCGGCGCCCCGCAAATGGCTTACTCCGCGATCGGTTCCGATCCAGATGTCTCCATTGCGATCTTCCGCCAGTGTGCGAGTGCTGAAATAACAAAGTCCGTCGCGCTCCTGATAGTTGGTGAAGCGGCCGTCGTGCCAATGGCTCACTCCCTCATCTGTAGCAATCCATATGCTGCCGTCACGACCCTGCAGAAAAGCGCGAACAAAATTGTTTACCAGGCCATCTTTGACCATGAAGTGGGCCAACTTGCTACCGCTCTGCCGGAACACACCTCGGCCTTCGGTTCCGATCCAAAGCGCGCCTTGATTATCGCGGAAGACGTTGCGGACACGCACCCCGGTAATTCCAGGAAAGCGCACTAGTGTCGCCTGGCCATTGTGGAATCGAAAGAGATTCGCCGCCGCGATCCAAAGGTCGTCGTTGTGATCTTCATAGACGGTCTCGGCGTCGTAGTCGCCGGCGTCGGGCAGGACGACGGTTCGGATTGGGGTCTTGCTCAGCCGCAGCATTCCCGCCTGCGTTCCGACCCAGATGTTGTTCTCGATATCTTCGAACAAGCTCAATGCTGTGTTGCTGGGCAGACTTCCCGGCGCGGTCATTTGGGAAAGCGCATGTCTCCAGTATTTGTAGATTCCGTGCCCGATGGTACCAATCCAGAGAGTGCCATCGGACGTTTCATGGAGAAAACGGACAGTACCGCTGGTTTGCCGCACCCTACGAAAAGAACCGTAGCCAGGGACTTTGTTATACAGCCCCCCGATGGTGCCCACCC
>Ga0208190_1000358_pt1 | contig 19031 bp, 20 predicted proteins | sample June2015DPH_13_1_FD_184708 | JGI IMG/M metagenome (GOLD analysis project Ga0208190, IMG submission 184708) | Peatland microbial communities from SPRUCE experiment site at the Marcell Experimental Forest, Minnesota, USA - June2015DPH_13_10... | ecosystem: Environmental > Terrestrial > Soil >... | reverse complement strand
GGTCGGCGGCCTGCCGCTGAAAAAGTTTTATCCCGAGCTTGGCCACACGGCGCTGTGGTGCTGCACGGAGTTGACGACACGGTCGATGATCGATACGGCGGTTGGGCTTGTCGCCGAGAGCGAACGGTCGGTGCGAAGCATGCAAGAGACGGCGGAGCACGAGGTGGTGCGATGACGAAGCACATGACCCGCAAAGCCACTCGCCACATCAGCCAGAACGAAGGCTTGATCTTCGAAAAGTCGTCGCCGGGCAAGGCGGCCTGGAAGCTGCCGCCGCTCGATGTTCCGGAAGTGGACACGGCGAAGCTGCTGGGCAAGCAGGAGCGCAAAGACCTCGGCGACATGCCGGAAGTGAGCGAGATCGAAATTATCCGCCACTTCACCCGCCTCTCGACGTGGAATTACGCCATCGATCTCGGCATGTATCCGCTCGGCTCCTGCACCATGAAGTACAACCCGCGGGTCAATGAGTTTGTCGCACGGATCGAAGGGCTCGCCAACGGCCATCCGTATCAGGCGGAGAAGATTTCTCAGGGCGCATTGCGCATTATCAGAACCTTGAGCGACTGCCTGCTGGAGATCACCGGCATGGACGCCATCACGCTGCAACCGGCGGCGGGAGCGCAGGGCGAGTTGACCGGATTGTTGATGGTGCGCGCCTATCACCAGTCGAAGGGGAACGCGCGCAAGAAGATTCTGATTCCCGACTCTGCGCATGGAACAAATCCGGCGACGGCGGCCACGGTCGGCTACGCAGTCGAAAATCTAAAGTCGAACGAGCGCGGCATGGTGGACGTGGCCGCGCTGGCGGCGCAAATGAATGAAGACGTGGCGGCGCTCATGGTGACCAATCCCAACACGCTGGGAGTTTTCGAGCAGGAAATCGCCAAGATCGCCGAACTCATGCACGCCAAGGGCGGTCTGCTCTACATGGATGGCGCCAACATGAATGCGCTCGTTGCCAAGGCGAGGCCGGGCGATTTCGGCGTGGATGTCATGCACCTGAATCTGCACAAGACTTTCTCCACACCGCATGGCGGAGGCGGCCCGGGATCAGGCCCCGTAGCGGTGAAGAAAGTGCTTGCGCCGTTTCTACCCACGCCAGTTCTTATCACCAAGCCGGATGGCACGCTGGGATTCGAATACAACTGTCCGCAGTCGGTGGGCCGCGTGCGCGCGTTCTACGGAAATTTCGGCATGTTCATTCGCGCGCTGGCTTACATCTTCGCCAACGGACCCGACGGCCTGCGCCAGACAACGGAAGACGCGGTGCTCAACGCGAATTACATCCGCAAGGGCCTGGAAGGCGTTTACGATCTGCCGTATTCGACGCCGTCCATGCATGAAGTCGTTTTCAGCGACAAGTTGCAGTCGAAAAAGGGCGTGAAGACCATGGATCTGGCCAAGCGTCTGATCGACTACGGATTCCATCCCTATACGACGGCGTTTCCGCTGATCGTTCCGGGGGCGCTGATGATCGAGCCGACCGAGAGCGAGCCGAAGGAAGAACTGGATCTTTTCATCGAGGCCATGAAGTCGATCGCCGAGGAAGTGGAAGAAGATCCGCAGTACGTGCTCGACGCTCCGCACAACACGCGCATCTCGCGTTTGGATGAGACGGCGGCGGCGCGCAAGCCGGTGCTGCGCTGGAAGCCGGAAGGAAAGGCTGTTTAACACTAGCCAGACTTTGACTAAGTCTCAGAACTCCTTACCCTTGTCATCCCGAACGAAGTGAGGGATCTGTAGTCTCGCCGCTAGATGCAGATCCCCCTCACGTTGCTCGGGATGACAAAAATCTAGCTGATTTAGCGCACTGCCCATTCCTCCGGGTGGTCTTGCTAGAATCACCTGAGTCCAACTTCCATGCCCGACGATCCGGCCAGCTCCGCAAGCGCCCGCCAACTGGCCGAACACTATTACTACGCCGCGCTCGACCTGGTTCTCGAAGGGCATCACGAACAAGCGGTCGATGAGTACCGGCAGGCGCTGGCTGCCGACCCAAGGTTCACCGATGCGCTGCATGGACTCAGCCGGGCTCTTCAGGACCTCAACCGCTTTGACGAAGCCATCGCAGTCGCCCAGCAAATTTCAGAAGTCGATCCCGACGACATTCTGGCGCACACCAGCCTCTCGATCCTGTATCAAAAGAAGGGAATGGTTCCCGAGGCCGAAGCGGAAGGCAACAAAGCGCGCGTTCTAGGGTGGAAACAGCAGTTGAAAAAGGGCGGTAGTTGAGCAGCCGGTGTTGGCAATCGGTCGGCTGGTTCCGACGTCTGCGTTTTGTTGTCGTGCCTGGCGGTTCAATCAATCGTGACCGAAGAGTTTGAGCGCCTTGCACTGGCGTAATGTTCGGAGCAGAGAGGGTTTTAGCCCTCCCGTTCGGAAGTTGTTTATTTGCAATGATTTGGTAATATCCGCAGGGTTGGTCAGAGTTCCTGGCCCCCGTTTCCTCTTTTGGTACTCTCCCAAATCTACACTCGCTCGTTACCTGCGTACCCTAGCCGGATCTAAAAGTTCTCCCTAATAATCCTCTAGTCAGCCGGTGCGTGAACTGAACCCTTGGCGGAACGGCGAAGCGCAGCGGGAAGAAAGAAAAATCAAACGGGGGCACAATGAAAACGGGAAGACTCATACGGGTTGTCGCGGTCATGCTGGGAATGGCATGCGTGGCATCCATGGCATCCGCGCAGGCGCTCAACTCGGGCGCGCAGACGATCGCTCTGAACGCCAACCTCACGGAATCACTCACGGTCGCCCTATCGGCGAGCGCGGTGAATTTCACACTTGCGGCCGGCAGCGCCACCAACGCCGGCAGCACCAACATTACAGCCACGACGACGTGGGCATTGAAGGCGAGCCGGACCGCGGTCGCCGTGGATGCCTACTTTGCCAGTGCAGCGGCAGCTTTGACCGACGGCGCGGGCGACAACATTCCATCCTCCGCATTTTTCATCGCTGATAACGGTGGGGCGTCCACGGCACTGATCAACACGGTCGCGTTCGGCGCCGCCAACGCCGGACTTCAGTTGGCGAATGTGCCCATCACTGCCGCCAACCGCTCGGGCACGCGCGCCGACGTCATGGCTTTCAACATCAACCTGACCGGCGGAACACTGCCGCAGCTTCCGGCCGCGACTTACACCGGAACGCTGAACATTCAGGCGCAGGCAACTCCGTAGTTTTTCGCAGAACCACTGGGCAAGGGCGAGGAGCCAGACTCCCGCCCTTGCGCTGTCTTCGGTAAGAAAGTGAAGAATGCGACTGCGGAGACAATTCGGAACGGCGGCAGCGCTGGCGCTGGCTGCGGCCTTGCTTGTGGCGTCGGGGACACCGGCCCGGGCGCAAGTGCTGAACTCCGCCGCCAGCCCGATCGCGCTGCGCGCGGTTCTCAGTCAGTCGCTCACGGTCACGCTTTCCGGCAACGCAGTCAACTTCAATCTGGTTTCGGGCAGCGCGAACAATCCAGGAAGCACCTCGATTACCGCGACCACCAGCTGGATTCTGCAGACGCCCGTGGCGATCGTCTCACTCTATGCCTTTTTTGCGAACGCAGGCTCCGCGCTGACCGACGGCGCGGGGGACAACATCCCGTCGGCCGATTTTCAGATTTCCGACAACGGAGGAGCGTTTACGGCCCTGACCAATACCGTGCCGTTCGGTGGCGCGAACGCCGGCCTCACTCTCGGTCAGACGCTCATTCTCCTCAACAACCGAGGCAGTCGCACTGACGTGATGAAATTCAACATCACCCTGAGCCCGTTGCCCAATTTACCGGCAGGAGACTACACCGGGACGCTGACGATCCAGGCTCAGGCAATCTGATTTGCAGGTAGGTAGGGGAAATGAAACGAGATTCTTTCAGGATTGCGTGCCGGCTCCTGGCCAGCATGCTGTGCTTGCTTTTATGGACCGGCGCCAGTTGGGCGCAAACGGTGCGCCCGGTGGTCAACGAACTCGGCAACCCGGCAAAGGGCCGGGTCGAGTACGTGAATGACGGTATGACGCCGCTGAACGTCGTGCTCGAGGCCAAGAGCTTTACGGTCTCGGAGACCGGCGAAATCAGCTATCGCGCACTCGACCCAAACATTCACTTGAAGCTTTCCACCACCAGCTTCCGGATCCAGCCACAGCAGACCTATTACGTTTTTTATGAGGCGAGCTCGCCACAGATCCCTTCGTGGTTCGTCATCTACGCATCGTTCTCTGGATTCCCCTTTCGCACGGCGCAGGGGATGAACGTGCGCCTGCAGCTGCCGCATACGGTTTACCTGCTGCCCAAGCAATCGGTGGAGAAACCGGACATCCATATCGAACTGGCGGAGTTGAGCCGGGCCGACAACAAGGTTCGGCTGCAAGTGGAAAATACCAGCGACTCCTTCGGCCGCGTGCTGGCTACGCAGCTGGTGTACTCGAAAAAGAAGCAGGAGGCGCCCGGCTTCCCGATTTTCCCGCACAGCAAGCGCATTTTCGAAATCGCGCTGGAGGAAAAGGCGCAAGACGAAAATGTGCCGGTGGACTACGTCCTGCAATTTGAGAAATTCAAGATCGAGGGGAAGCTGCAAGCGCCGCCAGCCCTGGCTTCTGCCAATGTACCTGCGAGCCACTAGCGCGCTGCTCCTGCTGGCCGGGGTGCTTGCCCAAAGCGCCGCGGCGCAGGTGTTTAAGGTGCAAGGTGGAACCTCCACGCTGATCAATGCCCAAGGCGGCTCCGTCGAGTTCAAGGCCCCGGACTACGACGGCAACATCGGGATGGGGTTCTTTGACGGACACTTCGCATACGGCGCCGAGGCCCGGACGCTGTTTCATGGCTACACCGTGCTCGCCGGCGACGATATGGTCCCGTTCGTTCTGCCCACGGATGTTTTCGATGGCACCCACTATTTTTCTGCGCGCGGCTTGGGCGCGAGCCGCAAGGACTCCGACAGCTCTCTGTTCGCTTTTGCGGGGACGACCTCAACATGGATGGGTACTGGATTCTTCAACGCCGCAACCAGCGACAATCCGGTGGGAATCCTTTTCTATGAAAGACAACTGAGCGACCGGTTGCGATTTTTCTCCCGCGACATCGCCTCCGACCGCCAGACCGCGCTGCAAGGCCTGGAGTGGAAACAGAACAAATGGCTCAAGGCATCGCTCACCGGAGGGATCGGCTCCAACCAGGGATATTTCGCTTCCGCGGTCGATGCGGAGGCGAAAACATTCGCCTTCAAAGCCAGTTACGTGCTCATGGGAGACTTGTTCCACCGCATCACGATCGCCAGTCCGATGAGTTCGGAAGTAGACAAAGGCAACGTGCAGATGCTCTACAAGCCGAACCCATTCGTCAGCATTACGACGGGTCACCAGAACATCCTCGAACCGCTGACGATTGGAGGACCCATGCAGCAGGCGACGGTCAATCAGGTCTCCGTCGATCTGCATATCGAACGGTTCTATTTCGGCACGGGTCTGTTCAGTTCGACCGCCGAGGGCCGTGCGACTGAGGGGACAAACTTTTACGCGGGACGCCGATTCGGCCAACTGCTGGAAGTGAACGCGAACTACTTTCGCAGCGCGCCCGAGGGCAGCGCAACGACGTCAAGCCCAACCACGGCCGGCGGAACCACGACCGGCTCAACGACGCCTACTTCGACGACACCCGGGCCGGCCGAGGTCATTCTCTCCGGGACGTTGCGCGAGCGCTTTTCCTCGCGCTTCAGCCTGCTACAGCTGATCTCGCGAACGGAAGGTCAGACCACGGTGGCGTTTGGCGGCGATTTCACGAGCAACCGTTTGATGGCGCGCGTCGACTACCAGAATGTCTATCTGCCTTTTCGCCCCAGCCAGCCGTTTGAACAAGCTCTGGCGCTGAACGCTTCCATACGCGTTACCGGGCCGTGGCAAATTACCGCTGCGTCGAACGTGGCTCCCGACGGCCATATTCGTTACTCGTTTGGCGTGAGCACGTATCTGTATCGTTTGAACGGAATGATGACAACCGGTCCCGGAGATTCGTTTTCCATCGCCAGATACATGGTGCAAGGCGTGGTGAACGACGATCATGGCGATCCTGTGGAAGGCGCGGCCTTGCACATCGGCAAGCAGGTCGCCTATAGCGACAGCTCCGGGCACTTTATGGTGCGCTTCTCGAAGCGAGGCCCGTTCGCGCTGAGCGTTGCTCCGGACGAATTCATCAACAACGGAATCTACGAAGTGGTCTCGGCGCCAACCCAGGCGCGCGCCGAGAAAGAAGAAATGTCGAGCGATCTGCAGGTGGTGGTGCGGCTAGTGCCGCGCAAGCAAGCGGCGGTACAACGGTGATGATGCTTGCTGTCGGGTACAATCGCTGATGGATGAAGGTCCGCGATGCTATTAGGCGCCTTGAGCAAGATGGCTGGCGCATTGCTCGAACCAAAGGCAGCCACCGGCAATTCCATCACCCGACGAAGCCAGGGACCGTTACAGTTGCTGGTCACCCGTCGGTGGACATTCCGCCCGGATGAACAATATCCTCAAGCAGGCAGGGCTTAAATGAAATACCTCATCGTCTACGAAAAATCGAACACGGGGTGGGGCGCATATGCTCCCGACTTGCCTGGTCTGGGCGCCGCGGGCAAAACGCTGGACGAGGTGAAGGAACTGATCCGCGAGGCGGTTGAGTTTCATTTGGAAGGAATGCGAGAGCATGGTGATCCCATTCCTCCGCCCAGCGCGACGACCGAATACATCACGGTCTGAGGGTCCACGGGCTCACGGGGTCCACTGCCTACAACGAGTCTCAAGTTGCTGTGGCGCACGCAAGGTGCCGAGCTGGGCTCGGCTTGGACCCTTCGACTGCGCTTAGGGCAAGCTCGCGAGAGCGCCCGTTCCCACACGAACCCTCTGCGGAGTAAAATCACCCCATGCGAGAAGTCGTCATAGTTTCTTCCGTTCGCACTCCTGTGGGCCGCGCGTACAAGGGTACGCTGCGGGCTACTCGTCCCGATGAACTGGCTGCCGTTGCGATCAAAGGCGCGCTCGATCGCGTGCCGCAGCTTGATCCCAAAGAGATTGAAGACGTTATTCTGGGCTGCGCCATGCCTGAGGGCGAGCAGGGGATGAATGTGGCCCGCATTGCGTCGCTGCGCGCGGGTTTGCCAGTTGAAGTGTCCGCGGTGACCATCAATCGCTTCTGCTCGTCCGGCTTGCAGGCGATTGCCATGGCGGCGGAACGCATCATGAGCGGCGGCGCCGAGGTGATGATCGCGGGCGGGACCGAATCGATGTCGATGATCCCCATGGGCGGGAATAAGATTTCGCCGAACCCCTGGCTGGTCGATCATTATCCCGATGCTTATCTTTCGATGGGGCTAACTGCGGAGCGGGTGGCGGCGCGCTTTGGCATTACCCGCGACGCGTGCGACGAGTTTTCCCTGCGCAGCCATCGGAAGGCAATTGCGGCGATCGCGGCGGGCAAGTTCGAGGAGGAGACCGTCGCCGTGCCGGTGAGCTTCACCACTCCGAATGGATCGAAGCCCAGCGTAAATCCGAAGAAGACGGAGATTGCTTTCAAAGTGGACGAAGGTCCGCGTGCCGATACCTCGATCGAAGCTCTCGGCGCGCTCAAGGCTGCGTTTCATGTGAAGGGCGTGACCACGGCGGGCAACTCTTCGCAGATGTCGGATGGCGCGGCGGCGGCAGTGGTGATGTCGTCCGAGCGCGCGAAGGCGCTGGGCATTACTCCGCTGGCGCGGTATGTCTCTTTCGCTACCGCTGGATACAAGCCGGAAGAGATGGGCCTCGGGCCGGTGTTCGCGATTCCGAAGGCGCTGAAACTCGCCGGCTTGAAGCTCGCGGACATCGATGTGATCGAACTGAACGAGGCGTTCGCCGCGCAATCGCTCGCGGTGATCAAAGAAGCCGGTCTTGATCCCGAGCGCGTGAATCCAAACGGAGGAGCGATTGCGCTCGGCCATCCGCTGGGATGCACCGGAGCGAAGTTGACGGCCAGCGTGATTCGTGAACTGAAGCGCCGCAAGGCACGCTACGGCATGGTGACCATGTGCGTTGGCGGAGGCATGGGTGCGGCGGGGATTTTCGAAATTCTCCCGTAGAAGATTTTCCTTCGTGAACCTTCGTGTCCTTGGTGGTTCAAGCTTTTTCTCAACCACCAAGGCCACGAAGGCCCACGAAGAAAAACCGACCAATTATCCTGTGATACGTCTCCTAGCGAGTGACCTCGGAAAAGGCAACAACTGAGGTCATGGCTACTTTAACGATCAATCGAAACACTACGCAGGAGATTAGTCACGCCGTGATCACAGCTGCGATGCGGGTTCACTCGGAACTCGGGCCCGGACTTTTGGAGAGCACGTACACGGCGTGCTTGCAGCATGAACTCAGAAAGGCCGGATTCAAGTCGGATGCGCAAGTTGGCTTGCCCGTGGTTTACGATGGCGTTAAGCTGGATCTCGGCTACAGAATCGATCTCCTGGTGGAAGATCTGGTCATCGTCGAACTGAAATCTGTGGACGCGATTGCTCCCGTTCATCAGGCGCAAATCATTTCCTACTTGAAACTCAGTGGACGATCCCTCGGACTTCTCATAAACTTCAATGTTGCTCACCTGAAAGACGGCATCAAACGATTCGTAAACGGCACGGGATGGAAGTAACAGAATTAACCACCAAGGACACAAGGGTACACGAACGAGTTTCCGCAGCTTGTTGATTCTCCTTTGTGTTCCTTCGTGCCCTTGGTGGTAAAAGCTTTTCATTGCGTACAGAGGACTCCAACCATGGCAACCACAGCAATTCCCAAGACTAAGATTTCCGGCGGCAGCTTCCTGCTGGAAGAGCGGCAGACTGCCGATGTCTTCACCCCAGAGGATTTTTCCGAACAGCAACTGATGATCGGTCAGACGACCGAAGAGTTTGCCACCAAAGAAATTCTGCCCCAGGCCGAGAAGATTGAGCACAAGGATTTCTCGATCTCGCGCGATCTGGTGAAAAAAGCGGGCGACCTCGGCCTCGCTGGAGTTGAAATTCCCGAGGCCTACGGCGGACTGGAGATGGACAAGGTCACGGCCGCCATTATTGCCGACCACATTGCCAAGTACGCCGGGTTCGCCACCACTTGGGGCGCGCACAGCGGCATTGGCCTGTTGCCGATCGTTTATTTCGGCACCGAAGAGCAAAAGAAGAAATACCTGCCGCGCCTCGCCGCAGGAGAGATTGTCGGCGCGTACGCCTTGTCGGAAGCGACTTCCGGTTCCGATGCCATGAACTGCCGCGCCCGCGCCACGCTTTCGCCGGATGGCAAGCACTACCTCCTGAACGGCGAGAAGATGTGGATCACCAACGCCGGGTTCGCCGACCTGTTCACGGTGTTCGCGAAAATCGACGGCGAGAAATTTACCGCATTTCTGGTGGAAAGAACTTTCGCCGGATTTTCCGTCGGTGGCGAAGAGCACAAGATGGGCATCCGCGGATCTTCCACTTGTCCCATCATTTTGAACGACTGCAAGGTGCCGGTCGAGAACTTGCTGGGCGAGATCGGCAAAGGCGCTACCATTGCGTTCAATATCCTCAACATCGGACGCTTCAAACTTGGTGCGATGTGCGTGGGCGGGGCGCGGGTTTCGATCGAGAGCGCCGTGACTTATGCCAAGGAGCGCAAGGCGTTCGGCAAGACCATCGGCGAATTCGGTTTGGTCCGCGAGAAAATCGCGAACATGGCTACGCTGATCTACGTCGGCGAGTCGATCGTCTATCGCACGGTCGGAATGATGGACGCACTGCTCGCGGAAATCGACTCGGCGAGCCCGGACGCGGCCAAAGCACAGCGCAAGGCGATCGAGGAATATGCGGTCGAGTGCTCGATCCTGAAGGTCTGGGGATCGGAGATGATCGACTACGTCGTCGACGAGACGCTACAGATCTATGCCGGCTACGGCTTTGTGGAAGAGTATCCGGCGGAGCGCGCCTATCGCGATGCCCGTATCAATCGCATCTTCGAGGGCACCAACGAAATCAACCGGCTCATCATCACGGGTTTCCTGCTGAAGCGGGCGATGAGCGGCCAGTTGCCGCTGATGCCGGCGATCAAGAAGCTGATGGACGAAGTGTTGAGCGGGCCGTCTGTCGGCGAGGAGATCGAAGGGCCATTAGCAGAAGAGCGCAAAGTGGTAGCGCAGGCGAAGAAGCTTGGTTTGTTCATCGCCGGTTCGGCCACGCAGAAATACATGGCCGCCATTCAGGACAAGCAGGAGGTCATGGGAGCGATCGCCGATATGACGATTGAGATCTACGCGATGGAATCGGCCGTGCTGCGCGCGCAGAAGATGGTCGAGCAGAAGGGCGAGGCGTCGGCAGCGCTGCCGCTGGCGATGACGCGTGTCTATCTGACGCAAGCGTTCGAAAAAGTCGAAGCGGTGGCAAAAAAGGTTATTGCCGACGTGGCGGAAGGCGACATGCTGCGGACGCAGTTGGCGATTGTGCGGCGGTTGGCGAAGCATGAGCCGTTCAATACGATTGCACTCCGCCAGCAGATTGCGCAGAGGACGATCGAGGCAGGGAAGTACTCGTTGGCCTAGGAGTTGCCCGGTTTGAAATCGTGTGAAGAAAGGGAGCTCGCGGCTCAATGTTTAGCGTTCAAAGCGCGTAGCTCCTCTTCCATCACCCTCCGCAGCGCCTTGTTAATCTCCCATTGGTATCCCCGACCCATCCCTCGGAACCAGGCCAGCACATCGGCGTCCAGATTCAGCGTGACCCTCTGCTTCGGCAACCGGAGCCAGCGCTTGTACTCCAACTGCCGCTCCCGCCACTCCCGCCATCGGTCACCGTCGTTTGTGCAACGCCCCTGTTCCACGCTCCCGGAAGCCCGAATGCTGGCGATCCTCCCGTGCCTCTTAACTCTCTTCTTTCGTTTCATTTGCCGTCGATAGCATACAGATATATACGTACAAAATCAACTGCAAAGTGTTTCACGTGAAACACTCCGCCCCAAGAACAAAAAAGGCCCCGGCTCTTGCGAGCGGGGCCTCTGGTTCAAGCTAGCAGCTAAAAGCCAGGAGCTAATAGCTGGTCTTAGTACATGTCGCCCATGCCGCCGCCACCGCCGTGGCCGCCGCCCATCGGAGCGTTCTTCTTCTCCTCCGGGATGTCCGCCACCAGCGCTTCGGTCGTCAACATCAGCGCCGCGATCGATCCCGCGTTGGTCAGTGCCGTACGCACTACCTTGGTCGGATCGAGCACGCCCGCCTTGACCAGATCTTCGTACTCTCCGGTCAGGGCGTTGTAGCCGAAGTTATTGTCTTTGGAGTCGTGGATCTTACCGATCACGATTGCACCTTCTTCGCCGGCGTTCTCGGCGATCTGGCGCAGCGGTTCGGTGATGGCGCGCTTCACGATGTTGACACCGATCTGCTCGTCACCTTCCAGCTTCAGCTTGTCGAGAGCTGCCACGCAACGCGCCAGGGCAACGCCGCCGCCGGGGACAATACCTTCCTCGACTGCTGCACGGGTTGCGTGCATGGCATCTTCCACGCGGGCTTTCGTTTCCTTCATTTCGGTTTCGGTTGCGGCGCCGACTTTGATCACGGCCACGCCACCGACCAGCTTGGCCAACCGCTCCTGCAGTTTCTCGCGGTCGTAGTCGCTGGTGGTCTTTTCGATCTGTCCGCGAATCTCTTTCACGCGGCCCTGCACTTCGCCCGGCTTGCCTTTGCCTTCGACAATGGTCGTGTTGTCCTTGTCGATGGTGACTTTCTTGGCTTGGCCGAGATCCGCGATGGTCACGTTTTCCAGCTTGATGCCCAAATCTTCGGTGATGGCCTTGCCGCCGGTCAGAGTTGCGATGTCTTGCAGCATGGCCTTGCGGCGATCGCCGAAGCCGGGGGCCTTGACGGCCGAGACTTGCAGCGTGCCACGAAGCTTGTTGACGACCAGAGTCGCCAGTGCTTCGCCTTCCACGTCCTCCGCGATGATTACGAGCGGCTTGCCGCCCTTGGCGATCTGCTCGAGCAACGGCAGCAGATCCTTCATCGAGCTGATCTTCTTTTCGTGGATCAGAATGTAGGCATTCTCCTGCACCGATTCCATGCGCTCGGGGTCAGTGACGAAGTACGGAGAGAGATAGCCGCGATCGAACTGCATACCTTCGACCACGTCGAGCTGAGTGTCGAGCGTCTTCGACTCTTCGACCGTGATGACGCCGTCCTTGCCGACTTTCTTCATGGCTTCGGCAATGATCTTGCCAATAGTCTCGTCGTTGTTCGCCGAGATGGTGCCGACCTGGGCAATCATGTCGCCGGTGACGGGCTTGGAGAACTTGTCCAATTCGCCCTTCTCGCGATTGCCTTCTTTGTCGACTCTGCCGGTGATGAGCAGGACCGACTTCTCGATGCCGCGCTTGATGGCCATAGGATTCGCGCCAGCAGCAACGGTTTTTACGCCTTCGCGATAAATTGCTTGGGCAAGAACGGTAGCAGTGGTGGTGCCGTCGCCGGCGATGTCCGAGGTCTTGGAAGCAACTTCGCGGACCATCTGGGCTCCCATGTTCTCGATGCCATTGGGCAATTCGATTTCTTTTGCAACGGTGACGCCGTCCTTGGTAATGGTGGGCGCACCGAATTTCTTTTCAATGACCACGTTGCGGCCTTTGGGGCCAAGAGTGACCTTCACAGCGTCAGCCAGTATGTTGACGCCGCGGAGAATGGCCTGTCGCGACTCTTCTCCATGAATAATTTGCTTTGCCATATCTGTTTGCTCCTAAATTTAATTTTTGATGCAGGCTGTGCCTGCGGAACTTTGTGACTAGGTCTCAGGTGTCAGGGTTTTGACTGACGACTGACGACTGGTGGCTACCGACGCGATCCGGCGGTTTCCTTCTTGGCTGCGCCCGAAAGCACGCCGAGTACTTCTTCTTCGCGCATGATGATGAAGTCTTCTCCATCGATCTTGATCTCGGTGCCGGAATACTTGCCGAACAGAATGCGGTCGCCTTCCTTCACGTCGAGGGGACGAACCTTGCCTTCTTCGCTGATCTTGCCTTTGCCGGCGGAGATGACTTCTCCCTCCTGCGGCTTGTCTTTCGCGGAATCGGGGATAATGATCCCGCCGCGGGTGGTATCGGCTTCTTCGACCCGACGGACCAGGATGCGGTCATGGAGCGGGGTGAATTTGGTTGCCATAGTTGCGTACTCCTTTCAAGAGTCGTGTTTTCAAGAGGTTAAATTCGAATTGTCCAAGAGTCTCCCAAGAACCGGGGACTGTTAGCACTTGAATGCCATGAGTGCTAATTATAGGAATGTGAGTGGGTGTTTGTCAAGTGCAACCAGGAAGCGTCATGAAGCCATTTAGAATCAATACAAAAGGTAGGAACGAGGCACTGTTTCTCATCCAAAAGTGCGCTATCGCGCCGCAACTGCGGCAAGCGGTTTTATGGCCTTGAGTTCCTTGGCGTACTTCTCCTTGACCTGATGAACGGCAAAGGCATCCTGCAAATTAAGCCAGAACTGCTCGGAAGTCCCGAAATACTTGGCGAGCCGAGCAGCCATCTCGGGAGTAATGCCGCGCTTCTCCCGAACAATGTCGTTGACAGTCGGAGGAGAGACGCGGAGCTCCACCGACAACCTGTAAGCGGAGATCTTCATCGGTTCCAGAAACTCCTCCCGAAGAATTTCGCCCGGATGTACCGCCCAGCCTGCTTGACTTTCATTCTTAATACTCACAATTGCGCTCCTGTTTGAGGGCGTTCGCCCCTGATTGTGCTGCCCACTGCATTCAGTGGTAGTCCGTGATCTCTACGTCGTAAGTGTCGCCATCCCGCCACACGAAGCAGACGCGGAACTGGTCGTTGATGGCAATACTGTGCTGGCCTTCCCGGTCATGCTGCAACTCTTCCAGCCGATTGCCGGGAGGAATTCGCAAATCCTCCACTCTGGCGGCTGCGTTGAGCATGGCCAGTTTCTTCCGGGAGGCTTTCCGCAGATTCGCTGGGGGCATTCTCTGGCTTTTCCCCGTGTCCCAGAACTCCTTCGTGCTTTTGTCCGCGAAGGTCTTAATCACGAAGAGAGTTTAATTAATGTCGTTAATAATGTCAAGCATTAAACTTGAGATCGTGGCCTTTCCCCGGACTGGGGAGGGCCGATTGGCGCAACTCGCGCACGCCCGCTATCATGTTGGCGACCCCCAGGGGTACATTCGTATTTCCAGTTCCGCGCCGGCCAACATGTTGCAGAAGCGCATCGACGATCAGCAAACGATCTCGCGAGAGAACATCCGCGAAGCCGAGGGAATTTTCCTGCAGCATCTCCGCCGCGTCGGGCTCAAGCAAACGGCGCAGCGCAACGCCATCCTGCGGACGTTTCTGGAAACGCGCGAGCATCTCTCGATTGACGAGCTGCACCGACTGGTCAAGAAGACGGACCCGCGCATCGGATTCACCACCGTCTACCGGACCTTGAAGCTGTTTGCCGGTTGTGGCCTGGCCAGCGAAGTTGCCTTTCATGACGGCATCGCGCGCTACGAGCACCAATACAACCGGCGCAGTCACCACCACATGGTGTGCACGGAGTGCGGCGCATCGGTGGAATTTTTCTCGGAGAAGGTTGGAGAAGTCGAACAAGAGATCGGACGCAAGCACCGTTACATGACCACCCGCCATACCTTTCAGATCTACGGCGTTTGCGAAGAATGCCGCGATCCGAAGAAGAGGAACGGACGCCGCCTTGTCTGAACTAACGCCTGAACCAACGCCGAGCTCAGTGTCGAACCCAACCGGTGGACCGGAGTCGAACCCGCCGGATTCCTCGTTCCATTCGGTGAAGTGTCCGCATTGCGGCACTCTGATGCCGGAGAGCGCGGCCTTCTGTCCCGGCTGCGGATGGTCGATGACGCCAATTCCGGCTGCGGAACGGGCGGCTGCAGCGGCCGCGTATCTCACTTTTATCGCCGGCGGCGTGATTTTGTTTCTGCCGGCATTTCGTAAGAATCGCTTTGTCCGCTTTCATGCCTGGCAGAGCGTTTTGCTCTGGGGAGTCTTTTTCGTGCTGAGTATCGTCGCACTCCTGCTGTCGAATGTCACTGCCGCGATGGTATTTCTTCTGTTTGGAATTCTAGCTTCCCTGGCCATGTTCTTCTTGTGGATCGTTCTGTCGGTCAAAGCCTGGGAAGGTGAGCGCTTCGAAGTGCCGCTGTTCGGCGAACTGGCGGCGCGCCTGCCGTAGCATACCACCCGAGGAGGAGAATGGCAGGGGCGTGTTTACGCTGACTCCTCCATCCTGTTACCATCAAGGGTTATTTCAAGCAGATCTGCATATTTATTGGGAACACAAAATTTTTCCTTTGGAGGCACCATGGCCGTAAAAGTTGGCATTAATGGATTTGGACGCATCGGACGAAACGTGCTGCGCACCGCACTCGCCGATAAGAACATCGACATCGTAGCGGTGAATGATCTCACCGATCCGAAAACGCTGGCCCACCTGCTTAAGTACGACTCAATCCTTGGCAACCTACCCCACAAAATCACCGCCGGCCCCGACAGCATTTCGATCGACGGCAAGGTCATCAAAGTATTCAAGGAAAAGGACCCCGCCGCTCTGCCCTGGGATTCCGTTGGCGCGCAGGTCGTCCTCGAGTCCACCGGCCGCTTTACCGACGCCAACGAAGCGAAGAAACATCTGCGTGGCAGCGTGAAGAAGGTCATCATTTCGGCACCTGCCAAGAACGAAGATCTCACCGTCGTGCTCGGCGTGAACGAAGACAAATACGAACCCGCCAAGCACCACATCGTGTCGAACGCCTCCTGCACGACGAATTGTCTGGCCCCGGTTGCCAAGGTGATCAACGATAACTTCAAGATCATCAGCGGGACCATGACCACCATTCACTCTTACACGAACGATCAGGTCATCCTTGATTTCCCGCACAAAGACTTGCGCCGTGCTCGCGCCGCCGCGCTCAACATGATTCCAACCACGACCGGCGCCGCCAAGGCCGTGAAGTTGGTCATCCCCGATCTGGCCGGCAAGCTCGATGGCTTCGCCATGCGCGTGCCCACGCCGAACGTCTCGGTCGTCGACCTCGTCGTCTGGGTGGAAAAGAAGACGACCAAAGAAGAGGTCAACGCCGCCCTGAAGAAGGCCTCTGAGTCGGGCCCGTTGAATGGCTACCTCGGTTTCGAGGAAGGCGAACTGGTCTCGTCCGATTTCAAGGGCGACTCGCGTTCGTCCATTGTCGACGCCCCCATGACTCTGGTCGTCGGCGGCAACTGCGTCAAGGTGATCTCCTGGTACGACAACGAGTGGGGATACTCTTGCCGCGTCCGTGACCTGATCAACCTGATGGCAGCGAAAGGTCTGTAATGCTCGCGTAGGGGCGGACGCATTCGTCCGTCCCCGCACCCTAACGACGAATGACCAGCGACCAACGACGGGGTTCTCATGTCTAAGCTTTCCATTCGCGATCTTTCTCTCAACGACCGCCGTGTCTTCATGCGCGTGGATTTCAACGTACCGCTCGACGACGGCCGCGTCATGGACGACACCCGCATCCGCGAAACTCTGCCCAGCATCGAGTACGCGCTTCGTCACGGCGCGCGCCTGATCCTGGCGTCTCACCTGGGACGACCTAAGGGCAAACCCAATTCCAAGATGAGCCTCAAACCTGTCGCCGAGCGCCTGCGCATGCTGCTCGACAAAGAATTGTCGCGGGGCGAAAATGTCGGCTTCTGCCCCGAGTGCGTGGGCGAGGAAGCCGAAGAAATGGCGCTCAAACTGGAGAAAGGCCAGGCGCTGTTGCTCGAAAACCTCCGCTTCCATGCGGAAGAAGAGAAGAACGACGAGAAGTTTTCCCAGCAACTGGCCAAACTCGCCGATTTCTATGTGAACGACGCTTTCGGCACGGCACATCGCGCCCATGCGTCCACCGTCGGCATCACAAAGTTTGTGCAGAAATCCGCCGCCGGTCTGCTCATGGAAAAGGAGCTGCAATATCTCGGCCGCGTCCTGCAGAACGCCGAGCACCCGTTCGTCGCCATTCTCGGCGGCGCGAAAGTCAGCGACAAAATCGGAGTCATCCAAAACCTGCTCGGAAAAGTCGACGCCTTGATTATTGGCGGGGGCATGGCCTACACCTTTCTTAAAGCGCAAGGCCAATCCGTGGGCAAGAGCCTGGTCGAGGAAGACAAGGTGGAACTCGCCAAGGATCTTCTGCAGCAGGCGAAGGCTCGCAAGGTCAAGTTCCTATTGCCCACCGACCACGTGATCGCCGATCGCGTCGAAGCCGGTGCCGTGACGAAAATCGTCGGCCGGGGCGAGCCGATTCCCGCCAACATGATGGCGCTGGATATCGGACCGCAAACGATCGAAGCATTTTCCGAAGAAGTGGCGCGCGCTCGCACCATCGTTTGGAACGGCCCCATGGGCGTTTTCGAGTTGCCGCCGTTTGCCAAAGGCACCTTCAAGATTGCCCAAGCCGTGGCGGAGAATGCGGGAGCGGTCACGATCGTGGGCGGAGGAGACTCTGTAGCCGCCGTAAAGGCTGCTGGCGTTGCCGACAAGATCACGCACATTTCAACCGGCGGCGGCGCGTCGCTGGAATTTTTGGAAGGCAAAAAGTTGCCGGGAGTGGAAGCGCTGACGGATAAGAAATAGGGCAGCTATCAGGTGTCGGGTCTCAGGTCTCAGGTTTAATGTTCGAGGTTGCAATCTTATATGGCTAGGAAAAAACTGATCGCCGCCAACTGGAAGATGTACAAAACGCCTGACCAGACTCGCGACTTTTTTCGCGATTTCCTTCCCCTGGTTCAAGCGCACAACCGCGACGAAATCGTCGTCTGCCCAACCTATCTCTGCATCGATGCCGCCGTCACCGCAGCCAAGGGTTCGAATGTCGCCATCGGAGCCCAGAATCTGTACTGGGAAAAGGACGGCGCCTACACCGGCGAAATTAACGCCGCCATGCTGCTCTCCGTTGGCGTTACCCACGTCATCATAGGACACTCCGAACGCCGCCAGTACTTCGGCGAGACCGACGACAGCGTCAACCTCAAGCTCAAGTCCGCCCTCGAAGCCGGACTCATTCCCATCGTCTGCGTCGGAGAGGTCCTCGAAGAACGTGAAGCCGGTCTCACCGACGACGTTCTGCGCCGCCAGTGTCTCCGCGCCTTCAATAAAGTTTCGGCCAAGAAAGCCGCCAGCCTCGTGGTCGCCTACGAGCCGGTCTGGGCCATCGGCACCGGCAAGACCGCAACGCCGCAGATGGCCGCCGACGCCCACGCCATCATCCGAGCCGAAGCCGCTGAATCGTTCGGCCCGGAGTTCGCCGACAAACTGCGCATTCTCTACGGCGGCTCGGTTAAGCCGGAGAACGCCCATGCTCTGATGTCGGAAGAAGAGATCGACGGCGCGCTGGTCGGTGGAGCGTCGCTCGATGCCAAATCGTTCGCGGCGATTGTGAAGTATTAAGGCGCTAACAGGCGGAATCCGGGGCGGAGTATGACTGTGCTTCGCCCCGGTGAGATTTTGTCGGTTGATCGCGGATTTCTGTGCTCGTGGGTTTCTCTCTGCGGCGGGGCTAGCCGCAGCAGAGCCCACAAGCGCCGCAGGTTATGCATTCGGTCTTAGCGCAGCATTCTAAGCAAGTGCCTCCATGCGAACATGTGCAACAGCCCGGGTTCGGCTTGGGACAGGGGGCCTCAGCGTCGCCGACCCTGATTTCGAATGCCTTGATTCCCTGGTTCTCAAAATCCTGGATCCTGACGCTATCATTCTTGTCCAGTGAGAGAGAATACGTCCCAAGGCGGTCCTGCGGCATCTCGCCGATCGCCTTGCAAGTAAACTCTTTGATGGTGCCGAAAATTCCTGAGATTTGCACAGTAGCGATGTTTCCCTGTCTGGTAACTTCCGCCCTGACCGCGGTGTACCGCGACTCCTTGGCGCTCTTGATTGGGTGCACATGAACCGCGTGCTTGCCTTCCAGAGGTACCGTTATGCTGATTGTGTTTCCATCTCCCCAGGCGATTTGCAAGGCTTTGCCGGCCTGGGTCTGCTTTTCAGTCTGCCCCGC
>Ga0208190_1000354_pt1 | contig 19121 bp, 11 predicted proteins | sample June2015DPH_13_1_FD_184708 | JGI IMG/M metagenome (GOLD analysis project Ga0208190, IMG submission 184708) | Peatland microbial communities from SPRUCE experiment site at the Marcell Experimental Forest, Minnesota, USA - June2015DPH_13_10... | ecosystem: Environmental > Terrestrial > Soil >... | reverse complement strand
CGATCAACGCGTCTACGTCAGCAGTGCATCGGAAGATCGCACCTACAGCGCACGGGTCGCCGCCAACGGCACGCTGACCGATCTCCAACCCTTTGCGGAGCGCGGTGGTGAGAGCGTCGCCGTCGATCGCAAGGGCAATGTGTATGTTGCCAATGGGCAAATTTTCGTCTACAACCCGGCGGGGAAATTGATAGGCCAAATCGACGTGCCTGAGCGTCCGATTGACATCGTCTTTGGCGGTGCCGAACGTCGCACGCTGTTCATTCTCGCTCACCACGCGCTCTTCGCAGTCAGGGTGAGGAATTCAGATTGAATCGAAAACCGGCACTGCCATTGGTCTGAGAATTCAGGACTGGCGCCGGAAAGTCGGCGAAATGCGCCAAACGGCGCCTGCGATGCCCTGATTACCTGCCTGAATGGTTGTGCGAACCGACTCCCGTATCCGACCTCCGCGGCCGGCCCACAGGATGCTGCAGATGCTCGATGGTTCTCTTCATCTCGCGCAGCAGTTCTTCGCCCATCTCGCGCGTGAAGCCATGACGGATTAGGATGCGCTGGATGACGAGGTCTTCGCGATTGGGGGGCATGGAATACGCGGGAACCAGCCAGCCGCGCTCGCGCAACCGATCCGCCAGGTCATAAAGCGTGAACGGAGTTGACGCCGCGTCCTTCAGCTTCCAGCAGAGTCCCGGGATGCCGCCGTTTCCGTCATAAATGATTTCGAATGGGCCGAGCTCGGCGATCCTGCCTGCGAGATACGTTCCGATCGCAGCGCACTCCGCCTGAATCTCGCGATAACCCTGCTTCCCAAGACGCAGGAAATTGTAGTACTGGCAGATGATTTCACCGCCCGGCCGGGAAAAGTTGAGCGCAAAGGTGGGCATGTTTCCGCCCAGATAGTTGACGTCGAAGATCAGTTCTTCAGGCAGATCGTTCTTCTCGCGCCATAGCGCCCAGCCGACGCCCAGTGGCGCAAGACCGAACTTGTGACCGGAGGCATTGATGGATTTGACGCGCGGAAGACGAAAATCCCAAAGCAAGTCCGGCTGCAGAAAAGGCGCAAGGAACGCGCCGCTCGCGCCGTCCACGTGGATCGGGATGTCGAGCCCCGACTCCGCCTGAAGCTTGTCGAGGGCCATGCTGATTTCGTGCACGGGCTCGAATTGCATCGTGAAGGTCACCCCCAGGGTGACAACCACGCCAATGGTGTTTTCATCGCAACGCTTCAGCACTTCCTCCGGCGTCAGCAACAGGCGGTCGCCTTCCATCGGGACCTCGCGAATCTCCACATCGAAGTAGCGGCAGAACTTGTGCCAGCAAACCTGAACCGGGCCCATGACCAGGTTTGGCCGTTCGTTGCCGGGCGAATCGGCCGGTTTGCCCTGGGCGCGTTGCCGCTTGCGCCATTTCCATTTCAGCGCCAGCCCGCCAAGCATTGCCGCTTCGCTCGAGCCTGTCGTGGAACAGCCAATGGTGCTCGCTGCCTCGGGCGAGTTCCAAAGATCGGCCAGCATATGCACGCAGCGCTCTTCGATGGCCGCGGTCTGCGGGTATTCATCTTTGTCGATCATGTTCTTGTCGGCAGACTCGTCCATGAGCTGCTTCACTTCGGGCTCGATCCAGGTTGTGCAAAAAGTAGCCAGATTATGCTGGGAGTTTCCGTCCAGGACGAGCTGGTCGTGGATGGTCCGGTAGACGGTTTCCGGCTCGCGAGAGACCTCCGGGAATACGTAGGTCTGGGCATCGCCATTCAGAACGTCCGACTCGACTGCGCTCGTCGGCTCGGCATTCAGTTTGCGGGTGTTGTGCAGGGCCATTTGCTCTCCTGTTTGGGTATCTCGACCCGTTCAGTATAAGGATGCATGGGCAATGATTGCCGAGCGCTCATGCCTGGCGACACTTGAGATCACGAGCTTCGAAATGGGATGTTCTGCGCCTGATCCAGGCACAGCCGCGATTCTTTGGGCGAGATTATGGTGCAATCACCCCGCACAATTTGCGGTGATTGCAGCCCTGACGATCGTCTTAATGGCCGTCAACAACGTCGGATCAATAGAAAGACGCAACCGTCTCAACATGCGTCCCGCCAGAAGTTTGCAATTCCCGAATCCCTGCGCCCAGTGGTACCTTTCAGGTATTACCACGATTCGTGACACGGAGGAACGAAAATGGCTGGAGCCCCGGTCCCATCGCCCGGAGTATCAGGTTCATTTCCCATGACCGATCGGGAATGGGATAAGCTCACCAATCTCGTCCTGGAGCGCTGCGTGGTTCCGGTGATCGGCCCGGAGCTACTGACTTGGCAGGAGGATGGCAAGGAACAGTCGCTTTACTCAGCTTGCGGAAGAAAGCTTGCGGAGCAGGCAGGAATTGCTTTTCCCGCCGACCGTGCTCATCATGCTCTTTACGATGTCGCTAATCTGTTGAGCCTCAAACAGAATTCCGGCGACCTGGCGTTTGACATCGACGATGTGATGAGGCGCAACCCCTGGCCGGTTCCCGATGTGTTGCGGAAATTGGCGGAAATCCAGAGCTTTTCTCTTTATGTCACGACCACAATCGACCATCTTTTCGAGAAGGCCTTGCAAGATGCGCGCGGACCCAATCAGGAAATTGAAAACATCGTCTTCACGCCGCGTGGAGCCAAGGACCGGATCGATCTGCCACCCAACTTCGGCCCCACTTCTCTTCCCGTGTTGTATCACTTGTTTGGCGCCAGCAGCGCGGTGAGTGACACCTTCGCCAAGACCGAAGACGATTTGATTGAATTCAGCTGGTCGTTGCTGGATCAGCAGTATGCGCCGGAAAATCTTTATGACTATTTGCAAAGAAAGACCGTTCTTCTGCTCGGGTGCAGCTTCCCTGACTGGCTTGCGCGGTTCTTTATCCACGCTCTGAATGGCCGCAGGCATGAAGAAACGATCAACATCTATTATGTGAGCCCAAACTGCGAGGCCGGGTTGGCCGATTTCCTCATGCGGCGCCGGGCCAAGGTAATAACGACAGAGTCGCCTGTCGATTTCGTCGCGAAATTGCATCGGCTGTGCCGCGAACGAAGCGCCAATCGGGATGTGGCTCTGCGCCCCGCGCCCGAGCTACAGGCAGACTTCAAATCTGGCGCCGTGTTCCTTAGTTATGCCAGCGAGGATCGCGCGCGGGTAAGGGAGATTCGGGCGCAGCTCGAGGACGCCAATATCGACACATGGATGGATGAGCGGGCTCTTCAGCCGGGAGACGAGTTCGAGCAGAGCATCCGCGAGAATATTCGGAGCGCGGCGTATTTCCTCGCCATCATCTCTCGATCTCTGAACCTGCCTCAAAGGGCCCGGGGAGGCTATCTGTTCAAGGAATGGAAATGGGCTGAAGATGCCGCTCTGGAACGGCACAAAGAGGACGCCTTTCTGCAGCCAATCGTCATTGACGATACGCCATCAGGCTCCCGCTTTGTCGATTCGCCCTATAGAGACCTCCACTGGACACGGCTTCGTGACGGGCGGTTGCCGCCGGAATTTATCAATCTTATTGTCAACGGAATTCGCAAATACCGGAGGGCAAAATGAGCACCGATATCACCGCGATGTCGGCTGCGCCCCAGAATCCGTGGCCGGGGCTGGCGCCTTATACGGAGCAGCAGCATGAGCTGTTCTTCGGTAGGGAATTGGAGATCGAGGAAATCCTGCGTCTTATCCAAAGAGACACACTGACTGTGCTGTTCGGCCGATCCGGCTCGGGTAAGTCGTCATTGCTGCACGCCGGGGTCTTTCCTCGCCTGCGTTCCGGCATGTATTTCCCGGTTTTGCTGAGGCTTAACTTTGCCGATCCCGATGTGGACCCCGTGGAACAGGTAAAGGCGATCACCCTCGCGACGGCTCAGAAAGGCGGATTCGATGTTGAGAGCCGCATAAGCGAAGGTTCCACGCCTACGCTTTGGGAATTCTTTCACGAAACCGATTTTTGGGGTCCGCGCAACGATCGCGTAACGCCACTCCTGGTCTTCGATCAGTTTGAGGAGGCGTTCACCATCGGGAAGGACCAAAGACAGGCATCGGACTTTCTCGGGCAACTGGCGGACTTGGCCGAGAATCGCGTTCCCCTCGTCGTCGAGCAGCGGGTAACGCAGTCCACTGAGCGGGTCGCAGTCGACGCTGGCGCCCCAACGTACAAGATCGTGCTATCCCTGCGCGAGGACTTTGTCTCCAGGCTCGATCAACTGCGTCCAATTTTGCCGGCCATTATGCGCAACCGAATGGGACTGCTACCTCTCGATGGAACGCGCGCTCTCGAGGTCATCGTGAACTCCGGCAAGCCTTGGGTAAGTGAAGCGGTAGCGCAGGACATCGTCGCGGCATTGGCTGGAGAGACCGGCGCCGCACAAGATACCATCGCGCAAGCCGAGATAGAACCCGCTTATCTCAGCGTGATGTGCCACGAGCTGTTCCTTCGCATGGTCGAATTAGGCCACGAGACGATTACCAGCGAGTTGGTGGCCAAAGAACGAGGCGAGATTCTGGAGGCCATGTATGAGCGCAGCTTCGAGGGTCTGGCGGAACCCGTGCGCTTGTTCGTGGAAGATCGCCTGCTCACTGCGTCGGGATTCCGCGGCACGCTTCCTCTTTCAGAAGCCCTTGCCGAGGGTGTCAGTCCGCTCGAGCTGGAAACCCTGGTGGATAGGCGGTTGCTGCGCTTCGAAGATCGCCTCGGAACGCGCCATGTCGAGCTGTCCCACGACCTGTTGACCGGCGTGGTCAAAAAGAGCAGGGGATTTCGCGCCGCCCGCGTCGCACGCGAGGAGGAAGAACGCAAACAGCAAGAGCTGCGGCGCGCATTGGCGCGAGCTCGCCGGCGCACGGCAGTTGCGGCGGCTACAGCGGTATTGGCTTTGGCTGGAGTGGCATACTCCGTGTATTACTGGCTGGCCTATATCCACCCTACCAGCGCCTATTACCGGAATTTCTCGAATGAACTTGGAACGATCGTCCCATACGGGAAGATCAATATCCAAACGGTGCATCACCGCAAAGTTTCATACAGTGTGACCCGCAAGGGATTTCGCGGCGAGATCCTTAGCCTGGAAGCAGTCGATAGAAATGGGAAGCCCACCATGCAGAATGGCTTGTCGACTCTTCTCAATTCTGACAAGCCCTCCAGCGACCAGGACCCAGGCAGCAGGTTTTGCCGCATGGAGTTTCAATATGACAAGGACACGAACGGAAAGACGGTATACGAGACCGCATGGGACCAGAATCACAACATGGTCTGGGGTTTCGTGTATCTGCCGTCGCAGGCGCAGGGCAACTCGCAGCAGACGATGAATGCCACTTACTTCGGCCCCGACGGACTCCCCAAGCCGGAGCGGCCTGGAAGCGAAGCCGAGATTATCCAGATCCAACACGGCGCCAATGGTCACGAGACTCTGCGCTACCTGTCATGGGATGCCCAGCCGGTTCCAGGGCCAAATAGCGCCTACGGTACGGCGTTTGTATTCGACAGCCAGGGCCGGGAAACCAGTGAGACGTCGCTCGATGCGAGCGGAAAACCGATGAACGACGGGTCTGGCAACGCCACTGAGGAGCTTGAATACGACAAGGACGACAATCGCATACTTGCCAAGGCTACCGACGCCATGGGCCGTCCCACTTTGGTGATCTCCTCCAGGTACTTCAATCCTCCCTACAGCCCCGAGTACTCCTCTGCTCGCTACAGCTACGACCAGTGGGGAAACCAGACGGAGGTAGCATATTTCGACGTGGACGGTTCTCCGATCGTCAGCCAGGAGGACGGCTGGCATATCATCCGTGCCAAGTACGATGACCACGGAAACAACATAGAGCTAACCTATTTTGATAACTACGGCAACCCGATGGACAAGCTGGGAGATCCCAGTTATCAACGGGTTGTCTACGAGTACGACGCCCAGGATCGGCTTACGCGCGAAACATTTTTCAATAGTGCCGGGAAACCGACAAAGGGCGATCGCGGAGCATACGACCTTCGTCTGGCATACGATGCGAACGGCAATATATCTGAAATCAGCATGTTTGATGACAAGGGGCAGCCGGCTAACGACAGCTCCGGTGTCCACATCCTGCGGCGAACCAATACCGCCAACGGGGAAATACTGGATGAATCCTATTTCGGAATCGATTCCAAGCCTGTCAACATCAGTGACGGATATCACTTGGTAAAGATTCACTACGACGCAAGCGGCCGCAGGGACCAATGGAATTACTACGACGTTTCAGGCAATCCTCCCAAATCTCTCGGATATTCCCAATCTCAGTTAAGCTTCGACCGATGGGGAAACACAACAGAAACCCGCTACACCGTAACATCAGCGGCCTTGTTCCCCTATGAGATTAGCGACGTCACCTACGACGCATTCGGCGATGCTCTGACAACCTGTTATCTGCACGCCGATCGTACTCCGGCAGTCGATGCGGATGGTATTTCCTGCGTTGATGGCGTGTATGACAACCGTGGTCTCGAAACCGAGGAAACCAACCGCGGCAAGGACGGCAAGCTCAAGGCCGATAAGAATGGCATTGCCCGAAGCGAATACGCATGGAGCGACAAGCGCCAAATGACGAGAATGGAATACTTTGGCGTCAACAGCCCGGTAAAGGGATCCGGTAACTTACCCCACCTGGGGGAGGTAGAGTACGACACCGCCGGACATAGAATCCAGGTCACCAGGATCGATGTGTTGGGGAACAAGGAGATTGATCAATACGATGTACAAGGAAACGAGACTGAAGAGTCCTACTACGATGCCCAGGGCAAGCGCGCGGTTGCGAAGGGAGACACGTATGCCATGGTGCGCTACGAACGAAGCGATCAAGGCAAGCAACTCGTCACGAGTTATTTCGGCACAGACGGGGAACCGATTCTCGCGAAAGACGGGTGCGCGATCATGCGCGACGATCTGGATGCCAAAGGCCAAATGCTCAAACGGGCCTGCTTCGATGTGAATGATCGCCCGATGACGTCGAAAAACACTTTGGGCGCTGCCGTGTTGACCTACGTTCGGGACGCCAACGAGAAAATCACACAGATGGCAGCTTTTGATGAAGACGGCAAGCCGATTGAAATGGCCGGCGGGTTCGCAAACGTAAAAATCACTGAGGATAGTGCGGGAAACGAGATACAAAGAGACTTCTTTGACCGGTTTGGCGTCTTGATTCTTCGCCGGACGCTTGAAAAGCCATGCGATATCAGCAAAGGAAACGGTGACTTGTCCAAAGCCGATTGCATTCTCGCTGACGCTTCGCGCACATTTCTCCGGTCGGGCCCGAAGAAATCTGTCATCGCCTTATCGTGGCTCGATGACAACGGCATTGCCATGAAGGCTCAGTTACATGTCGGAGATGTCCTTCTGGAGAATGACGGGATCAGCTCGATGAAGGAATTGTGGGAGCGGTTTACATCGGGGCCGGATCATTCGAGGACGTTGGTAATCCTCCGCAACGGCAAGCAACTGAGCGTCGATATTCCCAAGGGACCGTTGGGTGCAACCGTTGGCGTCACTTCTTCAAATGAATGACGAAGCGGTAAAAGAGTGATCTTTTCAGGCTGACAAGTAAGTGGCAGGTTATTGAAGTTTGAGGTGGATGGCCGTGCCCGTATAGGCCACGCTCCTGGACTGGGTAGGCGAGAACGGAAAGCCGGCCGGATGATTCCTCGACACCAGAACGACCCGGAACGTGCGGCGGCTTAACATTCCGTCAAAGGTGCCGCTACGTTCACCGATCGCGAGCGTGCTTGTCTTGTCTTCCCAGCGGATGGGAATCTCGGAAAAGGCTCCCTTCTCGTAGTCGAACGTCGTGCCCTGATCCTCATACAACGTAAACTGTCCGTCAGCGCCGGCATAGACGTAAAGCGTGATGGGGTCGGCAGGCTTCTCGCCGACGTACTGCATCGCTGGCTGGTAGGGAATGATCGATCCCGCCCGGACGAAGATGGGGATCTGGTCGTATGGCGCGGGGACTGAGAACGTGCCGCTTGCGGCTGGCCGGCCGGTCCAGTAATCGTACCAGGCGACTGCGGGCGGCAGGTAGACGCTTCGCGCACGCTGCTGGTAATGCGTGATGGGAGCAACCAGAAGGGCCGGACCAAACATGAACTCATCGTTCGATTCGCGGGCAATGCGGTCCTGGGGAAAGTCCATCACCAGCGGGCGGAACATCGTGTAATCACGCTGCGTGGTCCAACCGGCCTGTGAGTAGATGTAGGGAAACAATGCGTAGCGCAATTGATCGAATTTCAACTCTGCGTTATAGGCTGGCGAGCCAACCCCAAGCGTCCACATTTCGCGCGGCCGCAGTTCGCCGTGCACGCGCAGAATCGGTGTGAACGTGGAAAGCTCAAACCAGCGCGCATTCAACTCCCGCCATTCATCTTCGTCGGCAGCGGTCATCGGCTCATTGGCAAACTTGTTTTGCATGGTGTAGCCGCCCGTGTCCATCGTCCAAAAAGGAAGGCCGGAGATGCTGGCGCCCAGCCCCGCTGGGATCTGTTTGGCCAGTGCGGTCCAGGTAGAAGTGATATCGCCCGACCAGGTGACGGTGGAATAACGCTGCTCACCGGCAAAACCTGAGCGCGTGAGGATGAAGACACGCTGGTTGGGAGCGGCCAGCCGTTGCCCAATATAAACGCCGAGACTGTTCTCCAGTGCGTAGCCATTCAACATGCGCGATCCCGTTCCCAGAAAAGTGGGATTCATGTGTGTGCGTTGGCCGTCGAGCTTAGGCGGCGAAGGCAGCAGATCAGGTTCGGTCGCATCCATCCACCACGCATCGACACCCTTCGAGAACAGACCTGTATCGATCTGCGACCAGAACAGCTTACGCGCGCCTGGATTGAAAGCGTCATAAAAGGTATAGGGCTGGTCGATCCAATCCTTGACGTGCTCTTCAAGGTTGGGCAAATACAGATAGCCTTTCGCGGCCATCGCCTTGGCGTTCTCTGTATTGGGATTGAACTTGCCCCAAACCGAGATCATCAGGTGTGCATGCTCAGCGTGAAGCGCCTGGATCCAGCCGTTGGGATCGGGAAAGCGCGCGGGATCGAACTCGTGCGAACCCCATGCATCGACATGCCAGTATTGCCAGTCCTGCACAATATTGTCGAAAGGAATCTGTCGCTGACGGAATTCCTTCACCACATCCAGCGACTGCTGCGAGGTCTCGTAGCGCTGGCGCGATTGCCAAAGACCAAAGGCCCAGTTGGGCAACATGGTCGCTTTTCCGGTGAGCAGGCGGTAGCCGGCAATCACATGGTCGATTGATGGGCCGTAGACGAAGGAGTAATCGATGCCATCGCCCACCTCGGACCACAACGAAGTGTCGTCGTCCGGCGCCGGCGTCTTCCACAATAATTCGAGGGTGTCCTGTTGCTCGGGATCGTTTTCGATCCGGATCGAATATTTGCGCCCCGCCTCAAGATGCACGCGAATCTGATCGTTGGAAGTGAGCCAGTTTTGCCTCCAATGATCCATGACCAGCTTTCCATCGAGCCACACACGGATGCCGCCGTTCGAGTAGGCCCGAAACTGATAGTCGCCTGTCGTAGGCGGAAGAATCGAACCGGTCCAGGATAGCTTCTTTCTCATCCGGTGGCCGCCGGTGGTCTCAGGATGCTCGAGCTCAGCCTGGCTAGGGCGCAGATGAATGGAGAGATCCGCGGTTTGCCGGGGCGGCTCCGAGCCATCAGTCGGCGCCACAGTCAGTCCTCCCGCTGTGCCGCTCGCGTCATATAAGTCAGCTGCCGGAATCGCGGTGAATGGGCGGAGATCGCCAAAGCGGGTAAACGAAGTGTTGTCCCAGAGAATCCCGTAGCCCTTCGAAGAGACGAGAAAGGGAACCACAACGTTGGTGTTGTGCTGCCACAGATCCAGGTCGTAGCCCTTGATGTCGACGACGCCCAATTGCATCTGGCCCAGACCATAGAGAGATTCGGCTTCCTGCGACTTCCACTTTTGCTGGATGTGAAAGGTATTTTCTCCCTGCACTTGAGCCGGATCGAGCGTTCTGCTGCCTGGAACTTCAGAGAGGAGCGGACGCCCAGCGCTATCGGCAAACGACACGGCACCGGTTCCACGATCGACGGTCACGCGCAGTTCTGTTGTGGCCAGGGTAAACCTCGCGGGCGATTCGCTGATTGTGAAGGGTGTCGTGCCGGGTGGAAGCGCGACCCGATCGATCGAAGTTCGGCCAAAAAACTCCGGGGAATTGGAAATCTCGACCCGCACTATGCCGGCGGAGATCACCTGGAGACGCAGCTCGCCTGAGGGCAGACGTAGAATCATGCCGTCGGGCTGCCGCTCCATCGTGATCGGAGCCGCGAGGGACGCGCATGCCGAAGGACCAACACAAATCACGAAGACCAAGCCGTAGAGATACCGCATTACGCGTGAAAGCCGGTTGCGATCTGCCTCGCGCAGTTGTTCGTCTGTTGCCAACTCGTTGGCCATAGCAAAACGGTCCAGCCGCGGCGGGGCTTCGAAAGCGAACCTTGGTGAAAATCGATTAGAAGCGCTGCATTCTCCGAATCCGCTTCGATGGTTCTGCATTGAGAGCACTCCTTCCTTAGGATTGTCTCCCCTTCTCCGAGCGATCCTTGGGAGGTTCACTCACTTCCTGGTCCCCCGCTCTTCACTTGTCCGTAGACGGCAAAACCAGCGTGCTGAGGGTGACGATCTCCCCAGGTTGAATCACAATCTTCGCGGGTATTGGCTCCCGGTTGTTTTCGGAATACTGGCTCACGCGCTCCATCTCGTTCCATCTTGTCCCCGGCCAGTTGACATTCAGCGTCTGCGGAGCGGTCCCGCGATTAGTTGCGATCAACGTGCGTGCATTTTCTTTGCCTTCATATGCGCTCACCAGTAAGTCAGGGTTGGAACTGCTGGCATCCACGCGGACCATGCCTTCAGGAAGATGCCGGCTGTAGGCTCCCAGCACTCGGAGTTGGTAACTACTGGCGACCGGAATGTCGTCATGATAGCGATCAGGTACAAGCAGTGAGCGCGTCGCGCCAAAGTTGGGCTGCTCCACATCAAGAATTAGCCAGCAGTAAGCCAGTCCGATTGAGTCAAGCAACGTCATATTCTTGTGGTAAAGCTGTCCCACGTTGAAGGCCACGCGATAAGAGGCATTCTGCAGCCGAATATTGTTAAGTGCGATTTCGGTGGCCAGAAACGGCTTGTCGCCGTTGGCCTGACGCAATGCTTTGAACTGATCGTCGAAGGAATCCGGGTCGGCAAAATGATCCTGGTAATCGTATTCATGCGACGCTGCTATATCAATCTTGCTCCACACTTCAGGGTCGGACCTTAAAGTGTTTCCGACCTCCGTTCCGGTCGCCACATTGGAGGCATCGGGCATTTGAATCTTCACGTCCTCAAAACCAGCGGCGTCAAGCTCATGGCGCAACGTCTTCACCATCTCAATACTGATTTCCTTCGGTTCCTGAACCTCGTTTTGAATCCCTATCACGTCCGGTGCGCGGCCAGTTCTTTCTTTCTCAATGCGCGCATAGGTAACCATCGCCCGCGCCCACACGCTGGGATTGGCGACCTCCCTATGCTCCTTGCTGTCCGGGTCGGTGTAGTCCTCGGTGGCCCAGGAGGGCAATGCCCACATTTCATAGATAACCTTGCCGCCCAGCTTCAGGGTCTGAGCGTTGTACGCAAAGTCGGAAACCTCCCCGTTGGGGAAGTCATCCCCGTAGTAATGCGGCTTGGCATCGGCAAGGTTATCCAGGTTGGACATATCCGGCTTTAGCTTGGTACCCATCGGGTATTCGCGATCGATGAGAAGGTTATATTGAGAGAGGATGCGCCAATATTCTTTCTTGCCTTTTTCGCTCAGGGAATCATATGCAGGGATGCTTGGACTTCCGCCGAATCCGTAGATCGTCTGATGCCGAACGGTTGCATCTACCAATATGTTTGTTTCCGAAGCTTGCAGGGGAAGCAGGGCGCCGGCAAGCTCGATATGCCGGTTCCTCGGCCCTTGAAATAGGAGCTGATGACGGCTCACGTCGAGCATGCAGTTCTGCTGTACCACCAAAACGCCATTTATAAGGACACTGAGCGATAAATGTGCGTCGAGCGCCACCGTGATCGAATGAATCGCGCTTGGCGCCTGAACCACCATTTCCTGAACTATTCTCTCGGGGTTGGTGGTGTGACTATCAAGCAAGCCATAGGAGTCGTTGTACCTTTGATAGACCCGCATCGTAGTGTGGCTAACCTCAATCGTGAATCCTCCCTCTCTTCCAGTGAAGATCCAGCTCAACTTCGCTTCCCGTGGAAAATCGCTATCGAGCACGATGGTTCTTGAAAAGAATGCTGGTAAACGCTCAGGGAAGAATACGCGGGGCAATTCGGGCCCCCGTCCCCATACCTGGGAAAGAGGGCCATCGGAAGCAAATTGAAAATGCTGTGCGGCCTGGGTCAATGTCTGATTTGCCGCCGGCGCCTGTGCCATGACCTGGCTGAGCGTTAGTTGCAAGGGACATATGGAGAGCACAAGAATCGATAAAGTCTTCGTTCGGGACACAATGTTCCTCCGGTTATCTTACTTGCTTTGCTAAATACAAGGGAGCCCGATGGAGGGAAAGATAGCGTCACAGTGAGATGGTGACCAAAGCTAGCCCCACCGAGCTTCGAGTTAGGAAATGAAGGCAAATCAAGAAATCAGTTATGAACTTCTAACGATGAAGGGCGACATTTTTGCCCTTAAGCTTGCCTTCGACGATTTGACCACCTGAAATAGGAGAGCTTCTGGTCAGATTTGAAGAAAGTGCCCCGCTCGCCTGAGTGAAACGGGGCACCTGCCTCAATGGCATTCTTGTCCATGCCTGCTTATGGGTCTAGAAGCTCACCTTACCGCCTAACTGGAAGACTCGAGCGCTGTTGCTGGTTCCTGTTATTTCGCCAAAGGATCCCGAACTAGGATTGCTGGAGTTCGGATTGCTGAAACTTGGATGGTTTAACACGTTGAAAGCTTCAATGCGCAAATCCACGGTAAGCTTCTCCTTAATCGGAAAGAGGCGTGACAGCTGGGCATCGGAGTTCCAGAGCATGGGACCGTAGAAAGAGTTTCTACCTATGTTTCCGTAGGTTCCCAGGGCTGGAGCGTTTGCGGCACAAGACGCTTGCCCGTAAGTGCAAAAAGCAGCCTGATTCAGATACGACCGAGTCGCCAGAGTCGCGGCTCCCGCGTAGATCTTTACATAGTTGTACGGGTTGACGCCGGGTATCCGATTCGGGCGATCGTTGCCGACATCGGTCAAAGATCCATCCGTTCCGGCACTCACTGTAAACGGCTGCCCACTGGTGATATGGACCAGCGGGGCCAACTCCCAATTATTAACGACATACCCGAGCACGCCGTGGAGCGGAAAGGCACTCTTGGCGATAAGGGACGCATTGAAGATGTTTTTGTTTTCGGATCCGCACAAACCATAGTCCATTCGGGGGTTGGAAGGGTTTTCCACCTGCGTGGCGCTGATATCGCCCTGGGGGTCGACGTCATTCATGCACTTGGACCATGTGTAGTTCGCATCCAGACTAAAGGTGGACGAAAGGCGATGCTGAACAGTGAGTATCAAACCGTTGTAGTTGGAGTAGGCCGAGTCCGATTCAATTAGCGAGCCGCCGCCGCCGCCCAAGTACTGGTTGCCTTGCGTCGGATTCGCAATCGTGAGAGCGAAACGCGAGTTTTCGTTTCCTGTCGTGGAACAATTTGTTCCAGCAGCCCCTGGCTTTACGGCAGCAGGACCCGTGGTAACGATTCCGGCGCAGCCAGTGCCACCGGCGCCCCATACTCCGGGGATGAACACCGCGGGACTTAGCGGGATGCCCTGCGGCATATGTTGGGTTCTGCTTCCGACGTACTGGGCTTCGACCATCCAGCCGCGTGCAAGCTGCTGCTGAATGCTGGCGGTCCACTGGAGAGTGTTGGGCGGTTCCCACTGCGGCTGCGCCACAATGTATTGGCTCTGCGCAGGGAAGATTGCAGCGGCGGCCGTCGGGACAGGAGGCATCGGGAATGGGCTGCTGTTTACGCCGCCCACCTGGGCGCAACCATACCCCGTGCCGCCGATCAGCCAGGGCTCACTGAAGCACAACTGGTTGGATGTGTTCGGGGTCGTATTCGTGGCAAATGGCGGGCTCTGCTGCACACGTTGGGTGATGAAGAAGTTTGGATCGTCATAGGCGAGCTCGGAGCCTGCGCGGACCACCGTCTTGCCATTCCCGAACACATCGTAGGTCACGCCGAAGTTCGGATTGAAGTGGAGCGGGGTGCCCTTGGTCAAACCGGCAGGTACCCCTTTATCCCCGTAATAAAACGATCCTGCGGGAGCCGTGGGGTAAACGGTACTGACCTGGTTTGCCAGAAACGCGGCATCATTGAACTGCATTCCGCGATGAAAAACGTCCGGGGGGACGAAGTATGGCTGCCAGCGAATGCCGGCGACCACCGTCAGTCGCTTTGACGCATGAAACGTATCCTGCGCGTAGAGCGTGGTGATTGGCCCGCGAAGCGCGTTTTGCTGAGGCCGGCTTTGATTGAAGCCGGTGGGGTTCATCGATCCATCGAGAAAGTCCAGATTGGCGTCGCCAGGAGACGCGTTGGTGGAGCTTCCTACGCCCGCCCCGGAGCCGGTTGGACCGTTTCCGCTGTAGATGCCGCTGAAGCTGAATGTCCCGTTACCGTTGTAGGTATTGTTGAGATTGAGCTCGTTTCGAATATACCCTCCACCGAATATAAACTGATGCTTGCCTTTGACCCAGGTGAGGTCGTCGGCGATCGCGAAGGGAGTGTTGTCATTGATGACGGCCTTGGAGTTCGATCCACCGCCGATACTGAAGCCGTGGTTCTTGCCCGATGTACTGTCGGAGAGTTGCAGACCGATTGGCTGATACTGGAAGATAGTAATCCCAAGAGTAGCGGCATTGATGTCTGCTGAGTTATACCCTCTAAGGTTCCTTCGCCGAATTCCCGTGAGATGGACCGAATCTACAAGATTTGACGTGAAAACGTGATTCCAGCCGATGGTCAGCGATTGCGTCTGCTCAATGTTTCCCGAGTTCGCGGTAAGCAGAATGTCTGTCGGGGAATAGAAGGCGGGAGCCTGGTAGCCGTCGAGGTAGTACGCGACGTACAAGCTATTGGTGGAGTTGATGGTGTAATCGACGCGAGTGTCTAGCTCTTTATCGAAAAACTCACTTGGGAGGGCGTAGTAAACCAGCCCGCAGTTGTAGGGGTCGCGTGCCGGGTTGATGGCCGGTAAGTAGGGCTCAAGCTTTAGCGCTGAAGCGTTCCAAGTCGGAGGCGAGGCGTATTTGTTTCCAGGCAGAAGCAGACCGGTGATGGGGTCGAAGAGCTGCTGAGGCTTTCCGCAGTTGTTTGCCGCAGCGCCCGGAGGCGGATCGGTATTGGAAAAATCACCCTGCAGGTTGGCCGCGGTCGGAACATACGCGGTGGAATTGGCGGAAGCCGAGTCGGATTTTTCCCACTGGTATGCGAAAAAGAAGAAGAGTTTGTCCGTGCCGTTAAAGAGTCTTGGTATGCGAACGGGGCCTCCGAACGTCCCTCCGTATTGATTTTGATGTAACGTATCTTTCCCTGCGGCGAAGAAGTTCGTGGCGTCGATGAAGTTGTTGCGCAGGAATTCGAATCCCGAGCCATGGAAGGCGTTCGCGCCTGAGCGCGTAACGATATCTACCGCGGCCCCGGAGTGCATGCCATTCTGCGAGCCGAGAACCGACGTTTCCACGCTGAACTGGCTGACAGCGTCGGGGAACGGCAAAGGCAGGTTGGTGCCTCCCATGAAGTCCACATGGACGCCGCCATCCAGCGTCCAACTGACTGAATTTCCCGGGGCTCCGGCAATAGAGAGGCCCGTGGATTGCCAGGTGAATTTGCTCCCCGTCGAGTCACCCGGGTTATTGGCAAATTCGGCGCCGGCGAACTGTATCAGATTTGTCAACAGACGCCCGTTCAGCGGCATCTCGGTGACTTCATTCGAGTCGATTGTCTGCTTGAACGAGGCGTCTTCGGTCTGAAGCGCAAGATTCTCGGTCGTCACCATAATCGTCTGAGCCTGCCGGCCGACCGTCATGGTGACATTAAGAGAGATGTTGCTTCCGACCTCGAGAACGTTGTTGGTCTTGACGAAGGTCTCGAAGTTGGGGGCGGTAACGGTGAGGGTATAGGTCCCGATGTTAATGTTGGGGAAGCTATAGATGCCGCTTCCGTCGGATTTGGTGTTGAGCGTCAGGCCGGTGGCGCTTTCGGCGAGGGTGACGGATGCGTTGGCCACGACCGCGCCAGTCGAATCCGAGACAATACCCTGAATGCTGCCCTTCCCGGCTTCCTGTGAATGGGTGCGTAATGAGAACAGCAATAATGCTGCACAGCAGAAGACGGCTGCGCAGCGACGTAACACCATTGGCAGTTTGATGCGTTTGGACTTCACTGTATCCTCCAGAATTGTTGTGGGTTATTGACTGTCTGAATGACTGTTGATTCCCGTCTCATCGTTGAAAACTGGCCGTCGCATCTAGAACAATTTCCCGACCCGCATTCGACTTTTTCGAGGCACCATCTGATTTTCTGAGATTCGTACGGGTAGGCATGGCTTTGCCGCGGCATCGACTAACCGCGATTGATATTGTTCTTCTGTGTCCGGAATTGGACAAAGATGCTTTTCCCCGTTCGCCGATTCCTTTCGTTAGCCCCACATAGAATGTGCGAATGCATCGTCGTAACGGCGACCGAGCTCAGTTGATTCTCGATGCCCCAATGACCTGCACAGAACTGCGGTTCCAACGGGCATCTCACTTGCGAAACAGCCGAATTCTACATGCGATGGTCTGCGCCGCGCAAGGCATAGTTTGGGGGAAGATTCGCAGCCTTGATGGGTGGCCGATTGTTTGCTGAGAGGGCCATTCTCAGGTAGTACAAATGGGCCATAACGCTGTACGGATCGTGGGTCTTGCGGGACTTTCCGGCTTCGACTTCATTCAGGTACTGCTGGACGGAGAATTCAAAACTGCGGCTCTTGGCTGAGACCGCTTCAGGTGCTGTGCCCATGATGGCCGCACGACGAAGTTCAGCCTCTTTGTCGATGAGGCAGCTTGAGCACCATCCGCAAATCGACCCACAGCCTTAGCCTTCTTGCGGGAGCCCACGTACCAGAACAGTTGGTAGGCTTCGCCTTCAGGTAGGTCGCTGAGACGCTTGCCATGCTTTTTGTAGCCGGTCTTTGTGCGAATGTAGAGTGCGGCAGTGCGGTTCGCCATCTTTCTCGTCTCCGGTGTAGGGAAACCGAGAAATCAGCGATTGAGGCGAAATTAGTAACAGATTTCTAGTAACACAGAACTTAAAGCTCTTAAAATCAATAGAATAAGTAGCTGGCGGAGAGAGGGGGATTCGAACTTGTTTACAACTCTATGATCTTAAATATGATACCAGATATCTTTTTTGAACTACATCCCTTTATGCATTGCCCGTCTCTCTGACGAAATACCTACAGAAAAGCCCAGAATAGTTGTCGCGCTGAATCGCTGCATCCAAGCTCCACCGGGAGCAGGTTTCCAGCCCCAGGCACCCATGCCTCGCGAACGACGCGCCACGATGCGCAGAGGGAAAGGTTCGCGGTTGCAAGAACATAGAGGGTGGCGCTTTATGCTTCTTTAGGATGCCAGTTGACGGCGAGGCTCTCGTCGAAATGATCGGTTGAGTTTGCGCCTAGATTGACCTTGACCTCCCGCGCGCTCAGCGGTTTGCTGAAGCGTTACTGCCAAGTGGGGACAAACCTCTCCGACCTCTGTCAATGAGTGTGTGGATGACAGCCGGGCTGCGAGTACCTGACGACCTCTCAATCATTGGGTTTGACAACATTCATATAACGCAGATGACGATTCCGCCTTTAACCACCATTCAGATGTCGTGCTTCGATTTGGCTCGGGAGGCGGTTGTGGCGCTGAGGGCGCACGTAGAGCAGACGCCGGCGCCGAAGCGCGACTATCCCATCGAGACCCAGCTGGTGGTTCGCAAAACCACAGGATTTCCCAGGGGAACCATGCTCCATCTTCGAAAAAGGGGAAGGGGCTCCAAACCAGCCTCGCATAGCCAGTCTTCGATTGCTTGAGGAACACCCGAAATGGCCCAGGAGAGGTGATTACCGGTGGTGTTCTAATCTGAGTTTCGCGGGGGCGATTGGTCATCGGGTCGCTCCCGATTCAATATGGATGATGATTTTGTAGTAGGTATTCCAAGGGCCGGCGCCACCAACTGCGCGTTTTGTGTTGATTTCCTCGACTACGGTCTGCCGGGCATTGATCAGAGCGGGGTGCATTCTTCCCCGCCTTTTCCGGATCGGCATGCTATTTGGAGAGGCCAACGCGCCGCATGAGATTGACAAAGCGCGGGTCGGAGCGCAATGGGTCAAGACAAGGATCTATCTTCAGATATAAAAGCCCCACATCATGCGCATCATAAGCTTCTTCAAGCCATTTGAATGCTTCCTGTTTCTTGCCCAATCCGGTATAGACAAGAGCTATCTCGTACCTCCCAACGCCATTGTTCTGCACGTGCACTTGCAATTGCGCAATGGTCCGCCGAGCCGCGACCACTTGACCTGCGCGGGCATAAGCGTTGCCCAAATGACCCAGGGAATCCGCTCCGTTCCCTGACTTCAGGAATTCACCGATGGCTTCGGCGTACCTGCCTTTTTCAGCGTAGACATCGCCCAACAGAAAACTCCAATCGGGCGGATTGATGTCCAGTGCGCGGACTCTCAGGATCAGCGAAAGTGCCTGGTCGTATTGGTGGGAGAAGTAATAGATGAACCCCTCTGCGTGGAACGAATGCCAGGAAACAGGATCGAGGTCCACGCCTCGCTGTACTTCGGCAAGCGCCTCGGGCAGCCGACCGGTCCGCACCAGGTAAAACGCATATTTCTCGTGGATCGATGCGGAATTGGGATTGAGTTCAAGAGCTCGGTGAAATTCGGTTGCTGCGGTTGCCCAATCCCAGTCCAAAGTCATCGCAGTATTGGCGAGTTCTGCATGCCCTTCAGGCAGCGAGTCATCTAGCTCGATGGCCCTG